>PPYE01343612.1_pt1 | contig 22831 bp, 10 predicted proteins | sample 1559881 | NCBI WGS metagenome assembly PPYE01 (sample SAMN08240022, study PRJNA423297) | Human gut metagenome, whole genome shotgun sequencing project.
GTGATGCTGACGGTCAGTTGGCTGGTGCCCGTAACACTACTGGTAACGTATTGCGTCCTGCTTTGCAGATTATCAAGACCGCGCCGGGAATCACTTGCGTGTCTGGTGCTATGTTGCTTTTGACTCATGCTCCTGAATACGGAAAGAATGGCATTCTGGTAATGGGTGATGTTGCTGTAACTCCGGTTCCGGATGCTAATCAGCTGGCACAGATAGCAATTTGTACTGCGCAGACTGCGAAAGCCGTTGCCGGTATTGAAAATCCGAAAGTAGCTCTGTTGAGCTTTTCAACCAAGGGTTCCGCTAAACACGAAGTAGTGGATAAAGTGGTAGAAGCTACTAAGATTGCAAAAGAGATGGCTCCTACTCTTGATTTGGATGGTGAAATGCAGGCTGACGCTGCTCTTGTACCGGAAGTGGGTGCTAGCAAAGCGCCGGGTTCTCCAGTAGCCGGAGAAGCAAATGTGCTGATCGTTCCAAGTTTGGAAGTTGGTAATATTTCTTATAAATTAGTTCAACGTCTGGGACATGCTGACGCTGTTGGTCCGATTCTTCAGGGTATTGCCTGTCCGGTAAACGACTTGTCTCGTGGTTGTTCTATCGAAGATGTATATCGCATGATTGCTATCACAGCTAATCAGGCCATTGCAGCAAAAGCGAAAAAATAAGTATTAGATATAAAGTATTAAGTATAAATCGACAACGACATGAAGATTCTGGTATTGAACTGCGGAAGTTCATCTATTAAATATAAATTGTTCGATATGACCACCAAAGAGGTGATTGCACAAGGTGGTATCGAAAAAATCGGTCTGAAAGGATCATTCTTGAAACTTACTTTGCCGAATGGTGAAAAGAAAATATTGGAGAAAGATATTCCTGAACATACAGTAGGAGTAGAGTTTATCCTGAACACGCTGATTAATCCTGAATACGGCGCTATTAAATCTTTGGATGAGATTAATGCAGTAGGTCACCGTATGGTACACGGAGGCGAGCGTTTCAGCGAATCTGTATTGCTGAACAAGGAAGTGTTGGAAGCTTTCGCTGCTTGCAATGACTTGGCTCCGCTTCACAATCCTGCTAACTTGAAAGGGGTAAATGCAGTTTCTGCTATTCTTCCTAACATTCCGCAGGTAGGTGTATTCGATACGGCTTTCCATCAGACAATGCCGGATTATGCTTACATGTATGCTATTCCTCACGAACTGTATGAAAAGTATGGTGTGCGTCGTTATGGCTTCCACGGAACTTCTCATCGTTATGTGTCAAAACGTGTATGTGAATTCCTGGGTGTAAATCCGGTTGGACAGAAAATTATCACTTGCCACATTGGTAACGGTGGTTCTATCGCTGCTATCAAAGATGGTAAATGTATGGATACTACTATGGGCTTGACTCCATTGGAAGGCTTGATGATGGGTACTCGTAGCGGTGATATAGATGCCGGTGCAGTAACATTTATCATGGAAAAAGAAGGCTTGAACACAACCGGTGTTTCCAATCTGTTGAATAAGAAGAGTGGTGTACTGGGTGTTTCGGGTGTATCAAGCGATATGCGTGAACTCTTGGCTGCTTGTGCAGCTGGCAATGAGAAAGCTATCCTTGCTGAAAAGATGTACTATTACCGTATTAAGAAATATATCGGCGCTTATGCTGCTGCATTGGGCGGTGTAGATATTATCCTGTTTACCGGTGGTGTAGGTGAGAACCAGATGGAATGTCGTCGTGAAGTTTGTAAGGATATGGAATTCATGGGTATCGAACTTGATAACGAAGTAAATGCTAAGGTTCGCGGTGAAGAAGCAATCATTTCTACTCCTGCTTCTAAAGTGAAAGTAGTAGGATGAAGTGGATGAATTATTGCAAAGTCTTACTGTACAATACTTTAAGGGTTTTGAGGTTGTTGTTGTTGAAGATGGTTCTTCCATTCCCTGTAAAGGAGTAGTAGACCGGTATGCAGATCGGTTGAATATAAAATATTTCTCTAAACCCAATTCCGGTCCGGGACAAACCCGTAATTACGGAGCAGAACGTAGCGAAGGCGAATACCTTATTATATTGGATTCTGATGTCATCCTTCCCGAAGGCTACTTCGATGCGGTAGAGAAGGAGCTCACCACTTCTCCTGCCGATGCTTTTGGTGGCCCCGACCGTGCACACGATTCTTTCACTGATATTCAGAAGGCAATTAACTATTCCATGACCTCTTTCTTCACGACCGGAGGTATCCGTGGCGGAAAAAAGAAGATGGACAAATTCTATCCCCGTAGTTTTAATATGGGAGTTCGCCGGGCAGTGTACGAGGCTTTGGGAGGTTTTTCAAAGATGCGTTTTGGGGAGGATATTGATTTCAGTATCCGTATCTTTAAGAATGGGTACACTTGTCGTCTTTTTCCTGATGCCTGGGTATATCATAAACGTCGGACTGACTTGAAAAAATTCTTCAAGCAGGTGCATAACTCCGGCATTGCCCGTATTAATCTTTATAAGAAATATCCGGATTCTCTGAAACTGGTGCATTTGCTTCCAGCCGTATTTACATTGGGAGTGGCGCTTCTATTATTAGGAACCCCCTTCTGCCTCTTCAGTTTCACGCCTATCATTCTCTATGCATTACTCGTATGCATTGATTCTACTATTCAGAATAAAAGTCTGTCTATTGGCGTTTATTCCATTGCCGCCGCATTTATACAGCTTATCGGCTATGGTACAGGCTTTTGGCGCGCATGGTGGCAGCGTTGTATCAGAGGGAAGGATGAGTTTGAGGCTTTCCAAAAGAATTTTTATAAGTAATCCATTTTTTATTTGCCTATTACCATTCCTGTTTTTGTTTAAAAGGAATGTTGTCTGACACCCGGGTCTCAATACGTCTGACACCCGGGTGTCAGACAAGTTATACTTTCATGGAAAAAAAGTAATGGATGCAATCGAAGAAATTTTTATAGGCTATATCTTTTTTCATTTAGTGGAGTGCAAATCACATTTCTTATTCTTCCCTTAAACCCCAGCAATTTGTCGCCTATCTGTTTCAATGGGAAGATAAGTGTTTCCTGATACCAAATGCTGTCTTTACGCAGGCTTTTCTGATTGTAAACTACACCGATTCGTCCTTCCAAACGTTCTTGTAGCTCTCCGTTTATGTAAAGTGAGGTCCCTTTGGCATCTCCCTCTACACGAACCTTTGTCCATTTTTCCACAGGCAAACGATAGGAATGGAAGATGAATTCATAGCCGTCGCGCGAGAATGCGAATTTACCCGTATTTTGCCAGTTCGCGGTGAAAACAGAATGGGGACCTTTGAATAAGACCGCATCGATATTGGGCTTTGGATCTGCGTAGATTTCAAATTCCACACTATATGGATAACCGATTTCGGGTATAGAGGTAAGAACCGAGTCGTTACCTTGCAGGATAATTTCCTGGCCGGAAAGCGTTAGGTCTTTTCTGTCATCTATGCTGGCCTGTAGATTTACGCCCGGTGCTTCCGGTGTTGTCCTGCACCACGTTTCGAAGGTTTCAAACGGTATGTTTCTTGTGTTTTCTCCTTTCCAAAGTTTCTCGCTCATAACCTGCATGGCAGGAAAGGTGCGTATATGTACATCCTGTTGGCTGATTCCATTTCCGACACGGTCGTTCCATACAGCAAACATGGCTCCTAATAAATTAGTAGACTGCTCTATCATTTCTCCCTCTTGCATCATTCGTGGTGACCAACTCTCATATATCCATTGATGATCCAGAAAGTTATGGTAGTAATTCACGGCTGGTACGATATATAGAAATGCATCGCATGTATTAATCGCTTTGGCTCCTTCCTGCAGTGCGGTTTCTAGGTCTAGCCAGCTATAATTCCATGCATTGACCGTTTTTCCTTTCAGATTTACGGGGGTATTTCCTTTCATGTGTTTCAGACTTCCCCATAATCGCGGATTTTTTCCATATTTGGTGATATACTTCAGATAGTATTCAGTGAAATAGCGGAATTGTTCCGCTTCTTTGAGGTTGTACTCATCAGTGCCGATATGTACGTCCGGTCCGACAAATACCGGGTGATCTCCCGAGAGATATTCGTCAAACAAAGTATCAAGGAAATCATATACCTCTTTTTTATAGAGGTCGAGATGATCCATACCATATTCTTTTTTGTCGGCTGCCAGTATCGGATTGTAATGAGTGAAAGCGAGTGAGTGTGCCGGAACATCAATTTCTGGGATGATATTGATTCCATATCGTGCGGCCATTTGCTGGAAGTTGCGGAATTCTTCTTTGGTGTAGGAACCATCTTTGGATGTGAGTCCCGGAAAACGCTCGCTTTCCAATCTGAAGGCGGCGTATGTTTTGTTCCAGTCATTATCGAAAAACTCAACGAAACCATTATCATTCAGATGTATTTGCAGTTCATTCATTTTATAGAACGAGAGAATTTTTACGTAATCCTGCAAATAGTCCATTGTGAAAAATTTCCTGGCTACGTCAATCATCAGTCCGCGGTGAGCATACTGCGGATAATCCAATGCTTTTCCTTTCATGAGTCCAAAAGGCTGGTTATGGATCATTTGCAACAGTGTGCGAGTTCCCCAGAATACTCCTTTTACGGTGGAGGCTTCGATGGTTACATGGTTGCGTATATCCAGTTCATAGCTTTCTTCTCCCAATGATGAAGGCGATTTTTTCACTGACAGATAGATAGAATGATTTTTCGGTTTTCCGGAGGTTACCTGATAATTCCAGCCGAACATATCTTTTAAGTCTTTTGCCATTATTTCCGCAGTTTCTTTCAACAGGCTTTCTGCTTCCGGAGCGATTATAATCTTTCCTGTTTCCGGTAGTGTCAGTTTGCCTTTTGCCCCATTCCAATGTTGTAAGGAGGGAATCACCTGCGGGATATCCGTTTGAGCGTATACTGTCATTCCTAATAGTAGTAAGATGGATAAGATGCTTATTCTCTTTTTCATATTTATTAGATGTTTATATATTAATCTTGATAGCGCAAAACTACGATATTTGGAAGTAAAGGGATTCTAAAAATAGACTTATAGCTTCCAAAATTCATTTTTTCAGTTATATAGGAGTATCTTTGTGACTTAATTTGATTAATAATGGAAAGTAAACACAAACTATCCATCAACCAGTGGGCACTGGAAGACCGCCCACGGGAAAAAATGATGGAGAAGGGAGCAGCCGCATTGAGTGATGCCGAACTACTCGCTATATTGATTGGCTCCGGAAATACGGAAGAAAGTGCTGTCGAATTGATGAGACGCCTGCTCCTGTCTTGTGATAACAATCTGAATTCATTGGCAAAATGGGAAGTGTGTGACTATTCCTCTTTCAAAGGTATGGGACCCGCAAAGAGCATTACAGTGATGGCAGCCTTGGAATTAGGCAAACGAAGAAAGCTGCAAGAAACCAAAGAGAGACTTCGAATCACTTGCTCAAAAGATATCTATGATATTTTCCAACCGATCATGTGTGACTTGGAACAGGAAGAATTCTGGGTGCTCCTATTGAACCAGGCAACCAAACTAATTGATAAGGTACGTATAAGTACTGGTGGCATAGACGGAACTTATACCGATGTGCGCACCATTCTCCGGGAAGCATTGCTGCAAAGAGCTACACAAATCGCGGTGGTGCATAACCATCCTTCGGGAAATATTCATCCCAGCCAACCGGACAGGAGTTTGACAGAGCATATCCATAAAGCGGCGGAAACGATGAATATCCGTCTGATAGATCACGTCATCGTTTGTGAAGACGGATTTTTCAGCTTTGCAGATGAGGGCCTACTCTAATTAGTAATACTACCTTATTTAAGTGAGAATATCTTATTTATTCTCACTCCTGCATTCATTTTTATACTGCGTGGGCGTCAAGCCTGTGTACTGTTTGAATGCAGTACTGAAATAACGTAAAGTAGTGAAACCTATCTGATCTGATATTTCAGTAAATGTCAGATCGGTGGTTTTTATCAGAGTAATGGCTTGCTCCAACCTGAATTTGTTGATATAGTCATTTGCCCCCATATCGGTGATAGCCTTCAACTTGTTGTAAAGAGATGTTTTACTCATTCCGATCTCTCTGCAGATAAAAGGAATATCTAAAGACGGATTGCTGATATTCTCGGAAATGAGCTTGTTAAACTTTAACAAGAACGTTTCATCCGCCTGGCTGAAAGTACTCTCCAGCGGTTGAGGGAAGTTGCCTATATGTTGATAGTGCTCTTTCGTTTGCTCCCGGTTGTATAGCCGGTTCTGTATAATCTTAACAAGAGTGTCTATCTCAAAAGGTTTTCCCAGATAAGCGTCCGCCCCGATTTTATACCCATACAGTCGGCTCTGTTCATCATTGCGTGCCGTGAGCAGAATCACAAGAATATGACTGATGCCGATATTCTCTTTTACCGCTTTGCACAGTTCGTATCCATTCATAACCGGCATCATCACATCGCTCACTATAATATCCGGAACTTGCTTTTGCGCTATTTCGAAAGCTTCCCGGCCATCATGTGCTATATAAATTGCTTTGAATAAGGATTTCAATTCTTTGGAGAGGAAATCTGTCAGGTTATGATTGTCGTCTACCAATAGCACTGTGTAATTCTGCGTAGAGAAGTCGAGTGTCTCGGGAGCGTTGATCTCATGATCTACGTCCGGTGTAATCAATTCATTGATGTAAGGTTTCGGCTGGCAGATGACTTCGCCCGACTCCAATCCCAAAGGTAAGTCGAAGAAGAAAGTGGCTCCTCCCGCTTCGTTGTTCATGGCTCCGATTTTACCTTTATGCAATTCCACCAGCATCTTGGCGTATGAAAGTCCGACTCCGCTACCGCCAATTTCCTGCTTGCCTTGATAGAAACGGATGAATACTTTCTCCATGTCTTCCTCTTGCATACCTTCTCCCTGATCCAAAACGGAAACACGGACGTATGAGTCATTTTTGCTGGTACGGATAGTGACGGTTGTGTTTTTAGGACTGTGTTTCAGTGCGTTCGTCAATAAGTTTGTGACTACGATTGTACACATACCCTTGTCAAATACCACCTCTTTTATGCTGTCGTCGAGCTGATAATCTATTTGCACTTCCTGGGCAGCTCCCTCGTCCGTAAAATCGGCACCAATCTCCTTTATCCATGAGTTAAATGGATAGGCTTGGAGTTTCAACTTGGTTTCTCCTACTTCCATCTTACGTACGTCCAGCACCATGTTGATAAGATCTTTCATCCGTTGAGCCTGTTTATGTATATTCTTCAACGGTGGATAAATGGCATCTGTAGAAGGAAGTGTCTTTAATATGCGGCTTAGCGGGGCATATATGAGTGTGAGCGGAGTTCGCAGTTCATGGCTGATATTAATCAGAAAACGAACTTTTTCTTCATACACATTCTGCTCGTGTTCTTTCATCATCCATTTCATCTTGTTTTCTTTGCGTCGAAGCAGAACGAAAACAATTTGTACCACAATGCCTATGCAAGCAATGATGCAGAGAGAAACGAACCACCAGCTTCTGTACCAGGGTGGCAGTACGTTTAATGTGAAAAGAAACTGGGGAGTTGTTTCATTTCCTTCCTGTGTGTTACAGCTCACCATGATGGGATAACTTCCCGGAGCAAGAGATGGGATCATCAATTCAGGGTTGTAGCCTTCGGTTTTAAGGTCTCCCATTTGGAAATGATAGACTTTGAGCCGGAGAATGTCCGCACCATAAGTCATGACACGGATCTTAATGTTTTTACTGTTCCAGGGGATGGATATCTTGTCTTGATTGAGCTGATACATCCTGTTCTCTCCGTTTATGGTCAGTTCGGCAAGGCGTATTTCCGGAGAGTCACTACTCTTTTCTATTTGAGTGTCTGCATTGATACATAGTAAGCCTTTTACACCTCCCATATAGATGTTGCCTTTGGGGGAAATGAGACGGGGCTCGGCCAAGTATTCATTGGGGGAAATTCCATCCGCTTCTCCGAACCATACAAAACGTTTGGTATCGGTGAGCCATATAAAGAGTTTCTGTTCAGCTCCTATCCACACTTTTCCTTTATTGTCGCATAACACGGTATTTACTTCATTAAATAAGGTGGTAGGAATTCTTTCGAATTTGCGGGTATCAGGGTGATAGGTGTACAGGCCACGGGTGCCTGCAATCCAGAATACGCCCTTGTCATCCCTGGATACAGCATTGAAGAATCCCTGTGGAGCACTTGCAAATATCTCCACTGTGTCTTTTTTACGATCCAGTCTATATATATTATAAGGATCGTTCAGGTAAATGGCAGTGGAATCATATCCAATGGAACTCAACAAGCCTTTTATTTTCACTTCTTTGGCACAAGGGACAGGAGTGAGTTGCCGGGTGGAAGTATGGTAGCGGTAAGGAGGCGAACTTAATATTAAGATCGAATTGGGAGTATCCCGGTATAAGTTGATTGGCTGTCCGCTATAGCGGATGTGATGCTCTAATGAAGGGCTCATAATAGCGAAAGGACGCTTCTTTCCTGTCTTTTTATCGAATATGAAGATACCTTTGGAAAAGGCAGATACTAACAATTCGTTGGGTGTGAAGCCGGTGATGGAGACCATCTTGTCTCCCCAAGTGTCGGGATAGTGCACAAATGTTTCTGTAGAAGGAATGAATTTATTGATACCTCCTCCGTCCATAGCGATCCAGAGTTCTTCGGAAGCCGGTTCCTGATATAGTTGTAATACCGTACTTTGACTTAATCCTTTGTTGTGCCCTAACACAACATTAGTGTAAGTTCTCATGGATACTTCACGAATGTTGATAACCCCTTCACGTTTACTTCCCGCCCATATATTTCCGGCAGAGTCGCTATGCAGGCAGAGTATTGTATTTGTGGGAAGGGAATGATTATCTCCGGAGATATGTTCGAGTACGGTAATATTGCCGGTTGTGGGATCGAGGATATTGATACCTCCCCCGTCTGTTCCCATCCATATTTTTTGTTTGAATTCGGTCATGCACAATACGATGTCACTGCTCAAACGGGAGTTTTGAGTGGTATAGCTGGCTATCAATTTTCCCTGGGCGGAGAAACACTTGACGCCATTGTTGTAGGTTGACAGCCATATTCTTTGTTGGGAGTCTATGATGATTCCTACGTTGTCGTTCCCGTATTGGAAAGGAAATGGGGTTATCTCGAAATTCTTGAAGTTCATTTGCAGTATTCCCTGTTGCCAGCTTAGACACAATATGGTATCGGGTTTCCACATTTGTATGGATCGTATAATGAACGGCTCGTCGGTCTTGAATTCCCGTATGAGAGAAATCGTGTTGGTGGCATAAGAATATTTATATATCTTGTTGATCCCTCCGAACAGAAGCCCGTCTGCTATTTTGCAGATCGATTTGGCAATGATGGGCTGATTATTTAGTTTGGGGATAAAGAAGTTGTCGTGAATAAGAGAATAACGGGCGATTCCTGTGGTGGTCAGTATCCAGGTTGTCTGCTGATTATCTTCAATAATTTGCAGGATACTGTCGTTAGGCAGGGAATTTTCATTATCAGGTTGTGCGGTGTACTTTTTGAGTTCCGTTCCATCAAATCTGATTAGTCCTGTCGGAGTACCGATCCAGATGAATCCCTTTTGTTCGGTATAGATACAGCTGATGATAGACGGCATTCCGTTTTGGGAACCAATCAGTTTAAAGTCGTAATGGTTACCTATACTTATTGCTGGAAATGTGCCTACGATAAGAAAAGCCAGTAAGCAGAAAAAGTGTTTTATCCAAATACTTTTTTTCATCAGTCAAGATTATTAAGGGGAGATTAGTGAAACAAAAGTATGATTAATTCCGCTAAAACAAAAGAAATATTTCCAAAAACCGCCACAAAGACGTTCAAAAACGGAATATGGATGTTTTTGGAAATATTTTGGCGATTTTATGAACTCGCCATTCTGCCAATCAATCTATTTTTGTGGTGTATTTCAATGCCGGATAGTGTGGGCTATTGGCAAATGGAACTCAAAAAAACTTTTAGTATTAACTTTAATATAATGTTATGAAGAAAATGCAGATTAGGATGCAACTGGTGTGTCTCTTTTCAATGCTTTTACTGTTCTTCCCTGTGGAGCTCTTTGCTCAACAGGGCACTATCACTGGTAAGGTGGTAGACGAACGTGGCGAGTCCGTAATCGGAGCAACCGTTATGGTGAAAGGTTCTACTGATGGTACCATTACCGATTTGGATGGAAACTTTAAAATTAACGGTAAAGTAGGTACAACGATAACTGTCAGCTATGTGGGCTATGCTCCTTTGGAAGTGAAAATCACTAAGCTAACAGGAAATCGGTTCGTGATGAAGGAAGACTCCAAAACTTTAGATGAAGTGGTGGTAGTCGGTATGGGAACACAGAAACGTAATACTATTACAGCGGCTGTAGCAACAGTTAATGCGGATGCAATCGCTACCCGTCCTGTGACGGATGTAACCAGCGCCTTACAAGGTAATGTGGCTGGTTTGAACTTTGCTTCGGATGCTTCTGAAAGCGGTACCGGTGGTGAAGTTGGCGGAGAAATCAAATTTAATATTCGCGGTATCGGTTCTATTAATGGTGGAGAGCCTTATGTATTGGTGGATGGTGTGGAACAGAGCTTGCAGAATGTAAATCCTGCCGATATAGAAAGTATCAGTGTATTGAAAGATGCTTCTGCAGCAGCCGTGTATGGTGCTCGTGCTGCGTATGGTGTGGTGTTAGTAACGACCAAGAGCGGTAAACAGGATAAAGCCCGGGTGACTTATCGCGGTTCTGTGGGTATGAGTGCACCTATCAACATGCCCGAGATGATGAACTCTGTAGAGTTTGCCAATTATAAAAATGCGTACCGTTCGGCAATTGGTGAGTCTCCATACTTCTCACAGGAGACTATTGATTTGATGAATCAGTTTTTGCAGAACCCCTATGGTGAAGGTCTGCTCGGTATTACCGCCAATCAGGAGAATACCGGTTGGCGTGGCGGTGAATCGCAGTATGCCAATACCGACTGGTTTGATTATTTCTATAAAAACAAATCTTTGCGTCATTCACACAATCTAAGTATCTCCGGTGGATCGGACAAAGTGACTTATTATGTCGGTCTGGGTTATACTTACCAGGGTGGTTTGCTGGATCGTGTAGAAGACTCTCTGGATAAATACAACGTGAATACCAAATTTCAGATCAAGCCGAATGACTGGTTGAAGTTTAACTTCAATAACAATATCACGTTGAATCTGATTTCCCGCCCGCTCCCCGATATGTCTATTCTTTATCATCAGATAGCTCGTTCGCAGCCTAATATGGTGACTGAAGTTCCTATTTCCGGGCTTTATAATCTTCCTTCATGGAATGAAGCTTTGTATCTGGACAATGTGGGCTATTCGCAGAACCGCATTTCTGATGCCATGACTTTTGCAGCTACTGTTACGCCTCTGAAAGGCTGGGACATTATCGGAGAGATGAAAGTTCGTTTTGATGTGCAGAATGATGAATTCTTGCAGAAGCAGCCCCGTACCACACGGCCCGACGGAACCATAGAGAATGTTACCGCTCCCCGGCAGGGATATTCTTATCCCGGTATCGAATATTCGAATTCTTTGTGGGGATCAATGACTCGTGGAAATCAATTCAACTATTATTTGTCTCCCAGTGTGTCGTCTTCATATACGAATCAATGGGGTGACCATTTCTTTAAGGCAATGGCCGGTTTCCAGATGGAAGTGCAGCAAAACTCAAGCATGTATGCGTATAAAGACGGAGTGATGAGCGATGATACATTCTCTTTTGACAATGCAAACGGAAAAGCCTATAATAGTGAAGCGCGTGACCATTGGGCAACCATGGGATTCTATACCCGTTTGAACTGGAACTACCAGAATGTCTATTTTCTGGAATTTAGCGGACGTTATGATGGTTCGTCACGTTTCGCTTCCGGCAATCGTTGGGGATTTTTCCCTTCTTTCTCTGCCGGTTATGACATTGCCCGTACCGACTACTTCAAGCAATGGAGCTTGCCTGTTTCACAGTTGAAAGTGCGTTTGTCTTACGGACGTTTAGGCAATCAGAATGGAGCCGGACTATATGATTATCTGAACTTCATGACATTGAGACCGGACTATTCAAATGCATGGTTGCTTTCCGGTGTCACTTCGGCTACTCCGGTACGTGGTACAGTCGCTTTAACACCTTCTATGGTAAGCCCGTACATTACATGGGAAAAAGTGGATAATGCCAACTTAGGTTTCGACCTGACTTTGCTTAACAATCGTTTGACGATTACGGCGGATATTTACCAACGTACGACCAAAGACATGATTGGCCCGGCTGAAGCAATTCCTGATATTGGCGGTATTGCTGTTGACCAACGTGCTAAAGTAAATAATGCAACGCTACGTAACCGTGGATGGGAATTGTCGGTTAACTGGTCTGACCAGCTGAAGAATGGTTTCAGTTATGGAATCGGTTTCAATATCTTTGACTACAAAGCAGTGGTAACCAAATACAATAATCCGGAAGGATTGATTTATAACAACCACACCGGTCTGGTTCGTAACAAAGGTTATTACCAGGGAATGGATTTAGGTGAAATCTGGGGATATGAAGCAAATGATCTGTTTCTCACCAACCAGGAAGTGGATGAATATCTGAGAGGAGTAGACATGTCTTTCTTCAAACCGAATAAGGATTGGCAACGTGGTGATTTGAAATATATCGATTCGAACGGTGATGGTAAAATTGATCCGGGTTCGGGTACATTGAAAGATCACGGTGATTTGAAAATTATCGGTAATACGACTCCTCGTTACTCCTTCGGTCTGAACTTACATGCCGGTTATAAAGGTTTTGAAGTTTCCGCATTGTTCCAGGGAGTCATGAAACGTGATTTCCCGATGGCTGCAAGTACTTATCTGTTTAGCGGTGATTCCAACTTCTTTAAAGAACATTTGGATTATTATAATGTGTACAACCCGGGGGCTTACCTGCCGCGTCTGACAAAACCCGACAGTCCTGAATATAATGCGAACGTAGGTTACAACACTTCACGTTATTTATTGAACGCAGCTTATATGCGACTCAAAAACTTGATGATTTCTTATAACTTCCAGCCTAAACTGGTTAAGAAGATGGGATTGGAGAACTTGAAAGTGTATTTCACTTGTGATAATCTCTTCACGATTGACAATTTGCCGGACGTATTCGATCCTGAAACCTTGAATCAGGTAAATACATGGGCTGGGGGTAGTAACGAAACTGCTCCGGGATTGACTTCCCCAATGAAGCAAAATGGTAACGGAAAGGTATATCCGTTGAATAAAAACTACGTATTTGGTATTGAATTTACCTTTTAAACCATAAGATATGAAAAGAATATATATAATGGCTTTTGTAGCCGCTTCAATATTACCATTTTCATCCTGTTCTGATTTTCTGGATAGGGAACCGATAACCAAGCCGGAAGCCGGTAATTTTCTGACAGGTGTTATACAGGTCGAAAACTATATTAACGGACTATATATGACGTTGCCGTCTTTTAGTAAGTTCGGTTTGGGAGTTCGCAGTGAAGAAAAGAATAGTGACAATATTATTGCAGAAAAGTATGATGCCCGTTTGCATGGACAGAATAACCAGTTTAGCGGAGCTTCCGATTGGCAGACTGGTTATCAGAACCTGCGTAAAGTGAACTATTTTTTCCATAATTATAAAGTACCCGAAGCACAGGAAAACGAAGATGTACTGTCGTTGAAAGGGGAGGCTTACTTTTTACGTGCCTATTGGCATTTCGATTTATTGAAGAAATTCGGTTCTATTCCGGTAATGGATGCTTTTTGGGATGAGAATGCGACAATCGCAGGATTACAGATTCCCGCAAAGACACGTAATGAGGTAGCCCGATTTATTTTGAGTGATTTGGTTGAGGCGAAGAATCTGTTGCATTCGCGCGGTAAATATTCCGGAATTCGTATCAATAAAGAAGCTGCCATGGTTTTGGCAATGAATGTGGCGTTGTATGAAGGAACTTGGGAAAAGTATCACAGCAGCGATGATTTTGCATCTTCCACTAACGAATCAAATTATTTCTTGGGTGAAGTTATTAACTGGGGAAATGAACTGTTCGGTTGTGGCATTGATCTGTATAAAACCGGGCAAAATCCGGGAGATGCTTTTGCGGCATTGTTCAATAGCAAAGATTTGTCAGGAATGGGCGAAGTGCTATTGTGGAGGAAATATTCGAGTGATGAAGGAGTCTTTCATGATGTCAACGGTAATCTGAAGGCAGGTGTTGTCGACTCGGAAGGAGCTGCCGGAATTACTCAAAGCCTGGTGGATAATTATCTGAATGCCGATGGAACATTTATTGATCCGACAAATGAGAAATTTAAGGATTTTAAGGAAACATTTGAAGGCCGTGACCCTAGATTGATTCAAACGGTGATGAATGAAGGTGCCAAATTTGCTTCTGCCACTACTGCGACCCCAATGCATCTGGAAGAATATACGGATGAGAAGAAGAATACTATTAGTCCTCCTAAATTGGCAGGAGATGGAAACACACGTTCTTTGACGGGTTATCACATCCGTTTGGGAATAGATACCACCTTTGTAAGTGGTAATGGTGAGACTGCTTTACCTATTATTCGTTATGCCGAAGGTCTTTTGGCTTATGCAGAAGCTGCTGCTGAACTGGAAATGTGGAGCGATGATATAGCGAATAAGACATTGAAAGCGCTTCGTGAACGTGCAGGAGTGAAATATCTGGCACCGGCAAAGGATGCTAATTTCACCGATTTCGGTTATACATTGACTCCTGTTTTACAGGAAATCCGTCGTGAACGCCGTTCTGAACTTGCTTTGCAAGGTTTCCGGCTGGATGATCTCATGCGTTGGAAAGCCGATAAACTGATTGTTGGAAAGCGTGGTAAAGGTGCTTATGTAGGTGATGAATCTATTTTATTCAAATCTTACAGTCCGGATAATCAGAAAAGAATCAGAGAGCGTCTGACCCTTGATGATAACAAATGGGCGGATCCGATGGCCGGGACTCTGCCAAGCGGATATCAATTCCATGCAGATAGGGATTATCTGTTACCGATCCCTCCTTCAGAATTGGAATTGAACAAAAAGTTGAAACAAAACCCGAAATGGTAATCATTAATAATGATATAATAGGATAGATTATGAAGAAATATTTCTATAGATTATTACCAATTTGCCTGTTTATCCTTGTAATGACAGGCTGTAATGACACCGAGACGGTTATCTCTATCGGAGAAGCCCGGAATCTGGTGGCCGAAATCAGTACTCAAAGTGCTGCTATCGGAGATAATGTGACCTTTACTGTGAAGGTAGATCAGCAAGACAATCAGTTGGCACTCGAAGAAGATATAGACGTTGTTCTGACTTTTGCAGGTAAGAATGTAGAAGGAAAGGATGTCCCTGTATCTGATGTCTTTGAAGGCTTTGCCGGTCATCTTTTTATGAAGAAAGGTGAGAAACAGGGATTTACCGAATTTAAGGTAAAGAACGATCTGGCTAAATATCCTATATCGGGTACTATCACCGCTTATGTCAGAGGATACAAGATCAATGCGGCTGAACGTCCGATTGTGGTATCTGATAAACACTACACCATCTTGTCATTGAAGAACAATTCGGACAATACGGTGAAAGAGTATGGCTCATTTATTCTGGTCGCTACGGTAGGAGCGTCAGCTAAGGAAGATGTAGTCGTTCATATTGATGCGGGTGAAGATGCGGATAAATATGAGAATCTGCCGAGCGAATTGGTGGTGAAAGCCGGGTATAAAACAGCTGAATCTGAACTTATATGGGTGAAAGGAGAGAAAGGACCGAATACTTTCACTTCTGTGTCTATGTCTTTTGCTACCGATTCTGAAATTCATCCGGTATATGGGGACGAGTTGGAAATTAAGGTTACTGATACGGATGCAGGTTTGACTCCGGGCACCGAGTTAACCAATGAGCAATGGGTTTATACAGATCCGGATCAGATATTTGTATCAGCCAGCAATAAAAAGGCTGTAGAAAAATGGGATGAGGTCAGAGCTGCGTCAGCACTATTGATAAAGGAGGGTGATCCGCATCCGAATGAAGCGTTAGCTGCTGAAGGATGGACATTCCTGAATTCTTATGAGTTCCATCCGATTGATGCTTTGACAGAAGGTACCGGACTCCCCAATCAGTATGGTAATCGTCCTCCACGTTTTATGGCGGCACAGAATGTGGCTAACACACAGAAAGTACAAGCGGTTGTAAATGAGAAATATGCAACGATGACTCAAGATGGATATTTGAAAATGTGGTGTGCGTATGATCCGGGAATCAGTGTGACAGGGGAAATTACGGGAACAAGAGATTTTGGAGTTTCCTCCCTCTATGCAAGTAAGTTTGATGGTGTGCCTACGGGTGCTGATTCTTGGGAATCCAGCAATGTACGCATTTTGCCGGGCACTCGTGTGGAAGTTAGAATCCGTGTGCGTGGAAAGAAACACTCTTTCAACTCGGCAGTCTGGTTCCAAGGAAATATCAGAGGTGTGCAATGGTCTACCTATGGTGAGGTTGATCTTCTGGAAAATCCGGCTACCAATGCGAATCCGAATGGCGCTTGGCAGACTTTCCACTGGAATGATATATCCACTTCATCCGGTGATAAGTATAAACCGTCCTCAGGACAGTTGATAATATCGGATATGGATGAATTCGATATCTATTGGATGGAATGGAGAGATAATAACGAGATTGCTTTAGGTATTAATGGTAAAGAGAATGTACGCATGAGGACTGACGGCAGCTATACCGGAATAGCTAATGGAACGGCTTCATGGAACTCGTCTACACATTGGCCGTTTACGGACAAATACAATACGGAAGGGTTACATTTACTATTGACATTTGCCGGATGTAATGAATGGGCGCTTGGTGACGCTGCGGCAGAACAGGCTGCTAAAGATGGTAGTTGGGCAAACGACTTTAAGCATATTTCTTATCAGGAAAGTAAGTCTAGCAATGATACGCCACGTATGGAAATCGACTGGATACGTTTCTATAAGAAGCCAACCTACGACTATTTTGGAAGTGGTACTCCAACGCGTAACAAACCAATGTATTAATGGTTGTTGAAATAAAGATATTTAATCGAACAAACTTTTATATAGTTATGAAAAAGGTTTATCACTTATTGAGCGTTGCACTGCTGGGCGCAATGGCACTAACCTCTTGCGAAGAGGACAAGATAGTGAATGAAAATAACGGTGAAGGGAACGAAACCGACAAGAATCTGACTGATTATTCATTTATAGCTTCTATTAAACAGTCCGCCCCTTTGGGTCGCAGCAATTTGCAGAATGGAGTGTATACATGGAATAAAGGAGATGCTGTTACATTATGGAATCGCAACTTCGGAGCCGGCTATGATTTCTCTATCACCCCGGGGTATAATGACAACCAACCTGACAAATCTGCTGAATTCACAGGAAAAGCTGCTGTAGAAAATGGCCATAAGCTGATTGCGGTATTTCCACGGAAAGAAGCAAAAACATTTAATGACCTGGCTACCTTTTCTATGCCGGAGACATTTACTCAGACTGGAAAAACAGCAGAACTGGCAGCTACTACCTATATGGTTGCCACCGGGGATGTGACTGATAATAAGATTCCTGCATTAACGTTTTCACCATTGACTGCATTGATACAGTTTGGTTTGAAAAACACGTCGGACCGGGAACTGAAGATTCGCTATATTACGCTGGAGAGTGATGATGATGTATTTCCCGCAGAGTTGAAGATCGACGAAGACGGAGTGCTACAGAGTCTTTCAGGTATGCGTAACAAACTGACACTTGACATGAGTGGACAAGCATTGGCGCAGAATGAAACATTAAACGGGTATTTGAATATATTACCTACAACCTATGGTGATACCCGGTTGATGAAAAGTACGACCGAACTGAATATTACAGTAAGCGTTTTGAATAATGAAGTGGAACAGGATATTATCCTGCTGAAAAAAGTAAAAGTCAAAGATTTGGAGGATAACATCGGACTTGATATGGATGCTACTGCCAATCAGTTTGCAGCCGGCAAGCATTATAAAATGGATTTTGAGGTAGATTATCGTTTCAGAATTCCTGATGAGGGCTATATGATCGATGATGATGGAAATATTCATATCTATAATAAGACTGGATTATTCGGATGGAATAAAATTGCGGATGAATACCGTAAGGCAACTGTTACTTTAGAAAAAGAATATATCGATGAACCGGCAGGGGATGGAATAAAAGTGATTGATATGGGTAATGAACTTTGGGAACCTATTAGTGCGTTTGGAGGTGTATTTGAAGGTAATGGTGTTACCATCCGCAATTTGCAAATAGCTAATAAAGGTTTTATAGCTACCAATACGGGAACTATCCGGAATTTGACTTTGGAAAATGTAAGTTTCTCTGCTGATATCACAGAGGGAGCAGGAGCATTGGCTGCCGAAAGTTCAACGAGTGTCATTCAGAATTGTACAGTCAAGGGAGTGACTGTAACCGTTATAAAACCGGTAGTTTTTGGTGGTTTGATCGGTCGAAACTCCGAAGGAAGAATAGAAGGTTGTCAAGTTATCAGTGGAACTATTAACCTTAATTTGAGTGGTGCTGGTAATTCTAATTATGGTGGCTTGGTTGGTGAGCATTTTAATGGAACGGCTCTTATTATAAATTCGTATGTCGGTGCAGATGTAACAATCAAGCATCCTAGTAACTCTAGTGGTGCATCCTGTGTCGGCGGACTTGTTGGCTGGAACAACTCCGGTAAAGTCAAAGGTTGTTACTCATTAGCCAAACTTGAGGTTTCTTGTTCCGGACAAGTAGGAGGACTTATAGGGGCTAATAGTAACGGTACGGTTCTGGCCTGTTATGTAGCCGGTTCAATTAGTGGAACTATCTATAATAATACTGGCGGTTTCATTGCACAGAATACCATTAATAATGCTGATGCTACTGTGACGGCTTGCTACTCGACCACGCAGATAAATGTGACTAATAATGCTGGAAGTAATAAATTGGGAGCTTTCGTCGCTTCGAATTCAACAGGAATCAACCAGTGTTATTTCGTAGGCGAGACGGTGACTAATTCTGTAGGAAGCGGATCTGTAAATGGAATTAGTAAGGTAACAGCTACTCAACTCAAGGATAAGAAACGTCAGATGAATCTGGCAATAGAAGCCAAGGATCCAGAATTTGGTTTTAGCTTTAAAGTGAATGAGGATGCCGGAACTAATATATACTGTCCGTTGATTCTACAGGGGGCTGTGAAAGAACCTGGCTTCGGTGGATCAGATTTTGGAGATGGTGGTGATATTTAAATAACTGATAACAGAAAAAAATAAATCATGAATAAAATCTATTCTTTATTAGGGATCGGGCTGCTAAGTGCAGCCACCCTAAGCTCTTGTAAAGAAGATGTTTTCATTGAAGGTGGGGATGAACTGCAACGGGGAGAATCACAGACTTATGTGGCTGTTGCTTCTATCCGGGGGTATGAAAATACGGACAAAGAATCGTCTACACGTGCCAACGTACAAGATGACGGTAGTTCCTTTATGTGGAATGCCGATGATAAGGTTACACTTTGGAATGGAACAAATGGCTATGATTTCACAACCATAAATTATGATGAGAGTGAACCGTCTGGAAATGTGGAATTTGCAGGGAATGGTAACTTTGAAGAGGGAGCTACTGTTTGGGGAATCTATCCGAAAAAAGATGTTCCGACTTCAGGGAATGTTTTCACTTTTACGTTGGGAGATGCTACGCAAAGTGCCCAAAAAGCAGAGCTGCAGAATACGATGCACATGCTTGCTAAAGGCACGGTGAATGGGACTACCGTCACCAATCTTAAGTTTGAACATTTGACAGCTCTTTATCAGTTTAAATTCACCAATCGAAGACCGGATGCCTATAAAGTGACAAAGGTGGTTGTTTCGGCTGATGCTGCTATTTTCCCAAAAACGTTGACAGTTTCGGGAGAAGAGAAAACGTATGGTGATAAAAGTAATAGTCTGACTTTGTCTATGACAAGTTTGGAAATGGCAAAGAATGAAGTTGCATACGGTTATTTGAGTTTCTTTCCGATAGCAGACATGACAAAGGATACAGAATTAACTTTTACTGCTACGATAGAAAAAGTGGGAGATTCTTCCTCTACGGAAACAATAGAGAAAAAAGGAAAGATCAGTGAACTTTATAATGCCGAATCGGTGGTAGCAGGAGATGAATATAAATATGTGGCTGGAAAGCGATATGGTATATCATTTATGCTGGTGGCAGACTTGGGATATGAGGAGACTGAAGCGGGTAAGTATTTAGTCAAGAAAGAAGACGGGTTGATAAATTTGGCAAGTGAACCGACTGTTATGACGAATGCTGCTACGGTAATTACATTAGATGCTGATCTTGATATGTCGACTAAAGAGGCATGGGTACCGGTTACGGAGTTTAAAGGTATATTGGACGGCAATGGCAAGACTATTTCCGGTCTTACAATTGAAGCAACAGGAAACGATGCCGGTTTGTTTATAACTAATAATGGTATCATTAAAAATTTAACCCTTAAAGATGTAACGGTGAAACAAGTGTCAGGCGCAGCTGGAGCATTTGCAGCAATAAATACCGGAACGATTCAGAATTGCGTCATTGATGGAGGAGCGTTGACTGTCAATGGAACAGATGCTAAGTTGGGGGCTATTACCGGACATAATCAGACTGGTGCGTCAATGATAAAGGATTGTAAGGTAAAAGGTAATGTGGTACTGACTGTTGCCGGTGGTAAAGTAAATGCTGGTGGATTGGCAGGTGTGAACGGATGGTGGTCTAAGGCACAAATACAAGGTTCTTCGATTGACAAGGAGGTATCCTTTGTATATAGAGGTAATGGTGAAGGTGCCATCGGAGGACTTGTGGGTTGGAATGTTCAGGGAACCATAACTGGCTGTTATTCTTTGATGACTATTACTGCATTTACAGCTGTGAATGCCGGTGGTCTGGTGGGAGGAAACGAAGGACCTGTAACCGCTTCGTTTGCTGCTAGTGAAATAGTGGCCAAAGCGTCCGGAAATATTGGCGGTTTGGTGAAAAATGGTGGAACTTTGACAGGATGTTATTCAACTTCTGTGCTTTCTGGCACTGCTTCTGTTACCATTTGTGGAATATCAACGGGATCAGTGACAGCAAACGAATGTTATTTTATGTCCGACGGAGTTTCGAATCCGGGTGGAAACTTACCAACTTCAACTAAGGTAAGCGATGCTGCTGCCCTGATTGATAAAATTGCATCCATGAATCAAGCGATAGCTGGCTCTGGTTACAAGTATGTTGAAAATACAGGAACCGACAGTGCCAGAGTACCTTTACTCATTCAACCGGATGAATAATAACTGACAGGTATTAGTTTGAATCCCCTTATTTATCCTTGTTTTGTATATGAAGAGGACAAATAGGGGGATTCGTATCTGGAATATACTATCTTTGTGTGTCGAAGACATCTTTGGGTTGATTGCGACATACAACATGACATTCATCGTAAAATAAAACTTTATATGAGACGAATCTTTGTTAGCTTACTGCTTTTATCTCTGTTTTTTATGGGCTATGCCCATGAGCCGGAATTTTCAACAGCCGGTTTCTTCCGGTTGCCGGATACCGGGCGTGATGTGTACTCGATGAATCCTGCCTGGCGTTTTTATAAAGGAAGTGCGGTGGGTGCCGAAGCAAAAGAATTTAACGACAAAGCCTGGCAGGTGGTGTCTTTACCTAATGGTATTGAGTATCTTCCTACTGAGGCTAGTGGTTGCATCAATTATCAGGGGGAAGTATGGTATCGTAAACACTTTACTCCATCCGAAGCATTGAAAGGAAAGAAACTGTTTCTCCACTTTGAAGCCATTATGGGTAAAAGTAAGATTTATGTAAACGGTAAATTATTGGCAGAGCACTTTGGAGGCTATCTTCCCGTATCGGTAGATGTGACTGATGCATTGAAGTGGGGAGAGGACAATGTGATTGCGGTGTGGGCTGATAATAGCGACGATCCGACCTATGCGCCTGGAAAACCACAAGATGTGTTAGATTATGCCTACTTGGGAGGTATTTATCGGGATTGCTGGCTGATTGCACATAATTATGTGTTTATCACGGATCCGAATTACGAGAACGAAATAGCAGGAGGCGGACTGTTTATTGCCACTATTTATGATAAGAATGGAAATGTAGTAGATGGTTATCGTCGTCGTGTCGGTATCCGTAGTATCGAATTTAAGGGAAAAGATGGCTTCTGGCTGAATGGAAAACCTTATGGTAAACCTTTGATGGGAGCTAATCGGCATCAGGATTTTGCAGTTGTAGGAAATGCGGTTGCCAATAGTATTCACTGGCGTGACGCCAAGAAACTGAAAGATTTGGGGCTGGAAGTAATCCGTAATGCACATTGTCCGCAAGATCCTGCTTTTATGGATGCTTGTGATGAACTTGGTCTGTTTGTTATCGTGAATACTCCGGGATGGCAATTCTGGAATAACGAACCCATTTTTGCCAAACGGGTTTATAATGATATACGTAATATGGTTCGTCGTGACCGTAACCATCCTTGTGTATGGCTGTGGGAACCGATCTTGAATGAAACATGGTATCCGGAAGATTTTGCCGGGCGTGTGAAAGGGATTGTTGATGAGGAATATCCTTATCCGTCCTGCTATTCCGGTTGTGATGTGCAAGCCAAGGGCTCGCAATATTTTCCGGTACAGTTTGCCCATCCGATGGATCTTT
>PPYE01130458.1_pt1 | contig 22815 bp, 19 predicted proteins | sample 1559881 | NCBI WGS metagenome assembly PPYE01 (sample SAMN08240022, study PRJNA423297) | Human gut metagenome, whole genome shotgun sequencing project.
CCGAACGACCCGTAATAGGGGTGCTCGGCGATGGCCATGAGCTGCACGGCGTTGTAGCCGTCCTTTTTTATTATAGGTAGTATTTTTTCCGTGAATTCGCGGTAGGTGCCCACGCCCTCCTTCTCCTGCGCCATGCCCACATGGGCCTCGTAGATCATGAGGCTGCCGTTCTTCGAGGCGTCGAACGCGTCGCCCCGCCAGTCGAACGGCTCCGGCGCCCAGAACTGGGCCGTGTAATTCTTCGTCGCCTCGTCCTGTACCACGCGCGTGGCATAGGCCGGGATGCGGTCTTTCCAGCCGTTGTCGCCGTGGACGTGGAGCTTGTAGAGCGACCCGTGGCGGAGCCGGTCGCGGTACATCGCCTCCGGGAAGAAGGCGCTCCATACGCCGTGCGCGTCGCGCTGCATACGTATCTCGGTACGCTGCCAGTTGTTGAAATCCCCGAAGACGTAGACGTCGTGCGCGCCCGGCAGCCATTCGCGCAGCCACCATCCGTCGAGCAGCTCGTCCCGCTGCCAGCCGAAATAGCGGTAGCCGTTGGCGTAGTCGACGATCGAGCCTGCAGCCTGCTCGATCGCGTTTATTTTGTCCGTATACCGTTCGTAGCGGCGGTTGAGCTCCTGCTCGGCGGGGAGCAGCCACTCGTCGCGTTCTACGATCGGGAGCCTGCGGGTCGTTTTTTCCATAGCGGTTTTCCTTTTATACAAATATATGAATTTTTTTTCTATCTTTGTCCAAGACTAAAAAACAGCACCTTATTAAAAAAATTACTAAAACCAAAATCAACTTATGAAAGGACAACCCAAAGGACTGATCGCGGCGGCCCTTGCCAATATGGGCGAGCGTTTCGGTTTCTACATCATGATGGCTATCCTGACCTTGTTCATCTCCGCCAAGTTCGGCCTGAACGAAACGACCGCGGGGTATATCTATTCGGGATTCTATGCTTCGATTTACCTGTTGGCGCTCGTCGGCGGTATCATTGCCGACAAAACCCGCAACTACAAGGGAACCATCATGTGGGGGCTCGTGGTGATGTCGCTGGGCTACCTGATCATTGCCATCCCCACGCCGACGCCCGTGTCCAGCCTGCCGCTCTACCTGACGCTGACGTGCGTCGGCCTGCTGGTGATAGCCTTCGGCAACGGCCTTTTCAAGGGCAATCTCCAGGCGCTCGTGGGGCAGATGTACGACAACAAGGAGTTCAGCGCCAAGCGTGAGTCGGGTTTCCAGATTTTCTATATGTTCATCAACATCGGGGGCTTCTTCGCGCCGTTCGTCGCCATCGGCGTGCGCAACTGGTGGCTCAAGGTCAACAATTTCGACTATAACGCCAAGCTGCCCGAGCTGTGCCACGAATACCTTGCCAAGGGCGAGCACATGGCCGGCGAGGGGCTTGCCAACCTCACGTCGTACGCCAATTCGGCCTACCTCGACGGCACGCCCGTGTCGGCTGCCGGCCTGCACGATTTCTGCAACGGCTACCTCGATGTCTTCAACCGCGGTTTCCACTATGCGTTCATCGCGGCCATCGTGATGATGCTCGTGTCGCTGGTCATCTACCTGTCCAACAAGCAGCGCTTTCCCGACCCGTCGAAGAAAGCCGCGGCCGGCGGTGCCAAGGCTTCGGCCGAGGAGATCACCATGTCGGCGCAGGAGATCCGCCAGCGCATCTACGCACTGTTCGCCGTGTTCGGCGTCGTGATCTTCTTCTGGGTTTCGTTCCACCAGAACGGCTATTCGCTGACCTATTTCGCACGTGACTACGTCAACCTCGACGTCATCAACATCAACCTGGGCTTCACGACCATCAAGGGCGCCGAGATTTTCCAGAGCGTCAACCCCTTCTTCGTCGTGACCCTCACGCCGCTGATCATGTGGTTCTTCGGTTGGCTGCGCAAACGCAACATCGAGGTTTCGACCCCGATGAAGATCGCCATCGGTATGGGTATCGCCGCCACGGCCTACCTCTTCCTGATGTTCTTCTCGTTCGCACTGCCCGACAAGGCCGCCCTCGCAGGCATGAAGGCCGACCAGGTGCAGTCGATCCTGGTGACCCCGTGGGTCATGGTGGGCCTCTATTTCATCCTTACCGTCGCCGAGCTCTTCATCTCGCCCCTCGGACTGGCATTCGTATCGAAGGTGGCGCCCCCGCACATGCAGGGCCTTATGCAGGGCTTCTGGCTGGCCGCTACGGCCGTGGGCAATGCGTTGCTGTTCGTCGGCGGATGGCTTTACATGCACACCCCGATGTGGGCTACGTGGTGCGTCTTCGTCGCAGCCTGCGGCATGTCGATGCTCGTCATGCTCTCGATGGTGCGCTGGCTCGAACGGGTGACGAAATAACCCCGTGTCATGTTCTCCCTATGGCCGCTGCGGACAAACCGCAGCGGCTTTTTTTTCGTAGACGGTGCGTGGGGCGTATCCCCCGGTGCGTGTCTCGATGGCATGCGTCCCTGCCGCGCCCGTGGGCTGGCATGCAGGCTCCGGCAGTCGTGTTCCTTCGCCCGTGCTGCGCTGATGCGAGCCCCCGCCGGCCCGGCATGCGTTGCGGCAGTTTGCCCGGCGTCTCCCCGGATACGATCCCTACCGGCCTGAACGGACGGGGGATACCTCCCATATTGTTCGGATTTACTACATTGTTCGCCGTTCGGTGTGTTATTTGCTGATGAAACGACAGAAAACAGAAAACTTTTTTGGTTTCATGGGTTTTCTTTCTATATTTGCCACCGGATCCGAAATATTTGAATGCTATGACCCCTCCTCAGAAAGGACGCATTATCGACCAAGCCATGCAGATGTTCGTTTCGCAGGGTATCAAGTCGGTACGAATGGACGACATCGCGCAGCAGCTCGGGGTGTCGAAGCGGACGCTCTACGAGATGTTCGGCGACAAGGAAGGCCTGCTCTACCTGGCCATGGAACGCTATTCCGAACGTAACCGCCAGCGGTGGAACGAACTCACGGCCGACGCGCACGACGTTCTCGAAGCCATGTTCATGGTGCTGGGCGAAGTGATGGACAACGCCGAGGTTTCGCGCCGCATGATGGACAACCTCCGGAAGTTTTATCCCGCCGTGCACGACAAGCTGATGCGCGAGGGGATGGTGAAAAATCGCACGAGCCTGCGTTCGATGCTCGAACAGGGCATCGAGGCCGGGCTGTTCGTCAATAATTTCAACATCGACCTTTCCATTTCGGTGCTTTACTATACGGCTTCGGCCATCGTGACACGCCGCGAGTTGATGCTGCCCGACGGGATGTCCGAACGCGAGGCGTTCGTGCAGATCATCAGCAATTTTTTCCGCGGCATTTCGACTGCCAAGGGCCTGCAGCTGATCGACGACAACCTGAAGCGGTACAAACTGTCGAAAACGGGAAATAAATTGAATTTGGATAGATGACTATGAAAAAACTGATTCTGACATTGTGCCTCGCGGCAACGGGTACGTTCGCTGCCGTGGCGCAGATGCGCCTCACGCTCGACCAGGCCCTCGACCTGGCGCTGAGCGAGAATCCCACCATCAAGGTCGCCGAGATGGAGGTGCAGCGCTACGACTATGTGAAACGCCAGACATGGGGCGGCCTGCTGCCGCAGGTGTCGGTGACCGGGCAGGTCAACCACAGCTTCATCGTGCAGCAGATGTCCAAGGGCTTCTCGCTGGGCAACGACCCCTATACGACGCTCAGCGGGGCCGTGGATGCTTTGGTGCCGCTCTTCGCGCCGCAGGTTTACCGCATGATGAAGATGAACGACAAGCAGATGGCCACGGCCGTCGAAGCGGCGCGTTCGTCGCGCATCACGCTGACGGCCGAAGTCAAAAAGGCCTTCTACAACATCCTGCTCGCCGAGCAGTCGCTCGACGTGCTCCGCGAGTCGCAGGCCACCGTCCAGCGTACGGTCGACGACACGTCCGTGCAATATGAGAACGGGCTCACGTCGGAGTACGACCTGTTGACGGCGCAGGTGCAGCTCAGCAACCTGAAACCCTCGATCCTCCAGACCGAGAACTCGATCCGCATCGCCAAACTGATGCTCAAGATGTATCTTTCGATCCCCGAGCAGGTCGAAATCGAGGTCGAAGGCGAGCTGGACGCCATGCGCGACAAGGTGCTCGCCGGAACCGAGGGGCTTACGACCGACACTTCGGACAACTCCGACCTGCGCACGCTCGAACTGCAGGAGGATTTGCTCCGCCTCCAGCTCAAGGCCGAGAATGCGAGCCGCCTGCCGACCATCGGGGCGTTCGGCAACTTCACCCTCACCGGGAACAACATGGGCTCGGTGTCGTTCGACCAGGCGACGATGGAAATGACGACGATCAAGGACGGCTATTTCTGGCAGAACCCGCTTTCCGCCGGCATCCGCGTCTCCGTGCCGCTCTTTTCGGGGCTGACGAAGATGAACCGCTCGCGCGAGATCAAGAACCAGATTTCGCAGATCGGCCTCCAGCGGACATACGCCCGGCCGCAGGTCGACGTGCAGGTTCGCTCGGCGCTGAACGACCTGCTGACGGCGCGCGAGACGATGTACGCCCAGGAGCTCACCGTCGAGCAGGCGCGCAAGGCCTACTCGATCTCCGACACCCGTTACCGTGCGGGGGCGGGTACGATCCTCGAGCTCAACAGCGCCCAGCTGGCGCAGACGCAGGCGCAGCTCAACTACTCGCAGGCGATCTTCGATTACCTGACGGCCAAGGCCGAGTACGACCGCATCGTCGGCAAGGAAAAATAGCGTGGAAATTGAAAAACAAAGATAGCATATGAAGAAAACAGCAGTTATATTGTTTGCCGCGGCTGCCCTCGCCGGCTGCAAAGGCAAAAACGGGGCAGGCGACGTGCAGCAGGACAACCGTGTGCTGACTAAAACCGAAACGGCGGAGTCCGCCACCGTGCAGCTTACCGAGGAGTTCACTTCGGAGATCGAGCCCTTCAGGGAGAACGACATCACTCCGGCGGCTTCGGGCGTGCACATCGACCGCATCCTGGTCGAGGTGGGCGACCCCGTGCGTGAGGGGCAGCTCATCGTGACGCTCGACCCGACGCAGTACACCCAGCAGCTCGTGCAGCTGAAGACCGTCGAGGACGATTACAACCGCCTGCTGCCCGTCTATGAGGCCGGCGGTATCTCGGCGCAGCAGATCCAGCAGGCCAAGGCGCAGCTGGACGTGCAGCGCGAGGTGGTCGCCAACCTCAAGAAGAACATCGAGGTGCGTTCGCCCATCACAGGCGTGGTCACGGCGCGCAACTACGAGTCGGGCGACCTCTTCTCGGCGCAGCCCATCCTGCACATCATGCAGATCGACCCGCTGAAGGTCATCGCCAATATTTCCGAGCAGTATTTCCCCAACGTGAAGGTCGGGATGCCCGTCGAGCTGAAGGTGGACATCTTCCCCGACCAGACCTTTACGGGTACCGTGTCGCTGATCTATCCGGCGCTCGACCCCACGACCCGTACGTTCAAGGTCGAGGTGAAGGTGCCCAATGCCCGGCGCACGCTGCGCCCGGGTATGTACGCCCGCACGATCTTCAACATGGGGCAGAAGGAGGGCGTCATGGTGCCCGACGTGGCCGTCCAGAAGCAGGTCGGCACTGCCGAGCGCTTCGTGTATGTCATCGAGGGCGATAGCGTTGCCCGTCGCCGCCGTGTCGATGTCGGACGCCAGGTCGGCGACCGCGTGGACATTCTTTCGGGCGTCGGGGCGGACGAAGCCGTGGCCGTCACGGCCCTTTCGAAACTCTACGACGGTGCCAAAGTGGAAATCAAACAGGAATAAAACGCCCCGAAACATATGAAAATATACGAAAGCGCGGTTCGGAAACCGGTCTCCACGGTGCTCATGTTCGTCGGCGTGATGGTCTTCGGGCTCTTCTCGCTGATGAACCTCGCGGTAGACCAGTACCCCGAAATCGAAATCCCCCAGATATCGGTCATCACCTTCTATCCCGGTGCCAACGCTGCGGATATCGAGACCAACATCACCCGTATCCTGGAGGATAACCTCAATACGGTGAGCAACCTCAAGAAACTGACCTCCAAGTCGCAGGACAACGTGTCGATGATCATTGTCGAATTCGAATACGGATCCGACCTGACCGAGGGCGCCAACGAGATCCGCGACGTGGTGAGCCGCAGCCAGTCGCAGTTGCCCGACGACATCGATTATCCTACGATCTTCAAGTTCTCGACCTCGATGATCCCCGTGATCATGCTTGCCGTGACGGCCGACGAGAGCTACCCGGCCCTGAAGAAGATCCTCGACGATAAATTCGTCAACGTCCTGAACCGTGTCGACGGCGTGGGTGCCGTGACGGTCATGGGCGCCCCCGAGCGCGAGGTGCAGGTCAATGTCGACCCGGCCAAACTCGAAGCCTACAACCTGACCGTCGAACAGCTGGGGCAGATCATCGCCGCCGAGAACGTCAACATCCCGAGCGGTACGATCGACATCGGCAACAACACGTTCAACATCAAGGCCGACGGCGAATTCAAGCTGAGCGACGAGATGCGCAAGGTCGTGGTTTCCAATGCCGGGGGACGCACGGTGATGCTCTCCGACGTGGCCGAGATCCGCGATACGCTCGAAAAGGCCACGATGGACGAACGCGCCAACGGGCAGCGGAGCGTGCGCGTAATGATCCAGAAGCAGTCAGGTGCCAACACCGTGGACATCGTCCATGAAATTCAGAAGCGCCTGCCCGACATCCAAGCGAGCCTTCCGCGCGACGTGAAGATGGAGACGATCTTCGAGGGGTCGCAGGAAATCACCAATGCCATCGGGTCGCTCTCGGAAACGATCATGTACGCCTTTATCTTCGTGGTGCTGGTGGTGATGGCCTTCCTCGGGCGGTGGAGGGCGACGCTCATCATCTGTATGACGATCCCCGTGTCGCTGATCTGTTCGTTCATCTACCTCTTCGCCACGGGCTCGACGCTCAATATCATCTCGCTTTCGTCGCTCTCGATCGCCATCGGTATGGTCGTCGACGATGCCATCGTGGTGCTGGAGAACATCACGACGCACATCGAGCGGGGTTCGAATCCCAAGGAGGCCGCCATCTACGCCACCAATGAGGTGTGGCTGTCGGTCATTGCCACCACGCTCGTGGTCGTTGCCGTGTTCCTGCCGCTGACGATGGTGCCGGGCATGGCGGGTATCCTCTTCCGCGAGCTGGGCTGGATCGTGACCATCGTGGTGTGCGTTTCGACTACGGCAGCCATTTCGCTGACCCCGATGATGTCCGCCTACCTCTTGAAACTCGAGGGCGGCGTGCACGATTACAAGGGGCTGGGTGTCATATACAAACCCATCGACCGGGCACTCGCATGGCTCGACGACGCCTATGCCCGCTCGCTGAACTGGGTGGTGCGCCACCGCCGTATCACGATCTTCTCGATGATGGGGCTTTTCCTGGTTTCGCTGGGGCTCGTCACGCAGGTGCCGACCGAATTCTTCCCGCCTTCGGATAACGGCTGGATCTCGGCCACGGTCAAACTGGAGCAGAACCTTTCGGTGGACTACACCGCGCGGATCGCCCGCCAGATCGACAGCATCATCTACAAGAACTATCCCGAGGTGACGCTCGTGTCGGCCTCGTCGGGCGCCAACTCGTCGGACGACGCGTTCGCCGCGATGCAGACCACCGGTTCGCACATCATCAATTACAACCTCAGCCTGCCCACCTCCGACAAGCGCGAGCGGTCGATCTACGTTATCTCCGACCTGCTGCGCAAGGAACTGGATCGCATCCCCGAGGTGCGGGAATATTCGGTGATGCCCGGCGGCGATAACGGCAGCATGAGCGGTTCGGCGACGGTCGACATCAAGGTTTTCGGCTACGACATGGACGTGACCAACGCCGTTGCCAACGACCTGAAGGAAAAGCTGGGCGGCCTGGAGGGTACGCGAGACGTGCAGCTTTCGCGCGACGACCTGCGTCCCGAACTCAACGTGGTCTTCGACCGTGACCGCCTTGCCTATTACGGCATGAACAGCGCCACGGCGTCGCAGGCCGTGCGCAACCGCATCGACGGCCTCGTGGCCTCGAAATACCGCGAGGACGGCGACGAATATGACATCGTGGTGCGCTATGCCGAACCGTTCCGCATGTCGCTCGGGGACGTGGAGAACATCACGCTTTACAACGGGCAGGGGCGCCCCGTGAAACTCAAGGAGGTCGGCCGCGTGCAGGAGGAGTATGCCGCGCCGATGATCGAGCGCGAGAACCGCCAGCGTGTGATCACGGTCAAGTCGTCGCTCGGAGCCGGCGTCGCCCTGGGCGACGTGGTGGCCGAGGTCGATCAACTCATCGCCGGGTATCCCGTGCCCGACGGCGTCGACCTCGAAATCGGCGGTACGGTCGAAGACCAGGGCGACGCCTTCAGCGATCTGGGCGTGCTGTTCATCCTGATCGTCATCCTGGTCTACATCGTGATGGCCACGCAGTTCGAATCGCTGCTCTTCCCGTTCATCATCATGTTCACCATCCCGTTCGCCGCCACGGGCGTTTTCCTGGCTTTGTGGATGACCTCCACGCCGATGTCGCTCATTGCCCTGATCGGCGCCATCATGCTGGTGGGCATCGTGACCAAGAACGGTATCGTGATGGTCGACTACATGAACCTGCTAGTCGAGCGTGGCTCGGGTGTCTTCGATGCCGTGATCGCCGGCGGAAAGAGCCGTCTGCGCCCTGTGCTCATGACTTCGTTCACGACCATCCTGGGTATGTTACCGCTGGCGATCGGCACGGGTGTCGGGTCGGAGACGTGGCAGCCGATGGGTATCGCCGTGATCGGCGGACTTACCTTCTCGACCCTGCTGACGCTGTTCATCATCCCGGCGCTCTACTCGGTATTCGTCAACCGCTCGCAGCGCAAGGAGAAGGAGAAACTTGCCCGCCTGGCCGCCGAACACCAGTCCAGCCGGCATTAAACCGTTTATCCCGCCTGTCCGGTTGTTACCGTACCGGGCAGGCGGGACATAAAACCCCAATACCGTTATGAAAGCAGTATTCTTATCATACAACCAGGCGCTCACCGACCGTGTGAACGCCATCCTCGACGAGCAGGGCGTCCGCGGCTTCACGCGCTGGGCGCTGACCGAGGGTCGCGGGTCGTTCGACGGCGAACCCCATTACGGCACGCATGCCTGGCCGTCGATGAACGCTTCGCTCATGGCCATCGTCGACGACGAAAAGGTCGCGCCGCTGATGGAGGCTTTCCGGGAGATGGACGCCGCCACCAAGATGCAGGGCTCGCGCGCCTTCGTCTGGAATATCGAGCAGACCTACTGAGTTTCCCGGAGCTGCGGTGTGCCGGGATTTTCCCGGGCTCCGGGCTCCGGGGCCGGGTTTCCCGGTGTTTCCGGGTACGCCGGGTGGGTGTGCCGGGCCTTTCCGGTACTTGCCGGAACGTTCCGGGAGCTTTCCCCGGTTGTCTTCTCCGGTTTTGCAGGCAGCCTGCGGCTTGGGGGTGTTTGCCCTGGCGACAGCCCCGGACTTTGCAGCGGCCGAGCCGGTGCACTGCGGCAGATTCTTCGGTGTGCCCGTACGCAGTCGTCCTATTTTTACTATCTTTGCCTGCATGAAACTCACCTTTCTGGGAACGGGCACCTCGCAGGGCGTCCCTGTCATCGGGTGCCGCTGCAAGGTCTGCACCTCGGCCGACAAGCGCGACAACCGCCTGCGCACTTCGGCCATGGTCGAGGCGTGCGGCGTGCGTATGGTCATCGACGCCGGCCCCGATTTCCGCTGCCAAATGCTCCGTACGGGCATCCGCCACCTCGACGCCATCCTCCTCACGCACGAACACAAAGATCATATCGGCGGGCTGGACGACGTGCGGGCTTTCAACTTTGTCGATTACCCGCCGCTGGTGCACAAGGTCGACATCTACGCCGCACCCCATACCCTCGGCGTCGTGCGCAAGGACTTCGACTATGCCTTCGCGCAGGATAAATACCGCGGTGTGCCCGAAATCGAGTTGCATGAGATCGACGTCACCCGGCCGTTCCGGGTCGGGGGACTGGAAGTCGTTCCCGTATCGGGACACCATTCCGACCGTTTCGCCGTTACGGGCTACCGTATCGGCAGGCTGGCCTACCTGACCGATTTCAAGACCATCGGGGATGCCGAGGTCGAAAAACTCCGGGGCGTGGAGGTGCTCGTCGTCAACGCGCTCCGCTTTACGGAGCATTATTCCCATTTCAACGTGGCCGAAGCCCTTGCGCTCATCGCCCGCGTTGCCCCGCGCGAGGCCTACCTCACGCACATGTCCCACGACATCGGCCTGCATGCCGTGACGGAGCCGACGCTCCCCCGCGGCGTACACATGGCCTACGATACGTTGCAGATTGAAATAAACGATTGAAACGATTGATATGAAAGATTTTAAAAATAAGGTCGTCATCGTGACGGGTGCTTCGTCGGGTATCGGCGAGGCGATGGCACGCGAGTTCGCCGCACAGGGCGCCCGTGTGGTGCTGGGTGCGCGCAGCGTGCAGAAATTACAGCTTATCGCGGGCGACATCCGTTCCCGGGGCGGGCAGGCCGCCTATTGCGGCGTCGATGTGACCGATGTCGGCGAGTGCCGCCGGCTCATCGACACGGCCGTGCGTGAGTTCGGGGGTATCGACGTGCTGGTTTGCAACGCCGGGCTTTCGATGCGCGCCATTTTCGACGACGTCGACCTGGAGGTGCTCCACCGCCTGATGGACGTCAATTTCTGGGGTACGGTCAACTGTTGCAAATTCGCCCTGCCGTATCTCCAGCAGTCGCACGGTTCGATTGTCGGCATCTCGTCCGTCGCCGGGCTGCACGGGCTGCCGGGACGCACGGGCTATTCGGCCTCGAAGTTCGCCATGACGGGGTTCCTCGAAACGCTGCGCATCGAAAACCTCCGAAAAGGGTTGCATGTGATGGTAGCCTGCCCGGGTTTCACGGCATCCAACGTCCGCTTCTCGGCCCTCACGGCCGACGGCACGCAGCAGGGCGAAACCCCGCGTGACGAGGCGAAGATGATGACCCCCGAAGAGGTCGCCCGCATTGTCGCCCGCGGCATCCTGAAGCGCAAGCGCCTCTGCCTGATGGAAAACGAGGGGCGTGCCACGCATTTTGTCAAGAAGTTCGCCCCCGGCTTCCTCGACCGCATGTTCTACCTGGTGATGTCCCGGGAGCCCGATTCGCCGCTGAAATAACGTCGCCGCATCCGGCGGGGCGAGCCCCGGGGAGCGGTTTGAACCAAGGGAACTATGGTACGGGAAGAAAAACATTCCGAAGAAGAGGTCAGGCGCGTCTGCGTCGAGATACGCCGTCAGGCCGCGTTGGAAAACGCCCGCTGGCAACTTAAAGCGGGGTATGGCGGTTTGGCTCTCATGTCCGTCGTGCTGGTCGTCGTCCTTTGGGGAGGCGACAGCTGGAGATGGTGGTGGCTTTTTTATTTCGTTGCGCCGGTCATGCTGGTCATCAACGGCCACCGTGTGGCGCGGGGTAAAAAATCGTGGTGAAATAAATGGTAAAATAAAAGGAGGCGCTCAGCTGATGGGGCGCCTCCTTTTTTGTCGTCGGTTCATTGTTCAAAAAAATATGGGCGCCTCTTTTTTGCCGTGGATTCATCGTTCCCGCCTTTCCGGTTCCGCTTTCTCATTTGCAGTTCCGCTTCCATTAGCGCTTCTCCTGCCTTCCGGCCCTCGCCCTTCCGGTGCGCCCGGGGCCTGCTGCAGATTATTCCTTTTTCTTCGCCCCGCCGTCCTTGCTGCCGTCCTTGCCGTCTTCCTTCGAGGAGTCCTTGAACTCCTTGACGCCGCGTCCCAGGCCGCGCATCAGTTCGGGGATCTTCCTGCCGCCGAACAGGAGCAATACGACCAACAGGATAAGTATGAGCTCGGTCGGGCCGAGGAACAGGGGAATGATGGATAATGTCATGGTATATTCGGGTCTTTGGTGTGTGCGTTTTCCGTCCGGGCTTCCCTGCCGTATTCCCGGACACGGGGCCTGCCTGCGGACAAATGTACTAAGAATTTCCGAAACCCCGCTTTCCCGGGCGAAAAAAAGCGGACTTGGCTGCGGATACCTATACCGAATAGAGGAAATCCTCGAGTGAGCACGCCGGGTTGACAGCCAGCTTTTTGCGGATCCGGAACCGGAGCTTCTTAATGCTGTCGGGCTGTACGGAACGGATATGGGCGATCGTTTTGTTTTCCATGCCCATGCGCAGATAGGCACAGAAACGCAGCTCGTGCTCCGTAAGGTCGGGATGCGCTTTTCTGAGCCGCTCCAGAAAGCCGGGGTAGATCGCCTCGAAGTGGATCCGGAAAAAGGCATTCTCCTCGTCCGGATGGGTCTGGTGTCTGCGTATGCTTTGTTGCAGTCGGATGCCGATTTGCGCCGGGAGGTGCCCTTCGTGCTGTTCTTGTTCGATCTTCTGCCGCAACTCTTCGAGCACGCGGTTGTAACTGTTGATTGCCATCACGCGGTCGGCCAGCTCCCGGTTGCGCAGATCCACTTCGCGGCGGTACTGTTCGCTGCGCAGCCTCTCGTGCGCGAGGCGCGTGTTGAGTTCCTTGTTCTCCGCTTCGTGCAGCTGGTTGAGCAGTCGCTCCCTGTCGCGGCGCGCCCGGAAGGCATAGCAGATGAAGGCGGCGATGCAGACCACCGTGATGACGATGAGCAGAGTCAGCCGCAGCTGCCATGTCGCCCGTTCGTGCAGGTAGGTGAGCCGGGTCTCGTATTGCTCGATGGCTGCGCGGTTTTCCATCAGCCGCACTTCGGCCAGCCGCCTGTCTGCACCGAGCGAGTCGCGAGCCGCTGAAAACCGGCTCAACGTGCGGTAAGCGCTGTCGGCCTGCCCCGTGGCATAGAGTGCGTGGGCGGTGTTTTCGAGCGAGGGGAGCAGGAATTCCGCATCGTCCGAAGCTTCGACATAGTCGAGTGCCTGCCGCAGGAGCGGGAGCGCTTCTGCGGCGCTGTCCCGCTGCAATCGCTCGATCGCCAGCGCGACGGCGCTTTTGGCGATGAGTTTCCGGTCGTCCGAGAGCCTTGCCAGCCGGTAGGCTTCGGCGGCTTCCCCGCCCCGTTCGTCGCCTTCGGCATAAGAGCAGTACGAAAGCAGGACATTGATCCGAAATGAGGTGTCCGCGAGGCATTCCGGTGTGCGCAGCAGTGTGTCGAGTATTCCGACGGCTCTCTTCCGTTCGCCCTGGCGGTAAAGTACATTGGCGAAATTCAGCCGGTTTTTGACGTAATATGTGTCGGTTCCCGAGAGGGTGAACAGGCTGTCGGCCGCCTTGAAGTAGTCGAGCGCACGCTGCCAGTCTTCGAGCTCCTGCATGATTACACCCATGTTGACGCATGTGCTGGCCAACCGGAGCGTGTCACCTGTCCTGCGGTAGTATTCGTCCGTTTCGCAATATCCCCGGTAACTGTCCGGATACTCTCCGCGCATCAGGCGTATCTGGCTTTGCAATCCCACGATGCGGATCCTGTCATACGGATAGCGTGCCGGGTCGACCTGCCGCTCTGCATCGCGGAGCAGTTCCAGGGCCTCGTCCCATCGGCCCTGCGGCACGAGTGCGCGGGCTTCCCAGTAGCGGGTGCGCCACCCGAGTACCGGGTTGTCCGGCAGTTGGTCGCGCCGAGTACGCAATTTTGCCAGCAACTCCCCGCCGTTCCGGGCGTCCTGCGACGATTCGAGTTGCCGCGCGAGCGAATCGTACGTGCGGTCGGCCGGTGCCCATTCCTTTTGGAGTGCCGGGTCTGGGGCGAAACATCCGGCCGCCAGCAGGATAACTGCGAAGAGGAAACATTTTTTCATGGCGTAAAAATAACAAAATTGCCGATGTCTACTATTTGTCCACCGCAGTTTTTTGTGCAGGAATCGTTTTCTCGATACCTTGCCGAAGCACCCGGGACGCTTCCCGACCCGGCTGCCGGATAGTATTAACCTTTAAAACGACGAAGCGATGAAAAGAATTATTTTTGGCCTTGCCTTGTGCTTGGCAGTGTGGGGATGCAGTGACGACAAGACCGGGGGGACGGTTCCGCCCGATCCCGGTCCTGAACCCGAAGTCCCGACCCTTGCGACGAGCCTGGCGTTCGGCGTCCCGTCCGTCGAGTTCCCTTCGGGTGGCAAGACGGTCGATGTGGCCGTCGTGGCCGAAGGCGGCGAGTGGGCGGTTGCGGAGACCCCCGACTGGCTGGCTGTGACGCCTGCCGAGGGGAAGGTGACCCTGGCTGCCGACGACAACCGGAGAGGCACCCTGCGAAGCGGGAAACTGCGTATAACGGGTGCAGAGAACGTGGAGGCGTCACTGGATGTGTCGCAGGGAAACGGGGCGCTGATTTTACGCCTCGAGGTCGAGGCTCCCGCGACGGTGGCGGCGATCCCGCTGCATGGTCAGGTGTCCTGCACGATCGACTGGGGCGACGGGGCTGTGGAAAGTATTGATGCCAAGATCGACGGTCTCGGGATCGGGCATCCTTCCCACGAGTATGCCGCGGCCGGGACTTACCGCGTATCGGTTAGCGGTACGGTGCCTTCGCTCTCTTCGATAAAATTGACCGATGACCAGGCGTTGCGGCTGAAAGCCGTCGAAGCCTGGGGTGCCACGGGCCTCGAAAAAATGCAGTATGCTTTTTACAGATGTGCTGCGCTCGAATCGATACCCTCTCCCGGGCCCGAGGCTCCGTTCGCCCGTGTGACGACCTTTTCCAAGGCTTTCGACAGCTGCGATGCCCTGCGGGAGATTCCCGCCGACCTGTTCGCCGGATGTACGGAACTGACCGACCTGAGTTCCTGTTTCAACGATTGCGATGCGCTGAAGAGCATCCCCGAGCATTTGCTCGACGATTGCACGGGTGTCGAAAAGCTCAGCAGCATCTTTGCCTACTGCCGCGGGCTGGAGTCGGTTCCCGGGAGGCTCTTTGCCGCTTGCTCCAAGGTGACCGACCTGGGGTACCTGTTCACTGCCTGCGAGTCGTTGCGGACAATCCCTGCCGACCTGTTTGCGGGATGTTCCGCCGCCACGACCTTCATGCAGTGTTTCTCGGGCTGCGAAGCCCTCGGGGCTATTCCGGCAGGGTTGTTCGACGACTGTACGCAGGTGGAGGTGTTCCAGAGCGTCTTTATGGATTGTGTCGCCCTGAAGAGCATTCCCGAAGGGCTTTTCGACAAACATCCCAATGCCGTGAAGTTCAACTTCACCTTTGCCGATTGTACGGGCATCGAGTCCGTACCCGTCTCCCTGTTCGACAACTGCCGCAAGGCCACGGCGTTCACCCAGACTTTCCGGGCATGTTCGGCCTGGCAGGGCGAATCGCCCTATACGCTGGTCGACGGGACGAAGGTGCATCTCTACGAGCGCTCCAAATACCCCGATGCCTTCGAAAAGGCTCCCTCGTCCAGCACCAACGGGACTTTCAGGGCGTGCACCGGGCTGGCCGATTATGAGAAGATGGCTGCCGATTATCCCAAGTGGGTGAAATAGCATGGCGGACGGACGGTGGCGCCTGCACAGCCAGAAAAGAGCCCCGGAGCATCGCTCCGGGGCTCTTCTTGTAATGGGCTGATCGCCTTATTTGAAGAATATCGACGAAATCTCCTTGTAGTTGTGCACGCGCTCGATGACGTCGGCGAACATGTCCGCCACCGACAGCACCGTGAACTTGTGCAGGTCTTTGTCGGGGTTGAGCGGTATGGTGTCCGTCACGATCACCTCCTGCAGCGCGCTGTCGTTGATGCGCTCGTAGGCCGGGCCCGACAGCACGGGATGGGTGATGGCGGCGCGAACGCTCTTCGCCCCGCGTGACATGAGCATGTCGGCGGCCATGCAGATCGTGCCTGCCGTGTCGATCATGTCGTCCACGATCAGGATATTGCGGCCCTCGACCTCGCCGATGGCGGTCATCGTGCCCACGACGTTGGCCTTGGCACGTTCCTTATGCGAAATGATGATCGGCGTGCCGAGCAGCTTGGCATAGGTGTTGGCACGCTTGGCGCCGCCCATGTCGGGCGCTGCGATCGACAGCTCTTCGATGTTGAGGCTCTTGATATAGGGGATGAAGATGCCGCTGGCATAGAGCGCATCGACCGGTACGTCGAAGAAACCCTGTATCTGGTCGGCATGCAAGTCCATCGTCATCACGCGGTCTACGCCTGCGGCCATCAGCAGGTTGGCTACCAGTTTCGCGCCGATCGGCACCCGGGGCCGGTCTTTCCGATCCTGTCGTGCCCAGCCGAAGTAGGGTATCACGGCCACGACCTTGTAGGCCGAAGCGCGGCGTGCGGCGTCGATCATCATCAACAGCTCCATCAGGTTATCCGAAGGCGGGAACGTCGACTGGATGATGAATACCGTACACCCGCGGATGGACTCGTTGAAGCAGGGCTGGAACTCGCCGTCGCTGAAACGCAGTACTTCCGATTGCCCGAGCGTCGTACCGAAACTCGCCGCGATTTTTTCGGCAAGGTATTCCGATCCGCGACCCGAGAAAATTTTGATTTTGTGGATAGCCATAGGTTACGAGGATTTTTGATGGTGCAAAGATAGTATATGCCGTCGGAAAAACGAGCCCTGCGGGCAACCTTTTTTCAACAATCGGTTAAACATTGAGGCATCCGCCGATGAAGCCGAGGATCTCCTCGCGTCCCGTACCGCGTTCGCCCGACGAGACGAACATCGGCGGAAGTTCCTCCCATTGCTCGCCGAGCGTGGCCTTGTAACGCTCCACGCTCTTCGCACACTGCGTCTTGGATAGCTTGTCGGCCTTGGTGAAGACGATGCCGAACGGAATACCGTTCATGCCCAGCATTTCGATGAAGCGCAGGTCGATCTTCTGGGGTTCGAGCCGGATGTCCACCAGTACGAACAGGAAGTGCATCTTCTCGCATTTGAGCACGTAGTCGGTGATGATCTTGGCGAAATCGCTGCGCATGGCCTTCGACGTGCGGGCATAGCCGTAGCCCGGCAGGTCGACCAGGTACCACGCATTGTCGATCAGGAAGTGGTTGATGAGCCGCGTCTTGCCGGGTGTCCCCGAGACCTTTGCCAGCCCCTGCCGGCCGGTCAGCATGTTGATGAGCGACGACTTGCCGACGTTGCTGCGCCCGATGAAGGCGATGTCCTTCAGCGAATCCTTCGGAACTTGCGAGATGCGCTCGGAGCTGCACTTGAATTCGGCTTTGTTGATCTGCATGGCAATGGAATTTTGTGCAAAGATAGCAATATTTCCGGATACGGCACGGGGGAAGGCACCCGCTGCACCCCTTCCTGTCGCCTCCCGGTTCGTTTGCCCTCTCCGCGGCTGCCCGTTATTTCCCCGGCTGCTTACCCCGTTTCCAGGCGAGTGTCACCCACAGCGGACAGTGATCCGATGCCGTGACCGTGGCCGACGTGGGCAGCCCGCGGCCGAGGATGTAGTCGATGCGCACGGCCGGGTTGTCGGACGGGAACGTCATCCGCGTGGTGTCGGAAAGTATCCGGAAGCCGCCGCCCAGCCCCGCGAGCACCGCCGCGGCATCCCCTGTGTTGAAATCCCCGGCCAGCAGCACCGGCTTGCGGCATGTGTCGGTGGCCTGCAGGATCAGGGGCAGCGATGCGTGCCGGTCTTCGGGCGTGAGCGAAAGGTGGGTGACGCATACCGTGTAGTCCGGGAATTCCGCCATGAGCAGTACCCGGGCCTCCTCGCGCCCCGGGAGCGGGATGCTGCGTACGGCGAGCGGCTCGGTGCGCGACAGCAACCCGACGCCGTAGCTTCCGCCCGCGAAGCCGATGGCGCGGCCGAACGTGGCGTGCATACCCGTCATCCGCCCCAGTTCACCGGGGATGTAACGCCCGTCCACACGCAGCGTGGCGCTGTCCAGTTCCTGCAACGCCACCAGGTCGGGCGCTTCGCGCAGGATGACCCGGGCGATGCGGCCGATGTCCTGTATGTTGTCGATGCCGATGCCGTTGCGGATGTTGTAGGACATCAGTTTGAGGCGCTCGGGCCGCTGTGTGCAGGCGGCAGCCAGGCCGCAGCAGAGGGCCAGCACGAGGGTGCGTAGGGGTTGTTTCATGCCGGATGGGGTTTTCCGCAAAGGTAATACAACCGTTGTTGAAAGCCAAATAAATCCGACTATGACCGGCTGTGTGCCATGCGGTTCCGTGACAGGATCCCTGTGCCGGGCCTCGTAAATTCCTTTCGGTTTGGTTTAACGGTGAATTTTTCGTACCTTTTAGCATCCGATTTGCAGCGACCGATATATTTAACTTATCATGCTTATGAAAACTCGACTTCCTATCGTGCTCGGCGCTGCGGCGCTGGCCTTTCTTCCCACCGAATCCCCGGCCTGCACGCGGGCCGTTTATCTCGGCCCCGAGGGTATGACCGTCACCGGGCGTACCATGGACTGGCGCGAGGATCCGCTCACCAACCTTTACATCTTTCCGCGCGGTACGGCGCGGCGCGGGGCGAACACAGACAACACGGTGTTCTGGACCTCGAAATACGGCACCCTGTCGGCTGCCGGCTACGACATCGGCATCACCGACGGTATGAACGAGGCCGGGCTGGTCGCCAACCTGCTGTTCCTGCCCGAATCCGTCTACGAACGCCCGGGCGATACGCGCCCGGTCATGGGACTGAGCATCTGGACGCAGTATGTGCTGGATAATTTCGCCACGGTCGATGAAGCCGTTGCGGAGCTTTCGAAGGAGAAGTTCCGCATCGACGCCCCCGACCTCCCGAACGGTGTCAAGTCGCGCCTGCACCTGGCCATCTCCGACGCCTCGGGCGACAGCGCTATCTTCGAGTATGTCGACGGCCGCCTGTCGGTGCACCACGGCCGTGAGTACCAGGTGATGACCAATTCGCCGTTCTACGACCGGCAGCTCGCAATCCTCGATTACTGGCAGCAGATCGGCGGGCTGACGATGCTTCCCGGCACCAACCGCGCCCCCGACCGCTTCGTGCGTGCGTCGTTCTATATTAACGCCGTCGTCAAAAGCGCCGATCCGAAAGTCGCCGTGCCGGCCGTGATGTCCGTAATGCGCAACGTCTCGGTGCCCTACGGCATCTCGACCCCCGATAAGCCCCATATCGCGTCGACGCGCTGGCGCACGGTCTGCGACCAGAAGAACCGGGTCTACTATTTCGAGCCTACGCTGGCGATGGAAACCTTCTGGGTCGACCTTTCGAAGATCGACTTCGGCCAGGGAACGCCCGAACGTGTCCTGAAACTCGTCGGCGGCCGAACCTTCACGGGCGATGCCACGGCCGAATTCCGCAGGAGCGACAAGCCGTTCGTCTTCCTGTTCGGGGTGTAATTACCGGATTGGTGGAATTATATACGGCAAGCGCCGGTTCTTCATCCGAGCCCGGCGCTTGCCCGTATTTCTCCTTTTCGCCGAGGCCGGGATCCGCGTCATGACATTAGGACGGGCGGCGTGAAATCCGTATGGAATTTTTCCTATCTTTGCGGCGATATAAATCTCCGCAATGGAAAATTACTCTCATTTTATCATTACCCGGTTCAACCTGAACCTTTATGCGCAGGATAAACACGACCTGCCCACCCGTACGGATCGGTGGCTCGAACACCGGTTCGAGGTCTTCGAGCGTTACTGCCTGCCGTCCGTGGCAGCGCAGACGAGCGGGAATTTCACCTGGCTCTGTCTTTTCGATGCCGCGACGCCCGAGTCCTGCCGCCGCCGTATCGAAGGCTATAAGGCCCGGTGCCCGCAGTTCGAAGCCGTCTATTATACGGCCGCACAGGCGGCCAACCTGACGGAAAATCTCCGCACGACGATTGCAGCGTACGTGTCGTGCGACCGGAAGGGAAGAAAATCCCCCCCCCGAAGCTGCTGATCACCACTAACTTGGATAACGACGACGCCTTTTCGTCCGATGTCGTCGAACTGCTGCAACGCGAGCTGCGTCCCGCTCCCGGCAAACGGATTTACAGCCTGCTGTACGGTTACCAGTATTTCACCGACCGCCGCTTCGCGCTCAAAATGCGCTATACGAACAATCACTTCCTGACCCTCGCCGAGCCGTTCGATGCGCATGCCGAAACCATCATTTCCTACCGCCATACCAAGGCCATCCGGCAATTGCCGACCATCTATCTCTCCACCGCCCGCGGAAAATGGCTCGAAATCGTCCACGAGGACAACGTCAGCAATGATTTTCGCATCAACATCAAAGTCTGGTATATTCCCCTGCTATATGGCCGGTCGTTCGCCGATTTCGGTTTGGGCGGATTCCGCCTGTCCTGCGCCCGGCAGTGGGCGGCCACGCTGCTCGTGGTTCCGGCACGCTTTTTTGCCACGGCGGTACGGCGTTTGCGCCGCAAGTGGTCGAAATAACCCTTTCCCGGCCTGAAAAAGCGGCGATGCTTCCGCAAACCACCGGAGGCATCGCCCTGTATTCGACGCGCTATGGCACCGCAGCCTTACCGCAGCCTCGGGTATTTGTTGTTGAAACGGAACCCGACGCCCAGCATCAGGTAGTTCGGGGTCTGGAAATCCTTGAGGCAGTACCCCACATGCACGAACGTATTGTGTGTGACACCGACCTTGAGCGTCAGCATCTGGTAAAACGACTTGAGGTCTCCTCCCTTGTGCAGCACGTTGAAACCCAGTCCGAAGCCGACCGTGAAATAGGGCATCACGAACTCCGCGCGTCCCGAAATTCCCAGTGCGATCTGTTTGTCGAACGAGGGGGTGTGGAACTGGTATCCGGGATCGCCCCGTCGTAGCCTACGATGTAGTCTTCGGTGTAGACGTTGGCGCTGCCGTCGTATACGCCGTCCACCGACAGGCCCGCGCGGAACTTGTACCCGAAATTATACATCGCCGCGAAGTTGAACCCCGCCACGCCGTAGGCGTCGGGTGCGGCATATTGCTTGTCGCCGACCGCCACGCCCTTGCGGCGCCACGAGCCGAACAGCACGAGGTCGTAGCTCAGGTGGCGGGGAAAGGGTTTTGCGAGCAGCCGTGCCCGTGGCCGCGAGAGCGGGTTGTCGACCCTTCCGAAACTGTATACGAGCCCGAGTTTCATGCCGATCGAGTTGAGTCCCGCGTTGGGGAATTTGGTGTTGCCGTTCGAAAAGTGGGTCATCGAAAGGCCCGTGGTGAGTTCCAACCGCTGCGTGAGCAGCCAGTTGAGGTAGAAATCGACGTTGAGGTAGGCGTTGACCCTCGACCCCATCATGATGTTGGCGCGGTTGTAGTTCGTGTCGTAGGGTTTCCATCCGAACGACAGGCCGAAATTCCACTCGTAGTTGAACGATACCAGCGGGCTGATGCGTGCGATGCGCGCGCCCTGGAAGAGGTAGACGGCAACCGGGTTGCCCAGCTCCCCGCGGTTGCCGAAGCTGTAATAGGAGACCCCGATCCCTTGGTATACGCCGCCGTAGATGCAGTCGGGGCGCGACCCGGGGCGGAAGCGGAACGAATAACGCAGGTGGGCGGCCAGCGAGCGCTGGATCGGTTCGCCCGCCATGTTGGCCCCTGCGAGAAAGATGTTCGTCGGGGGAATGTACTCCGGGCGGAATTCCGCGCCGATGCTGTGGACGAGCCTCCGCCTGCGGCCGGCCGTGTCCGCGGAGAAGGAGGACAATAGCGGGGTAGTGGCTGAGGCTTGTTTCTTCGTCTGATCCAGGGCGGCCCGGTATCCGGCGGCATAGCCGTTACGGTAGCCCGTATCGTAGCCCGTCCGGTAGGCGGATGCGCGGCGGCGTGCCGCTCCCCGGGACACGGTGTCGGCCGCAGCCCTGCGCGCCATGCCCGTCGTATCCGGCTCCATGCTGCGGGACGTGCCGTCCCCGGCGTTCCCGGCGCTCGCGGCATCCTTTGTGCGTTTTGCGCGCTCGGCGTTTCCGACATCCCCGGCGCTCGCGGCATCCCGGTGCGCCGGTGCGTTTTGCCGCGGGGCGCCGTCCGCCCGGGCGGGTACGGGCTCCGCGGCGGTCGCCTCCGCCGACAAGAAGAGCAGGCACCCCGCAAAGAGCCCTGCCGTCCTCCGTATGATATGTCGCATTCTCTCCAATCGCGGTATTTTGACCGCACAAGTTACGAATTTTTACGCGAGTGCAAAGCGTTGATCCGAAAAAATACCCCGCAGGTATTCTGTTTCGTCGTTTCCGCTTTCCGGTTTCGTCGGTTTTGGTTTCTCCGTCCGGTTGTCCCCGCCCTGCTGAATTTGCTGTTCCGGGCTTTTCGTCCCGTTGTCCCGCCCTGCAAATCGCTGTTTTTTGGATATTCCCGGAATTGTACCTACCTTTGTCCGAAATCAATATCCGCTCCGATGAGAATGAACGATTAATGAGGTCGGTTCCATTAAACCGACACCGTGTGAAAAACATCAGGTCTCAGGTTTAACAGGCCTTTCCCGAAGGCCGCCATTAATCGTTTTAATCCATATGGGTATTATCCTTAGCGGTGTTTCCTACCGCTATCGCAATCAGCAATTTCTGTTCGAAGGGCTCGACCTGTCGGTCGCTGCGGGCGCGAAGGTGTCGCTCGTCGGCGACAACGGTACGGGCAAGTCGATGCTCCTGAAACTTATCGCCGGCGAGCTTGCGCCCTCGTCGGGCAGCATCGTATGTCCTTCGCGGCCCTATTACGTGCCCCAGCAGGCCGGCATCGCGGGGATTTCCGTCGCCCGGGCCCTCGGGGTGGACGGAAAGGTCGGGGCGCTGCGTGCCATCTGTGCGGGCAGTACCGATGCGGCCTGCTACGACATCCTCGCCGACGACTGGGAGGTCGAAGCCCGCTGCCGTGCGGCGCTTGACGGGTGGGGGCTGCCGCACGTGGGGCTGGATTCCCCGGTCGATAC
>PPYE01433522.1_pt1 | contig 22807 bp, 21 predicted proteins | sample 1559881 | NCBI WGS metagenome assembly PPYE01 (sample SAMN08240022, study PRJNA423297) | Human gut metagenome, whole genome shotgun sequencing project.
GGCTTGTCCTTCTTGGCGGCGCGCCTGATTCGCTCGTACATGGGCTATGTACCAGAAATGCCGTCTATTCGGTTGTCAAAGAACAGAGAAGAAAAACTCCTTCTTGACAACCATGACAAAAATAGATGATTTGTCCTGTCTGGTAATGCGATTTTTTGAAAATATTTTTGGTCTTGCCGCCTTACAAGGAGTTTAGTGAAGAGCAAGTACCCAGCAAGCACAATAAAATAGGTACTATCGTACCCTAAAATACCTTTTATAAGGTTCTTCCGGCAAGGAAATGGGCACGATAAAATATTATTAAGGAGACGATAGTGCCTATGGAACTGTTAAAAGAGCTAGGACGAAGGATACAAAAAGCACGTAAGGAAAAAGGACTTACGCAACAGGAACTCGCAGATCAGAGCCATTTTTCTCTGAAGCACGTTCAAAGCTGCGAAAGAGGGGTAAAAAACCCTTCTTTTGAAGTCCTGCGTGCTTTTTGCAAAGTCTTGGATTTATCTTTGGATTCCCTGATGAATCTCGATCTACCAGAAGATGAGCAAGCCGCCAACGATATGCGGCAGCTCTACCTTTCGTGCCCTCCAGCTGCCAGAAAAGTGCTGTTAAACTCGACCCGTGCGTTGGCTGATGAGTTAAAAGAAATGGTGCAGACAGCCGGGATTGAACCAGATGAACATTTAGAGGATAAGTAAGCCGGTAGAGGAATAAAAATCCCCCACCGGCTTTCTTTTTGCCGCTATGCGGCGGTCTAGGTTATTGGGCCGTGTCCAGCAGACGTGCCAGCTTCTTCAGCCCGCGCCGGATGCTGTCCCACACACGGCGGCGGTCGGCACCCTCGATGCGGGCGATCTCGGCCACCGTCATGCCCAGGTAAAATCGGGCATAAATACGCCGGGCCTGGATGGCGGGCAGCTGCATCAGCGCAGCATACACTTCCTCCCGCAGCTGCTTCTGCTCCAGGATTTCCTCCGGGGTAAGCGTGCGGGCAAGGGCATCGTTTTCAATGCCATCCTCCCGGTCCAGAGAATAATGAGCCTTGTGCCGGAATTTCCGGCGCTCATAAGCTGCATCGGCCTGCTTTTGGCTCTGGATTGCGGCCAGCACTTCTTCGGCCACATCCACAAAGGCATCGGTTTTATATACATCGGGATACAGATCCCGAAGATTGATCTTCTGCATTATGTACCTCCGTTTCGATTCACTGGTTGATGGGTGAACAGAAACGGAGGCGGTGGGCGACACCGTTCGGGATAATTCCCGAAAAAACGACAAGCAAAAGCGCCAGCATCCGGTGTGCGGCGGCTGGCGCTTTCGAAAGGGATTTGATAGTGCTTCTGAACCAGCCATGATAGTGCCTGTTCAAAAGCAGATGGAGACCGATAAACGGTCAGGATTTTTTTAGCAGGTTGATTCCTGTCAGATTATGTCGAAGCTCTCTGTGCTTCATGGCGGCTCCCTCCTAAAGCCGCCGTGTCAGCGTATAGGCGTCACTCCTTTGTCGAGGGTATAAGAAACGGCGGCCTTGATGTACTCAAAACCGCCGCAGTATCCTGAAAATCCATTATGGGCGCACGAAGCTACCTGCCCTGCAACGGTTTTTTTCTTTCCCCGTCAGGCGGGGCAGGATAGCTTGGCTTATTCGGTTTATTCTTGCTCTTGTGCAGCTGCCTCTTTCAGCCGTGAAAAGCTCTCATCGCTGATAATATGTTCAATCCGGCAGGCATCTTCTTCCGCCACTTTCGGGTCAACTCCTGCGGCGATAAGCTGCTCAGTAAAAAAGCAGTGCTTTTCATAAATCTGTTCAGCAACCTCTCTGCCAATATCGGTCAAATGGAGAAAATGATTTTCGTCCATTGTGAGAAAGCCGCCATCTTTCAGAGTATTGACTGCCACGCATACACTTGGCTTTGACACACCCATGTGCATTAGAATGACCGGCATAAACATAATCCCTTGCCGACAAATGTTTAGGAAACCACCCCCCAATGCTTTTCCCATGGAGAGATAGAGCGTAGAATAGGTAAACTGAAAACCAAAGGTAAAAAACAAAATTGTGTTTGCTTTTAGAGCCGGAACGGCAATCTCCAGGACTTGCGGATCATCGCCAAACAGGGAGAGAATAGGCGTAGCCAGTAGGAAAATCAATATCGTCCATGCGACACAAAAAATGGTAGTCCACTTCATACAGCTCCGGATAGCTTCGTTTAAGCGAGAATAGTTTTTTGCTCCGTAATTGAACCCAGCCATGGGTTGAAAACCTTTCATATACCCGAATACTACATTTACCCCCAATGTCACAATCCTCAGCACAATGCCCATGGCCGCAATCGCGTCCTCGCCATAAACTCCGGCAGCGGCGGATATACGGCTCATGGAAAGACTGGAAAGCAGCTGAAGCAACAGCATGGAAACGCCCACCTTCAAAATCTCACCATAAATTCCGACAGAAGGCTTAAATTTGGAAAAGGCAATCTTCAGATAGCTCTTTCCACCCACGAAAAACCAAACATAGATGGCACTGGTAACAATCTGTGAAATCAACGTGGCGACCGCAGCACCACGAACCCCCATGTTCAAAGAAGTAATACAAATCGGGTCTAAAATTACATTGAGTACCGCGCCACCGATCATTGCAGTCAGCGAAATATTGGACGCTCCCTGAGCAACGGCCAGATTTCCCGCAGTTACATTCGCTGTGCTGAAAACAGTGCTGATGATAAAGAGCACAGCATAGTCCTTTGCCAAATCAAAGATGGAAGGGATTGCTCCCATAAATTTCAGGACTGGAGTTAATGCCAGCAGCAGCATCACAGCCACAAGCAGGCCAGTAACAATGCTACTGAACATGGCGGTAGAAGCCACCCGCTCCGCCATCTCTTTGTCCTTTTTTCCGAGGAGCCGGGAGATATAGGAACCCGCACCGGCACCGAATGTCAGCCCAATGCCGGAAAAAATCAAGGAAATGGGAAAGGCAACTGATACAGCGGCCACTGCCTGTTTTCCAAGGCCGGAAACAAAATATGTATCTACCACGTTGTAGAGCGCAGTCACCAGCATACTGATGACCATTGGGATTCCCAACTGAAACAACGCTTTTGATACGGGTGCTTCACTCATGAGTTTGATACGATCCGTTTTCATCTTCTTACTCTCCTTTCGCAATCCAGGCTTTTGCCTTTTCCTGTTCCTGGATCATGGAATAATAGTGTCCTCTCTTTTTGAGCAGTTCTAAATGTGTTCCAATTTCTTCAATGTTCCCATTGTTTAATAGGATGATTTGATCGGCATTCTGAATGGTGTTAAGCCGGTGCGCTATGACAAAAACTGTCTTTCCCTTCATTAAGTGGTCTAACGCCCGGTTAATCCGATCTTCGTTATCTGCATCCAGTGATGCTGTGGATTCGTCCAATAACAGAATAGGAGCGTTTTTCAAAATAGCTCTTGCGATAGCTATTCGCTGTTTCTCCCCTCCAGACAGGGAAGCTCCACCTTCTGCCAAAACTGTGTTATATCCGTCCGGCAGTTTTGAGATGAAATCGTGACAGCACGCCGCTTTTGCCGCAACGATGACTTCCTCCATGGTCGCATCCGGTTTTCCAACACGAATATTATTTAGAATCGTGTCGGAGAGCAGTGTATTTTCTTGGAACACAGCGCTGATTGATTGCAACAGACGATCTGGCTCCAACTCTCGAATATCCCGGCCACCAATGGTAATCACACCTGAACTCACATCCCAAAAACGCGCGATCAGATTTGCAACCGTCGATTTCCCAGAGCCGGATGGGCCTATCAACGCAGTCACACTTCCTTCTGGAGCTGTAAAGCTAATGTGATGCAGCACTTCTTCTCCGTTGTCATAGGAGAAGCAAACCTTTTGAAATGCAACATCATACCGTTCCAGAGTAAAACTATCATCCTGATAGGGCAGCGGGGCATGGGACATTGCTTTTTCCAGATTATCTGCAGCCAGTTTCAAGTCCTTGAGCATAATGTAGTAATGCTCAAAAGAGATTAGCAGGCCGGAGATTGCCATGCTCATAATAAGAAACGCAATAAAGGATTCATTTGGAATCTGCCCGCCCAGCAATAAATAGCTGCCCCCCAACAGGACCAATGGCATCAGAAAATTGACAAGGATCGAGTAAATCGCCGTAGGCGGAGCCATCTGACACTCAATTTGTACGCTGATTTTCCGTACTTTTTCCAAGCTCTCCAGCAGGCGCTCAAAGTGGGTGGAAGTCATGTTGTGGGCCTTGAATATTTTAATCCCTTTGATGTACTCCATTACGGTAGAGACCATGCGGGCCGTCATTGTCCTCTTTTTTGTTCCGAGCTGCTCTACCAAACGGTTTCCCCAACGCAGTAACGGAACAGCAAAAAGGAGAACCACGCATTCCGCCAGTGCAAGTTTCCAGTTGATGAAAAAGGTGCCAACCAGTATAAGACCGCAAAGAGTTACGGTTTTCATCAGGAAAGACAGTGCATGAGACAAAACGCCCTCGAAGCTCCCCATGTCGTTCGTCATGGTATTGATCAGGTATCCCGTACTGTTCTGGTTGAAATAGCCAAGACTCAATTTACGGAAATGATCAGCCAGCTTAATTCGGAACTGTCCTGTTACATTGAAGGCTCTTTCAAAACAAAGGAGATAGCTTTTCCGGTAAACGATGATCCGATAAATCACCCCCAACAAGCAGGCCAGTGTGTAAATGCCAATTTTGTTCATGGTAAGTGTGCCGAAAAAGAGATCCAGCACCGTTAGATACAGGACAAAATAAAGTGCCATGCTGCCCATGGAATCAATGCACATAAGAAAGATGGGAAAATATAATTCCTTTTTGCTCTTTCCAATCAACTTTTGAATTGTATGTAGCATCAGACCGCCTCCTTTCCCAAATAAGCCTTCCACATATGACTGTATATCCCCCCGGCAGCCACCAAGTCCTCATGCCGTCCCTGTTCTACAATTTGACCAGCATCGAATACCACAATGTTATCTGCGTTTCGTATGGTATGCAGACGGTGGGCAATCATGATGGTTGTCTTTCCTTTCAAAAGGCTTTGAAGGGCGAGCTGGATTTTATGTTCGTTTTCAATATCAGAATAGGAAGTCGCTTCATCAAAAATCACGATGGGAGCATCCTTCAGGATAGCACGGGCAATGGCGATCCGCTGCTGCTGGCCTCCGGACAACTTCACTCCCTTATCCCCAATTCTCGTCTGGTATCCTTGCGGAAGTGTGCAGATAAAATCATCGATCTGCGCGGCCTTGGCAGCGGCTATGACCTGCTCCTCCGTTGCATTGCTTCCCATACGGATATTCTCAAACAGGGTATCCTCCATCAAGAAAACATCTTGAAACACAAACGCTGTCAAATCCATCAGCGATTCGGAATCTATATCTTGCAGGGGAACTCCGCCAATAGAAATCGTGCCACTGTCTGTATCCCAATACCGTCCAATCAACTGGGCCGCAGTTGTTTTCCCGGCACCGGATGGACCGACAAAGGCGGTCAGTGTTCCGGGGTTCAGCGTCAGTGACACATGGGAGAGAGCCTGTCTGTCCCGGTCATATCCAAAGCACACATCATCGAAACGAACTTCATAACTCCCGGTTTTCGGAAGTTTCTTATCACCGCCACAAATGGGCTGGGTATTTAAGATTTCTTTAATGCTGGCAAGCCCGCTTTCCAGCTCCATGTGCCCCATCATGATATTCAGAAGACTGAAAAAGGCGCTGTAAAAGCACATCGTCAACAGGATAAACAGCAAAAAGACTTCCGCGGTAAGTCCCCCGTTCAAATAAAGAAGACCCCCAATAGGAAGGGTAAACAAAATACCAGAATCCAAAATAACAATCGTAATGGCAATCGGTCGGCAGGAGCAACCAGCCATCTTTTTCAGACAGCCAGTATAAGCTAAAGCTGCCGAACTGTATTTTTTGAATTTCTCTGCTGTAAGTCCATACATTTTGATAATGGGCATACAGTTTACAAACTCATTGACAGAGCCAGACAGCTCCGACATGGTTTTCGCATATTCATTTGTCAAATCTGGGTATCTCCGCATCATTGCCATAGGAAGGGCGATTCCTAAAACTGCAGGAATCAGCATACACAGAGCCATGACCGGTTGGAGAAACAGAAGAAGCAAGAACAGCAGCACTGGAACCACAATCGCCTGCGCAAGTTCAATGGTATTGTGAGCAATAAAGTCTTCTAACCGTCCAATATCATCGAACAATGCTCCTTTCAGTCGGCCAGGTGCATGGTCATGGAAAAAGCCAAGATTCAGCCGGGAGAGATGTTCCAGCACACGGAGTTTCAGGCGGTGCATGGTATTGAATGCCGCCGTGTGTGTGCAAATGGTGGCACATGATAGCAGTACATTTTGTAAAATAGCAGCCGCCACGGCAACCATCGCCCCAAATAGGGCGTTGGAGAAAGAAAGCGTTTGCTGAATCAAGGACAGAATCATTTGGTAAATTATGAAATACGGTACAAAGGAAAGCGCCGAGCAAAGTATCGCCAAAATAATTCCGACTGATAGTCTGCCGCGCTCTTCTTTCATCAATGTTAGAACGCTCAAGGTATTTTTGCGTTGCATATTGAGCCTCCTCCTTGTTAGATTTATTCGTTAGAAATAGCTAACCACATGGCTATAGATTACAACCTGGAAAAGCAAAAATCAATTATTCTGTTCATTTCAAATTTGATTTTCAATCCGGTGAAAAAGCATTGTAAACACAAGGGTTTTGTCAACTTTTTGCCAAGCGTTTTAGAAATATCTTGATATAAAAATACTTGATTGTGATACTATCTTGTGATATGCTGAACATATGGAGGTGAACCTATGGAACAGACCGTAATTGACTATTATATGGATCTGCCAAAACACTTGCATTTTGTGCGTGTGGCAGAGCAGTCAGATGAATGTTGTGACACTTATCGGATGTTGTCCGATTATGGTTCTGGCAGTGTTCGCATTCTCAATTTTCACCAGCAGTTTCTCATTGTCCTGGCGGATTTCACGCCACAGGAAAATTTTGAAAAGGTTTCAGAAATTAAGCAGGAGTATTTTGAAATCAGCCAGTTCGAGACAGATTCCAGCTCTTTCAAAGTGGGTGGGCGCAAAATCAAACAAGTGGATCGAGGAATCTGCTGCTATGCAAACTCTCACAAGACTGCTTATGCGTTTTGCGAAGCTGGCAAGCCAACCCGATTTACCAAGGTGATCGTTACCCGCTCCTATTTTGATCAGTTTTTACAGCGGCGTTATGGAGACACCTATGAAACTTCCAAAAATGCGCTGGATTATCTGTTGCAAAACCCCAACTCACCTGAATTGAACTTCGTTTTTCAGCAGATCAAGGACTGCCCTGCGGAGGGGAGCGCTCGCACACTCTACATGGAAGGAAAGGTCATGGAGCTCCTGTCGTTGGTTACACATAATTTGGAGCAAGAGCAAAACCGGCGACACCTGCCGGTTAAATTGGATAAAAAGGATAAGCGATCTCTCGGAAAGGCTGTTACGCTGATGAAGCGGGATTTGGCGGCTTACCCTTCGATCTCCGAATTGGCTCAAACCGCAAATATGAGTCCCTCCCGTTTCCAGATGGCTTTTCGACAAGTGTATGGAACGACAGCCTATGAATATCTCAAGGTCATGCGAATGAACTACGCTTTGCTGCTTCTTCAGGATTCGGATGATAGTATCCGTACCGTGGCTCTCAAAGTGGGCTATCGAAATGCAGGTCATTTTTCCAAATTATTCAGAGATACCTTTGGCATGGGGCCACAAGAGTACCGCAACATTCACAAGATTAAATGATAATAGTGTCACGATACAGTTTTTATCTATCACAATATTTTTAATTTTTTCGTTTGTATCATGGAAAACCACTGGGTTTAATGGCGTTTCCAACGATTCCTAAATTGTACTTTCCAATATCGCCACACTATTGATAGTAACGCTGATTTAATATAAAATGTGGACTGGTTAGTTTCAGCTAATCACTCCACATTTTTATTTTTGCAAGAAGGGAGAGAGGAGGATTTTGCATTTCATAAAAAAACTGATAAGAGTTCTGATCGTGCTCATCGGTGTGAGCCTGCTGTCCTTCATTTTGGCAAATCTATCCTCGGTCGATCCAGCAGAAGCGATTGCCCGGCGTATTTACAGCAACCCAACACAAGAGCAGATCCAAGACATTCGTACAGAAAAAGGGCTGGATCAGCCAATCCTGACACAATATGCCCGATGGGCTGGCAACTGCCTGCACGGAGACCTGGGAACTTCTTATCAGAGCAATCAGCCTGTAATACAGGAGATGGCAGGAAAATTGACCGCTACGCTTCTTTTGGTGGGAATGGCACTGTTATGGATTGTCCTGATTACCATTCCACTTGGAATTGTGTCAGCAGTCAGAAAGGATCGGTTCTGCGACCATTTGATTCGGATAATTACGGTTCTTGGGATTTCCATTCCCGCTTTTTGGCTTGGGTATCTTCTATTAACCGCTTTTGCAATTCGTATTCCGATATTCAAGGTCGTGGATTACGGAAATATGCGAAGCCTGATTCTGCCGTCGATCACACTGGCGGCATCCGTTGTGTCTTCTTCCGTCCGGATGCTCCGGGCCACGATCCTGGAAAATCTGAAAAAGGATTATGTGATTTACGCACAGGCCAGGGGACTGTCTACCGCCCAGATCCTCTGGAAGCATGTTCTAAAAAATGCCCTACCCCCTATGGTCACTTTGTTTTTCCAAAACATTGGGATGATGATTGGCGGTAGTGCCATTGTGGAGAGTGTGTTTTCCTGGCCGGGGCTGGGAAATTATTTTGTCAGTGCCATTGTTAATCGGGACCTTCCTGTCATTACAGGCTGTGTTCTGGTTCTCGGACTGATTTTTGTTATCTGCAATACGGTAGGAGAACTGGTCAATCGAGCGTTAAATCCACGCATGATAAGCGGAAAGGAGGGCGAGGTAGTTTGAAAAATAAGCTGTTACATAATCCACAGGCTGTCATAGGGACCCTTTTAATTGCAATCATTCTGCTTATGGGCGTGCTTGCTCCTTTTCTCGCGCCTCATGATCCTATGGCGGTTGACATTACAAAAAAATTTTTAGAACCATGCAATGAGTATCCTTTCGGCACAGACCAGTTGGGACGCTGTGTTTTATCACGTTTATTGTATGGAGCCAGATACTCTCTTGGCCTGGCGTTGCCGATTTTAGCAATCCTTGCCTTGATTGGCACAATGCTTGGCATGCTGTGTGCTTGGATTGGTGGATTGTTTGATCGGGTCATGAACATCATCTGTGATATATTTATGGCTTTTCCGCCGCTGGTCATTGTGTTGACCCTGATAGGCGTGATCGGTCAAGGAGCGGTCAATCTCATTCTTTCCATTATCCTTTCCATGTGGGTATGGTTTGTAAAAGTAGTTCGCAGTTATGTTCTAATAGAAAAAGACAAGGATTATATCACTGCTGCAAAAATTTCCGGGTGTAGCGGGGCAGACATTTTATTCTCCCATATCTTGCCCAATATCCTGCCGTTGCTTGTCGTTTACTTTAGCACAGGCATCGCTTCGATTATTCTGATGATTTCAGGCTACTCATTTCTTGGCCTTGGGCTTGGAAATGATATTCCGGAATGGGGTGCAATGCTGAACAGCGCCAAGCAGTACCTTTATTCAAATCCCATGCTGATTGTCTACCCCGGCATCTGTATCCTGTTGACTGCAGCTGGCTTCAACCTTTTTGGTGAGGCCCTGCGCGATATTCTTTCTCCGGAGGAGGATTGACATGGAACCATTGCTTACAGTCAATCATTTATCAGTAAGATTAAAGAAAAAAGGAACTTTGTTGGTAAACGATGTGAGTTTCCAAGCCAATTCGGGTCAGATCTTAGGGATCATCGGGGAAAGCGGTAGCGGCAAGAGCATGACATGCCGGGCCTTGATGGGGCTTTTGGACCCCAGCCGCTTTCTCATCAGTGGCGATGCCATTTTCAAAGGTCAGGATTTATTCAAGCTGCCATCGAAAAAACTGCGGCTGCTGCGTGGAAATCATATCGCTGTGATTATGCAGAATCCCATGACTGCTTTCGATCCTGTTACCCGTATTGGCAGCCAAATGGTGGAGACCCTTCGCGCACATCAGCAAATCTCCAAGGAACAGGCCGTAACTTCTATTACGCAAGAATTAGCCAAACTTGGTCTGGGCGATGTTCCCCGCATTTTGAACAGTTATCCCCACGAACTGAGCGGCGGGATGTTACAACGGATTATGATTGCACTGGCTTTGCTACTTTCCCCGGAGCTCATCATTGCGGATGAGGCTACGACTGCGCTGGATGTACATACGCAAGCGGTTATTTTGGAAGAGTTTACTGCCATTCGTAACGCGGGGATTTCGATGATTGTTGTCACGCACAATTTTGGAGTCCTCGCAAAACTGGCAGATGATGTAGTGGTTCTACATGACGGATCAGTGGTGGAGCACGGATCTGTATATCAAATTTTTGATAAACCTACGCAGCCTTATACGCAGGAACTATTGCAAGCAAGCAATCTGAAAAGGGGGTGATTCTGTGATAGAAGTTCGACACTTGACAAGAACTTACTTGTCACGCAGTTCGCCAAAAAGTAAAGAATCATTTGTATCTGTAAATGATGTTTCCTTTTCTCTGCTGGAAAATACACCTTATGCACTGGTCGGAGAAAGTGGCAGCGGAAAGAGTACGCTGGCGATGATGCTGGCAGCCATACTTCCTCCCACAAATGGTGAGATACTGTTAGACGGAAATAATATCTGGGCCCTCTCCCCCAAGGAACTTCGGCTGATGCATGGAGAAGTTCAATTAGTTTTACAAAACAGTCAGGGAGCGCTTGATCCTCGACGTCGCATCTATGAGAGCATTGCGGAACCCTTGCGAAAATTACGGCATCTTACCCGGCAGGAAGAACAGCACACAGTACATGACATTTTGCACAAAGTACAGCTGCAGGACGATATATTGATGCGTTTTCCAAGTGAACTTAGTGGTGGCCAGCAAAGCAGGGTTTGCATTGCGCGAGCTATGGCGCTTGCTCCGCGGCTGGTGATTTTCGATGAGTCCGTCAGCGGACTGGATGTTACCGTCCAGAAAAAGGTTCTGGACCTTCTTCTGAATTTGAGACAGGAGTATCAAAGCACCTTTCTGTTCATCACACATGATATTGATGTGGCACTTTACATGGCCGATCATATTTTTGTCATGAAAGAGGGAAAAATCGTCGAATCCATTACTGACGCTCATGGATATGACGACTTTAACCACCCATATTCGAGGGAGTTGATCGAATCACTCCCTCCCAAAACACCTTATAATCGTTAGGAGGAATCATAATGAAACGAATTAAAAAACTACTGGCACTGCTTCTTACTGCAGTGATGACCACCTTATCTTTTTCTGGCTGCGCTTCAGACCCCGATTCGCCCCCTTCCACCAGCCAAGAGAATACCGTCAAAGAAGTGACTTTCTGCGAAAGCTGGGATTTTGAAGGCGGCTTCTTTTCACTCCAGGCACCCAATGTGACCAATGGTACTTACGGTCTGTATTACTTCCTGACAAACTTTTATGAAACGCTGGTGCGATATGAGGATGGAGAAATCGTTCCTGGCCTTGCGGAGCGATGGGAAGTATCACCCGACGGACTGACTTATACTTTTTATCTGAAGCAGGGAATAAAATTTTCAGATGGGACCGATTTTAATGCGGAGGCAGTCAAAATCAATCTGGATAATATACCGGGAATCCTGGCCGAGTTCAACGGTGGCTGGGGGCTAACCAGCACCCTGTTGGATGAAGTGACTGTTGTGGACGAATATACTGTGGCAGTCAAGCTAACAACACCATATTATGGTGCTTTGCAGGACTTCGCTGTTCCCATGCCTATGTCGATGATGTCCCCTGCCGGATACAATGAAGACGGAAGCCTTACCGAAATCACCAAGACAAAAACGCTCGGCACCGGTCCGTATATGTACGATGGACAGAAAGAAAATGAAATCTATACATTTGTACGCAATCCATACTATGACCGTGGCGAATCCGATGTGGATGTATTCCATGTGAAAGTTATTCCGGATAATGATGCGAAAGTTTTAGCTCTGCGTAACGGCGAAATCGACATGATTGTTGGACAGGCTAATCTCACTTATAATACCTTTGAGGAATTGTCCACCGCCCCGGGATTTACTGCTGTTTCTTCTGATGCCACCATCCAGAGCCGTACCATGGGATTCAATGTTTCACACGCACCTTTTAACGATCCTGCCGTTCGGTTGGCCGCAAACCATGCAATCGACACACAAAATATCTCCACAAACATTTTCTATGGTGTAGAAACTCCGGCTGATTCGGTTCTGGATAAAGAGTTGCCCTATTGTGATGTGGATACCGGAACTTATGAGTATGATGTCGAAAAAGCAAAGCAAATTCTGGAAGATGCCGGATGGGTTGACAGCGATGGAGATGGTATCCGTGAAAAAGATGGCGTTAAGTTGTCCGGGAATCTTCTTTACGCCACCGATCAGGCTTCCCTTGGAGATTTGTCCTCAGTTCTCGCCGCACAGCTAAAAGAAGTTGGCTTTGAAATTACCCCGGTGGGTAAAGAACAGATGGTTTATTTCCAGGACATCTCCAATGGAGATTTCGATTTAGCGATTGCAATTACAAATGCGATCCCCTCCGATCCATATCTGTTAATTTCTCGTTGCCTGACAAACACTGTCATTGATAACTATCTGGCTCAGGGGTTAGCCGGTATGGAGAATGCAGACGAACTCATCAACAGCCTTAATGCGATGACAAATGAGGACGAGATTCAGAGCGTTTACAACACTCTGCTTCAAGAGCTCCATGATGAAGCAACGATTATTCCTCTGACTCGCGTGAAGGGGATGGCTGCATACGATACGAATGTCATTTCCAGCTATGAGTTTTATAATCAGCCGGATTATACGGATGTATCCGCCATCATAATGAAGTAAAGAATTACGGCCAAGCGCCCAATTTTCCCGCTTGGCCGTAGTCTTTCTTGCTATGGGGGCACTGGCCTTTAATTCCCCCGTCACACCCACCGTTTCCATCATGCAGGGCAGCATGGCCTCCATACGCCTTTAATTTCTAAAAATGATTAAACTTTATTATTGTGAAAGCCTTGCTTTTCCACCCGTGATGTGTAAGCTGTGACTCACACAAGGCACAAGCCCAAGCACAAAAACGAAAGGTGGAAATGATAATGAAAACAGGAAAAATTACGGCGAAACTGAGGGACGCGGTTCCGGTTTGCCTTATGGTAAACGGCGAGGAAGTCAAGCGGTACAAGAACATCGAGTTGCCGGACGAGCTGAAAGAGGTGGAAATGACCGACTTCCATTTCAACGTACACATGGACGGGAAGATCACCTTCGAAATCCACTATGAGGAAGGCGCACTGCCGGAGATATTCCCGGAGGCCCGCACCAGAGTAAGCCGGGCGGCGAAGGCCGCAGCCAAAGCCGCCACGCAGGAAAGCGCAGAGGTTATGACCGTAGAGGCTACCGAGCCGGAAGAAAGGTCACAAACCGAAGAAATCCCGGCGGAAGAACTTGGTGAGCCTGCCACAGAGGAAAGCGGGCCGGAAAGCATCGAAGCGACCTATCATGTGACAGGCGTGCGCCGCAAGGAGCTGGTGGCAGCAGTAGGCGGCTTCATTGGCGCAAAGCCGGAATATCTGAGAGCGCCGACATACGCTTTCGCAGTAGGAAGCTATAACATTGACAAAGAAATTAACTATGGATATATATAATGCAGGAAGCAGGGTAATGAACACTTACATCTATCATACGGTAAATGGATATATTATGATTGATACAGGATATGAACACAGTATGAAAAACGTAGAGAAAAGAGCTAATAAGCAAGGTATAGCATTTTCTGAAATTAAATATATCTTTTTAACTCATGCTCACGATGACCATGCAGGTTTCTTAAACGAACTATTATCGAAATACCCCGAATTAAAGGTTATCATAAGTCACCTTGCTATGCCCACGCTATTAAGAGGACAAAATTCATTTGTTGGTGGTTGCAGTAGTTTGAGTGCATTGATATTTTGTAAGTTCATGAGGATTGTCGGCCATGGTAATCATCTCTTCCCTGCAATCGACAAAAAATATATTAATAGGTTTATAGAAATAACCCCTCAAAATTTAACAGAATTGGAGAACATATTACAAGGAAAGATTTTATTTACACCAGGACATACTTGTGATTCCATTTCTCTTAAATTAGGTGATATTATTTTTTGTGGAGATGCTGCGATGAATGGTATACCGAGTCTAAGAAAAATCACGATATGGATTGAGGATAAAAATGCTTTTCAAAATTCATGGAATATACTGATTGACGAAAAAGCAAATTGGATTTATCCTGCACATGGAAAACCATTTAGACCAGATGATTTGAAAAAAAACATAAATTACATACGCAAAATAAAGCTTTATAAATTAAAATGATTTGTGCAAATCCTAATTCGCTGTTTTGATTAGCCCCGCTTCGGCGGGGCCTTTCCTGTCCTCAGTGAAAAAAGATATGTTTTAAGACCTTTAGAGCTTGCTTTTTGACAGGTGGTGTGTAAGCTGTCACTCACAGAAATAAAACATATCTTTAAGGAGGACGCCATCATGCTGCAAATATCTGAAATTGTAAGAAAAACTGAGGAAATGTTCGACCTGTTCAATAAGCATTTTTACGAAGGAGAGCTGAACCGCCCGGCCATCACTGTATCACCAGACGGAGGGCGCGGGGCGTATGGCTGGTGCAGTATCAACGAGATATGGAACGCCAGCGGTGAGAAGTATCGGGAAATCAATCTCTGCGCCGAGTACCTTGACCGGCCCATCTTCGAGCTGGCAGCCACGCTTCTGCATGAGATGGCGCATCTCTACAATCTGGTTCATGGCATCCAAGACGTAAGCAACAACGGCTACTACCACAACCAGAAATTTAAGGCCACTGCCGAGGCTCACGGCCTGCGTATCGAGAAGCACGCCAAGTATGGCTGGACGGTAACAACGCTGGCCCCGGAGGCGGAGGCATGGATCAGAGAAACTTTGGGCGAGGACAAGATCAACGCCAGCCGCTTGCCGGTGGAAGGCACCACCAAGGGCGGAAGTAAGAAATCCATTAACCGCAGCATCAAATATGTCTGCCCCTGCTGCAGCACCATTATCCGGGCAACGCGGGAGGTCAATGTAATCTGCGGGGATTGCGGCGAGGCTTTCGAGCGGGAATAAAACAAAAGCGGGAGCCGCAAGGTTCCCGCTAAATTGTTCTCATTGAAAGAGGTGACGCTGTCCGGGAGTGGATACTTTTTAGCGTTTCCTCGGTTCTGGCATATACGGGCCGGGCAAGGGTGTGCAAAAATGAGCCGCTATGGGACTTTGTGATCGCCGCGATAGGAAGTGGGCTGATGGCGGCCTATTCCGCCAAGTCCCCGGAAAACAGAAAAAGATTGTTCCTTAATATGGTTCGATGCCATTGACACTCCCCTTGAAGATGGAGCTGTGTTCTTTGCCGCCGGGGTGTTCTATTAACCTTATCCATCAACGCATCCAACGGAATATCCCGAATGTCAACACCGCCGATTTTAATACTTCCGTCCGTCACATCATAAAATCGGGAGATCAGGTTGGCTATGGTACTCTTACCGCCACCAGAAGGGCCGACAACGGCTGTTACCTTGCCCTGAGGCGCAAGGAAAGAGACATGAGCCAGGGCCTTGACTTGGGAATCAGTTTCATAGGAAAAGCTGACATCCTGAAAAGCAATGTCATAGTTTTGTATAACAGCCGAAGTATTCTTTTCTGGCAGGACCGGGATACGCAAGATTTCATCCATGCGCTCTACACTGCCGTCAATCTGCGTAAAGGACTCCGAAATAAACATGATTTTATTTAGGATGCCAGAAATCGCATGGACAATAATCAGGTAGAAAATAAATGTCAACGAATACTCTCTGAAATCCGTAGTGTGCATCCCGATCAGAACACCCACCGGAATTAAAAACAGATAAATATTGTTGATGATTGTGGTAAATGCAGGCATACAGTTTTGCCAGCCCAATGCGTACTCCAGCACGAAAGAGGTATAGTCCGTAATGGATTTGCTCAACCGCTTAAAAGAATCTGCGGTCTGATTAGTAATAGTTGACTTGATGGGACGAAACGCTCCATTTCTCGCTGGCTTCTTTGATTGTCATGTAGTCTATATTCTCAAAAGAATTTCAAGAAATTAGCCCATTCCTATGTCAGCAAAGATAAAATCGGCAAGCAATGCTTGTGGCTATCCATTTAGCCACAAACGCTTGTTGAGGGCAATGCCCCCAAGCCCCCATGAACGCAGAATTTCATTCTGCGGCTGCGCGTTCTGCGAACGCTTTCGACCATGGCCAGCTCACCGCTGGCCGTGGTCTTTTTCTTTTTCTTTTTTCTGTTCCTCGTCCATTTTCAGTAGCCGATCTACATTGGCCTTTGCAGCCAGCAGCTCCCGCATTTCCTCACGGGAGCGTCGGTACTCGGCATAGGTCTTTTTCTTTTCCTCCAGAAGCCGACCGTACTCGGCTTGCAGTTCCTTGACTTTTGGGAGCTTCTTGACCCCCATATCATCAAAGGCATTTTTGGCCGCCTGATGGAGCAGAATTTCTTCCTCGTGTTCCTGACGAAAGTTCTTTGAGTAACCAGCTTTTCGGTAGGCCACATAGGTGTCGCGGGTCTTAGCGTAATTGATGATGTGGGTCCGCAGCACGGCGATCTCCGTCATGCGTTTTTCCGCTGCCTTGATTTTTGCGGACAGCTCGTTGTGGTATGCGGTGGCTGCCGCCGCTTTTTCTGCCAGCTCCGTATAGTCCAGCAGCTGATGTTCAGTGAGATAATTCACAGTCTGTGCCATCTGTTTCAGATTAAAGACCTTGGCCCATCTCGCATATCCGGCACCTTTTCCGGCCTGGAGTTTTGCCTGGATGTCAACCAGCAGATTGACCTTCGGCGGATCAGCTTGCTTAACCGGCTTCTGGCGGGGCGTATGCTCCTTTTGACCGGCGAGAACGGCCAGCAGATCCTCCAGGGTGTAGCCTTCGCCCAAGCTGTCTAGGCGGGACACTTTGCCCCAGCCAGGGAGCTTCAAACGGTAGGATTTGCCGCGCTTGGATACTTCACAGCCGGATTCCCGGAGCAGCTTCAGCAGCGCATCCAGGTCAGTGGGCTTTAGTGCCAAAGCGTTGTCAATGGCAGTACGGAGTAATTCCCGATGGGAGGGTTTTGCTTGATCGCCCAGCCATTTGTTATAGCTTTTTCCGTGAGGCTTTGGGGTCTCGACAATAGACAATCCGTTCTCAATGCAGATGGTGTCGCTCAATCGACGGACGGCTTTTGTGCTGCCCCAAAAGTTTCGGAACTTCCGGTTACACTCTGTATTGACCGCCGACCAGATAATGTGATTATGGACATGGGCCTTGTCAATGTGGGTACAGACGATAAAGGCGTGTTTGCCCTTGGTGAATCGCTTTGCAAATTCCACGCCCAGCCTGTTGGCTTCCTCCGGGGAGATCTCCCCGGGACAGAATGACTGGCGGACATGGTAAGCGATCACATCGTCTGCGCCCCGAACCCGTCCGGTGGCAGCGATATACTGGCGCTTTGCCAGCATGAACTCGGCGTCGGCCACACGGCTGTCGCACTCGTATCCGGTGATGAGCCTGCCGTGATCTGTCTTTTGTGGATTGGCTACATAGTCAATAATCGCGCTGATGGCACGGCTTTCGGTTCGCCCCTTGCCGATATGCAGTGGCATAATGCGTGTGGTTGCCATGAAGATTCCCTCCCTTCAAAAAATGGGCAGCCTCAGCTGCCCATTTCGTCACGATATGAAATAATCTTTTTCTTTTTCTGCTTGGCGCACCGAAGCGTCGTGGCAGCTCCGCCCCAATCATGGAGAACATACGCTACTACCACATCGCTGACCTCTACCATCCAGCGGTTTCTATGAGAAATCGCAAAACGGCGCGGCACAGTTTCCAGCGGCGGATATGTTGTGCTGTCGTAACCAGAAGTATCCCGGTCTGTGTTCAAATACGCCAGTACAAGAACCAGTTCAATCTGCGGATATTTTTTCTTTTGTTCCCGCAAAATGGATGCTGCTAAGCTGTCAAAGGCTCCATAGCCTCCAAGAAAAAAAGTGGTTGCTCCTTGCTCAATCAGGTTTTGTGTTACTGTGCGAAGCCAATTCGCAATGGTATCTTCTTTTGTGATTTGCGAATGGCCACAAAATGTTACATTCATACGATGGCACCCCTGTTACCATCATACTGCAAATATCTTCATTAGTACAGGTACAGGGACTAATTTTAGTAGAACTGCCCATATACTAAATATAGTACAGGTATAGGGGCGGTGTGTTGAATGAAGCTAAATGAGGCGGTGAGCAAACGCCTTTTGCAATTACTGGACGAAAGAAATATGACACAGTATCAGCTATATATGAAAAGCGGCGTTCCCAAATCCACCATTGGAAATGTCATCAACTGTTCCTACGATTCTGTCAAACTGCGGATCATTCACGAGATGTGTCAGGGACTGGAAATCGGAATGGACGTCTTTTTTGCATCGCCACTTTTTCAAGAAGATAATCTGGAACCATAAAACCTCCGACGAGCTTTCGCCGGAGGTTTTATATTATCCGTAAACCAAATCTTGAATTGCAAACTTCAAATCCTGCACCTTGCCAAGCAACCAAAAGGCCAGTTTCGGCAATCCAAAGGGGCTGATAAGAAACGCGATCACCAGCAGAATGAGGCCATTTTGCGGGGAGTATGTCACCAGAACGGCCACACCAAGTAAAGCAATCGCCATGCTGAGAAGCCCCAGTACCAAACCGGATATATAGACCAGACCCACGCAAATCCAGACGGCCAGTGTAAGGAAAAGCACCACCGGAGCAACCACGATTTTCAAAATCAATTTTACTAATCCAAGCATCATTCCCACAGAATCTTCACCTCCAGTTTTATTCTAAATCCATTATGAGATATTTTTTGTCAAACGGCAAGGATACGGGCAAAAGAAAAAAGCGGAGGAAGGCGCGGCGAAAAGAACGCCGTTCCTCCCTCCGCAGATGGGGTGTTTATCCCGGTTATGAAAGTTTGGAGAGTTGAGTCAGAATTTCTCTCACGCTCTCCCATAGCTGCTCCTGCCGCTGGGATATATCCTCCAGATCGGCATCGTAGATACGCCCGGTCTCATGCACCCGGCGGGTCAGCTGGTTTAAGTTGTTGCTGCTTCGGCGCAGCAGGGACACAAGCTCCTTCAGCTCCGGCAAATCCAGTTGCACCACATAACCGTCCAAGGCCATCTTCCGCAGATAGGCTTCCCGGTTATTGGTCCCAAGTTGGGACATTTTCTGCTCGATCAGCGCCAGCTCCTCCGGTGAGACACGGAAATTCACCTGGACATCTCGTTTGCGCTTCGGGGCGCTCATCGCTCCGGCTCCCGTTTCTTATGGGTCGGAGCTTTCGGGGCTGCCTGTTTCGGTTCCTGCTTCAAATGCTCCCGGACAGAGGGCCGGAACTGGCGCAGCTCTTTGGAGCGGTCCTCACTGGCCAGAATGGTGGCATAGGTTCCGGGCAGTCCTTTTATGCCGGTAAATGTCAGACTGCGAAACGGCAGAAGGTTCATCAGCCGGTCATGTTCTTTGCTCCTGGCACGATTCAGAAACTCCGGGGAAATGCGGGCCATGTAATGGGTCCCGTGGGGGCTATTCGGCACATCCGGTGCGCGCAGCTCCCGCAAAATCCGTTTTGCCTCTGTCTGGACGTCCTCTGCCGTCAAGGGCTGGCGGCGCAGATGTTCCTCACGCACCAGATCAATAAAGCCATTCAGCACGGCGGGGTGGCTGTTTACTTCATAGCCGCCCCGGACAGAATCCGAGTTATAGTTGGGGATAGTCTTAGCCCATTCTTTGTTGTGGGGAGAGTAGCGCCCATCCCAATCCTGGAGCTGGACAGTGTTGGCCAGAACCAGCATCACCCGGTCCATGCCGTAGGTCTCGATCACGCCCTTGGCAGCATCGTAGCTGAGATACATTCCATCGAAGTGTTCACGCACCGCCGCTTCAATAGCCTCCTTGCATTTGTAATTTGCACGAAGGGAAGCACGGTATTTCTCCAGCTCACCATGCTCTTTCGCATAAGATACCGTATGCGGATAGAGCGGGACCATATCGCTTTGCTGTTGAGGAACTTTGGTATCATCCGGGGAACGCATGGCTGTAGCTACCAATTTGCCATTGATTTGTGCAAACATCTCAGGCATCTCGAAGTGTTGACTGAACTTTTCGAGAAGCTCCGGTTCAAGTGCTGCAAAATCGTCCTCACTCACACCAACCACCAAAAATGTACCAGCCACCACATCATAAATACTGCCCGCATCATCTCTTAGGGCGCGGTTCAAAGGTTTTCCTTTCAGTTTTCCTTCCTCGTCACAGATCAACGCCACCGGCTCGTGAAAAGGATAAACAGCCTGAATATCGCCGCCGACTTCTTTTTGCAAGGATTCCAAGGAGAAAAAAATATCCTTGGTGTAGGGCTTTTTTCCCGGCTCTACCACCAGCACGGTACCGGTCTGCCGCTCATTTGACCTGCACACATCATCGGCCCGGTTCTCAATGCTGTCCCGGATCACATCCATGTGGTCGGTCTCCAGCTTCTCAAAATGGCGGTACACATCGGCCAGCGGCGTGGGCGAATCCAAGAGAGCCTGGGCCTGGGCGTCGGTCAGCTCCAGTTCCTCCATCGCCATCACGATGTCCTCCCGGACGGTGTACTCATAGGCATGGTTCAGGACTTCTGCCGGGGGCTGGCTTTTCAGCCAGTCCCGGTATTTGTCCTGTTCGGCGGCCATCTTCTCATAGAGGGCCGTATTCAGATCGTTGGTATTCATGTTATCGCACCTCCTCGTGTTGTTTCGGTTTCTTTTCGGGGCTGCGGGGCGGCACCGGGCGCTTTAAGCTGTCCAGCACCGAGGGCCGCGCGCTTTTGGCAACCACGGTTTCCGGCTGGGCGTGGCCCTTACTGTCAATATTCAGCAGCGTGTCCAGTTCCACCAGACGGGCGGATTTGACCCGCAGATCGTCCTCAAACGGGAACGGCTTTCCGATTTCCTCCTTGGCAGCGGCCTGCTGCTGATAAAGGTTGTCCAGCTGGTTTTTCACGGCTTCCAAACGCTGAGGCATCTGAGTCAAGGCATTGTCGATACGGATAAGGTTTCCTCGCGGGTCTGTACCCAGGGTCGCCCGATGGGTCATCTTGCCTTTCAACAGGAGCGTATATTCCTGTTTCCAGGCCGAAAACTCCACAGACATAGTGAAGCCCCGGTAACTGCCGATTTGCACCGGCTCGGAGCCTTTGACCTCTTTGCAGGCGTCCAGCAGAGCTGCACCAGCGTTTTCTTTGTCGGTCAGCACATCGCCCCGGATCTCCATCCCGGCAAAGCCGTCCTCCGGGTGAGGGTGGGCAGCCAGGACCTCCAGATCTGCCTCAAATCCCTGGATGAAGCCTTTGTGCTTTTCGATTTCCTCCGGGAAGTATTTGAGCAGCTGGTCCTCCAAACGGTACTGCTTACTCTGATGGTCGGCTTTCATCAGCTTCAATTTGGCGACCTCCACATCCAGGTCCATGCGCTCCTTGATACGGGGGTCTCCGGCGCACAGGGCCTTGATCTCGGCAAAGGAAAGTGCCGTTTCGTCCACATCGTCGCAGCTTCTCACCGGCGATTTAGAGGTCATAATCTGGCTGATGAATTTTTGCTTGTTTTCGACGGTTTGCCACAGGTAGGCGTCGAAAGTTCCCTCGGTAACATAGCGGTACACATGGACCAAAGGATTGCTATTGCCCTGACGCTCAATGCGCCCCTTGCGCTGGGCAAGGTCTCCCGGACGCCACGGACAATCCAGGTCATGCAGAGCCACAAGGCGGTCCTGCACATTGGTGCCAGCACCCATTTTGGAGGTGCTGCCCAACAGAACGCGCACCTGCCCGGTGCGAACCTTGGAAAACAATTCTTTCTTCTGCACTTCGGACTTCGCTTCGTGGATAAAAGCGATCTGTTCTGCGGGCATTCCCTGGGCGATGAGCTTCTGGCGGATGTCCTCATAGATGGTAAAGGCAGGCTCCGGTTCATCCAGCGGAACGGCCTGTTCCAGCGCATGAAGCGTGGGATTGTCCAGCGCCTTGGCTGCCTTTTTGGAGGGAGCCGCCTGGGGCGTGGAAATGTCGCAGAACACCAGCTGGGTCAGCTTGTCGGCCTCGCCGTCCCGCCAGATCTGCATGATGTTGCCCACACATTGGTTGACCTTGGTGCCGGGTTCGTCCGGCAGCATCTGGTTGATGATACGCTGGTCCAGACCCAGCTTGCGGCCATCGCCGGTAATCTTGAGCATATTGTCCACAGAGGGGTCCACAGAGCCGCTGTGTACCTTGGAGGCCCGCTCGGAGAGGACCTGTACCATCTCTTTCTGCTGTTCGGTGGGCTGAGCCACGATGTTGTGGTATTCCACCTCCGGCGTGGGCAGGTGGAGCTGATCGGCGGTCTTGATGTCCGCTACTTCGCGGAACAGGTTCATCAGTTCCGGCAGGTTGAAAAACTTGCTGAATCTCGTTCTTGCCCGGTAGCCGGTGCCTTCCGGTGCCAGCTCCAGCGCCGTGACGGTTT
>PPYE01311476.1_pt1 | contig 22802 bp, 21 predicted proteins | sample 1559881 | NCBI WGS metagenome assembly PPYE01 (sample SAMN08240022, study PRJNA423297) | Human gut metagenome, whole genome shotgun sequencing project.
CCAAAGGAGGAGTCCTTTTTCTCCATAGCTAAAGCCTTTTGGAACCACCGGCATTGCCGGTGGTTTTCGTTTTACAAAATAAAAAACGGCAGTCATAGAACATGGGCGGCGGATTCATATGAATCCGCCGCCCATGTTCTATGACTGCCGTGACGAGCTTCTTTTCTTTTCGAAAAATTGTCGGCAAATGAAGCTGAGGAAAAGTATTTTATCTGTGTGACAGTTCTGCAACAAACATTTTAATGTAAAAGCAACCCTCATTATCACACCGATTACTATGTTTTATTGTTGAATTTTGTATCCATAAAAATTATGATTCAGATGGTTCTTAAAAACTTATCTTTAACAGGAGGAAAATACCGTGAAGAAAAGTATTTTGTGGTGTGCGCTGGCCGCTCTGGCACTGGGAGCCTCGGCAGCCTGCGCGGCGGGCCCGCGGGACGTGACGATCGGCCTGACGGGCGACGCTTATTCGTTTTATCCCTATTCGCTGAACGAAGACCTCAACAACGCCATCATGGAGCACGTCTTCGAGCCGCTCGTGACCCTTGACCGGGAGATCAAACCGCAGCCGCTTCTGGCCGAGAGCTGGGAAACCAACGAGGACGCTTCGATCTGGACGTTCCATCTGCGCAAGGGCGTCACGTTCCACAACGGCAGCGCCTTCAACGCCGACGACGTCCTGTTCTCGTTCGAGCGCGCCAACACGGCCGGCAAGTCGGCCTTCATTTACGCGTTCGCCACCATCGACAAGAGCGAGAAGATCGACGATTACACCGTCAAAATCACCTGCAAGGCGCCCAACGTGCTGCTGCTGGCCCACGTCAAGGACGTGGTGATCCTCGACAAGGAGACCTACGAGGCCCACGACGACGATTACAACGCCAACCACCCCGTCGGCACCGGCAAGTACGCGCTGGCCGAGCACGTGCGCGGCGACCGCATCGTCTTCAAGCGCAACGAAACTTATTGGGGCGACAAACCCGAGGCCGAGAACGTCGTCTACAAGCCGATCACCAACCCCGGCACCCGCACCGCCAACATGATGTCCGGCGCCGTCGACATGATCGTCGACGTGCCGGTGCGCGACGTGGCCATGATCGAGCGCAACAAAAACATCAGCATCGTCAAGATGCCCAGCCTGCGCGTCATCTACCTCAATCCGTCCTGCGTGGAAAACCCCAGCAAGGATTCCAAGTTCCCGCTGGTTTCGCCCACGGGCAGAAACCCGATGGCCGACAAGCGCGTCCGCGCCGCCATGTACCACGCCATCAACGAGGACGAGATCGTCGCCAAGGTCATGAACGGCTTTGCCCTCCCCGCCGCGACCTACTGCCCCGAGGGCTACAACGGCTACAATCCCGAGATCAAGCGCCTTGCCTACGATCCTCAGCTGGCTGAAAAGCTGCTCGACGAGGCGGGCTATCCCCGCCAGGCCGACGGCACGCGCTTCCAGGTGACGCTCGACGCATCCAACGACCGCTACATCAACGACGGCGCCATCGCCACGGCCTGCGCCTCATACCTCGAAAAGGTCGGCATCAAGGTCGTCCCCAATCTGATGTCGCGCAACATTTTCTTCTCCTACATCGGCGCGGTCAATCGGTCGGGAGACAACACGCATCTGTGCCAGACCGGCTGGGCCGACTCCGGCGGCGAGGGAGCGCTGATCGCCCTCGACATGATCTACTCGATGAAGCCCGGCGAGTACGTCAAGCAGGGCTGGGGCGGCGTCAACCGCGGTTATTACAGTAACGCCGAGGTGGACAAACTGATCGAGGAAGCGATGGCGACCGTCGACGCCGCCAAACGCGATCAGATCATGCGGCAGGCGTGGAAGCTGGCCGCCGACGACGTGGCCTACATCCCGTTGCACTTCCAGATGGACGTGTACGCCGTCGGGCCGCGCATCGATTACGCGCCGCGCTACAACAAATACGTGTACGCGTGGGACGTCACGTTCAAAAAATAATTTCCCGGTTCCCGAAAGATACCCATAATGCAGACGGTTCTTTTCACGCGAAAAGAACCGTCTGTCTTTGATGAAAGTCTTTTTCCGTCCTTTTCGCTCCGGAATAGACTGCTTTTCCGCGGAGGTGACCTTTAAGGTGCTTCAGTTTCTCGTCAAAAGGCTGACCCAGCTCGTGCTGGTCGTGCTCGTGGTCTCGCTGATCGTGTTCGTGCTCACGAGCGTGCTGGGCAACCCCGTTTACCTTATGGTGCGCGAAAACGCGACGCCCGAGGAGATCGCGGCCGTCTCGGCCTATCTCGGCCTGGACAAGCCGCTGTACGTGCAGTACTGGATCTTCGTCAAGAACGTCTTGAACGGCAATTTCGGCCAGTCGTACATGTACCATCTGCCGGCGCTGGCGCTGATCACCGAACGGCTTCCTGCCACGCTGGACATCGTCGCCGTGGCCATGGTGCTCTCGATCTTTCTCGGCATCCCGCTGGGCGTATGGTCCGGCGCGTACCCGAAGAGCCGTTTCAGCAAAAGCGTTATGGCCATGTCCATCGCCGGGATCTCCATGCCGTCGTTCTGGATCGGCATGGTGATGATTTATTTCTTCGGGCTGTATCTCGGCATCCTGCCTGTTTCCGGGCGCGGCGAAACGGGCGTGATCTTCGGCATCACAACCAGCCTCGCCACCGCCGACGGCTGGGCGCACATCATCCTGCCGTCGATCACGCTGGCGCTAGGCAACGTGGCGACGATCATCCGCCTCACGCGCGCGGGGATGCAGGAGAACATGCGCCAGGATTACGTCAAGTTCGCGCGCGCCAAGGGCGTGCCCAACCGCAAGGTGCTGTTCGGCCACGCGCTCAAGAACACGCTGATTCCGGTGGTGACGGTTTTCGGACTGCAGCTGGGCAATCTGATCGCGTTCACGACGATCACGGAGACGATCTACGCCTGGCCGGGCATCGGCAAGCTGCTCATCGACGCCGTGACCAGCGCCGACCGGCCGATCATCGCCGCTTACATTCTGTTCGTGGCGGTGATGTTCGTGTTCATCAATTTCATCGTGGACCTGCTCTACGTTTTCATCGATCCGCGCATCGACTTGCAGTAGGAGGGGGACGAAAAATGTCTGACGCACAAGAGAAAAGCCGAGTCGCACGCTTTCTGGACTCGGAACTGTTTTACAACTTCCGCCACTCCCCTACGGCGATCGCCGGAGCGGCGATCGTCCTGCTCGTAATCCTGATCGCGGTCGTGGGGCCGCAGTTCACGGTGCAGAATCCCTACAACATGGCCGAGCTCGACCTGGGCGACGCTTACAAACCGCCGTTCTGGCTGGAAGGCGGCGATCCCAAGTTCCTGCTGGGGACCGACCAGCAGGGGCGCGACATGGTGAGCGCCATGGTCTACGGCAGCCGCGTCTCGCTGATCATCGGCCTGCTGGGCACGCTGATGGCCAGCGGCATCGGCATCGTGCTGGGGCTGATTTCGGGTTACTTCGGCGGCAAGGTGGACGCGCTCATCATGCGCTTCGCCGACGTGCAGCTGTCGTTCCCGTCGATGCTGATCGCGTTGTTTCTGATGTCCATGCTGGGACGCAGCATCGCCAACATTCTGCTGTCGCTGATGCTGGTCGGCTGGGTGCGCTACGCGCGCACGGTGCGGGGCGAAACGCTGCGCGTCAAAAAATGCGAATACATCGAGGCCACGCACGTGATCGGCCTGCCGAACTGGCGCATCCTTTACAAGCACGTGCTGCCCAACGTCTTCGCTTCCATCGTCGTGCTTTCCACGATCCAGGTGGGCGGTTTCATCCTCACCGAAGCGACGCTGAGCTTCCTCGGGCTGGGGGTGCCGATCTCGCGTCCGTCGCTGGGGATGCTCTGCAACGACGGTTTCACGGTGCTCTACAGCGGCCTGTGGTGGGTCTCGATCCTGCCGGGGCTGTACATCATGATCATCGTGTTCGGCATCAACCTTCTCGGCGACTTTTTGCGCGACGAGATGAACCCCAAGCTGAAATGAGGCGCCGCCCATGGACGATAAACTTCTTTTGCAGGTGAGGCACCTGCGCACGTGGTTCAAAACGTTCAAGGGCACCGTCAAGGCCGTGGACGACGTGTCGTTCGACATCAGGCAGGGCGAAGTGCTGGCCGTGGTCGGCGAGTCCGGCGGCGGCAAGTCGGTGACGGGATTTTCGCTGATCCGCCTGATCGAGGAGCCGGGCTATATCGAATCGGGCGAGATTCTGTTCGACGGCAAAGACCTTATGAAGCTTTCCGAGCACGAGATGAACAAGCTGCGCGGCAAGGACATCTCCATGATCTTCCAGGACCCGATGACGTCGCTCAATCCCGTCTACACGATCGGACAGCAGCTCGACGAAACGCTGCGGCTGCACACGGGCATGAGCCGCGGCGAGCGCCGCCAGGCCAGCGTCGATCTGCTCAGGGCCGTAGGCATTTCCAATCCGGAAAGCCGCCTTAAAAACTATCCGCACCAATTTTCCGGCGGCATGAGGCAGCGCGTCGTCATCGCCATCGCGCTGGCGGCCCGCCCGCGGCTGATCGTCGCCGACGAGCCGACGACGGCGCTGGACGTGACGATTCAGGCGCAGATCCTCAAGCTCATGACCGATCTGATCCGCGCCGAGGGCTGTTCGCTGATGCTCATCACCCACGATTTGGCCGTCGTTTCGGAAGTCGCCGACCGCATCAACGTGATGTACTGCGGCAAGATCGTCGAGAGCGGCGCGGCGCGCGACGTGATCGACCGCAGCGCCCATCCCTACACGCACGGGCTGATCAGCTCGATCCCCGATCTGGGCACGGAAAAAGAGCGCCTCGACACGATCCCCGGCATCGTCCCCAACATGTTCGACCTGCCTTCGGGCTGCTATTTCAGCCCGCGCTGTTCCCGCGCGCAGGAGCGCTGCCGCCGCGAAGCGCCGCAGCTGCGCGAGGTCGCCCGGGGGCACTGCGCCGCCTGCCATTTTCCGCTCTGCGGGGAGGTGAAGTAACATGAGCTGTCTGCTTTCAGTCAAAAATCTCGAACAGCGTTTCGACCTCGACCGCTCGCTCCTCAGCCAGATCCGTTTCGAAGGCGGGCGCGTCGTGCGCCGCAAACGTATCGTTCACGCCGTCAACGGTATCAGTTTCGACCTCGAAGAAGGCCAGGTCTACAGCCTCGTCGGAGAATCGGGCTGCGGCAAATCGACGGCCGCGCGCAGCATCATCCGCCTGATCGAACCGGCCGGCGGCTCGGTCCGCTACCGCGGGCAGGACATCGCGCATATTCCGCTGGACGAGATGCTGCCGCTGCGCAAAAAAATGCAGATGATCTTCCAGGATCCCTACGCCTCGCTGAACCCGCGCCAGAACGTCATGGAGATCCTCACGGAGCCGATGCTGTTCCACAGGGTTGCCGGCAGCAAAAAGGAAGCGCGCGCCCGCGCGCTCGACCTGCTGTCCCGCGTCGGCATCCGGCCCGAACAGGCGAGCCGCTACCCGCACCAGTTTTCGGGCGGACAGCGCCAGCGCATCGGCATCGCCCGCGCGCTGGCCGTGGAGCCGGAATTCATCATCGCCGACGAACCGGTGTCGGCGCTGGACGTGTCCATTCAGGCGCAGATCCTCAATCTGCTCATGGACCTGAAAGACGAGTTCCACTTCTCCTATCTGTTCATCGCCCACAACCTTTCGGTGGTCAAGCACATTTCCAACCAGGTGGCGGTCATGTATCTCGGCAGCATCGTCGAAAAGGGCAGCAAGGAGCAGATCTTCGCGTCTCCGCAGCATCCCTACACCAAGGCGCTGTTCTCTTCGATCCCGACGCTGACGGGACACAACATGCGCAACGCCGAAGGTCTGGAAGGCGAGATCCCCAGCGCCGTGAACCTGCCGTCGGGCTGCTGCTTCCACACGCGCTGCCGCTGCGCCATGCCCGTTTGCTCGCAGCGCGTGCCCGAAGAACGGGAGATCGCGCCGGGACATTGGGTGCAGTGCCACCTTTTTGATCGCTGAAATTTTTGACGTCCGCTCGAAGTTTTTCTATAATCGGCGGCGGAAAAGGAGAGGGAAAACTTTTCCTCTCCTTTTTTTGCAGAGGCTGTTTCGATTCCATCATTTTTTCGGGAAAGGATGCTTTTCATGGATCTTGTCATTCTGGCTCTGGCGCTTTTGATCGCGCTGCCCGCCGCGGCTCGCGCCTGTACGACCGTGGTGATCGGGCGCGAAGTTTCGCCGACGGGGCATGTGATCGTCGGCCACAACGAAGACGACGGCGGACGCCTCGTCAACCGACACGGCTGTGTCCCCGCCGCCGACCACGCTCCCGGCGAAACGCTGCCCGCCGAAGACGGGCACGCCGTCATCCCACAGGCGGCGCACACGCACGGCTTCTATTGGAGCGAGATGAAAGGCGCCGCCGGCGGCATGTCGACGGCCGATTCCTTCTACAACGACCAGGGCGTGCTGATCGTCAGCAACAGCTGCGTGGACTCCAAAGAAGACCCCGAAGACGCCTCGCGGCTCAGCGAGGGCGGCATCGGCTTCAACCTGCGCCGCGTCATGGCCGAGCGCGCGACGTCCGCCCGCCATGCCGTGGAAATCGGCGTCGAAATGCTCGAACGCTACGGCTACGTTTCTTCCGGAAGATCCTACACCTGCGCCGACGCCGACGAAGCCTGGATGCTCCAGGTCGTCAGCGGCCGCCATTACGCCGCGCGCCGCGTCGGCGACCGCGAAGCGGCGTTCATCCCCAACTACTACACGATCCACGAGATCGACTTCGACGACCGCGAAAATTTCATCGTCTCCCCCGATCTGGTCGAGTACGCGCGGAAGAAAGGCTGGTACGATCCTTCGCAGGGCGCGTTCGACTTCGCGCGCGCCTATCAGGCCGAAAAGGACTGGATGGGGCCGGGCAACGTTTACCGCAGCGCCGCCGGCTATTCGATCCTGACGCGCAGCCCGTATTGGCGCGAAGACCGCTACCCCTTCGCCGTCGCGCCGAAGAAACCCGTCGCCGTGGAACAGGTGATGGAAATCCTGCGCTGTTATTACGAAGGCTCGTTCCTCGACCCCGCCTGGGCGCGTATGCAGTTCCCCGGCGGCGCGCCGCACGACACGGAAATCCGACGCATCTGCACGGGCACGACCATGGAATCGTCTGTCACCGTCTTCGGCGAGCGGGATCGTCCCGAGACCACGACGATGTGGCTGTGCGCAGGACGCCCCAGCGAGCTGCCCTATCTGCCCTTCCACCCGTTCTGCGGCGTGCCCGCCGCGCTGGACTCGATGGGAGACGAAGCGCCGGCGCTTTTGGCCGGACACTGCCGCCCCGACGCAAAGCTCGTCGCGTGGCGCGACGACGGCTGGCAAAAGATGCGCGACTTCCAGAACCTCTTCGAACTGGTCTTCCAGCAGCATCACGACGAGCACGAGCGCTGGCTGTGGAGCTACGAAAACACCCTCGCGCGAAGCGAAAGCGAACTGCAGGCGCGCGCCGCGACGCTCCACGACAGAGCGCGCGCCGTGACGCTGCTGAGCGAACGGGACGAAGCCGTCGCCGCGCAGGCGCTGCGCGACCTGGCGGAGCAGCAGAAAAACTTGCGCCCCGTCGCCGTGAGCGCTTTCCCCGCCGCCGCAGCGATGGACAGCGCCGAAGAGATCGAATTCGGCTTCGCGCTCACGGACGGACGGATCCCCGCCGAGGGGTCGCTGCTGCTCACGCTGGGCGGCACCAACGCCCGCCTCATGGGCATCCGCCCCGTCGCCGGCTCGCTGCGGGCCGACGGCGGCCGCTGGACCGTCCGCGTCAAAGCCGTCGACTTGCAGAAGGCCGGCGTGCCCGGAACCTTCGACTATTGGCTCGGCGGACGCGACCAATGGGGCCGCTCCTTCGGCGGGCGCGTCTTCTTCACGTTCACGGAACCCACGGCATAGAAAAAGTTCCACGTGGAACATCCCGCATCGAACACGGACAGTCACACGATTCCTTCAACATGAAAAACGCACGATGACAAAAACGCCGCGGCTCGGTCAGCGCTGACCGAGCCGCGGCGTTTTTGTCTCATACGAATTCTTTGTGGACCGGTTAAAACAGGTTGCCCTCCGCGTCAAATTTCAGTTCGTACGGCGCGCCGACGACCTCCATGTGCGGATGGGCGGCAACCGTCGGCAGTAAAGCTTCGGAAACTTCGATCTCGTCGAGGGCAATGGTGTTCTTGATGCGCACGAGGCGCAATTTCGACGGGTCGAGCACGTTGCAGGTCTTGACGCACCCCTGGATGACCTGGCGGTCGCTCTTCAGCACCATGGGGATCTTCACCGTCAGCGGCACGGTGGAAGTGATGGCGTTCGGATAGGTTTGCTCCATGCTGAACTTTTTGTAGGCGCGCATGGTGGTCATGTCGAGCATGCCCAGACCGTTGCCGTTGCCGTGCGAGACGTCGGTGATGTCGAGCGCGGCGACGCGGGTGATTTTCGGGCCGCCGGAGGCGTAGGGCGTGTTGTAGCGTCCCACCACGTTCGTGTCGAAGCCCGTGCCGGCGATGTTCTTGCCGATCTCGTCCATGATCAGCACGTCGAACTCGTCGAGCTGGATCTTGGCCAGCAGCTCCCAGGCGCGCTTGAGCAGCGCCGGCTCGCGCTCGAGCACTTCGTCTTTGCGCATCAGCTCGATCTGCGCCGTCTCGTGATAGGCGTTTTCCAGCAGGGCCACGCAGCAGAGCACGTTCTTCTTGGCCAACGTTACGGCGGCGATGGCGGGAATGTTCTCGGCCATGCGCCCGAAGCCTTCGGCGTGGCAGAAGTCAGCGCCTTTCTGCTTGCCCATGCCGATGGCGCACATTTTGCAGATGCCGCTCTCCACCGCGCCGCGAAATCCCGTGTGCGGCTTGACGCGGTTGACGACGATGATGGCGTCGGCCGCGTCGGCGTAGCTGTCGAGATAGACGGGGCGGCCGTTGGCCGCCGTGCCGAGCCGCACCGTTTCCATGGTGGAGCGAACCGGCGCGCCCATGGTTTCTTCGGTGATGCCGAGGCCGGCCAGCATGTTTTTCTGCCCTTCGGCGGTGACGCCGCCGTGACTGCCCATGGCGGGGAAGATAAAGGGCTCGCCGCCGCGCCTTTTCACCGCCTCGACCAGCGTCCTGATGATCAACGGATAGTTTGTGATGCCGCGGCTGCCGGCGGTGATGGCAACGGTCATACCGGGCGCGACGGAATCGAGATAGCGCCCCGTTTCCAGCCCGGTACGCAACTCACCGGCGGGGTCCGGCACGCAAGGGCGGGGAAAGTTCTGGCGGACTTTCACGAACCGGGGGATCCGGATGGGATCCAGCGCTTCATCGATGAACGACATGAACATGCACTTCCTCTTCATGAAAAAATAGCGATCTTTCGAGGAGGTCCCGCGCAGGAGCGCGCATTCCCGAAAGTCGGACTGGCAATTCATTCCTATCACAAGTCCTTCTCTTTGTCCAAGTCGTGAAAGCGTATAACCTCATGAACGCGCGGCTATGCGCCGAGGAACTCCCGCCGCCGGCTGCGAAGCGGCCATCAGGGCTGTATCATAAGCGGAATGATCTTCTTCAGGTCGGCGGTCTTTTCGATCGTGAAGAGCGGCACGCTTTTTTCGGCGCAGAGCGTGGTAAAATAGCCGTCGAGATTGCCGTCCGAACGGACGATCATGAAGTCGGCGGCGCCGGCGAAGGGCAGGAACGGTTCGGAGTTCTTGAGACGGCGCGGCTCGCCGCCCACGTGCATGGCGATGACTTTCACGTTGCGTTTCTTCGCCTCGGCCAGGATCTCGGAACAGCGAGCCGCTTCGTCGAGGATGCTCAGCCCCGACACCGTAGGGCTGGGTTTGCCGTCGCGGGTGATGACGATGGCCGTCGAATCGGCGTCGAACGAGCAGCAGTACACGCTGCTGCTGCACCCCAGGACGGCGAAGATGGTCTTGTAGCGGCTCCAGTCCACTTCCCCGGCGGGAACGTCGAGCTTGTAGTCATAGTCGATCTGCAGCCGACGGCACAAAATGTTGACCGAATTGGTGTCCTGACTTTGACCGAAGCCAGTGATCAGCACGGGCGTTTCGACCCGGGGCAACGGCGGATTCGCGGCCGCGGCGTTTGCCGTCCGGAGGAAGACCGCACAGAAAAGGACGCCCCAACAAAAGATTCTTCTCATCTTTGAAAATATCTCCTCAGCGTTACGGCAACCGAACTTATGCATTCTTTTCATTTGACAGCGGCGATGCCGCGTGCTAGCTTTTGAAATATATTTCTGCCCATGGCGCAAAAAAGTCCGCCCTTTTGCGATTATAGCACAGAGGCGCGGACAATTTTAAATTTTCTGTAACGGAGGTTTTCAGAAATGAGAAGATTTTTCCTGCTGCTGGCCGCGCTGACGCTGGCGTGCCGCGCCCCGGCCGCGGCGGCGGACAAGAAGCTGACCGTGGTCGCCACTGTTTTTCCGGCCTATGATTGGGTACGCGTCATTCTCGGCGAACGGGTCGGCCAGGTTCGCCTGAAACTGCTTTTCGACAATGGCGTGGACCTGCACAGCTATCAGCCTACCGTCAACGACATGATCCTGGTTTCGTCGTGCGACCTCTTCATCGGCGTGGACGGCGCTTCCGACAGCGCTCTGTCCGGCGCGGTCAGCCGGGACGTGGCCGTGATCGATCTGCTTGCCTCTCTTGGCGAGAGCGCCCGGGAAGAAGTTCCCGCGGCCGGCGAAACGTCGGAGCATCACCATCATGATCACGCGCACGAAGAGCCGGAGCTGGACGAACACGTGTGGCTGTCGCTGCGTCATGCCCAGCGCTTCTGTCGTCTCATCGCCGAAAAGCTGGCGGCACTCGATCCCGAAGGCGCGCCGCTCTACCGCGCCAACGCCGCGGCCTACATCGCCCGGCTGCAGGCGCTCGACGGCGAATACGCGGCCATGACCGCCTCGGCCAAGCGCCGCGCCGTCGTCTTCGCCGACCGCTTCCCCTTCATCTACATGACCGAAGACTACGGACTGGCACACTACGCCGCTTTCAGAGGCTGTTCGGCCGAGAGCGAAGCCAGTTTCAAAACCTTGGCCGTTTTGGCGGGCAAGGTCAGGGAGCTCGACGTGCCCGCCGTGCTGGTGTTGGAAAACTCGGACCGCAAGATCGCCGCAACGGTGCTGCGCACGGCCGGCGGCCGGGAGCGGAAGATCGTCGTCATGAACTCCATGCAATCCTGCACCGCCGGGGATCTGGAACGCGGTGTGACCTACCTTTCGCTCATGCAAGACAACCTTGCCGCACTGCGCGAAGCGCTCGACTAGGACGGGAAGACTGCCATGGCTCTGCTCACCTGCGAAAATGTCGCCGTCGGCTACGAAAACGCGGCCGTCGTGGAAGGGCTGAACTTCGCCGTCGAGCGCGGCGACTATCTCTACATCGTCGGCGAAAACGGCTCCGGCAAAAGTACGCTGATGAAGACCGTCCTCGGTCTGATCAGGCTGCGGAGGGGACGCGTCGTCACCGGTGAAGGGCTGAAACGGACCGAGATCGGCTACCTTCCCCAGCAAACCTTCGTGCAGAAAGATTTTCCCGCCAGCGTCAGGGAGATCGTGCTGTCGGGCTGCCTGAACCGCATGGGGCTGCGTCCGTTCTACTCGCGCCGGGAAAAGGAACTGGCGGCGCGGAACATGGAGCGCCTCAACCTGGCGGCGCTGGCTGGCCATTGCTACCGCGAACTCTCGGGAGGACAGCAGCAGCGCGTGCTTCTCGCCCGCGCGCTCTGTGCCACGCGCAAGCTGATCATGCTCGACGAGCCCGTGACCGGTCTCGACCCCAAAGTCACGACGGAAATGTACGAGCTTGTGGCGGCGCTGAACCGCGACGAGGGGCTCACGGTCGTCATGATCTCCCATGATATCGCCGCTGCCGTGCGCTACGCCACGCATATCCTCCACCTCGGCGACGGGAAATACTTCTTCGGCCCTTGCGCGGAATACCTAAGCAGCGCCGCCGGCCGGATCTTTACGCACGGGCAAGGGGGAAAGCAGTGATGTCAGCCATGTTCACACAACTCGCCGCGTATTTTCAGTATCCTTTCGTGCGCTACGCGTTTATCGTCGGCGTGCTCGTGGCGCTGTGCTCGTCGCTGCTCGGGGTGACACTGGTGCTGAAACGCTTCTCGCTGATCGGCGACGGTCTGTCGCATGTGGCCTTCGGCGCCATGGCCGTGGCCGCCGTGCTGAAGATGAACAGCACCACGGCGCTGACGCTCCCCGTCACCGTGGTCTGCGCCGTGCTGCTGCTCCAGGGCGGAAGAAATCGCCGCATCAAAGGCGACGCCGCCGTCGCCATGCTCTCCGTCAGCGCTCTCGCCTTGGGCTATCTGCTCATGAACGTGTTTTCACGCTCGGCCAATCTGTCCGGCGACGTGTGCAGCATTCTCTTCGGCTCTTTCTCGATCCTGACGCTGGACCCGTTCGAGGTCAAGCTCTGCGCTGTTCTGTCATTCATTGTCATCGCCGTGTTCGTGCTGTTCTACCACAAGATTTTCGCCGTCACGTTCGACGAAGAATTCGCCGCTGCCACCGGCACGCGCGCCGGGCTGTACAATCTGGTCATCGCCGTCGTCGTCGCCGTGATCATCGTGCTGGCCATGAACCTTGTCGGTTCGTTGCTGATTTCGGCGCTGATCATCTTTCCGGCGCTGAGCGCCATGCGGCTGTTCAAATCGTTCCTCTCGGTCACGCTCTGTTCCGTCGCCGTCTCCGTGCTGTGCGCCGCCGTCGGCATCGTCGTCTCCGTGCTGGCGGGGACGCCCGTGGGCTCCACCATCGTCGCCGGCAACATCATCTCTTTCTTGTTCTGCGCGGCGCTCGGCCGTTTGAGAGGCGTTTCGCGATGAAACGCCTCGCCGCGGCGCTGCTCCTTCTCGCGGCGCTGGCCATCCCCGCGCCGGGCGCGCCGGACGTCGACCTCACCGCCATGGGGCGCACGATGCTGTTCGCCGTCGTCCGCGACATCAAAAACAATCCCGAAAGCTACCTCGGCCGCCGCGTCAAAATGGCCGGCCAGTTCGCCATCATCCAGGGCGTCGACGCTCAGGGACAGCCCGATCCCGACAAGATTTTCTACAACTGCGTCATTCCGCTGGCGCAGAACAGCCTCGAGTTCGGCGTCGCCGGCGAGCTGTTCTACCCTGAAGATTTCCCCGATCTCGAAGCGCCCATCACCGTGGAAGGCGTTTACGAGAAATACGAGGACAACGGCACGACCTACTACCGCGTCGGCCAGTCCGCCATCGACTTTTAACGCCACCTTTTAACGGAACGGCCCGACGGCGAGCGAGCGCCCAGATGTTAAGGCTTTCTCAAGAATCGATTGACAGTCCTATGACGCACGCGATGACAGAAAAAGGCGCTGAGAGACAGGTCTCTCAGCGCCTTTTTCATAATGCCGGGGGAACGACACTTCCGCTTTTTTCCCTTTTCAGTCTGCGGGCGTGCCGCAAAAAGCGGCGGCTTTTCTCGAAGCCTTGGCCGTCCCTTCCCCACTTTTTCGGGAACCAGCGTCACTTGACGCGCACATAAATGCCCGCCGTGCCGCCGTCGTACACGTCGGTGTCCGCCGAGGTCGTGCCGACACGCAAGCCGTTGGCGGCGGCCATTTTCTTCAGGTTCTCGCGCACGCCTGCGTCGGCCCCCGCGACCTTGTAGCCGACGAACCACTGTCCCGCGTCGGCTCCGGCGACAAATTCGTACTGATCGCCGCTCAGCTTTTCCGGCGCGGTCACGTAGGTTTTCAGTCTGGCGATGTCGGGCGAGAGCGCGCCGCCGACGTTATCGGCGTAATACAGCCCGGCCGCCAGCTTGAGGCTGTGCAGATCGGTGACGATCCGCGTCGCTTCGGCCTTATCGGCGCTCGATCCCATCGTCAGCATCACGCTGCCGGAAAGGATGCCGATCACCGTGATCACGATCAGCAGTTCGATCAGCGTAAATCCCTTGCTCTTTCGCGCGTTCCTCATTCTCCGACCACCTCGTCTTCGCCGAAATCAAGCGCCGGATCGGGCGCCAGCCCAAGACCGCCGCGACGGCCGCTTTGCCAGGCCGCGTAGCCGGCCGCGGCCACCATCACCGCGTTGTCGGTGCAGAACATCTTCGAGGGCAGAAAGGGATTCCAGCCTTCGTGTTCCGCCACCGCGCGGCGAAAAGCGCTGTTGGCCGCCACGCCACCGGAGATCGCCACCGACGTCACGCCCGTCAGCCGCACGGCCTGTTCAAGACGGACGATCAAAGTCTTCACCACCGTGGCCTGAAAAGAAGCGCAGAAGTCCTCCAGCGGGACCGTTTCGCCCTTCTGGCGCAGGCGGTTCACCTGATTGATCGACGCCGTTTTCAGGCCGCTGAAACTGAAATTCAACCCGTCCAGATGGTGCACCATGTCGGGAAAACTGAACGCGTCCGCGTCGCCCGCAACGGCCAGACGGTCGATGACCGGGCCGCCGGGATAGGGCAGGCCGAGCACCTTGGCCACTTTGTCGAAGGCCTCGCCGGCCGCGTCGTCCTGCGTGGCGCCGAGCATTTCATATTCGCCGCAGCCCCTGACGAGCACGATTTCGGTGTGACCGCCGGAAACGACCATGCACAAAAAGGGAAACTGCAAATCTTCGTGATCGACCACGTTAGCGTAGATGTGCCCTTCCAGATGATTGACGCCGAGAACGGGAACGTTCCACGCCTGCGCGTACGCCTTGGCCGTCATCACGCCGACCAGCAGCGAGCCCATCAACCCGGGGCCGCGCGTCACCGCCACGAGGCCGATCTGTTTCGCGGGATCGGCGACGCCGGCTTCTTCGAGCACGGTTTGCGTCAGCGGCAGAATCGCTTCCAGATGCATGCGCGAGGCGTACTCCGGGACGACGCCGCCAAACGCCGCGTGTCGTTCGATCTGGCTGGAGATCTTCCAACTGAGGATGCGCCGCGGCCCTGCGAGCAACGCCACCGACGTGTCGTCGCAGCTGCTTTCGATCCCCAGCGTCAGAAAAACTTTCTCTAGTGACAGCATCCGCTGCAGCCGCCGCACGACCCCGTGCAGCCTGCCTTTCTCCGCAACGGTTCGCCCTCTTCATGGACGAACGCCTTGCCCCCGCACTTCGGGCAGCGCGCCGGGCGGACGTCGGAACTGACCCGCTCGCCGCAGAGCGCGCACTTGAACACATGCCCCGCCATTTTCACTCACCTCTCGGGAATCGTCAATTTCACGGAATATCCGTCGTAACCGAAAACGACCTCGCTGCCGCCGCGCGACTGCGAACGCGGCACGCCGAAGGCGATCGCGTCCTGCGTATCGGGCGCCAGATTGCCCGTCTCCTTGGAGAGCAGACTCGTGTAAATGCGCCCGGCCGGCAGCGGTTCGCCGTTGACCGTCAGCTTGCCGGGATCGAAGTTCCAGCGGTTCACAGCCCGGTAGCCGAGGATCACCAGATTGCACTTGGCGCGCGCCGCCTTGTCAATATACGACGCGTTCCAGACGATGTCGTCGGGAAAGTTGTTCGGCGCGGCGTAGATGCGCGCCGACAGAGTTCGATCCACGAACTGGAACTGCAGCTTGGCGTCGGCTCCGACCATCAGGTCGCCGACGCGCGTGCCGCCGATCCACAGCAGCGCCGAGCGGGCTCTCATCAGTTCCTCGTCTTTGCTCTTCGAAGCGGCGAGCGCCGAAACCGCTCCTATCGCCAGAAGCGCCGCCCCCCCCAAAATTTTTATCGTCTTCCTCATCACTGCAAATTCACCTCCGCTTTATCCGCGCCGCGAAACAGACCGGCGTCATCTCTCCGGCGGCGCTTTCCGGCGCAGAGCCTGAGAGATCAGGTTCCATTCTTCGCATTTCAGCTTCAACGTCGCAACGCCGTAAACGGCCGCGCATGCCGCGGCGATCCCGACGAGCCAGACGCCCCGCCACAGCAGAGACGCCTCAGCCGGATAGCGCCACAGCGCCCGCCAGGCCAGCCCCACGGCCGCGGTCGCCGCACAGGCCGCGGCGATCTTCGCCAGCCAGCCGCCTGAAAACAACCGCAGCGGCGCCGACATGGCACGACGCAGCAACGCCACGCCGACACCGCTCGAAAACGTGAACGCCAGCGAACTCGCCAGCGCGATGCCGTCCATCTCCATGGGGAACACCAGCGCCGCCGAGAACAGCAGCGTGCCCGCCACGCTGGCGGCCGTCATCGTCATCGCCGCGCGCGGCAGCGAACGGGCGAAAAGCGCGCGCATCAGCACCGTCGAACAGGCCATGCCCGGCAGTCCCAGCGCCGCGTAAAAAAGCGTCGAAGCCGTGCCGCGCCACGCTTCCACGCCGAAAGCGCCGCGGAAAAACAGAAAGTTCACAGCCTCGCCAGCCACGAGCAGCATGCCCAGAGTTACCGGCACGATCACGAACAGCGCGAAACGCAGCGCGTCGCGCAGCGTGCCCGCAAAGACCTCGTCGCCCTGCCGCACGCAGCGCGCCAGTTCCGGCAGCACCGCCTGCGAAATGGCGATCACCACCAGGCCGAGCGGCAGCTGGATGACGCGGTTCGAATAGTTCAGCATGGAGATGGAACCGTCGGACAGGAACGAACCGAACAACCGCCCCAGCACGGGATTGACCTGATTCAGCGACAGCCCGGCCGCGTAGGGCAGAAACAGTGCCAGCATGCGCCGCAGATCCGGATCCTGCCAATCCGGACGGGCGGGCGCCAGCAGCATGCCCTTGCGGGAGGCCGCCCACCACCACTGGAACGCCAGCTGCGCCGCGCCGCCCAAAAGCACCGCGCCGACCAGGCTTTCCACGCCGAATCTTGACGCGCAGAACAGGACGGTCATAATATAGACGGCGTTGCTGAGCGCGGGGGCGAGCGCCGGCACGAAAAAGCAGTTCAGGCTGTTGAGCGCCCCCATCGCCAGCGCAGCGACGGAAATCAGCAGCAGGAACGGAAAAAGCTGCCGCGTCATCGTCACCGCCAGAATTTTCTTTTCGCCCGCGAAGCCCGGCGCGATCAGGGCGATCAGCTGCGGGCTGAACACGATGCCGGCGGCCACCGCCAGCGCGCCGGCGCCGAGGATCACCGTCAGCGCCTGACGGGCCAGACGCTCGGCGCGGCGATGCCCGTCCCGCTCCAGAACCTGCGAGAACACCGGCACAAAGGAGGCCGACAGCGCGCCCTCGGCCAACAGCTGTCGGCCGAGATTGGCGACGGTGTAGGCCACGAAAAAAGCGTCCAGCGACCGCCCGGCGCCGAAATACGCCGCGGTGATCACCTCGCGCAGCAGCCCGAGAACGCGGCTTGAAAACGTGCCGATCATCATCGTCAGGGCGTTGCGGATCATGTTTCCCGATTTTTCGCTTGCCATAAAGTTTCTCCCGCTCTCATGCGTGTTTTCGCGGATTTTCCACAAAAGAGACTCGAACTGCCGAAACGGAATGTTCCACGTAGAACATTTCCGTTTCGGGTCGGCCAATCGAAAGGGGCCGCAAGAATATGAGAATCCATACCACCGTCTGGGGTCTCGGCAATCCCCTGCTGCGCGACGACGCCGCCGGGCTCGAGGTCGTGCGTCTGCTCGGCGAAAAGAAACTGCCGAACTTTTCGCTGCGCCGCTGCGAGCTGGCGCCCGCCAATTACCTCGCCACGCTCGAAGGGGAACGGCCGCGCCGTTTCCTGCTGATCGACGCCTCCGACATGGGACTGCCGCCCGGAAGCCTGCGTCGTTTTCCGCTGACGCGCGTCGACGATCCTTCCTTCACCAGCCACGATCTGCCGCTGCCGCAGCTTTTGGCCGGCACGCTGCCGCCTGACTGCGAAGCCTGGGTCGTCGCCATCCAGCCGCAGAGCGTCGATTTCGGCATCGGGCTCACGCCCGCCGCGGCCCGGGCGGCGCAGGCGTGCGCCGCATGGATCGCCGAGGGACGGCTCGACGAGATCGCCGCGCTCGAATAAACCGGAACCGCCTCTTCAATCAAGACGAAACGAATCGCCCAGATAATATTTTCTCGCAAAGGGATCGTCGGCGATCTCCGCGGACGTTCCCTTCACCTTGATCTCGCCCTGATAGATGATGTAGGCGCGGTCGGTGATGGCCAGCGTGTCGCGCACGTTGTGGTCGGTGATCATGATGCCGTAACCCTTGTCCTTCAGGGTTTTCACGATCTGCTGAATGTCGCCGACCGCGATCGGGTCGATGCCGGCGAACGGCTCGTCAAGCAGGATGAAATCGGGATCGAGCGCCAACGTTCGCGCCACCTCAAGCCGGCGGCGCTCGCCGCCGGAAAGCGAATAGCCCATCACGTCGACGAGAGCCGTCAGACCGAATTCCTCCACCAGCTCGTCAACGATCTGCCGGCGCCGCCCCGCCTCGATGCCGCGCTCCTGAAGCACCAGATCGATGTTGTCGCGCACGGACAGGCTGCGGAACACCGAGGCTTCCTGCGGCAGATAACCGATGCCGCAGCGGGCGCGCTGGTACACGTGCAGTCCCGTGATGTCGCGGTCGTCGATCTTGACGACGCCCGAATCGGCCTCGATCAGGCCGACGATCATGTAAAAGCTCGTCGTCTTGCCGGCGCCGTTGGGGCCGAGCAGGCCCACCACCTCGCCGGTGCTGAACTCGAGGCTGACGTCGTTGACGACGTGGCGTTTTTTGAAGCTCTTGTTCAGCCCCGTCGCGCTCAGCGTTTTGACGGCGCTCATTTCTTGCCGCCTTTTTCGCTTCCCGCGGCAGGAGCGCCGTTCTTCGCGGGCGTCCGCGGCGACGGTTTCAGATTCGTCAGGTCCACGGAGATGCGCGGCGTTCCTTTGGCCTCGAGCCGTCCGGTGTCGGGATGGTAGGCCAGCGTCTGGGCGCTGATGCGGCGGCCGTCCTGCACGGCCCGGGCGTTGCCCGTCGCCGTCACGACGTTGCCGCCCACGGAGTAGACGAGTTTTTCGCATTCGATCGTCGTCTCTCTGGTCCTGCCGCTTTTGGACTGCACGTGAATTTTGGCGTTGCCGGCCCCCGTCAGCGTGTCGGCCTCGCGGGAATAGGACAGCTCGTCGCACCAGAGGTGCGACGTTTTCTGTTCGTCCTGCTGCACGACCGTGACGCTCCCCTTTCCCTCGGCCGCGCGAAGCCCTTGAGCGTCGTAATCGCCGCTCAGCGCGGCGCAGGTCATGACCATGTTGCGGTCTTTGTCCTCGAAATGCGTCACGTCCTCGGCGCCGAAAGTCCGCCCGCCCAGCCGCGCCGTGGCCGCGCGCAGCACGCGGCTGCCGAAGGCGGCGTCCACGTTGCCTTTCATCGCGTAACTGCCGCCGGGTGCGGAAAAGTCGGCCACAAGCTCGGCACATACGGCGTCGAGCTTTTCGCCGCGGTGGGTGCCGAAAGCGTGCACGTTCTGCCACAGGCGCGCCTTCTGCGTTTTCGTGCTGGCTTCGCCATAGGCGGAAGTCAGCGTCACGTCCTCGCGCTTCAGCGTCACGTGTCCCTGCGCCTTGAACTCGCCGCTTTCCATATCGTAGTCCATGGCGTCGGCGGTCAGCTGCGTGGCGACGGGAGCCGCCGTCAGCGCAGCGCCTCCCGATGCCAGCAGCAGAACGCTCAAAAGAATTTTCGCGGAAAAGTTTCTCATCGCTTATTCTGAATAATCGCCGCCGTCGTTGCCGCCCTTGGTGGGCGCGGTGTCGGCGCGGAAATCGGCGCGGTCGGCGATGATCTTGCGCTCGGGCAGCGGATTCCACGTGCCGCGGCGGTTGACGATCTCGATCACCTTCTCGGCCGTGCCCTCGGCGTTGAACGCCTTGATGAAACGTTCCGCCCAGTACTCCGTCTCGTCGAGGATGCGGTCTAGGTATTTGTCGGGCAGGGCGAGAATCTTGTCGCAGAAGGGCAGATTCGCCTTCTTGTAATCGCCCGACTTGCGGCTCATGCCCTTGCCGTCGCAGTACGCCACGATCTCGTCCCACAGATCGACGGGGATGCCGCGGTCCGCTTCCTTGACGTAGGAATCGCCCTCGATCACCGCGTTGCCCGTGTCGGGCTCCATCTTGATGCCGAAGATCACGTTCTGGAACAGCGTCGCCACGTTGCCCTTGACGATGCCGTACTTGCGGAATCTGGCGCACTTTTCGATGTCGGTGCCGGAGATGCCGTGCTGGGCGATGCCGACGCCGTAAGGCCGCAGCGCCGCGGCGATCTCTTGCGTGCGATCGAGGTTGATGCCCTCGTCCTGCCCCATCGTCTTGTCGTAAGTGCCGTGCTTGCTGCCGTTGGAGATGGCGATCAGATCGGGGAAGATGCCCCACGAGTTGAGCCCGCCGATGAAATACGACGCTTCTTCCACCGTGGAAAATTCGCCCGGTCCCTTGATCTCGCCCACCTCGGCCTCGAGCCCGAAATAAGGCGGGATGTGCATGGCCACGTCGCGCGTGGCGCAGAGATTGTTCCAGTCGTCGAGATGCGAGGCGTCGATGGCCACCGACGTCCAGCCCTTGGCGACGATCTCGCCCATCTGCGTGACCGCCTTCATCACGTCATCTTTGCCCTTGATGCCGTAATGATCGACGTGCATGGCGAAGACCGCGCCGTGCCCCAGTTCCCTGGAATACTGCACGGCATAATCGACGAGATTGCCGAAATTGGCGCCGCAGTAATTGGTCTCCGATTTGGCGATCTCGATCAGCACGGCGGCGTCGTGTTTTTTGGCGGCGCGCAGCACGCCCTTGGCCGTGAGCGGATGACGGGCGTTCGCCGCCAGCACGATCGCCTCGTTCTCCTTCATGGCGGCGAAAATATCGCGGCCGCTGAACAGTCCTACATCTTCGCTTTCCCAGCGGTTCCTCACGTTCAGGGGACGGCGGTCGAGAGCCTTGCGGTAAAGTTTGTCGTTGACGTTCATTTGTCGGACTCCTTTTGAAATAAATTTTGAGGAGAAAATGTGTGCCGCAGAAACTTTCAGCTCAATTATAGACTCTGGACGCCATAAGTTCAAACGCTGCGGCCCCTTTAGAGCGTTATTTTCGGACGAAATACAACCGCTTCGAGGACATTCCCGGGATTTTCTCGATCGGGGTCTTGCAATTTTTTTTGAGACATGCTATTATTCCCTTGCTTTGCGAAAGACGCCGAGCACAATTCGACATGCGGCTTTGGGATATCGTCCAACGGCAGGACATCTGACTCTGGATCAGAGAATTGGGGTTCGAATCCCTGTATCCCAGCCATTTTTATGCGCTCTCTTCGTCCAGTGGCCCAGGACATCGGGTTCTCAGCCCGGTAACAGGGGTTCGAATCCCCTAGAGAGTGCCATTTTTTTATTCTCGCTCGGAAACGCGGCGGGGGAACGAAAAATATCGAGGCGCTTCACCTTCAGCGGGTGAAGCGCCTCGTCTTTTTATGAAAGAGCCGGCGGCGGACGATTTTCCGCCGCGTCTGCTATAATATTTAACAGATAAAAGTGAAAAGCGCGTCCGCATGCCGCGGAGGAACGGCCGAAAGGAGAGGAATTCATGAAAAAATACGACGTCAACGCGCCGATCGTCTTCAAAAAGGGCTTTCACGAACTCAACGACGAACCGCACCTCAACTATCAGCTGAACCGCATGATCAACTGGAGCGGCGGCGATCTGGAGGAGGTGGAGCGCGTCTCGCGTCGGATCAAAGACTTCGACGACTGGAAAAGGACCCTCATGGAGCTCGGCGCCCGGGCGCTCGCCGAAGAGCGCGTCGCCAACGCCATCGCCTATTACCGGATGGCCGAATTCTACATGAGCGAAGACGATCCCGACGCCATCGCGTGTTACGACAAAGCCCGCGAGCTGTTTTACGGATACTTTGCGGATTATTTCGCGCCAAGCGACGGCGGTCCGCCCATCGTCGAGCGTCTGGAAGTTCCCTATGAGGGCGTCGCGCTGCCCGTCATGCGCGCGGCGCCGGAGCGGGAGAAAAAAGGGGCGTTTCTCGTTCACGGCGGCAACGACTCCTATTACGAGGAATTCTTTTTCCCGATGCTGTACCTGCGCGAGCGGGGCTACGAAGTCTATCTGTTCGAAGGGCCGGGGCAGGGCGCGGTGACGCGGCTGCGCGGCCTCCCCTTTACCGCCGCGTGGGAAAAGCCGGTCATGGCGGTCACGGAACGCTTCGGCCTGCGCGACGCGGCGATCGTCGGCGTCTCGCTCGGCGGCTATTTCGCGCCGCGGGCCGCCGCGTTCGACAAACGCATCTCGCGCGTGATCGGCTGGTCGGTTTTCCCCTCGTTCTGGGACGTCTATCGGGGCACGGCCGGGAAAGCGCGCGCCCAAGCGTTCCGCTTCCTTCTGAAAACGAACATGAGAAGCGTCGTCAACGGAATCTTCCGCCGCAGCGTGAAGAAGGGGGACCTGCACGCGCTGGCGCTGGCGAAAATGCTGCCGCATTACGGCGCGGCCACGCTGTTCGATTTCGGGAAGACGATCGGCGAGTACGATCTGGCGCCCGTCGCGGGAAAAATCGATCAGGACGTGCTCATCCTCGGCGCGCAGCGCGACATCATGATCCCCTACACGCTGATCGGCAAAGAGATCGCGCTGCTGAAAAACGCGCGCTCGCTCACCTTCCGCCTCTTCACCGACCGCGAAGGGGCCGGCGACCACTGCAGCTGCGGCGACACCGAGCTGGCGCTGGACACGATCTGCCGCTGGATGGACGCTCTGGACGCGAGAGACCGCGTTCCCGTTTCCCTTTCCTCCCTCTCGAAAAAAGGCGATGTGTAGTGTTACAAATGAAGTGAGACTGAAGCAGATATACAAAAGCGGTTGGTTCCTTTAGAATGTAAGTCACCACAA
>PPYE01207673.1_pt1 | contig 22785 bp, 19 predicted proteins | sample 1559881 | NCBI WGS metagenome assembly PPYE01 (sample SAMN08240022, study PRJNA423297) | Human gut metagenome, whole genome shotgun sequencing project.
GTATCTCGCTGGGCAAGGGCCAGCGAGAGGATGCCCGCCGAGCCGTGGGCAACGCCGTGGTGCTGGCGGCAGGCAGCGGTCTGGTGCTGACGGCGCTGTACCTGCTGCTTGCCGATCAGATCCTGGCCATGTTCGGCGGCACCGTCAATGCCGAGACCTTCCGCTATTCGCAGGAGTATTTCTTCTACATCTCGCTGGGCATCCCCTTCTATATGTTCGGGCAGGCCATGAACCCCGTCATCCGGGCCGGCGGCGCTCCCCGCTTCGCCATGATATCCACGCTGGCCGGAGCGGTGGTGAATATCCTTCTGGACCCCATCTTCATCTTCGTCTGCCGCTGGGGCATGATGGGGGCAGCGGTGGCCATGTGATAGGGCAGGTGGTCACGGCAGGACTGGCCGTCTGGTATCTGCCCCGGATGAAGGTGATCCGCCCCGGTCGCCGGGATCTCCCGCTCCATGGCAGGCTCTGCTCCCGGATGCTGGCACCGGGCATCACCAGCTTCCTCTCCCAGATCAGTCTGGTGGCCGCCATGGCCGCCATCAACAATAAAGCAAGACTCCTCACTACCTTTGATGGGTGGTGGGGAGCCTTTGCTGTTATAGGTAAAAACTGGAATTTGTATTTTATCCCCATATAGCCATTGCCAATGTTCCGCAGACCATAAGCAGTAATCCAAGGAACGCTTTTTTGCTTAGCTTTTCATGGAAAAATATATAAGAAAAAGCAACCGATACTAAAATACTCATCTTGTCAATGGGAACGACTACGCTGACAATTCCATTCTGAATGGCATAATAGTAACACAGCCAAGATGCACCTGTTGCCAATCCAGAAAGACCGATAAATAACAATTCCTTGTGGTCAATGCTTTTTAGTTGACTTTGTTTCCCCTTTGCAAACACTATGCCACAAGCCATTACTAAAACAACACCCGTTCGTATGGCAGTTCCGAGATTAGACTCTACTCCACTGATTCCGACTTTTGCAAGGATGGAAGTAAGTGCGGCAAATACCGCTGAGCCTACTGCGTAAGGAAGCCAGATTCTCTTTGTTTCCTTGTTATCTGTATTTTTCTTTTCTATCATCAGAAAAACACCGATTGCCAGTAACGCAGTTGCGATAAGTTTTAAGGGCAAGTTATTTGTTTCTGCAAACAGGACAATAGCTAAAAGCACACTCAAAATGGTACTGGACTTATCGACTGGAACCACCTTGTTCACATCACCAACCGATAAAGCCTTAGAATAACATATCCAAGATGCACCTGTCGCAATTCCTGAAAGAATTAAGAAAATAAGTGATTTACCATCTATCTGTGTGATGGTATCAGCAGAGCCGACAACAAACACCATGATCCATGAAAATAACAGTACAACAATTGTTCGCAGGGCAGTAGCTATGTCAGAGTCTGTTTTCTTAATACCACACTTTACTAATACCGCTGTCAGACCTGCGAAGAGGGCAGATAATACTGCCATTACACACCATAACATAACTTAACTCCTCCATCAAATTTCAATTTTCCGTTCCCTTAAATTATAGCACCCAAGTGTGAATAAATCTACTGAGAACAAATGCTCCCTTGCCTTTACACCGCAAGAGAGCATTTTACACCGCAAGGGCATACCTTTTAATTTTTCCTATTCCTTGTATCCAATTCTGCAAGATTATTTCTTGAACGCCAAAAATTATTTCGGTAGAATGATTGTAGGATATTAGTAAGAGATGCTACCCATGATTGCTAAATCTATTACTGTTCTGCATACATATCCCAATAAAAACCGGAGTAGCGCAGCTTACGCTGCGCTACTCCGCACGATCAGACCTGCTTATCCAGGTATGCCGGGAAGTTACGTTGTTATCCGGTTTTTACACGATGAAATACAGCACCAGCGGGATACACAGCACGTACAGCACCGGGTGTACCTTCTTTGCATCGCCTGTCAGCACCTTGATCAGCACGTCCGTCAGCACGCCCAGGCAGATCGCCGCAGCAATGTCGCCGGTAAAGGTGCCGAACAGGATCATCACGAAGGGGCCGAAGCAACTCTTGAAGTCGGAGAAGTCCAGCTTCGTAAAGCCCGACAGCATGGAGAAGCCCACGAAGATCAGCGCCACGCCGGTCACGGCAGTGGGAATCATCAAAAACAGCGGGGACAGGAAAATGCACACCAGGAACAGCACTCCGCTGACGATCGCCGTCAGGCCCGTGCGACCGCCAGCTTCCACGCCGATGGTGGATTCAATGAAGGTGGAGATGGTGGTGCATCCGGTGCCAGAACCGATCACCGTACCAACGGCATCCACCAGGAAGGGCTTTTCGATCTGGGGGAAGTTGCCATTCTCATCCAGCATATTGGTCTGGGCGCCCACGGCGATCAGGGCGCCGAAGGTAGCAAAGAAGTCGCTGGTAAACAGGATGAAGATCCACACCAGTGCGCCGGGGATGTCAGCCAACACGGACTTGAAGTCGTAGCACAGCACCAGATTGCCGATTTCGCTCATATCCGGCAGGGACACCAGCGCAGCAGGCAGCGTAGACACACCCATAGGAATGCTGATGATGGTGCCGACAATGATGCCGATCAGAATCGCGCCGCGCACCTTGTAGGCCGTCAGCACGCCCATCACTGCCAGGGTAATCAAGGCCAGCAGCACCGCAGGCTGGGTAAAATCGCCCAAAGCCAAACCGCTGTCGCTGAAAGTGGCAAGGCCGGTGTTTTTAAAGCCCAGATAGGCAATAAAGAAGCCCACGGCGGTTGGTATGGCGATCTTCAGGTTTTTCGGCAGCAGATCCACCACCATTTTCCGCACACCCAGAACCGTCACCAGAATGAACAGGATACCGGAGCACAGCAGCAGTGCCATGGCCCAGCCGAAGGATACCGTGCCGCTGTTGACCAGCCCGCCAAGAATGAAGTTGCTGCCCATAGCGGTAGACAGTGCCAGCGGCAAATTGGCATACAGGCCCATAAACAGGGTGATGATACCGCTGACCAGCGCACACATCACCAGCAGCGCCGACTTGCTGATGACAATGCCGTTTATATCCGTGATGTAGGGATCGGGGCCAAAGCCACAGATGGCTGAAGGCTGCACTGCCAACACATAGGCCATGGTCATAAAGGTGGTGATACCTGCCAGCACTTCCCGCCGGACGGTGGTACCGTGGTCCTTCAGCTTAAAAAAATCGTTTTTCATGTTGCTCCTCTCTGTGCTCTTTTGTAAATCGGTTTTTCAGGGAATTCGGTTTTATTCCACGACCTCCAGAATGGGATCGATCACCTTCTGCTGCACCACATCAATAAATCCGCAGTCGGTAATGGCGTAAGCGGGGATAGCCGCCAGACAGATAAAGCTGAGGAACATGAAGGGAATGGCAATTTCCGTGCCCATTTCGTGAGCCACCCGGTTCAGTTCCTTTTTCTTCTCCGCCAGTTCCTCCAGCGGCAGGTCACTCAGCAAGCCGCAGATGGGATACGCCACCTCGGCGGCCACCTTGCCGTCCCGGACGATCACCTGTCCGCCGCCCAGCTCCACGCAGCGGTTCACCGCCAGTGCCATGTCCTCAAAGCTGTCGCCCATGACAATGATGTTGTGGTTGTCGTGGCCCACGGAGGAAGCCATTGCGCCGCCCCGGATATGGAAGCCGCCCATAAAGGCCTTGCCCACATTTCCGTTCTTGCCATGGCGCTCTACCTGCGCAATGTACAGCACATCCTGCTCCACATCGCACTGCACCACGCCGTCTACCACCGGCAGCTCCACATCCCGGCGATTGGTGAAGGGCATGTAGGGCAGCGTATCCATCACCAGCGCCTTCACCTTCTTAGCGCCTGCAGGGGCGTAAATCTTGAAGCTGTCTGCCGTGATGGGGTTCTTCAGGTGCATGGTGTTCAGCACACAGGGCTCATGCTCTGCCGTCTCATAGTGCACAAGCAGCTTGCCGTTGTCCGTGATCTGGCGGCCGCCGGCAAAGGTGGTCAGCACGCGGAAATCCTCCGGACCGGTAGTGATATTGATGTCCGCCCGGCGTCCGGGTGCCAGTCCGCCGATCTCCCGATCCAGATTGAACGCCCGTGCGCAGTTGACGGTAACCATCTGAATAGCCTTGACAAAGTCCAGTCCCATGCCCAGCGCCGTGCGCAGAGAATCGTCCAGATGGCCCCGCTCCTGCAGGTCCACCGTGTGCAGGTCGTCGGTAACGATGCTGACCATGGCGGTGTCCAGATGATTTTCCATCACGGTCTTCAGCAGTACCGGCATATTCCGAGCAGCGCTGCCCTCGCGCATCATTAGGTGGCAGCCGTTGCGCAGCCGCTCAAACACATCCTTTTCGCAGAAGGACTCGTGGTCGGTGGATACGCCGGCGGCGATGCAGGTGCTCATGGCCGGGCCGTACATATCCGGCAGATGGCCCTGCAGAGTCTTGCCGGGCATAGACAGCGTTGTGTCAAAGGACTCCAGCAGATCGGGAAAACCGGCCGTGATATAGGGACCGACACACTCGGACAGTCCCACCGCATCTGGACGCTTCAGAGCCTTGCGGATGATCTCCGGATTAAAGCGTCCGCCGCTGGTTTCCAGATTGGGAGAAAACGGTACGTGGGACGGCACCACAAAGTAAATTTTTAGGTCTGTGGCTTCTGCTTCCTTCAGGATGGCCTCGATGCCCTCCAACCCGGACACCACGCCCACCTCATGCAGGTCTGTCATGATGCCGGTGGTGCCGTGTGCCAGCACCGCCTCGGCAAAGGGACGGATTGCCAGTGACGAGCTTTCCGGATGGATATGCCCGTCCAGAAAGCCAGGGGTCAGATACTTTCCTTCCGCATCCACCACCCGGGTGCCTTCACCGATGCAGTATTCCACATCGCCCACGGCGGCGATGGTGTCGCCGCAGATCGCCACACCACCGTCATAAATCTCACCGGAATAGACATTGACCACCTTGCCGTTCCGAATCACCAGATCAGCCGGAGTCTCCCCCTTCGCAACGGACAGTAGTTTCTGATTCATGCTGTACCTCCTTACTAAACAAAAAATTCCGCTTACTGCTGTTTTTTCTATGTTCTGGTGCCTCGCACCGTTGAAAACGCTTTAAATCTTCACCACCGGGAAACGATCCGGCAGCTCAATGCCTGCCCGCTTATAGATGGCCTTGGCCCGGTCGCAGGCCTCCTTCAGAATGGCCTCCTCGTCCAGCGTCAGAATCTTCCGGTCCCGCATCAGCCACTTGCCGTCACACATGGTGGATTGGATATTGGCCGAGTGCATGGCCGTCACCAGTGCGGCGATCTTGTCATTCACCGGCATCATAGACGGGCCGTGGGGGTCAATGACGATCAGATCCGCCTTCTTGCCGCATTCCAGACTGCCATACAGGTCTTCGTCCAGCAGCGCACGGGAACCCCACTTGGTGGCCATCCGCAGAATATCCTGTGAGGGAACGACCGTGGGGTCCAGACGCCAGCCCTTGTGGATCAGGCTGGTCAGCCACATCTCGTCCACCATGTCCATGTGATTGGAGGAAGAAGCGCCGTCCGTACCGATGGAGGGCCGCAGTCCCATAGCCAGCATCTTCGGGATCCGGGCAAAGCCCAGCACACGCATGGCGGAAGCCGGGTTGTGAGAAATCTTTACCTCCCGCTTTTTAAACAGTTCCAGTTCCTCGTCCGTCAGCCATACTGTGTGAACGGCCAGCAAATTCTTATCCAGCACGCCCAGCCGCTCCAGATGCTTTACCGTGCCCTCACCCCAGCGGGCATAGGTATATTCTTTTTCCTCCTTGGCCTCAGCCACATGCATATGGATGCCGACGCCGTATTTATCCGCCAGTTCCTTGGTGCGGACGCACAGCTCATCGGTGTTGTTGAAAATGGTGCGCAGTCCAAACCAAACCTGTACCCTTCCGTCGGCGGTATTGTGGAATTTCTCCAGATCCACCACCTGCTGCTCCAGTTCCTGCTCCATGGTGCGCTGCCAGATTTCCGGCAGTCCCTCGCCGCAGTCCATCACAGATTTGGCCAGCTTCCCGCGCAGACCGGATTCCGCCGTACCGCGGGCCATGCCGGAGACGAACTGTCCGCCCGGTTCTGCAAAGGAGGTTACGCCGGAGCGGATCAGCTCAAGACTGGTCATCAGCGTGGATACATAAGAGTCCTCCTCCGTCATGTTGCTCTCAAAGGGCCACATCCGGTCATGAAGCCAGCAGATGAAATCAACATCATCGCCCACTCCGCGGGAAATCTGCTGGGAGGTGTGTACGTGAGTGTTCACAAACCCGGGCAGTACATACTTGCCCTGCAGGTCAATGACCTCTGCGTCGGGCTTCACCAGCCTGGGGTCTACCTTACCAACCGCCGTAATGCGGTCATCCTCCACCAGCACACCGCCACCGTCAAAAACGGTGTCCTGCTGATCCATGGAGACGATGTAACCGTTCTTCAAATAGGTTTGCATGAGATCCCTCCATCCAGATACTTGTCAAGTTGCTTCGTAAATGATATACTTACCTTACAACCTATAACGGTTATAGGTTCAAGCCCTAATTTTGACTTTTCTGGATTTTCTGGTGTTCTTACAAAATCCTAGCGTTACATAGCGGGAAAATGGGAGGTTTTATGAAAGAATTCTTGACGATCGGGGAGCTTGCCAACATATTCAACATGGATGTCCAACTGCTGCGCCATTATGATACCAAGGGTCTGCTGGTGCCGCAGGTGCGCAACAGCGAAAACAACCGCCGCTTTTACCATTTCGATCAGGTCTATCCCTTGGCCACGATCCGATACCTGCGGCGACTGGACTACTCCCTTGCCCAGATCAAGGCTTTTCTCCACAGCAACGGTCTTCGTGATAACCTGCAAATGCTCTCCCAGCAGGCGCAGCAGCTGCGCCGTCAATGCGATGAGCTGAATGCCACCATCCAAATCATCCAGCAGAAGGTGGAGTTTATCGAGAGGGAACAGGCGGTCAGCCAGCGGGATAAATTCTATGTCCGCACCTTCCCGCGTCGCGCCTTTCTGCACATCGGCGAGGAAATCAACCTGTTTACCCATGAGCTGTTTTACTTCTATCCCACCGTAGGCTTTTATCAGGGACAGCGAAAATGGTTTGGCGCCTATCTCTATGAAGCTACTCCGACCGAGGTCCACCGTCTGCCGGATTTGATGGCCGACCAGCCTGTTTCCTATATTCCTGCCGGGGACTATCTCTGCGGCTATCACTACGGACCGTATCTCACCATTCAGGACTCCATCGACCGCCTGTTTGGTGAAGCTTACCGCCGGAAGCTGCCGGTGGATGACTGTGTGATCACCCCCAATATCGTGGATCAGTGCTGCGAGGGACACCCGGATAATTATATTACCGGCCTGGAGGTGCGCATCCTCTCCCTTGATGAACAAAATGAAAAAAAGTCCTTTGCGGCCATTTCCAAGCCTGAGGACATATAGCGGCACAGCAGCCCTCACGGTTATGCCGTGAGGGCTGCTGTGTTATTGGCTTATTCTGCAAAAACATCCCAGCCGAGCCGGATATACAACTGTTTCCGATGAGTGCGTAGGGGTCCATCCCGTTTAGATCATGCTGCCTGCACGATCTTGCCCTGTTCAAAAAAAGGGGGTTGCCTGTTTATGTATCACGCCTGTCCAATCAGGTGCATCACCGATCCAATATTTTTTCAGATCCTTCCCTTGGGTACCTTTTCAAACGGATTTCGATCCGATATAATATATCTATCAACCTAATAAATCATGCGAGGTGCCGCCAGTACATCGCCATGCACTTTGGCGAGGAAGCGGCGGAAAACGTGCTGGTCTACGAGGACTTTTCCGGCGGCAATCTGGAGCGCCCGCAGTTCAAGAAAATGATGAAGGACTCCCAGAAGATCACCTTTGCCGCCATCGTGGTCTACCGCCTCGACCGCATCAGCCGCAACATCGGCGACTTTGCCGAGCGCGCAGAATTCGACGGTGAGCACGGCATCATGGTGTACAACCGCTCGCTCCAGCACCCCGGCAAGGCAAACCAGATCCGCCCCATGGAGGAATGGATCGTGGCGGTGGGCAAGCATCCCGGCATCATATTCCTGTGCCAGCCGCCGGGGCAGATACGTTTTCCCGCTGCCGCTGCCGCCGATGATGTGAATCTTCATATCCGCTCCTTTTGCAGCCCGCCTCCCGGCACGAGAAAAGACACGGCAGAACTCTGCCGTGTCTTTTTGCACATTTTGTTCCCGATGCGGAGACTTAGTCCACCATGCTCTTAAGGTTCGCAGCGACGGTGATGGGGGCAGCGGTAGCGGCCTTCACCTGGTCCACGGTGAACTCGGGGTTGATCTCGGTCATCAGCAGGCCCTCAGGAGTAACCTCCAGCACGCACATCTCGGTGATGATCTTATTGACGCAGTGGGAGGCGGTCAGGGGCAGGCGGCACTTCTCAAAGATCTTGGGGTTGCCCTTGGCGGTGTGCTCCATGCAGATGATGCAGTGCTTAGCACCCACGCACAGGTCCATAGCGCCGCCCATACCGGGCATCTTCTTGCCGGGGATGATCCAGTTGGCCAGATTACCCTGGGCATCCACTTCCAGAGCGCCCAGGAAGCAGGCGTCCACATGGCCGCCGCGAATCAGGCCGAAGTTGGTAGCGGAATCAATGAAGCCGCCGCCGAAAGCCACGCTGGCAACGCCGCCGCCGGCGTCGATGACGTGGTAGGGATCATAGTTAGCATCGCCCTCTTTGGGGGTAGCACCGGCAGAGACGATACCCAGCTCAGCGTGGATGATCAGCTCAACGCCCTCGGGCAGGTAGGAGGGGATCATAGTGGGCAGGCCGATACCCAGATTGACGACATCGCCGTCCTTCAGCTCTTTGGCGCAGCGCTTAGCAATAAAGGCTTTGATTTCAGACTTTTCCATTACTTTCTGTCTCCTTCCACGATGTAGTCAACGCACATACCATAGGTATGAATGTTCTCGGGCTCGATATCGCCCACAGGGACGATGTATTCGCATTCGGCGATGACGGTGTCAGCGGCGGTGGCCATAACCACATTGAAGTTGCGCATGGTGCCCTTGTACCAGCAGTTACCGAACTCATCGCACTTATAGGTGCCCAGCAGAGCAAAGTCAGCATGGATGGGCTTCATCTTCAAATACTGCTTGCCGTCGATGGTCTCCTTGCCCATGCAGAAGGGGCTCTCCTCGATAAGGGTATCCACGCCCACGGGAGTCAGCACACCGCCCAGCCCGGCACCGCCGGCACGGATGCACTCAGCCAGAGTGCCCTGGGGCAGCAGGTTCACTTCCAGAGTGCCCTCGGTGTTCTGCTGGCCCACCTCGGGGGTCATGCCCACATGGGTGGCAATGATGCGCTTGACCTGGTGGTTATGGATCAGCTCGGCAATGCCGAAGAACTCCTCACCCTTGGGGCCCACAGCGCGGCCCATATCATTGGCGATGAGAGTCAGGTCCTTGGTGCCCAGCTTCACCAGCTCCTTCACGATGGCACGGGCCTGGCCGCAGGCCAGAAAGCCGCCGCACATAACGGTGGCACCATCGGGAATCATTTTTGCTGCCTCAGCGGCAGTCAGTACAGGTTTCTTTGCCATTTCAGTTCCTCCTTGTTTATTTTCGTTCTCTAAAATCGTCAAAATTTTATCACACCTTGATATCATAACACATGTAGGCGGAAATTGCAAGAGAACGTGCAGGAAAAAATGCCGGAAAACGGCGCTATGCCGCATCAGACGGTCATGGGGACTATGCCCCATGACCGTCTGCACAGGTTGGATTTACTTCATGCCCCGCTTGACCATCTCGGTCACAGCGAAGGAAGCCACGTCGTCGGCGTACTTACCGGCACCGAAGCCGGCGTCATAGCCCAGCTCCTTAGCCAGCTCGTGGGTGATACGAGGACCACCGCAGCAGACGACAAACTTGTCACGCAGGCCCTCGGCCTCCAGAAGCTCAATGAGGTTGGTGAGGTTCTGGATGTGAACGTCCTTCTGCGTAACGGTCTGGGAGACCAGCAGAACATCGGCGTGCAACTCCAGAGCCTTCTTGATGAAGTCCTCATTGGGGACCTGAGAGCCAAGGTTGTAGGCCTCGATCATCTCGTAACGCTCCAGACCATAGTGGCCGGCGAAGCCCTTACGGTTCATGATGGCGTCGATGCCCACGGTGTGAGCGTCGGTGCCGGTAGAAGCACCCACCATAACGACCTTGCGGCCGATATGCTCACGGATGTAGTCGTTGGTTTCCTCCATGCTCATGACGTCGGACTCCACGGTGATCACGTGGATATCCTCGTAGTTGACGGAATGGACACAGCTGCCGTACACCACGTAGAAGGTGAACTCCTTATCCAGAGGGGCGTGGTAGGCCACGTTGGGCTCCTCCAGACCCATCTTCTTGGCGATCTGGCGGGCAGCCTCCTCACCACGCTCATCGTCCTTGATGGGCAGGGTGAAGCTGGTCTGCACCTTACCGTCGTTCATGGTATCGCCGTAAGGCTTCAGGCGGGTCAGGTCCAGCGTGGTATCGAAGTCGATTTTGTGGGTATTATACAGTCCGCTGCTCATTCTGCCGCCACCTTACCTTTCATGACCTCAACGAAGGGGTTGAAGTATTTGTCGTCCTTGAACACAACACCAGCCAAGCCCTTGCCGCCGTCCTTGGGACGCTTAACATCGGCGAAGATACCCTTCTCGATGGTGGTGAACAGGCCCAGCTTCTCGATCTCCTTCAGCAGATCGGTGGCCTTGGTCAGCACCTCGTTGGCACGGTTGCGGATGATACCGTTCTCTTTATAGGTCAGCTCGCTGCCCAGATCCTTCATGGTACGGAAGATATACTGAGCATTCTCGATCGACAGAGCACGGTCGGACATGAACGGAGTGTGGATAGCCTCGGTCATCATGCCCAGCAGGCACAGCTTCTGGCCGGTCAGGATGGTGACCATGTTGAACAGGGCATCCTGGATGTGGCCACGGAAGATGTTACCGGTCATGAACTTCGTGGGAGGCATATACTTCAGCGGCGCATTGGGGAAGATCTCACGGGCCATCTGAGCCTGAGCCAGCTCGTACAGGAAGGTATCCTCCACGGCGGGATCCATCTCAAATGCGTGGCCCAGACCCATCTGCTCCTCACGCATACCGGCGGTCTTGGCGAAGGCTTCGTTCAGGAACTGGGAAGCCAGCACCGTGTGAGCGCTGGTGATAGCGTCATCGGTGGTCAGATAGTTATCCTCACCGGTGTTGATGATAACGCCGGCATAACCGTTGATAACACGGGAGAAGAACTGGTCCACGATGGTGCGCTGCATATTGATATCACGGAACAGAATGCCGTACAGAGCATCGTTCAGCATGACATCCAGACGCTCCAGAGCGCCCATGGCAGCGATCTCAGGCATACACAGACCGGAGCAGTAGTTGCACAGCCGGATATAGCGGTGCTGCTCCTCGCCCACTTCGTCCAGAGCCGCACGCATCAGGCGGAAGTTCTCCTGGGTGGCGTAGGTACCGCCGAAGCCCTCGGTGGTAGCGCCGTAAGGCACATAGTCCAGCAGGGACTGACCGGTGGTACGGATCACGGCGATGATATCTGCGCCCTGCTTGGCGCCGGCCTTGGCCTGGATGATATCCTCGTAGATGTTACCGGTAGCCACGATGATGTACAGGTAGGGACCTTCTCTGTCGCCCCACTCCTTCAGGTAGGCGTTGCGCTTGGCAACGTTTTTGTTGATGCGCTCCACCGTTGCACGAACCACGGGGTCGATCACGGCACGGATCTCCTCGTCAGAGTGAGCGGGGACCTTGGACAGATCCAGTTCACCGCTGTCGACGGCCTCAGCCACAGCCTGAGGATCCTTGCCGGTCTCTACCATGGCATTGCCGATAGCCCAAGCAGCGCCTGCAGGGAGCAGGGAAACTGCCAGCAGATGATCCACCACCACGTTGGGCATGGGGACGTCCATATCGTTGACGCCATCGATACCCAGCAGACGGCAGACGGCACGCTCAACGGTGACCGTAGTGTGCTGGTCGATAAAGACCTGAACGTCGTCGGCCACCTTGGCGGCAGACTGACGGGCCTGATTGACCAGCTCCATATTCAAGCCGAGTTTGCTTTCCATATTTTTACCTCTTATTTCTTGACGTGACGCTCGTTACGCAGCAGCTTGGTGGGCTCCAGATAACGCTGCTTGGTGCCCTCGGCGACCCATGCCACACCGGTCTTCTCAGCCTTCTTCTTGCCCATGCAGACGTCGCAGTGGCAATCCTGAACATAGTGCTCAGGCTGAGTGTAGGAGGTGATAACGCCCTCGAAGTTACGCAGGATGACCTTGCGGGGAGTCTCGGAGATCAGGTAGTTGGGCATGACAGGAGTCTTGCCGCCGCCGCCGGGAGCATCCACCACGAAGGTGGGCACGCAATAGCCGGAGGTATGACCACGCAGAGCCTCCATGATCTCGATGCCCTTGGACACGGGAGTACGGAAGTGGCTCAGACCCAGGGAAGGATCGCAAGCGTAGATGTAGTAAGGACGCACACGCATCTTGACCAGGCCGTGGACCAGCTCCATCATGACGTGAGAGCAGTCGTTGACACCGGCCAGCAGCACGGACTGGTTGCCCAGGGGGATACCGGCATCGGCCAGCATGGCGCAGGCCTTGGCGGCTTCGGGAGTGAACTCCTTGGGCGTGTTGAAGTGGGTGTTCAGCCACACAGGATGATACTTTTTCAGCATGGCGCACAGCTCAGGAGTGATACGCTGGGGGCACACCACGGGGGTACGGGAGCCCAGACGGACGATCTCCACGTGAGGAATGGCACGCACACGCTTGATGATGTACTCCAGCGTCTCGTCGGAGACCATCAGGGCGTCACCGCCGGACAGCAGCACGTCACGGACCTCAGGATGAGCGGCCACGTAGTCGATGCACTTGTCGATCTGAGCCATAGGCACTTCGCAGTCATTCTGGCCGGCGAAACGACGACGGGTGCAGTGACGGCAGTACATGGAGCACTGGTCGGTGATCAGCAGCAGCACACGGTCGGGATAGCGGTGGGTCAGGCCGGGGGTGGGGGAGTCGGTATCCTCGTGCAGAGGATCGGCATCCTCGTAATCGGCATACTCCAGCTCCTCAGCGCGGGGGATAGCCATCTTACGGATGGGATCGAACGGGTCATCCAGATCGATCAGGGACAGGTAATAAGGAGTAACTGCCATACGCAGCTTGCCCAGCGTCTTGGCAACACCGGCCTCCTCATCGGGGGTCAGGTTCATGTACTTCTTCAGATCCTCAATCGTCTCAGCACGATTGGCGACCTGCCAATGCCAGTCATTCCACAGATTTTCGGGAACGTCAGCGAACAGACCATTGCGAGTCTTCATATTCGTTTTCTCCTTCAAATATTAAAAATATCGGTTAGCTTTTCCCGTCGCACTGGGCGCACGGGCGACTGTTCCGGCCAGCAGCGTCCTTCCCGCTCCTCAACGGGCCAGACCTCTGCACACCGTTATTTAACCTGCGTGGTGCTCCACGCATTTTCCATTTCTCCTCAACGCTGCGTACCGCCTCCTCAAGCCGCACGCAGCGTTCGGATCTCCCGAAGGCAGGGGGCTCCGAATAAGATGCTTACCTACAGGAGCCCGAAGGCCCCTGTAGGTAGAGCACATCATCGCAGTTTAGCAGTACTTCTCGTCGAACAGCTTGCGCAGCTTGGGATTCTCACGCAGAACATCCAGAGTGATGTTGGCGTGGTTCTTGGTGTAGCCGTTGCCGATGATCATGGTGACATCCTTGCCGATACCCTCAGCGCCCAGAGCAGCCTTGGTGAAGGAGGTAGCCATGGAGAAGAAGTACACCACGCCGTCATCACGGACAGGCAGGATGGCGGACATCTCGCAGGACTCGATGTTCACGCAGCAGATGGACAGATCATACTCCTTGCCGTCGTTGGCAGCCAGAGCAGCCTCCATGACCTCAACGGGCTTGGTGCAGTCGGCGACGATCACGTCGGTGTACACGCCCAGCTCCAGCAGACCGGGAACCTGCTTGGGGTTACGGACAACGCCCACGACCTTGCCCTTGGGGCCGACCTTCTTCATGGCCTCCCAGCCGCACAGCACGCCGGACTTGCCGTTGGCGCCCAGGATCAGGACGCTGTCACCCTCGTGGGGCAGCTTGCGGGCCTGAGCGGGAGCGCCGGCCACGTCCAGAGCAGCCAGAGCCAGAGGCTCGGACATATCCTCGGGCATCTTGGCATACAGAGCGGACTCGAACAGGATGGCCTTGCCCTCGATGTCCACACGGTCGATATCCTTGTGGATGGCCAGGATCTTGTCGATGCGCAGCGGGGTCATGGACAGGGACACCAGGGAGACGATCTTGTCGCCTTCCTTCAGGTCGAAGCCGGGCTTCTTCTTCAGATCCTCACCGATGTGGGAGACAACGCCCTTGAACATACCGCCGGAACCGGTCACGGGATTCTGCTGCTTACCACGCTCGGCAACGATGCCCAGGATCATCTCGCCGATCTTCTTCTCGTCGCCGCCGCAAGCCTCAGCGATCTGAGTGAAGGAAGCGGAGTCGATGTTCAGGGAGGTCACGTCGCAGACGATCTCGTTGGAGTAGACCTTGGACATATCGTTATCGACCTTCCAAGCAGCCTGGGTCAGAACGCCCTTGGGCTCGATTACACGATGAGTACCGTACTTGTTGCCTTTCAGCTCTGCCATAATATTTTTCCTCCTAAATAAATGTATAAATGAAAGAGTGTTTTTTACTTCAGGGGCTTGAGGCTCAGGATCTCACGAGCCTCAGCGGGAGTGGCGATCTCACGGCCCAGCTCCTTGGCAATGCGGACGACCTTGGCCACCAACTCACCGTTGGAGGCAGCCTTCTGGCCCTTGCCCAGATAGATGTTATCCTCGAAGCCCACACGGACGTTGCCGCCCATGGCGATGGCCGCAGCAGCCATGGTCCAGGCGGAACGGCCCACGCCGGACACGGTCCAGGTGGAGCCAGCGGGGATCTTGCTGGCGAAGAAGGCCAGATTCTCCACGGTTGCGGGAGTGCAGCCGTGGACGCCCAGCACGAAGTTGAACTGCATGGGATGGGCAGGCACCTCACCCTTCTTGGCCATGCCAAGGATGGTATCAATGTGGCCCAGCTCGAAGCACTCGTACTCGGGCTTGATGTTGTTCTCCAGCATACGCTTGCCGAAGGCACGCATGGTGGGCATGGTGTTGTCGAAGATCTCGTCGCCGAAGTTGCAGGTGCCGCAGTCCAGAGTGGCCATCTCAGGGAACAGCTCGGTGGGCTGCAGACGCTCCTCCGGGGTCATACCGGCAGCGCCGCCGGTGGAGGGGATCATGATGACATCGGGCAGCTCCTTGCGGATGGCATCCATCACCACACGGAAGCGCTCACGGCCCTGGGTGGGCGTGCCGTCGTCCTCACGGACATGGATGTGCAGGATGGCTGCACCGGCCTCGTAGGCGGACTTGGCCTCACGGACCATCTCCTCTACGGTATAGGGCACGGCGGGGTTCTGCTCCTTGGTGACCTCAGCGCCGCAGATAGCAGCGGTAATAATCAGCTTCTCCATCTTGCCGCTCCCTTACTTCTCGATCTTCTTGCGCTGGCAGTCCTTGGGGGTCACGCAGGTGCCGTGAGCCACGCAGACAACGATGGGCTCGTCCAGCTCGTCAGCAGCGGAAGCGCTGATATCGGTGCGGGCAACGACGACCTTGCGGGCCTCGAAGCGCATGGTGCGGGAGGTGTTGCCGATCTTCTCGATCTCGCCATAGGCCTCAATGTAGTCGCCGGCGTACACGGGAGCCTTGAACTCCACCATGTCGTAAGCGCAGAACAGGCCCTCATCGCCGTCGCACTTGATGAGCAGCTCGGTGGCCACGTCACCGAACAGGTGCACCATGTGTGCGCCGTCCACCAGATTTCCGCCGTAGTGAGCATCCTTTGCGCTCATACGCAGCCGCAGGGTAGAAGTGATCTTTTCCATAAGTTTTTCCTCCTTCATAAATTTGGGTCGTTTTCATGAAGTTCCGCCGCTGTGGCCATACCGCTCTTTCGGGCATAAAAAGAACGCTATTGGTCAAGGCTGACCAATAGCGCTCCACGTCTTTCGACATGACAGTGCCGACGCTTACACCTCGACCCCAAGACCATGACATCAGACTCGCCATGCCCTTTCGGCGAAGGACCCCTTCCTGCCCCGCTCTGCGAGTGTCTGTCCTCACGAAGCAGTACCCTGTCCCCCGCACCTCTATTGATTGCGGTATGAACTTCTACGGTCTCCATTATATCGTCTCCTCCCGGCTTTTGTCAAGGTGGCATTGTGACAAAAAAGACAGGCGTTTTTTTGTGCATGAGATAAAATTCCCGCGCCGTTTTCTATGGGTTATGCACAAAGCAATATCTCACGAGTACATCAAAGGCGGGAGAGTATCCTCTCCCGCCTTTATCGGTCATTCTTTCCATTTCTCCGCCCTCCGGCAGCGCATACCGCTCCGCAGGATCCACCCGCACGCAGCAGCGGCCAACCACCGCAGAGAGCCTCCGGCATCTTAATACGCCTGCTCGATCTTCTCCAGGATCTCCGGCTTCAGCGACAGCATCCGGCAGATGTTCAGGGCGTCTCTGGGGCAGTCGGACTTCCCCTCCACCCGGTACAGGCCGTAGTTCATGTGCCGTGCGATGACCTGAATGCCGTCGTCGCCGGTAGCCGCCAGTTCCTGTCGGATCTGCTCCGGATCCACGTCCCGCAGTCCGATGATCTGATAGTGCAGCCGGGCGTTCTCTGCCACCTTGTCGTAATGGGTGGTCAGCAGGGAAATGGCATTCACCTCGTTGAGGTATTTGGTCACTGCCTGCACGATAACGGCGCCCTCATCGGGGTTGGTGCCCCGTGCGAACTCATCCAGCAGGAACAGGGAGTAGCCCTGCTCCACCTCCTCCAGCGCCTTCTGGAACTGCACGATCTCCGAGCCGAAGCCGGACAGGCCCGACTGGATGGACTGCAAGTCGTCAAAGAGCATCTTCACGCTGTAAAACAGCGGCATCCGGGCCTCCTTGGCGCAGACCAGAAAGCCCGCCTGCAAAAGCAACACGTTCAGGGCCACGGTTTTCATCACCACGGACTTACCGCCCATGTTGGCGCCGGTGATGACGGTGGCCCCCTGCTCCAGCCGGATGGACACCGGCACGAAGGACCGTCCCCTCTGCTCCAGCAGGTCGCACAGCTCGGGGTTGATCATGTCCGTCAGCTCCAGCTCCGTCTCCGTGATCTCCGGCCGCACGCCGCCGTAGCGCACGGCAAACAGCGCCTTCTGGATGATGAAGTCCAGCCGACCCGCCGTGTCGGCGTCCTCCAGCAGATCTCCTGCCAGCGGAGCCAGCGCCTGCCCCATGCTGCGGCGCACCTTGGTCTCCTCGCTGTCCTCCTCGGCACAGACACGGGTCCGGCGGGAGCGCAGCTCCTCCTTCTCGGCATCGGTCTGTGCATGGTGCAGCTGCTCCTCGATCTGCTTCTTGGCCGCACGGATCTCCCTCAGCTTGGGTGTTGCATTGTCGGGGATGTAGAAGCCACGGCTGCGGGTCTTGTCCGGGTCCAGAATCTCCAGTGCCTGCGCCGGATCATGGAAGGCCAGCGCCTTAAAGTGGGTGGTCTCGCACACCTGCCGGAACAGGGGGATCAGACTCTCCAGCCGCTGGAGATATACCTTGATCTCAAACAGCTCCACATGATCCGGGACCTCCAGCGCCTGGCACCGGCGCAGAGAGCCACGGATGTCCTTCATCTGGCACAGCATCAGCCCGATCCTGTCGTACAGTGGCTTCAGGGCATCCGCCGCCTTAGCGGCCTGCTCCACGTTATACAGTTCCGTCTCCAGCTCCTCCCGCTCGTCGGGGGAGTAGTAGCGCAGCTTGCGGATCTTCTCCTGACCGAAGGGGCTGCACCCGTGGAGAGTCTCCAGCGCATACTGCAAGCCGATTTTTTCCCTCTCTTCAAAGCGAATATTGATCATGTCAGCTCCTCCTTCACATTGATGACGGGGACATCCACCGCCTCCCGCATCCGGGTCATAAATTCATCCTTGTCGAACTTCCAGCCGTAGGCGGACACCGGGTTGATGGTGACGCACAGGGTCCGGGCGGCCTCCTCCGTCTCCAGGCGCACCTGACGGGTCTGGAGCTTATCCAGCGCATCGCTGCTCAGCAGCACCTTGCTGGGATCCTTCACCACCAGCCGGGTATTCCGCAGCACGCCGGAGCGCAGCAGGGGCATCACCATGGTATCCGTCAGCGCCCCGGAGATTAGGGCCTCGCCGTGATCCTTCAGGCACTTCTCCAGCCCCTCCTCCATCTCCGGCGGCATGGTCTCCGCCTTGGGCAGATTCATCAGCCGGTACACGTGGGCGGTGTCGGCCACGACCTTGTCGATGCTCATGTGGTATGAGGCCCCGGTGCAGAGGATGACCCCCTCCGCCACGGCCCGTGCGCCCAGAGACTTGCGGCCCAGAGCGCCGTCGATGATGGACTTGTCGGCCCCCATCTCGAAGAACAGCCGGGAGACCTCCTTGAGCTGCGTGGTGATGGACGGCCCTGCCAGCTGGACATTGCCGTCGCTGCGGGCCCGGAAGATCACCACCTCCCCCAGCGGCGTGGGGATGCCGGTGGTCTCCATGATCTCCAGCGTGGTGTCCCCCAGCCGCAGCATATCCTTGGCGGTGGCGATGAGAGTCCCTTCCCGCACGAAGATGCCGGGCTTCTCCGTGCCGGTGACCACGTCGGTGGACTCGCCGTCCCGGCCGATGGAGGTCAGGCCCAGCGTCCCCTGCAGGCGGTCGTGGTGCAGCATCCAGTTGAGCATGGTGGTTTTTCCGGCATTCTTGCACATTCCCACGATGGACATGGTCTGAACGCCGTTGAGCAGCTGTAACAGCTCTGCGGACATATCTACATACCCCTTCCGGTCAAATTTCAGTCAAATATAGATTATAGCGTATTTCGCCGGAAAAAGAAAGAGGAAAAACAAATTCTCCCTCTTTTCCGCCCCATTCCATGCAAAATACCGGAAAACCTCTGTCCCGCTCCACGGCGGAGGTTGTTTTATGGGAGAAACTGGCGTATAATAAAATGGAATATGCCAAGAAGTATAAGGAGGACCCTCCATGAAACTGATGGTCATCGACGGCAACAGCATCGTCAACCGGGCCTACTATGGCATCCGTCCCCTGTCCACACGGGACGGGCTATATACCCACGCCATCTACGGCTTTCTCACCACCCTCCAGCGGCTGCTGGACGAGGAGCAGCCGGAGGCGCTGTGCGTCACCTTCGACCGCCGGGAACCCACCTTCCGCCATCAGGCGGATGAGCGCTACAAGGCCCAGCGCAAGGGGATGCCGGAGGAGCTGGCCATGCAGCTGCCGTATCTGAAGCAGGTGCTCTCCGCCATGAATATCCCCCAGTACGACCTCACCGGCTACGAGGCCGACGATCTCATCGGCACCATCAGCCGCCGCTGCGAGGCGACCGGCTGGGACTGCGTCATCGTCACCGGCGATAAGGACAGTCTCCAGCTCATCACCCCCCATACCAAGGTGAAGCTGGTGTCCACCCGCATGGGCCAGACCACCACCAAGGACATGACGGAGGAGACCTTCCGGGAGCAGTATGGCTTCGCCCCCATCCACATGATCGACCTGAAGGCCCTCATGGGCGACGCCTCCGACAATATCCCCGGCGTCCCCGGCGTGGGGGAAAAGACCGCCATGGCACTGGTGCAGCAGTATCACTCCGTGGCGGAGCTGTACCGCCTGCTGCCGGAGATCGACGCCAAGCCCGGCGTCATCAAAAAGCTGCAGGAGGGCCGGGAGAGCGCTGAGCACTCCCGGTATCTGGCCACCATTGTCACCGATGCCCCGCTGAACTTCACCCCGGAGGACAACCTCCGCCGTCCCTTTGCTCCGGAGCTCTATGACCTGCTGCTGAAGCTGGAGTTTCAGAAGCTCATCGACCGGTACGGCCTCACCCCCCACCGGGACACTGAGGCCGCCCCGGAGTACACCGTCACCGTGGAGCCGCTGGAGACGGAGCAGCAGGCCCAGACCCTGCTGGCCCAGTGGCGTCAAGCGGACCATGTGACCGTCTACGCCCTGCCGGACCTCTCCGTCCTCTCCGTCCAGTGGGATACCGGAGCGCACACCTCCGCCGCAGCGGAGCTGGATCAGAGCCGCTACACTGGCCCGTGGCGTTCTCTGCTGACGGCCCTGTTCTCCGCCGATATCCGCAAGGTGGGCCACCACATCAAGGACACCATGCGGGCGCTGCTGGAACAGGACCTCCCCATAGAGGGCTATGGGTTCGATACGGCGCTGGCCGCCTATCTGCTGGATGCCACCGCCGGAAGCTACGACCTCCAGCGGCTGTTCGTGACCTACTATAATGAAGAACTGCCCAAGCCCCTGCATCTGGAGCCGGATGCCTTTGCCCCGCTGGCGGATACCGCTTCGGCGTGGGCGGCCCTCCACAGCTACTGCTCCGCCGTGGAGGCCCTGTATGAGACCCTGCCCCCCAAGCTGGAGGAGCTGGGCATGAAGGAGCTGTATCACACCGTGGAATTGCCTCTCTGCCCGGTGCTGGCCCGGATGGAGCAGCGGGGCTTTCTGGTGGACGCCAAGGCACTGTCGGACTTCGGCGAGAGCCTTACCGGCACCATCCGCCGGCTGGAGCAGCGGATCTATGACGCCGCCGGGGCTCCCTTCAACATCAACTCCCCCAAGCAGCTGGGCAAGGTGCTTTTTGAGGATCTCCAGCTGCCCCACGGCAAGAAAACCAAAACCGGCTGGTCCACCAACGCCGACGTGCTGGAAAAGCTCCGCTGGCAGCACCCCATTGTGGCGGACGTGCTGGAGTACCGGCAGTACAGCAAACTGAAAAGCACCTATGCCGACGGCCTGCTGAAGGTCATCGACGCCGACGGCCGCATCCGCACCAGCTTCCAGATGACGGTAACGGCCACCGGCCGCCTGTCCTCCACGGAGCCCAACCTCCAGAACATCCCCACCCGCACGGAACTGGGCAGCCAGATGCGCCGGATGTTCGTGGCGGCGCCGGGGAACCTGCTGGTGGATGCCGACTACTCCCAGATCGAGCTGCGGCTGCTGGCCCACATCTCCGGCGACGAGGTGATGCAGCAGGCCTTCCGTTCCGGGGAGGACTTCCATACCCTCACCGCCTCCAAGGTGTTCCACGTACCGCCGGAGGAGGTGACCCACCAGATGCGCTCACGGGCCAAGGCCGTGAACTTCGGCATCGTCTACGGCATCTCCCCCTTCTCCCTGTCTCAGGACATCGGTGTCACCGTAGCCGAGGCCAAGGAGTATATGGAGCGCTACTTCGCCACATATACCGGCGTCCGCCGGTATATGACGGAGGTGGTGGAGCAAGCCCGGCAGCAGGGCTACGTCGTCACCCTCTTCGGGCGGCGTCGGGCGCTGCCGGAGCTGAAGAGCTCCAACTTCAACCTCCGCTCCTTCGGGGAGCGGGTGGCGCTGAATATGCCCATTCAGGGGACGGCGGCGGACATCATGAAACTGGCCATGATCCGGGTAGAGCAGCGGCTCTCCGGCGAGGGTCTGGCCGCCCGGCTCATCATGCAGGTCCACGATGAACTCATCGTGGAGTGCCCGGCAGAGGAAGCCCCCCGTGTCGAGGCCCTCCTGCAGGAGGAGATGCAGGGCGTCGCCCGGCTGTCCGTCCCCCTGCCCGCCGATGCCCACAGCGGCCCCGACTGGCTCTCCGCCAAGGGCTGAATAATTTGACAGATATCGAGGTCATCCTATGAACAACATCAAGATCGTACCCATGAACGCCGATCATCTGGAGTCGCTGGAGCGGCTGGAGCGCATCTGCTTCTCCCGCCCCTGGTCCCGGAAGATGCTGGCGGAGGAGCTGGAAAATCAGTGCGCCGCCTTTCTGGTGGCGGAGGACGCCGTCACCGGCGATGTGCTGGGCTATGCAGGACTGCTGGTGGCCGCTGACGAGGGCTATATCACCAACGTGGCGGTGTTCCCGGAGCAGCGCCGCCGTGGTATCGCCGGGCAGCTGCTGCAAGTCTTTCTCAACTTCGCTGAGGCTAACCGTCTGGCCTTCCTGACGCTGGAGGTGCGCCCCTCCAACGCCGCCGCCATCGCTCTGTATCAGGGCTTCGGCTTTCAGGAGTCGGGCCGCCGCAAAAACTACTACGACCTGCCCAAGGAGGATGCCCTGATCCTCACCCGGCGGTTTGACGGGGAGGCGGCGCAATGAACATGCTGGCCTTTGAATCCTCCTGCGACGAGACCGCCGTGGCCGTGGTGCGGGACGGACGCACGGTCCTCTCCGACGCCATCCTCTCTCAGGCGGATATGCACGCTCTCTACGGCGGCGTAGTGCCGGAGATTGCCTCCCGCAAGCACGTGGAGGCCATTGCCGGTTTGACGGATCAGGCGTTGTCCGATGCCGGGCTCACCAAGAGCGACGTGGACGCCGTGGCCGTCACCTATGCCCCCGGCCTCATCGGCGCCGTGCTGGTGGGGGTCAGCTTCGCCAAGTCCGTGGCCTATGCGCTGGACGTGCCGCTGATCCCGGTCCACCACGTCCGTGGCCACATCGCCGCCAACTATCTGGCCTTCCCGGAGCTGGAGCCGCCCTTTCTGGCGCTGGCCATCTCCGGCGGCAACACCCTCATCGTGGATG
>PPYE01512021.1_pt1 | contig 22779 bp, 19 predicted proteins | sample 1559881 | NCBI WGS metagenome assembly PPYE01 (sample SAMN08240022, study PRJNA423297) | Human gut metagenome, whole genome shotgun sequencing project.
CGCTACGGGGAGCTTTATCACCTGAACTACTACAAAGAAGTAAAGGAAAAAGGGCGCACCTATTATGAGGTTTACAGCCTGCAAAGGACAGAGGAAGTCCCGGAGGACTACAAGGAAATCTCCTTTGTCTGCCTGAGAGAAGACGGGGCGTATGAAGCGCCGAGTACGGTGGGGATTATGTGCAGGGCGGCAAAGAAGAAAGTGAAAGGGCTTGAGGATTTCCATTTCCACACGCTCCGCCACACCTACACAAGCAATCTGCTTTCCGGCGGCGCAAAGCCGAAAGATGTGCAGGAACTTCTCGGACACTCTGATGTCAGTACCACAATGAACATTTACGCTCACTCTACAAGGGAAGCGAAGCGCACTTCCGCAAGGCTGCTGGATAAGGTGGTCGGCGGGGAATAAAAAGTTGCCCTTGTTTCGGCTCGTAAGGGCAAAAACAAGGGCAAACAGATAAGGTTTGAATGAAAAACAGGCGTGAAACCTTGAAAAATCAATGGTTTTTGAGGATTAGATAGTTAAATCGAAATTTATCGTGCAGAAACAGATTGATGATTTACAGGAATTGCTCGACAGTAAAATGGATGAATACTTTGGTTAACAGCAAAAAGAAAGGAGTAACCTATGAATTTTGATTACTTAAAAAATATAGAAGAACTCCAAAACCTGTATATAGCGGTTTCATCGGACAATCAAACAGATTCCGCTTATTTGCGTTGTATCAAGTACGGCAGATGTTTGGAAAGCCTTGTCCGTTATACTTATGCAAAGCATTTTCCGAAATATAAAGCAGCTTCAAGCGAACTTATCAAATTGTTAAAGGATAAAACTTTTAAACAGTTTTTGGGTAAAACGGAGTACTATAATAAACTGCATTTTACATATCTTGCCGGAAATAATGCTGCTTTTGACCACGACATCGATAAAGAAACCGCCGACCTTGCTTTAGAAAACTTAAAAGAAGTAACATTTCAAATTTTCTCCAAACTAAATAACTTTGACGAAACGCAGAAAAGAACATTTGAATATGTATCAAAGGTTGAATACTCTATTACAGAAGCAAAAACAAGAGAACTTTACATCGATACCAACTTGAAAAGTGCCGGGTATTCCGTTCTGAAAGAAAAGGGAAAAATTGTGCCAAATAAGGTTGGTATTGAGATAGAGGTGCACGATTTACCGAATCAAAAAGTCGGGTATGTTGACTATGTTATATACAACAAAGTAGGATTGCCTGTTGCCGTAATTGAAGCAAAGAGAACAAGCATATCCGAAGAAGCCGGCGCACAACAAGCGAAAGATTATGCAGACGCACTGGTGAAAAACTTAAATTTGAAATACAGACCGGTTATTTATTACACCAATGGATATATCATAAAAATTCAAGACCGTTTGGGTTATCCGGCAAGAGAGGTGGGTAATTTTGCATCTCTTGATGATTTGGAGTTGCTTATAAAGCGCCAACTTCCAGGTGTTGAAGATAAACGAAAGCCTATCAAAAATAAGGAAGTTGACACTTCGATTATTGACAGAAGCAAGCTTGTTGAAGCAGTTAAAGAAATGATTGATTCGATGAACACCGATGGCGCTATGCGAAGAAAGGGCTTGCTTGTTCTTCCTTGCGGTGTTGGCAAAACGAGAACCGCTGTTGCACTCAGCAAAATTTTAATAAACAACGACTGGGCGCAGAATGTACTCTTTCTTGCGGACAGAAACAATCTCGTTTCCAACGCACTGAAACCGTTCAGCAAATATATAGAGGGTGGCGTCAGCGATATTTCCGCCGAAAATCCGGACAGAGATACCGGTGCTCGAATTTGCCTGTGCACCTATAACTCTATGCTTAATTTTTTGAACAAGCCGAAAAAGGAATTTTCAGTAGGACATTTTGATTTGATATTCGTTGACGAAGCACACCGCTCTCTTTTCAATGTGTACCGTGCTATTTTTGAGTACTTTGATTCGTTTATAATCGGCTTGACTGCTACTCCAAGCAAGGCCATTGATAGGTCAACTTATGAAATATTGGATTTGAACACCGACGAGCCAACATTTGAAGTGAAGTTTGAAGAAGCGGTAAATCTCAATTATTTGGTAAGTTATCGTGCTTTTGACAAAACTTCGGCGGTTATGAAAAACGGTTTGAAATACAATGACCTGAGTGAAGCAGAAAAAGAACAGTACGAGGAAATGTTTGCTGATGAAAACGGAAATATTCCTGAAGAAGTTGCAGGAAAAGCGTTTTACAGAGATATTTTTAACAACGATACCATAGATAAGATGTTTGCTGACCTTTTTGCGAACGGGTTGCGAGTAGAAAACGGTAACAAAATCGGTAAAACGCTGATTTTTGCGGTTGACCATAATCACGCCGTGAAAATCGCAGAGCGTTTTAAGAAAAAATATCCGCATTTAGGTGATGAATTCTGTCAGGTAATTGACAATCAAATAAAAAAGAATAAAACCCGCCAAGACAACTTTGCAAAGAAAGACTCAAATCCTCAAATTGTTGTATCTGTGGATATGATGGATACGGGCGTGGATATTCCGGAAATTGTAAACCTTGTATTTTTCAAGCGTGTTCTTTCGAGAATTAAATTTGACCAAATGTGGGGTCGAGGAACAAGAACCTGCAAGGATTTACATGTAATTACCCCACCGAGAGATTATTTCGAGGGAAGAACCTTAGACGATGAGCGCAAAGATTATGTGGACAAGCAAGGTTTCTTTGTTTTTGATTATTGCAATAACTTTGAATATTTTGACTTGCATCCGGACGGGAAAGACCCTTCAACACCGCTCAATCTAAACCAAAAAATATATGCTTTGCGACTGGATATTCTTGCAAAGTTGCAAAGCATTGAGTATCAGGAGCAACCGGAATACAAAGCATATCATCAACAACTAAAAAACAATCTTGTTGAGAAAATTAAAAAACTTGATACAAATCGTATAGATGTTAAACCGAAACTGTTTTATGTAGATAAATACAGTAAACTTCCTGCTTTTGACTATTTGTCAGACAAGAATGTGTATGAAATTAAGACGCAGCTGTTGAAGCTTATAGACCAAGATACTACCGATGATAATTACTCCAAATCTTTTGATTACAGAGTAAGCATAGTTCAGCTTTCGTTATTGGACGATTCGGTTGATTCTTCAAAGCAACAAGGACAACTTCTTAAAACGGCATTAGCATTATTAAAAAAAGCAAGTATTCAAGATGTTTTTGATAAAAGGGAAATTCTTAAACGCCTTGCCGATGAGGACTATTACGCAGACTTAGATTTCTTTGAACTTGAAAAAGTAAAAAAGGAAGTCGGACCGCTTATTAAATATTTGCGTGGGGAGCCTGATGGCGACAAGATTTCAGATTTTAATGACAAGATTGAAACCAAAGCGCGTGATGTAAAGTATGATTTTGATAATTTCAAAACATACAGAGAAAAAATCATTACATATTTGCAAAAACATTTCGGTGAATTGGAATCTGTAAAGAAAATCATAAATTTGGATGAGCTGAACAGCAAAGACCTTAATGAGCTTCAATCAGTATTGGATTCATTAAAAACACCGGAAACAAGCGCCGAAGAAGAATTTGCAAGCACACAGGAGTTAATTATCTTTATAAGAAAAATTGTCGGGCTTGATAAAAAAGCCATTGATGAAAAATGTGCAAAATTCTTAAACATCAATGACTTTAACAAGAAGCAAAGGCAGTTAATTAACTTAATCATAGATTTTGCAATACGCAACGGAAATGTTACAAAAGATGATTTAGTTAATACAGAGCCATTTTCTGAAATTGAAATTCCTGAGTTGTTTGATAATGAGCTCGCTCCTATTCTTCAACTTGTGGCAATGTTCACAAATTCGCTCAATGTTGCTGCTTAATCTCAAGTGAATATTTTTTTGAAATTACCTCCTGTGAAATATAGGAGGTAATTTTTATGAGCACTAAAATTATTACAGAAATTGTCGAGAGTTTAAAAGATAATTTTGACGAAAACGCATTGCAGATTATTGAAAGAACTCTTTACAAGGCATTAAAAGACAAGGAAATTATTGATGTGGTAAAAACACAACCCCAGTCCAACGAAGAAGCATTGGTGTCGTTCTTGGCGGCAAAGAAAATCGAAGGTTGTTCAAGTCGTTCCATTGCGTTTTATCAAACAACATTACAGAAAATGTTTTCTCATATAACTAAAATCTATTACTCCGTTACGACCGAGGATATTCGATTGTATTTATCAAATTATCAGGATACTAACAAAGTTTCAAAATCCACTATTGATAATATGCGAAGAATAATTTCATCGTTTTTTTCTTGGCTTGAAAGTGAGGATTATATTGTAAAAAGCCCCGCCCGAAGGATACATAAAGTTAAAACACCGAAACTTGTGAAAGAAGTATTTTCGGATGAAAGTATTGAGCTTATGAGACAAAACTGTAAAAATCCAAGAGACCTTGCCATAATTGACCTGCTTTATTCAACCGGTATTCGTGTAGGAGAACTGGTAAGGCTTGATATTTCCGATGTTGATTTTTCTAATAAGGAATGTATTGTTTTTGGTAAAGGCGATAAACAGAGAAAAGTTTATTTTGATGCTAAAACAAAAATACATCTGCAACAATATATTGAAACGCGAAAAGATAACAATCCTGCGTTGTTTGTAAGTCTGTTATATCCATACAACAGATTAAAAGTCAGCGGTGTTGAAATTGCTTTGCGTAAAATCGGAGAACATTTGGAAATTGGTAATGTTCATCCACACAAATTCCGCCGTACCCTTGCAACAAAAGCAATAGATAAAGGAATGCCCATAGAACAGGTTCAGCACCTATTAGGACACGCAAAGATCGATACTACCCTTGAATACGCTATGGTGGATGATGAAAATGTGAAGATTTCACATAAAAAATATTTAGGGTAAAGTAACCAACAAATTTCGATTTGTCGATTAGTTTAACAAAGTCTGCAAATTCGTTTTGAAGCGAAATATTAGCAACTGGTACTTTGATTTTAGAAACGTTTGTTTTAGAAATTTCCTTGAATGTTGTACCGGTTCCAAGAGAATTCAAATATTCGTTATTGTTTTTTAAAAGGGTATAAAGATATATGGGATTTAAAATCGTATTATTACAATGAAAGTTTTTGAATCCTTGATTACAACACATTTCTATACCTGCTATTGCAACTTTACCGATAGGTGCCCTTGTACTTAATAACACGGTATTTTTAGGCATCAATGATAAAGATTTCGATTTTAATCCTTTTTCTGTAATTTTTCTTTCCGAATCAAAGACAAAAAAAGAGTCTTCCGATAATTCTGCAGGTGTAATCCACGGTATCTTACCATCCCAATTTTCTTTTTCTTTTGTGCTAGGTGTTGTCCCCGTATATATTGTTGATATCTCTGACAAGGGAAGCCAAGATTCACCTTGAATAGAAAGGTCAAGGGTTCCAAACATCTCGATAAATCGTGATTTTACAAGGTCATCGAACTCTTTTAGTTGTTTCTGCTTTGTAGAAATCGTTTTTTCAAGAGTGGATAATTCGTTGACTATTTTATCTTGTTCTTCAAGTGAAACAACCGTTATTTCAAGACGGGCTAAATCATCTTTACTAAAACCTGCTTGTGCGGCACGCCCACCTAAATTCAAAATATAGTTTTGAAAATTCGGAGATAGAAAATAATATCTCAAATATTGCTTTCTGACCACAGATGTATCAGGAACAGCTTTCATAATGGCTACATTATAAGCCCCCGATTTACCTGATAATATTTTGCCGACAGAAGCACCATATCTGCCAATTAGAATATCGTCCTCTGTGCATAATCGCAAACGATTGGAGATTTTTACATACTCTGGAGTTACTCTTCCTTCCTGTGTAAAATCTCTAATCTGCAACATCCTTATATAACCATCTTTATATTCAGATGACCATTCACTTTTAGGAGGTTGTGAACCTCCATGAAATTCGCATATATCTGTCAATTTCATCACGCCACCTCCTGAAAGATAAATCGTGATTTTACCAATTCATCAAGATGATTTAAAATAGATTCTTTTAATGAAATCGCCAAATTAATTTTGTCTAATTCGTCGATTATGGTATTTTGAATTGATTTATCGTATTTGCGAATTTTCGTTTCCTTTAATAGTTTGAAGTGTCTACTATATCCTTGATGTTCTACAGGATTAGCCAACATAGCATAATAAACAAATTTAGGAATGAAATCGTTATTATAAACTTTTAACAACTTAACACCATCAGCACCTATATAACACGGTTCATTAATGTATTTTATAACACGAGTATGGTCACCAAAAACAATATAAGGATAATCTGAAGCTACACCGTTTGCTGTGTTGCAATATCCACCGATATAATTTTTTCCTTGGTCAAAAATTTTATATGTTCCATCAGATAAATATTCGCCCTGTGGAATTTTTCTTGTAGTTTTTGTTACATCTTTACACACAGATAAAAAGTTTTCAAACATCACGCCACCTCCTGAAAGATAAATCGTGATTATTCTTTCGGAACAGGTCTTAGGGTGTCACCCTAACGAGGTATTTATGGAATGTATCCATAAATACACTGCTCGCTGAAAGCACGAGCGACAGCACCGTTTTGGACAATCTGTCCATAAATGGTCTGCTCGCTCAGTATGTGCAGAAAGCGGGCAGATTACCGTTTGGTTATCCAAATGGTCTGCTCGCTCAGTATGTGCAGAAAGCGGGCAGATTACCGTTTGGTTATCCAAATGGTCTGCTCGCTTAGTTTGCATACGCCTTTTTATCCCATTTTTTTAACATTCAAAATTAATTATCAAACAAAAATTTAAGCACGGACAACTGATTATTCTGCAATCCGTGCTTAATTTTTATGCGTATCCGATGTAGAGTTCATACTGTGTATCGGATACTTTTTCTGCCCATATCCACACCGATGTAAATCCATCAACATTCTTGTATCTGTTCAATCTGCTTTCAATATCAGCGCCGATATTTTTGTTGTTTGTATTAGCGGATATTGGATTGTCCCAACATTCGGTAGCAGTTTCATCGAAGGTTAAACCTATACTTTGAGCATAATTTTGTGCATAAGAAATCCAATACGATATATCAAATTCTTCATTTTCTTCAACTGTTGTGATGACTTCCGAAACAGTATTTGTTGTTATTTCGGGCTCAGATGCTTCGCTTTTAGGCATTTCTTTTTGTGTGTGAATATCTTGCTTCGGCTCGGTATTTGCTGTTGTTGTTTGAGAAAAAATCGGCTCTTTTGACACCTTTTCTGTACTGGTTTCAGCGGCAGGCGAATGTGTTGTTTCTTCCAAAAATGTGCTTTTCTCAACTGTTCGACCCTCTGCTTTCTCGGACAATTTTTCCACTTGAGTTGTATCAATTACAGCGTTAGTCGATGAACTTTCAACCGCCTTTTTGTCTGGTTCGTTATGGGCAGTGCAACCTACCAAAGTAAAAATGAATGTCAATATCATTGCGAATATTACGATTTTTCTCATACAAAAATCACCTCGCTATTCACAATTTCCATTGCTCTGTTACGGATGCTGTTCATCTTCTGCACCCATAACATAGGGTTATCCGATTTCAGCTTTTCTGTAATATTTTCTTTTTCGGCAAATGATTTGACAAGTTGTGAAAACATTGTTTGTGCCTGTTCCTCGATGTCCGCAAGGTAAGGGTACAGCCTTTCCGTTGTGAGCAGATTGTAATATCTTATTCGATGATGTTGTTTAAGATACTGTCTGTGACGGTTTGCCCACACGCCGATATGCAATTCATTCTGCTTTTTTGTTGCGATGCAAGGCAGTTGATAATCACCTTGTATTTCGTAGTTGCACACGCTTTGTTCAAATAATGTGTTCATAATGAAACCTCCTTAATTTTGTTGATTTCATTATAACGAAAACACAATCTAAACACGAATGTGCAAAAAAATCCGCCTACCGATTTATTCGATAGACGGATATTTTTTAGAAAATCACTTCCACCGTTATATCTTCCCATTGTGATTGGCGAAGATATTGACCGTTGGCGTTACGAAAAGCTTTTGCCTGTTCGTAGTTTATTGTGAAGCAGAAGTAAAAATTACTTCTCATCCCCGCTTCTAATAGCTGCCTGAGCAGCAGCAAGTCTTGCGATCGGCACACGGAATGGTGAACATGATACATAGTCAAGACCAATCTTATGACAGAACTCAACTGATGATGGGTCACCGCCGTGCTCACCGCAGATACCTACGTGGAGCTTGTTGTTTACAGGCTTACCGAGCTTAATAGCTGTTTCCATAAGCTTGCCAACACCTGTCTGGTCGAGCTTAGCGAATGGATCGTTCTCGAAGATCTTAGCATCGTAGTAAGCGTTGAGGAACTTACCTGCGTCATCTCTTGAGAAGCCGAATGTCATCTGTGTAAGGTCGTTTGTACCGAAGCAGAAGAAGTCAGCCTCTGTAGCGATCTCGTCAGCTGTAAGAGCAGCTCTTGGGATCTCGATCATTGTACCAACTTCGTACTCAAGCTCGATGCCTGCAGCTGCGATTTCAGCGTCAGCTGTTTCAACAACCATCTTCTTAACATACTTAAGTTCCTTAACCTCGCATACGAGCGGAATCATAATTTCAGGCTTAACTGTCCAATCAGGATGAGCCTTCTTAACATTGATAGCTGCACGGATAACAGCCTTTGTCTGCATCTTAGCAATTTCAGGATATGTTACTGCAAGACGGCAGCCACGGTGACCCATCATTGGGTTGAACTCGTGGAGTGAAGCAATGATAGCCTTGATTGCTTCAACGCTCTTGCCCTGAGCAGCAGCAAGCTTCTCAATGTCAGCTTCCTCTGTAGGAACGAACTCGTGGAGTGGCGGATCAAGGAATCTGATTGTAACCGGGTTACCCTCAAGAGCCTCATAAAGAGCCTCGAAGTCGCCCTGCTGGTAAGGAAGAATCTTATCAAGAGCAGCTTCTCTCTCTTCTACTGTATCAGAGCAGATCATCTCTCTGAATGCAGCGATTCTGTCCTCTTCAAAGAACATATGCTCTGTACGGCAAAGACCGATACCCTCGGCACCGAGCTCACGAGCCTTTTTAGCATCAGCAGGTGTATCAGCGTTTGTTCTAACCTTAAGCTTTCTGTACTTGTCAGCCCAGCTCATAATTCTGCCAAACTCGCCTGCGATAGTAGCGTCAACAGTTGGAATAACACCGTCATAGATGTTACCTGTTGAACCGTCGATTGAAATGTAGTCACCCTCGTGGAACTCTTTGCCTGCGAGTGTGAACTTCTTGTTAGCTTCGTCCATGTTGATGTCGCCGCAACCTGATACGCAGCAAGTACCCATACCACGAGCAACAACAGCAGCGTGTGATGTCATACCGCCACGAACTGTGAGGATACCCTGTGAAGCCTTCATACCTGTGATGTCCTCAGGTGAAGTCTCATGCCCTCGTCAACGAGGTCACAAGCAATCTTAAGAGCAGCCTGAGCTGTTCTCTTACCGTTTCTTGTCTGGAGCATATAGAGCTTCTTGTTCTCAACAGTGAACTCCATATCCTGCATATCTCTGTAGTGATCCTCAAGAGTTTTGCAAACAGTCTGGAACTGAGCAAATGCCTCAGGGAATGTTTCAGCCATCTGAGCGATTGGCATTGGTGTACGAACACCTGCAACTACGTCTTCGCCCTGTGCGTTTGTAAGGAACTCACCCATGAGCTTCTTTTCACCTGTAGCAGGATCTCTTGTAAATGCAACACCTGTACCGCAATCGTCACCCATGTTACCGAATGCCATTGACTGTATTGAACTGTGAAGCGAGCTCCTTAAGATCGTCAGCGTCAAGCTCAACGTCCTGTGTAACGCCCTTCTTAGCCTTCATTTCGTCGATAAGCTCTTCAAAGTACTTCTTACCAACTTCCATAACTACATCAGAATACATCTGAATAAATCTTCTGTAGCAGTCCCAAGCCCAACGAGGGTTGTTAGACTTCTTTGCAATAACTTCAACAACTTCTTCGTTAAGACCGAGGTTGAGGATTGTATCCATCATACCTGGCATTGATGCTCTGGCACCTGAACGAACCGAAACGAGGAGCGGATTCTCTAAGTCACCGAACTTCTTGCCTGTGATCTCTTCCATCTTGCCGATGTACTCGTTGATCTGACCCTGAATTTCTTCGTTAATCTCTCTGCCGTCCTCATAGTACTGAGTACAAGCCTCTGTTGTAATTGTAAAGCCCTGTGGTACAGGAAGTCCTAAACTTGTCATTTCTGCAAGGTTAGCACCCTTACCGCCGAGAAGCTCACGCATGTTAGCATTACCTTCTGAGAAAAGGTATACCCATTTGTTTGCCATTTTGGTAATCCTCCTAAAATAATAAATTATACGGCTGTGGCGAAAATTGTGTCAAAATTCGCCCGCTTGTATAAGCCTACACATAATTATAACAAAGTTTGTTCAAAATAGCTATAGATTTTTTAAAATTTTTTCCTATAAAATTCAATTTTATACTTCATCAATATTGTATAAATCGTTTAAATTTACCCCTAATGTTGTTTTTTTGTAAAATACTCTTGAAATTTGTATTTTTTATGCGATAATATTAATATGTCTTGTTGTGTGTACATATTAAAGTAAACACACAAATTACAGAATACCAAGGAGATTACATATGAGTAATTGTGCGATTATTCTTGCGGGCGGCGAAGGCAAGCGTATGAAAAGCGACAAGCCGAAAACACTTTCGCTCGTACTTGGCAAGCCTATGCTTGAGTGGGTTATTTCTTCACTTAAAAAGGCAGGCGTTAATGACATCTGCATTGTAAAGGGCTTTAAAAAAGAATGTATAGACGAATTTGTGTCAACACTTGATTTTAAGGTTGAAACGGTTTATCAGGCAGAGCGACTCGGTACAGGCCACGCAGTAATGATGGCTAAAGACTTTCTTGAAAGTCACAAAGGCGACAGCGTGGTGATTTTAAACGGCGACGCACCTTTTATGGACAGCAAAACCATTGAAAAGTCACTTGAACAGCACATAAACACTCAATCAAGTGCAACTGTAATTTCCGCAATGGTTGACGACCCTACAGGCTATGGCAGAATTGTCCGTGACGAAAACGGCGACGTAAAGTCAATCGTAGAACAGAAAGACGGCAGTGAAGAAATCCTTAAGATTAAGGAAGTAAATTCGGGCGGTTTCTGGTTTGACGCAGAAAAGCTTTTGTCTGTGCTCGGCAGAATTTCATCCGATAATAATGCAAAGGAATATTATTTGCCCGACGCATTAAAACTTTTGCTTTCGGACGGCTGTAAGGTAGGCGCTTATACCGCAGAGTGCAGCGACACAGTGCTCGGCGCAAATGATCCCGCACAGCTTGAGGAGCTTAACAATATTGCAAAAGACAGGGGATATACCTGTTAAGATAATAGTAGAATACAAACTATAGAGTAAAAAGGAGCGATTACAATGAATTTTCACGGAAAAGACATTAAAATCTTTACCGGAAGCTCAAATGTAAATGTAGCCAAAGGAATTGCAGGCAGCCTTGGAGTTCCGCTTGGTAAGAGCGAATGTACTCAGTTTTCTGACGGTGAAATAGCGGTTTCTCTTCAGGAATCTGTAAGAGGCAGCGATTGCTTTATCGTTCAGTCAACTTGCACTCCGGTAAATGACAATTTAATGGAAATGCTTATTATGATTGACGCCATGAAGCGTGCTTCCGCTGCAAGAATTACAGCAGTTATGCCTTACTTCGGCTATGCAAGACAGGACAGAAAAGCTAAGGCAAGAGATCCGATTTCGGCAAAACTTTGTGCTGACATCATCACATCAGCAGGTGCCGATCGTGTGCTTACAATGGATCTTCACGCAAACCAGATTCAGGGCTTCTTTAATATCCCTGTTGACCACCTCTATGGTTCTCCTATCCTTGCTAACTATATGAGAGAGAAAATCGGCGGAAACTTTGATGAATACATCGTTGTTTCTCCTGACCTCGGTTCGGTTACCCGTTCAAGAAACTTTGCGTCTAAGATTGGCACAGGTCTTGCTATTATTGATAAGAGAAGACCAAAGGCTAATGTTTGCGAAGTTATGAACATCATCGGTGACGCAAGAGGCAAAAAGGTTATCCTTGTTGACGATATGATTGACACAGCAGGCACACTTTGCAACGCAGCAAACGCTATAGTTGAAAAGGGCGGTGCTACTGAAGTTTATGCTTGTGCTACACACGCAGTTCTTTCAGGTCCTGCTATCGAGAGAATTAAGAACAGCGCAATCAAAGAGGTTGTTCTTCTTGATACAATCCCTGTACCACAGGAGAAGATGATTGACAAGTTCACAATTCTTCCTACTGCTCCTACATTTGCAGAGGCTATCGCAAGAATTTACAATGACAAGCCATTTACACCTGCATTTGGTTAATGAAATAAAAATTAAATAGCGATTATACAGGCGGGTTTCAAATAACCCGCCATTTCGCCGTTAAAAAGGTTTTGGGTTGTAACGACAAACAAACTAAATTTATATATAAACACAAACCATAGTTTATTAGCAGTTATTCAGACTGCACGAGGTATAATAAGAAAATGAGTTTTTTTAATTTAACATTTAACAATAACGAAAATACAGAAATCGTTGATAAATTTATTGACGAATACGCTCAATGGCACAATACGGGAAAAACTCCCGATATGGGCTCTCTTGATGTAAACTACACTCTTGAACTTCAGAAAAAAAGACTTGATGAAAATAATGTCAGAAAAGAAGTTGTGTTTGATACAAAAGAAAGCTCGTTTAAGCAGGCGCTCAAGTGCTTTACCGTCACCGACAGAGGCGACTACAAAAGTGATGTTGCCTGTAAAGACTATAAGGTGACAGAAACCTTTTTTGTAAATAATAAAAAGAAAAAGAAAAGAAAGAATAAACGCAACTTTTATGCTACCATCACAAGACTTTTAAATCAAAATGCAGGCGGTGCGGTTGCGTGCCCAAACTGCGGGGCTATCAGTGATGTGCAGGACTTACTTACAGGCTGTAAAAGCTGCGGAACAAGATTTATTATTGACGACTTATTTCCTAAGGTTACAAACTTTTATCACATTAAAGACGAGGCAGACCTAATCAGAAAAATACTAAAGCCGTCAATGCTTATATGCGTTCTTGGTATGATAGCCACCGTTATGAGCTATTCTTTGATTTCTAATATTAATAACGGAAACATAGTGCAGGGCAGCGATGACTTTGTATTTCAGATTGTGCAGTGCGTAATTGTAGGATTGATTTATGGCGCTGTTTCGGGTTATATTTTGTGGGCGGCTTTTATACTCATATGGATGATGATTGGCGCAATAAAAAGCCTGTTTTTGCTCGGTCCTCATGTAAGGGCAAAAACTCAACTGCCAAAGGTTATGCGACAGATTGACCCTAACTTTTCGTATGAGTTTTTCATAGGTAAGGTTATAAATCTTATGAAACTTATGATATTCAGCGATGACTACACCAACCTTGCGGCTTATGACGGCAAGCCTATGCAAAACACCTTTAAAGACATTGTGGACATTAGCTATGACGGTACGGTAAGGTATAATACGCTGAAAACAGACGGTAACTACTGCTATGTAGATATTACCGTATATACAACAGTAACAAAGGTTGACGGCGGTGCTCTCAAAAGTTCAAAGGAAAAATTCAGGGTTGTCGTTTGCAAAAATATACACGCAATAGCAAATGCAGGTTTTTCTATAAAGAATGTAAACTGTCGCAGTTGTGGCGGCAGCTTTGATGCCACAAGAGAGCATAATTGCCCATATTGCGGCACACCGTATCACCTTGGCAATGACGATTGGGTTGTTGTTGATTTTAAGCGAGAATAATAATTTTATATAAGGAAGGTATTTATGTTTGGTAAGAAAAAGAGTTTTGGCGGCGGAGTTGAGCTTTTAGTAGTAGGACTCGGGAATCCCGACAAAAAGTATGAAAATACCCGTCACAATGCAGGTTGGCTTGCGATTGAAGCAATAGCCGAGAGCCTTGACTGCAAGGTTGACAGAGTAAAATTTAAAAGCTATGTCGGCGAATGTAATATAGCAGGCAGAAAAGCAATGCTTATGAAACCTACCACATATATGAACAACAGCGGTCAGGCAGTGGTAGAGGCGATGAATTTCTACAAAATTTCGCCTGAAAATGTGATAGTATTATTTGACGATATATCCCTCGATGTAGGCAAAATGCGTATCCGTTCAAAGGGCAGTGACGGCGGTCAGCGAGGTATGAAAAGCATTATTTACCTCAGCGGAAGTGATATGTTCCCACGCATCAAAATAGGAATCGGTGCAAAACCTACACCGGAGTGGGATTTAGCGGATTGGGTGCTTTCAAGATTTTCCGACGATGAACAGAAGAAACTTGCGCAGGTATTTGAAAATGCCGCAAAAGCCGTTGAACTTATGGCAGACGGAAAAATCGACAGAGCAATGAATTTGTTTAATTAACATTTTTATAAAACAATGTTGAAAAAATCGGTAATTATCCCAATTTTTGATAAATAAAAAGTGAACAAAAAATTAAAGCAAGATGAATTATGAAATTTTTAGTTGATGTTTTTAAAAACAGTGAGGTTTTTAACTCACTCGAAAAAGCTGTTGTGCGTGGCGGCAGTGTTTGCGCTACGGGACTTTCCGCCGTTCACAAGGCACATATTATCTATTCGCTGTGTTGCCGCAAGAGCACCACAGCCTTTTGTGTTGCCTCCGACGAGCGAGAGGCGCAGACAATCTGCAATGACCTTGCAAGTATGGGTATGCGTGCTTATTTTTACCCCGAGCGTGATTTTAATTTCAGAGATATTCAGAGCGCCTCAAGAGAGTACGAACACGCAAGACTTAAGGTACTGCTCAAACTCATTGACGGCGAATGTGATGTAGTTGTCAGCTGTATTGATGCAGCGTCGCAGTTCACAGTGCCAAAGGAATTTTTGAGGGATTGTGTTCTGACTTTAAAAGAAGGCCTTGAAATCAGTATAGAAAAAGCCGTACGAACACTTACCCTGCTCGGATACGAGCGTTTTGATGCGGTAGAGGGCAGCGGTCAGTTTTCTGTAAGAGGCGGTATTCTCGATTTCTTTATGCCTGATGCCGAAAATCCTGTTCGTGCGGAATTTTGGGGTGATGAAATCACCGACCTTTCTTTCTTTGATATTGATACACAGCGAAGAGGGGAAAAGGCAGGCGAAATCCGTCTTTCGCCGTCTGCGGAGGTAATTATTGAGGACAGAACGGCGCTTGCCGACAAAATAGAAAATCTTGCAAAAGGCGTGCGAGGCAAAAAAGCTCCGCAGGTTAAGGAAACACTGCTTTCGGAGGCGGACAGCATCAGGTCGGGCGCAATGCTTTCAAATACCGACAAGTTTATTCCGCTTTTATATGATAAAGCCGAAACCTTATTTGATTATCTCGACAGAGATACTTTGATTTTCACTTCGGAGTTTAACAATATTTCAGAGCGTGGCAGAGCAATGGACTTCAGAAATGAAGAAACCGTAAAATCCGCCTTTGAGGACGGCATTCTTTGCAGAGGTCTTGACAAGTATTCACTCACTTTTGCGGAATGTGTTGATATTTTTACTTCTCACGGCATTGTTATGCTTGAGGGCTTTGTGCACGGTTCAACAACAATTCCGCTTAGAAAAATAGTATCGTTTTCCGCAAAACAGCTTTCTGTATGGAACGGTTCATACAAACAGCTTGAGGAGGACTTAAACGGTATGCTCACTGCAGAAAGCTGCGGTGTTGTGCTTGCGGGAACGGACAAGGCGGCAAAAAACCTTTGTGATTCGCTTAGAAATGACGGTATTCCCGCACAGTATGCCGATAAGTTGTCGGAAATAAAGAAAAACGCATTATTTGTATTGCCCGGTACTTTGAGCGCAGGCTTTGAATATCCGCTCGAAAAATTCTTTATTATCACACAGGGGCATATTTCGTATGTGCCGAAAAAGAAAGCAAGAAAGAAAATATCAAAGGACAGCCGGGAGGTTTACAGCCTTTCGGAGCTTTCGCAGGGCGATTATGTGGTACACAGCGTTCACGGTATAGGTATTTTCGGCGGTATCCGTAAAATTGATACCCACGGAATTGTAAAAGACTATATCAAGATTGAGTATGCAAAGGGCGATGTTCTTTATGTGCCCGTAACTCAACTTGATATGGTTGCAAAATATATCGGCCCGTCCGAAAACAGTCGTGTAAGGCTTAATAAGCTCGGCTCGCAGGATTGGCAGAAAGCAAAGTCAAGAGTAAAAGCATCTGTAAAGGACATTGCAAAGGAGCTTATTGCACTTTATTCCGCAAGAATGAAAGCAAAGGGCTATGCTTTTTCACAAGATAACGAATGGCAGCACGATTTTGAGGCTAAGTTTGAATACGAAGAAACTCCCGACCAGCTTAGGTGCTGTGATGAAATCAAGACGGATATGCAGAAAACCTCACCGATGGACAGACTTTTGTGCGGTGATGTAGGTTTTGGCAAAACAGAGGTGGCACTGCGAGCGGCATTTAAGTGCGTTGCGGATTCAAAACAATGCGCATTGCTTTGCCCGACAACAATTCTTGCGTGGCAGCATTACCAGACTGTGTGCAAGCGCTTTGAGGGCTATCCGATAAGAATTGAATTGCTGTCACGATTCAGAACGGCAAAACAACAGAAAGAAACTATAGAAAAGCTAAAGCGTGGAGAGGTAGATTTGGTGGTCGGCACGCACAGACTTGTGCAAAAAGATGTGGAGTTCCGTGACCTCGGACTTGCAATCATTGACGAGGAACAGCGCTTTGGCGTGGCACAAAAGGAACGCTTTAAGGAGCTTTGCAAAAATGTTGATGTTCTTACTCTTTCGGCTACACCTATTCCAAGAACTCTCAATATGGCAATGAGCGGTTTAAGAGATATGAGTGTAATCGAGGAAGCGCCACGAAACCGTCAGCCTGTACAGACTTATGTTCTTGAACATGACGATGCGGTAATTAACGAGGCTATCCGCAAGGAACTGAGAAGAGGCGGACAGGTTTTCTACCTGCATAACGATGTTGCGACTATTGAATCCTGTGCCTCAAGAATTCTTGAGGCTGTGCCCGAGGCAAAAATAGCCATAGGTCACGGCAAAATGAAAGAGCACGAACTTAGCGAAGTATGGCGAATGATGATTGAACAGGAAGTAAATGTATTAGTATGCACCACTATAATAGAAACGGGTGTTGACCTGCCGAACGCAAATACGCTAATTATAGAAAATGCGGACAGAATGGGACTTTCACAGCTGCATCAGCTAAGAGGACGAGTAGGCAGAAGCAACCGCAGAGCCTATGCTTATCTTACATTCCGCAAAAACAAAGTGCTTACAGAAATTCAGCAAAAGCGCCTTGCCGCTATCAGAGAATTTACCGAATTTGGCAGCGGATTTAAAATCGCAATGCGAGATCTTGAATTAAGAGGCGCAGGAAACATTATGGGTGCTCAACAGCACGGACATATGGAATCTGTCGGATACGATATGTATCTTAAGCTGTTGGGCGAGGCAGTAAGCGAAGAAAAGGGCGAAGCCGCACAGTCTGCCGACCTTGATTGTCTTATTGATATTTCGGTAAATGCGCACATTCCGGAGAGCTATGTAGAAAGCCTTACTCTCCGACTTGATGTATATCGCAGAATCGCCGATATACGCAACAAAGAGGACAGCCTTGATGTTAAGGACGAACTCAAAGACCGTTTCGGCGAAATTCCCGAATCCGTGCTCGGACTTATTGATATTGCGCTTATAAGAAACTGTGCAAACGCAATGGGTATTTACGAAATCAGGCAGACGGATACCAATGTTTTACTGTTTGTCAAAGAGATAAAATCGCCGAAGGTTATAGAACTTCTTTCAAGGCTCAACGGCAGAGCAATGCTGTCTGCGGGCAACAAACCGTACATTACAATAAGATGTGGCGGCGGTTCTTCGCTTGATATGCTCAAAAAAGTATTTAAAATCTGATAGTTGTCTGAAAATTTTGCCGAAAAAGCAATAAATTTTAGAAAATATATAGACAATACAAATTTTTTTGTGTATAATCATAAAGTACGCACCCTGTCATTTTACGGGTGAAATAGAATTTTTTAAGGACGGTAAATATTATGAAACCATATGCAAAGATCGGTTCATTGTTGCTTGCACTGATTATTGCTGTTGCAGCGGTTGGCTGCACTCCAATCAGCCTTAATGCAGAATGGGCTTACAGGACAGATAAAGTAGAATTGCCAATCGGCGTTTACAGCTACTCGCTTAAAACAGCTTACTCACAAGCTCAAAATTATGCGTCGAAACTTGCTTCATATGACGAGGCTTCCGATTCATGGCTTGACCTTGAGATTACAGACGATGACGGCGACAAGGCGATTGCAAGAGATTGGATCAAAAACGAGGCAGAAACAATGTGTCTTAATTACATTGTGACTGACAACCTCGTTGAGGAGCTCGGCATTGATATGAGCGGCGCTACCGCAGATTCGGCTAAAAAAACAGCCGAGGAATATTGGACAGTAGGTCCTTACGCTTCATACGGCTACTATATGCCTTATAAAGACCAGTACGAGCCTTACGGTGTTTCTTTTGAAAGCTTTGAATATTGCACAACACTTTATAACACAAAATACACAGCAGTATTTGAAAAGCTTTACGGTGAGGGCGGTTCAAAAGAGGTAAAGGATGACGAATTTATTTCATACTTTACAGAAAACTATACAGACTATAAGTACATAAAAGCAAATCTTTATGAGTCAACAACCGACGAGTCAAACAACAGCAAAGATGCAGCGCTTTCCGACGAAGACGCAAAGAAGATTACAGACGAGTTTGACGGTTACGCAAAGGAACTTAATAACGGTACTTCTTTTGACGATATTGTAAATAAGTACAAGACAGCTAACTCACTTACAGACGATCCGTCAACATCAGCTGTAGAAAACCTTAAAAGCAGTTCACTCGGCGATGAGCTTAAGACAGCTCTCGGCGAAATGAAAGCGAACGAGGCTAAGACAGTTAAGGTAGGTTCAGGCAATACAGCGGTTTACTACCTTATCTATAAGGGTGACATCAACTCAGACATTGACAGCTATGTTTACGATTCAACACAGCGCAACAAATTGCTTGCAGATATGAAAAAAGACGAGTTTGCAAAGTATGTTGATGACCTTGCTCAAAAGACAGATTGCGAAAAGAACCAGTCTGTACTCGACCAGTACAAGCCTGAGCTTTACTTTGTAAAGCCTGAAAGCTCATCAGCAAGCTCAAGTTCTTCAAGCTCAAGTTCTTCAAGTTCATCTTCTTCAAAGTAAAAGTTTAAAAATCAAAATGCCACACAGCCTTTGTGTGGCATTTAGTGCAGATATTTTCAACCGATTAATAACCTTTTAAATATATGAAAGGAGTCAACAGTATGAAAAGAAAAATAATTGCTTTAATTTCCGTACTTGCACTCAGTTTTTCTGTATTTGCTTTTTCGGTAAGTGCGGTTGAAGGCGAAGAAAGCGGCGGAGAAATTATTGAAACCGAGCCTGCTCCCGAGCCGGAACCGACATATGAGCCGGAACCCGAGCCGGAGCCGACATACGAACCGGAACCCGAACCGACATATGCTCCCGAGCCGGAACCGACATATGCTCCCGAGCCCGAACCGGAGCCTACAGAACCTTATTATGAAGAGCCTACTTACAGTTATGATGATAAGCCATACTACAGCGACGGCGACGATGTATATGTAGGCGGCGGTCAGTCAACATATACTGTACCCGAAACCACTGCGCCTCCTGCACAGATGTATTCTGTAAGCAAAGATACTATTGACGATAAAACGCTTTCACAGAGCGATTGGAACGATATTTCCGCAAATCTCAAAAACGCATCTCTTACCGACAGCGACGGCGATGATTTCAACTTTATCAAGAAAAACACAAGTAAATCCGATAACGGACATTGGATGCTTTATGCAGGTATTGTGTGCTTGATTTTAAGTGTTGCAGGTATTGTTTACTTTATTATTGCTACAGTAAAGAGCCGTGGCAGATACAAATTTGCTCTAGCAACAGGTAAAGCAGGCAAAACCAAAAAGAGAAAATTTGACACCGCAGATGTAGAACTTCCAAAGCAGGATGTATCAAAAGGCGGTACAAAATTTAAGCATTAATTAAAATTTTATCCCGATAAAGTGCGACTTTATCGGGATTTTTGCTTTAATTTGGGTAAAATAACAGTTGAGAGATAGACTTAAAAATTTAGGTCAAGCCTTTTTAAAGGCTTGCGGGTTTGGGCAGCGCCCATAAAATTTTTCAATATAACAATTTCTCGGACGCAAACAGCTTGACTGTTTGCGTGCTGAAACTAAGTTTGTTAAAACAGGCGGTAGCCATTAAAAAAACCTATATTTTTTAATGAAATAACGAATTTCTTTTATTATTGCTATCGCTTTTAAAGACTAACGCCGTTGTGTTCAAGCCGCCAAACAGTGAGCTGTTCGGCTATCGTTAGCTTGCATAAGCGGAAAGTATTTGTGGGCTTTGCCCACACCCACGACCTTTGAAAAGGTCGACCAAATTTTTATAATTTTTAAATTTAATTTTCATCTCAACATAAAAAATAGAACTGTGAGCATAAAATACAAAAATCCGCAAAAAATATAACCACCCGGAAAGGTGGTTAATTTTATGAATAAAAAAGAAAGCAAACGCAACGAGCGGTATCCTATTGAACTGCCGTCACGCAACAACGGTTTTGAACATTCACCGATTGTAGATGTTACCGATAACGAAATTTATCCGTATGAACTCAATTCAAGGCGAAATGCGGTATATCAGCCCAATGAAAATATTTCAGAGGTTGTGGCTACCGAAATAGAACCTGATTCGGCAGTGCAAACCATTCACGGACGGCAAATGTAGGAATAAAAACGGGGAAAGTGTCGGCATTTACCGAGCCGACACTTCCGCTCAGTCCCTGTTTTTTTGTAATTATCTGCGCCCTCAACTGGTGAAAGCCGTCTGTAACTATAGCTTTGTTTTCGTTAAGTCCGTTTGCTTTAATTATTTCTTCGGAAAATGCAATATTTTCGCCTGTATTTACCGCTTTGTCTTCTATATAAAGCCTGTCCGGAGAAATCCCTGCCTCGACAATGCAGTTGTACATAGCCTGTGCCTCACTCATCGGTTCATTACTGCCCTGTCCGCCTGTAAGTACAGCTTTTGCATCAGGATTTTCCTGCAAATATCTAACGGCGCTGTTTATTCTGCCTGTAAGCATCATACTCGGGCCGTTCTCGGTAACTTGAGCGCCAAGTACGATTGCGGTTGCATTTTGTTTTGGCTGTTGTATGCAGGCAAATGTCATCAGACCCGTAACAATCAAACCGTAGCAAAGAAGTGCGGTAAAGCAAAAATTGATGCCGTACAGAACAATTTTGCCGAATATATTTTTCTTGAGTTTTTCTTTTAATGATTTGTATTTATTGCGTGTGCCGAATGCAAAAATCAGCCACACACACAGCAATCCGCCTACAAGATTGCCGATATTGACAATTCCCCACAGAGCGCCCGATACAAACAACAATAAAAATACAATGGCAATTAAGGTAATTATAACTCTGAATATTTTAAAAGCTTTGTTTTCTTTTTTCACAGCTTATCAACTCTTTTCGTAAATAATTATAATTATTTTAGCATATAAAGCACAAAAAGGCAATAACTTTTAACTTTGCTTGCAAAATTTTATTGATACCGCAGTGAAAGCGTGATATAATAACTTATTATGCAAGGCGGTGACAATATGAAGTCTGTATTTGCGGGAAACAAAGCGAAGTTTGCTTATTTTTCCTTTATATTTATAATAATTTCAACGGCTATGTATACATTTTATGCCAAAGAACCGCATTGGTGGTATATTGTATGGAATGATATTCTTGCTGTAATTCCGCTGTTTGCGGCAATGCTGTGCGAACATTATTTCAGTAAGAAAAAAGCTGTTCCTGCTGTAATATTTGGATTTTTGTGGTTATTATTCTTTCCAAATTCGCCGTATATGATGACGGATTTAAAATATACAAGCTATTTTAAAGAGTCCGCTTATCTTGAATATGAAAAAATCGGAACGAATGTGACCGCTTGGCTTATGGTGCTGAACTTGACGGTTACGGTTATACTCGGGCTGCTGTTCGGAATGATGTCAATGCGAATAATTCATAAAATAATAAATAAGCGTTTCGGAAAGGCGACGGGTGTTGCTTTTTGTACAATTACGATTTTACTCAGTTCGTTTGCAATTTATATCGGTAGATATGCAAGAGTAAATTCGTGGGATATTGTTCGCCCGATTTTCTTAATTGAAAAATCGTTCAACTCACTGTCGGAATTTTCACCGATTTTTATAGCTTTATTCTGTATAGCCACGGCGATGCTGTATGTGCTTTATTATGCATTTGATAAATTTGTAATAAAACACGATTGATAGACGGTTTTTTGAGAATTTTTAAAAACTACGGTTAATTATATTTATTAAAATAACCGACAAAAACTGCTGTTTGAGTGACAAACCCAAACAGCAGTTTTTATGTTATGTTCTGAATATTTGATATATTGATAAATTGTGGTTTAGCGGAGTGTCGGTCGGGCATTGAAATTTAGCTAACGCTAAATTATCCTCCCAAAAACAAAAAAGT
>PPYE01107893.1_pt1 | contig 22775 bp, 18 predicted proteins | sample 1559881 | NCBI WGS metagenome assembly PPYE01 (sample SAMN08240022, study PRJNA423297) | Human gut metagenome, whole genome shotgun sequencing project.
GCGAACATCCATGCAAAATGATTTACAGAATATTATATAGCAGGAGAAACGAGAAAGGACTTCCAGATATGGATTATCTTCTAAATGATGACGAATCTGATAACAATTTGGCGAGGAAAATTTTTATATTTTCTAATCCAGGAATTTTCTTGTTATCATGCCCGCCTCCGTGCGGGCATTTTTTAATTCAGCAGAGCACCGCAGGCGGTCTTTCCTATAAAGTAAAAAAAGCGGTAAATTCAGCTCATCTGCAAGCTCCAGTGCCTCCCTGGGAAACTCATCAAAAAAACGTGTCTTGTGTTTTAGTCTCTTGACATTATCATAAGCAATTCTCCTGAGCTAAATGTAACTCTGGCATGTTCGCTGATTATCTCATTGCTTACAGTAAGTCCACTGTCTGCTGCTGTCAGACAATAGTTACTCAGGGGATATTTAAATCCTTCCAGAGTCAGATCTGTCACATTTCCTCCAAATGGAAAAAATGACACATATTTTCCAAACTGTTCTGACTTTTTCAGAACTGTTCCGTCTGAAATAAGCTTCATATAATTATACCGATCCACAAGTGTTACTTCTGCCCCCTGGTTTTGTGCCAGGACAAGGAGTCCGAAATTCGCCATCAGATGATCTACTCTGTTTCCTGTCACACCAAAGATCACTATCTTTTTCGCACCGGTCCTGATCGCATAATTCATGGCAGACTGTGTATCTGAGTCATCTTTTTCCGGTCTCAGGCGGATAACTTTTATTTCTTTTTTTTCATTTCCAAAGCCTTTTTGCAATTTCCACTCAGTCATTCCACCATAGGGAATTTCACTGTCCATACTTCTTTCTTCATGAATTTCCAGGAATTTTTTTCCATCTTCAGACAGACTGTCAAAATCTCCAATAACTGCATCCGGCAAAAGCTGATGCTCCAGAAAGAATTCCAGCCCTTTATCAGCTGCGATCAGACAGGCTTCATTCTTTTTTAAAAAATCGAGGGCAAAATCACTGTGGATATTGCCCCCGCTTACAATTATCGTATCTATCATGCTCTTCCTCAGTCAATCCTTCTTATGATCTCATCCATTCGTTCTCTGGCATGTTTTACATTTTTTGCCAGATCATCGTTGAAAACATAAGAACCTGCTACCAGCAGATTTGCACCTGCTGTGAGCACTGTCTCCATTGTCTCATCATTGATGCCACCATCAACCTGAACATCTACATCCAGATCCTCGGCCTCGATCAGTTCACGTACTTCCCTGATCTTTTCCGTACATTCTTCCATATACTTCTGACTGCCAAATCCCGGCTGTACAGTCATGATCAGAACCATATCCACATCGCTGAGCATATGACTTATATCATTTACAGGTGTAGCCGGTTTGATGGAAACTCCCACCTTCACACCTGCTTCCCTGATCTGTTCAATAGTTCTCTCAAGATCTTCACATGCCTCCGCATGTACTGTAATGGAATCTGCCCCACATTCCACAAAATCTCTGATATATCTCTCAGGCTCTGTAACCATGAGATGTACATCAAAAAACAACTTTGATTCCTTTCGGATAGACTTTATCACCGGCATTCCAAAAGAAATACTCGGTACAAAATCACCATCCATAACATCAATATGAAGCCATTCAATCCCCTCTTTTTCCAGGGTTTTGATCTGTTCGCCCAAACGGTTAAAATCTGCCGATAAAATAGAAGGGCACAACTGATACATAATTAGAATCTCCTTTTCTCTTTTAATTCATTATAAAGTCCCAGATAATCTTCATAGCGAAGCTGGCTGATCTCATGCTCAGCCAATGCTGCTTTCACGCCACAGTCCGGTTCATGGATATGTCTGCATCCCTGAAACCTGCACTGTTCTTCATATCTGCGAAACTCCGGAAAATACGCCTTAAGTTCCTGTTCTTCTATATCTGTCAGATATAAAGAAGAAAATCCCGGTGTATCCATCAGATAAGTATCATGTCCCACCGGTATCACCTGAGAATGACGCGTGGTATGCTTTCCACGTTTCAGCTTCTTACTTATCTCCCCGGTTTCCATCTGTACATTTTCCTGCAGTGCATTGGTAATTGAAGATTTTCCCACACCGGAAGGTCCTGCAACTACAGTTGTTTTTCCTTTCAGGATCTCACGTATTTCATCCAGCCCCTCTCCATTAAAAGTACTGGAAAAAATCACATCATATCCACAGCTCTTATAGGTTTCATATAAAAGCTCCAGTTCTTCCTGTTTTGCAAGATCTTTCTTGTTAAAACATATGACTGCCGGAACATTCTCTTTCTCCATCATGATCAGAAAACGGTCAAGCAGCATAAAATTAGGTTTAGGATTCTCCATCGCAAAAATCACAAAAGCCTGATCCACATTGGCAACAGCCGGACGGATCAATGAATTTTTTCTGGGAAGGATGGCAGTCACACTGCCTTCCTTCTCCTGTTCATCCAAAACCTCTATCTCCACATTATCCCCTACAAGAGGTTTCTGTTTATCTTTTCTGAATATTCCCTTTGCCTTGCATTCATAAATCTCATCATTTTCTGCATAGATGTAATAAAATCCTGCAATTCCTTTGATTATCTTTCCCTGCATGGATCATTCAGCCTTAGCAAATGTAATAGAATAATTTCCGAGTTCCTTATAAGTGCCGTTAATCTGTTCAGACAGATACAAAGTACCCTCGCTGATACCAGGTGCACCTGTGATATTCAGATCATATGGGAACTGGATTACCTGATCTTCCAGAACAACTGAAGCTGTCGGTGTTCCGTTTACATTCTGGATCAGTTCCAGACGAACCGGACCTCCGGAATATCCTGACGGAGTATTCAGAGTCTGTGTACATTTCCATACTTCCCCGGCTGCTGCCGCCGCACTGTTATCTGCTGTCTGTGCCGGAGCATCAGATGACGCAGCAGTATCTGCGCTGTCACTCTGAGCCGAAGGTTCCTGATCTCCGGTACTTACTGTGATCACAACATTCACATTATCCGGATCTTCCCAGTTTCCGGCTTCCGGTTCCTGTGAAATTACTTCTCCTTCTGCCACCTCTGTACTCTTTTCCTCTTTTACTTCCACATTGAGGAACTTACCAAAAGTAGTAACTGCATCATTCTTTGTCATTCCGACAACACTTGGAACCTCCACACTGTCTCCATAGTCCACGCCTCGACTGACAATCAGTGTTACGCTGTCCCCTGCTGAAACAGAGTTTCCGGCTGCCGGAGTTGTGGAGACTGCATATCCCGGATCTGTAACCGGAGTACCATCATCATTTAATTCACTGTATTCTTTCTGTATCTCAACAGTTAATCCCATATCTTCCAGAGTCTGCTGTGCGTCTACTCCGGTCTGTCCATCCACATCCGGAATTGTGATCTTCTGCGCACCCTTGCTGATATAATACTTAATGGTCGTATACTGCTCTACTTTACTTCCCTTTGGAATATCCTGTGAAGAAATGGTTCCTTTTGCCTGATTTGAAGCCTCCTCGCCCATAGGCTGAATACCCAGTTTCATATCTTTTGTGATATTCTTTGCTTCATCCTCTGTTTTTCCTACCAGATTCGGCACAGTTATCATTCCGTCATCATCTGATTCCGATGTATCTGAGGCCTCAGTTTTTTTGTCTGTATCATTGTTACTTCCAATAAGTCCGGACGCCTTTCCTGCGACCAGAATGATTGCTATCAGAATCACAACACCCATCAGAAGCATTACAATAGTCAGCCCATGTCCGCCTCTTTTTTTCTTTTTCTCAGGCTTATCTGATTTCTTCCCGTGCTTTTTCACTTCCGGCTCATCATCATAATCTGTTTCATTGATTTCTTCTTCCAGAGCCTCAGGTTCTGACTTTGCGATCTGCTTCGGCATATGTTTGATCTCGCCAAGCTCCTTATCTGAGATCACAACTGTTTTTGCTTCGTTATCCACAGACGTCAGCGTTACGAAATCTCCCTGTGGATCGATCAGAGAATGCTTCAGATCTGCGATCACATCCTCCATATTCTGATAACGGCGATCCACGCTTTTCTGTGTACATTTCAGAATGATCTGCTCCAGACTGTGGGGAAGCTCCGGTGTATAAATACTTGGAGGAACAATCTCTTCCTGAAGATGTTTGATAGCAATAGCTACTGTGGTATCTCCGTCAAAAGGAACCTTCCCTGTAACCATTTCATACATTGTGATACCCAGTGAATAAATATCACTCTTCTCATCACTGTATCCGCCTCTGACCTGTTCCGGTGAACTGTAATGAACAGATCCCATTACATTTGAGCTTATGGTATTGGAAGAAGCGGCTCTTGCAATACCAAAATCTGTTACTTTTACCTTTCCATCCATGGAAATGATAATATTCTGCGGTTTTACATCACGATGTACAATCCCATGGCTGTGTGCAGCTTCCAGTCCCATGGAGACCTGGATTGCAATACTGGTTGCTTCTTTTACAGAAAGCTTTCCCTTTTTGGAAATGTACTCCTTGAGAGTAATTCCCTCAATAAGCTCCATAACAATGTAATAAACTCCGTTATCGTCACCAACATCAAATACATTCACTATATTCGGATGTGTCAGGACTGCTGCAGCCTGAGCCTCACTTTTAAACTTGCGGATAAACGTCGTATCCTCTCTGAATTCCGGCTTAAGAACTTTTACAGCAACAAACCGATTCAGCTTATGGTCTTTTGCCTTGTATACGTCCGCCATTCCGCCGGTACCAATTTTTCCTAATATCTCATAGCGTTCTGCTATGATCATTCCCGTTTTTAACATGCTTTCACCTCGTCTGTGAATGGTTCTACCAATACAATTGCAATATTATCCTTGCCGCCATTGCGGTTTGCTTCTCTTATAAGTATCCTGCCTTTTTCATCCAGATCTGTAGATGTGTCAGAAATGATTTCCCTCAGTTGGCTGTCCTCAACCATGTTGCTGAGCCCGTCCGAACACATCAAAACTACATCTCCGGGTTCCAGTTTCAAATCAAAGAAATCAATATCCACTGTTTTCTCTGCTCCAAGTGCTCTTGTAATGATATTTTTCTTCGGATGCTTCCTTGCCTGTTCAGGGTCAAGTTCTCCCATTCTTACCATCTCCTGCACCAGTGAGTGATCCCTTGTTATCTGCTGAATCTTCTCTCCGATCACATAAAGTCTGCTGTCACCTACATTTGCCACATAAGCGTAATGTCCTACGATAGTAGCTGCCACTATCGTTGTTCCCATTCCTCTGAGTTTCTCATCCTGCTGTGCCTGGGTAAGAATCTCGGTATTTACACATTCAATGGCATGACGGATTACCTTTACCGGATTAAAATCCGCATCCTGCCGGATTTCCTCCACCATAGATGTAACCGCATGAGAGGATGCATAATCACCTGCATTATGACCCCCCATACCATCTGCAACAACAAACAGATTCGGAAGATTTCCAACCGGGTCAGCAGTTGCGAACACATAATCCTGGTTCATCTTCCGCTTTTGCCCGACATCAGTAGCTGAATATATCCTCATGTCACTTCTCGCTTTCTGTTTTTTCCATATAACTTTTTCTTAACTGTCCACAGGCACCATCAATATCACTGCCCATTTCTCTTCTAATAGTAACATTTATTCCACATTTTTCAAGTTTTATTTTGAAATTCTCCACAGCCTGTCTTGTTGAACGCACAAAGGAACGTTCCTTAATAGGGTTTACCGGGATCAGATTTACATGGCAGTTCATATCTCTGATTCTGCCGGAAAGTTCCCTTGCATCCTCATCGCTGTCATTAACTCCGGCTACCAGACTGTATTCAAATGTGATCCTGCGCCCGGTTTCTTTAAAATAATAACGGCAGGCTTCCAGAACCTCATCCATGCTGTATTTGTTTGCGATCGGCATCAGTTCCCGTCGCTTCACATCATTAGGTGCGTGAAGGGAAAGTGCAAGTGTCATCTGAAGCTTTTCTTTTGCAAGGTCATAAATCTTCGGAACCAGCCCACAGGTAGATACAGTCAGGTTTCTCTGACTGATATGAAGTCCTCCGTCTTCTGTCAGGATATGTATAAACCTGAGAAGATTTTCATAATTATCAAGAGGTTCCCCCGTTCCCATGACCACAACATTGGAAACTCTTTCTCCTGTCAGAGCCTGTATCCTGTATATCTGATCCAGCATTTCTGACGGGAGAAGACATCTGGTCAGTCCTCCTATGGTAGATGCACAGAATCTGCATCCCATGCGGCATCCCACCTGAGAAGAAATACAGACAGAATTTCCATGTTTATACCGCATGAGAACACTCTCTATCACATTTCCATCACTGAGACAGAACAGATACTTCTGTGTACCGTCAATCCGGGATGTCTGTACATCTACCATCTTCAGTGCTGTGACAGGATATTCTTTCAGTTTTTCCCTCAGGCTTTTGGAAAGATTGGTCATCTCATCATAAGAAGTAACAAGGTGTTCATGCAGCCAGCTGTAAATCTGCTTCGCACGAAAAGGCTTATCTCCCAGAGTGGTCATCAGTTTCTTTAATTCGTCGATCGTCATTGACTTAATGTCTGTCATTACTTATTTTCTCCTGAATTTTGCAATAAAGAAGCCATCTGTTTTGTGTACTCCCGGCAAAAGCTGAAGATAACCCAGAGCTGTTGTCTCAGAATGCAGTTCTTCCGGAAGATACGGATCAATACTCTCCAGTTTGAACGGATGATTATTCATAAACCACAACATGTTCTCTTCATTCTCTTCCTTTGCGATAGTACAGGTACTAAATACCAGCACTCCGCCCGGTTTCACATATTCTGCCGCATTGTCAAGGATTGTTCTCTGAAGGATTACAATCTCTTCCTGCTTCTGTGCAGTCACCCTGTATTTGATCTCCGGCTTCTTTCCAATTACTCCATATCCGGAACATGGGACATCTGCCAGAACGACATCTGCCTTGAGTTCTGAATCTACATCAAATACCGTAGCATCCATCACATGAGCCTGCACATTAATGCAGTCTGTTCTGTGAATATTCTCTTCGATCATATCCACTTTGTACTGGCTGATATCGCGTGCATCTACTGTTCCGTAATCTCCCATTTTATCTGCAATATGGAGACTCTTTCCACCAGGTGCTGCGCACATATCTATCACATAATCCCCTTTTTGCGGATCTGCAATTTCTGCCACCAGCATGGAGCTTACATCCTGCACCTGGATTTTCCCCTGTATAAATGCATCCAGTGCAAGAATATGGTTATAATTTGAAATTTCATATGCATAGGGAAGATAAGGTGCAGGTTTCACTTCCACTCCCTGATCGACCAGGCTCTCATAAATCTCTTTCTGTGGATATTTATGAGTTCTGCAGCGTACTGTGATCGGTTTCTCAGTGAGAAAATCTGTAAGGATCTTTTCTGTTTTTTCTTCCCCGTAATCCTCAAGCCAACGGTTTACCAGTGTTTCCGGCATAGAATATCTGACAGACAGATATCTGACCGGATTTTCTTCCCTTGAAGGAAGTTTCAGATTTTTCCACTCTCTGGCAATCGTACGAAGAACACCATTTACAAAAGGTTTCAGGCTGTAAAAGCCTTTTCTCTGTGCCAGCTTCACCGCTTCATTACACACTGCGCTGTCCGGCACACTGTCCATAAACCTGATCTGATAAACTGCACTTCTCAGGATTTCCCTGATCACAGGCTTCATTTTATCTACAGATACTTTTGAATATGAATCAATAATATAATCTATTAAAATACGATATTCCAGTGTTCCTTCACAGACTCTGGTAATAAAAGCTCTCTCCTGTCTTGGAAGGAACTGATATTTGGAAAGAGCATTGCGGATTGCGATATGGCTGTGTTTTCCCTCTTCCTCAATTTCCAGTAATATCTGTAATATCAGTTCTCTTGTATTTATTCCATTAGTCACGGTCTCTTCCTCCGGCAAGTATGATCAATCTTAAAAGCTGCAGGATTGATGAAGCAAGTGCTGCAACATAGGTGAGTGCTGCCGCTGTAAGAACCTTCCTTGCACCTTTTACCTCATCGTTTCCAAGCATTCCTGAACCTCCAAGCATTTTCAACGCTCTTGAAGAAGCATTGAATTCTACCGGAAGAGTTACAAGCTGAAAAAGAACCGCAAATGTAAACAAAATGATTCCAACAGTCAGCAGTGGACGGATTGAGAAAATCAGTCCTGCCAGAAACAATGGCCAGGAAAGTGTGGAACCGATGTTTGCAACAGGCACAATCGCAGAGCGAAGATTCAATGGCACATAGTTAGTCGCATGCTGAATAGCATGTCCACATTCATGCGCAGCCACCCCGATCGCAGCCACCGATGTTTTATCATATACATCCTGGGAAAGTGCCAGTTTCTTACTTCCCGGATCATAGTGGTCTGTCAGGCTGCCGGATATGGGTACTACCGTAACATCCGTAATTCCCGACATACGAAGAATCCGTCTGGCAGCATCGGCACCTGTAAGCCCCGATGCACTGCGCACTCTGCTGTAAACAGAAAACGTACTCTTTACCTTTGCAGATGCCAGTAAAGACAGCACCATTCCGATAACGAGCAGTAAATACGTAGGATCAAAATAATAATATCCGTACATCTAATCACTCCTTATGATCTGTAAAAACAATTCCATTTTCAATGTGATATCCCCGGAGAAAGGCTTCTGTTTCCATACGCTTCTTACCTTCCAGCTGTACCTCTGTAAGAATCAGCACTCCTTCTCCACATGCTGTATGGATCCCCTCTTTATCTGTCAGGAAGATTGTTCCCGGAACAGCATCTGTTTTCTCAGTGCTAACTTTACATTTCCACACTTTCAGAGTTTTTCCATTAAGAAATGTATAAGCACTTGGCCATGGATTCAGGCCGCGTACAAGGCGTTCCAGTTCTTCTGCAGATTTTCTGAAATCCATCAGTCCCATCTGTTTGGTGATCATAGCCGCATAAGGTGTAGGACTCTCCTCCGGCTGTTTTTCAAACTCCGCGGTTCCCTGCTCAATAGACGGAAGCGTCTTGATCAGCAGATCCGCACCGGCCTGCGCAAGTTTTCCAAACAGGCTTCCACCTGTTTCTGTCGGAGAGATTGGAATCACTATCTTTGAAATCATATCACCGGTATCAAGACCTTCTCCCATCTGCTGGATCGTTACACCTGATACTTTTTCCCCGTCGATCACAGCCTGCTGGATAGGCGCTGCTCCTCTGTATTTCGGAAGAAGAGACGCATGAATATTGATACATCCAAATTTCGGAAGCTCCAGGATTTCTTTTGGAATAATCTGTCCATATGCAGCAACAACTATGATCTCAGGATTGATTTCTTTCAGAATCTCCAGAAATTCAGGGTTATTTCTCACTTTCTCCGGCTGATATACCGGAATATCGTGCATAACGGCTTCTTCTTTTACAGGTGTTGGCAATAATGTCTTACCTCTCCCTTTTGGTTTGTCAGGCTGAGTCACCACTGCTGCCACCGCATATCCGGCTTCTGTCAGTGCATGTAATGACGGCACTGCGAAATCCGGTGTTCCCATAAATACTATCTTCATTTGATTATCACTCCTCATCCTCATCATAGGAAACCTGATGAAGTTCTCCTTCTACCAGTTCTGTATACATATGTCCGTCCAGATGATCGATCTCATGGCAGAAAGCACGCGCAAGAAGACCTTCCCCTTCATATTCTACTTCATTCATATCCTCATCCAGAGCTTTTACCTTTACATAGTTCGGACGTGTTACCTGACCAGCCATTCCAGGTACACTTAAGCATCCTTCATCACCAGTCTGTTCGCCTGATGTTTCAAGGATTTCAGGATTGATCAGCACGATAGGACCCTCTCCTATATCGATCACAACAATACGCTTCAGCATACCTACCTGTGGTGCCGCGAGGCCAACTCCCATTGCATCATACATGGTTTCAAGCATATCCCCGATCAGATCATGAATACGTGGTGTCATTTTTTCTACCGGTCTGCTGACCTTTGCAAGTACTTCGTCGCCCTGTAATCTGATTTTTCTAAGTGCCATTTCTTTATTCTCCTCTTCTTTGATTATGATGTTAGAATCAAAAGATATTTTGCCCCTAACCTGATATCTTGATTATTGTTATATCACGATTTCAGAAATTACTGCCTTCCGGTTTTCCCTTCTGCAGCAGATTACTTCAGTAATGAGATTTTGAAAAAATCTGCCATAATTAACTGAAATCAAATTGTATGTATATTTTCCGGAAACCGGAATTTATCTCTATGTATTTCTCCAGCTGGTCTTTGATATGTACCAGCGTTTTATGATCTTTATGTTTTAAATAGATAACCTGTCTGTAAATATCCTTAACTTTTCCAACTGACGCATATGCCGGGCCAATGATATGCAGGTCATTTTCTCTGTATATCCTTTCTATATAAAGTTTCAGATAATACATTGCCTGAACCAGTTTCTCATCTTCCGGACCTGAACCCAGAACTGCCAGCATATGTGCCGCAGGCGGATAATCCAGAAGCATACGGTAACTCATCTCTTCTTCATAGAATGCCTGATAATCCTGCACTGCCGCCGCCTGAATACTGTAATGATCCGGATGATAGGTCTGGATCACTGCCTCTCCCGGTTTTTCCCCCCGTCCTCCCCGGCCGACTGCCTGACAGAGAAGCTGAAAGGTACGTTCCGCACATCGATAATCCTCTGCATTCAGCGAAAGATCCGCTGCTACTATTCCCATGAGTGTGACATCCGGAAAATCATGCCCCTTAACGATCATCTGTGTTCCGATCAGTATATCTGCCTCATGAGCTGCAAAAGCTGCAAGGATCTTTTCATAGCTGCCCTTGGTTCTTGTTGTATCAAAATCCATTCTGAGAGTCCTGACTTCTGGAAAATCTTCCCGCACTACCTTCTCGATCTGCTGTGTTCCTGCCTTAAATCCGCCAATATAAGGCGATCCGCACACCGGGCATATCCGGGGTTTTCCTGTCTCATATCCACAGTAATGACATAAAAGCCTTTCATTATTATGCTCCGAAAGAGAAACATCACAATGCGGACACTTCATCACATGTCCACAGGACCGGCAGGATACAAAACCTGCGTATCCTCTTCTGTTCAGAAAAAGCATTACCTGTTCTTTTTTCTCAAACCGGCCTTTCATCTTTTGCCGGAGTTCTCTGCTCAGTACAGACCTGTTTCCTGCTTTTAATTCCTCACGCAGGTCTACGATAGAAACCCGGGGCAGAGGTCTGCTTCCATATCTTGTTGTCAGCCTGACCAGACTATATTCCCCATTCATTGCCTTACTGTAGGCTTCCACTGATGGAGTAGCTGAACCCATTACCACATTTGCATGTTCTAAAACAGCTCTCCGGATTGCAGTTTCCCTTGCATGATAACGGGGTGTGCTTTCACTTTTATAGCTTGGTTCATGTTCTTCATCAATAATGATCAGTCCCAGACTGGCAAATGGCGTAAACAGCGCAGATCTGGGACCGATCATCACCTGGACTTCTCCCTTTTTCGCACGTTTAAACTGATCATAGCGTTCTCCCTGAGACTGTCTGGAATTGATGACTGATACTTTATCCCCAAATCTGGCATAAAATCTGCGTACCGTCTGATATGTCAGAGCAATCTCCGGGATCAGCACGATTGCTTCTTTTCCCTGAGAAAGCGTCTGCTCGATCAGCTTTATATACACCTGGGTTTTCCCGCTCCCTGTCACTCCCTCGATCAGTACAGGCTTCGGCGATGGGTTTTTCCACTCTCTCTGTATCTGCTTTACTGCCGCTTCCTGTTCATCTGTAAGCGGCATTCGCCTTTCTCCGGAAATATCACCTGTATTCAGTGAAGTTCTCATTATCTCATCATATTCTATGCGGATAATCCCCTGCTCCTGAAATTTCTTTACAACAGCAGAAGTTGTCCCCAGTTCTTTCGCCGCATGTGTATAATCCAGTCTTTTTTTCTTCAGAAGTTCCCTCAGAAGTCTTGTTCTGGCTTTAAACCTTGTTTGTTCAAGTTCTTTCAGCAACTGCGTTCCCGCCTCTTCGGAAATATCCAGGCATATATATTCTTTAATCTTTTCGGGAGCAATTTTCGGTTTATCTGACAATCCGATCACATATCCTTTACGCACCCGGCCGGTATTTCCAAAAGGGATGGCTGCCACCATCCCTGCCTTTATTTTCTTCTCCAGCCTTTCCGGTACACGATATTGAAAACTCCGGTCCAGTTTATCACTGGAAATATCAATTATTATATCAGCATATATCATGAACTTATTCCTGTTTGACCCGCTACCTATTTACCAGCAAGAATATCTGCGATCAGGACACGTTCATCCATAGGATATTTCTTTCCTTTAATTTCCTGATAATCCTCATGTCCCTTACCTGCCAGAACTATAATATCCCCCGGCTCTCCATGATGGATTGCATAGGCGATGGCTTCTTTTCTGTCCGGAATCTCTACATATTTTCCATCGGTTTTTGCCATACCGATCTTGATATCATCGATGATCGCCTGTGGTTCTTCATCACGTGGATTATCAGAGGTAATGATGGTAAGGTCTGCAAGCTTTCCAGAAACCTCTCCCATCTCATAGCGGCGAAGCTTTGATCTGTTGCCTCCGCATCCAAACAGACATACCAGTCTGTGGGGATGATATTCTTTCAAAGTGGTCAGAAGACTCTCCAGAGCCATGGCATTATGCGCGTAATCGATCATCAGAGTAAAATCATCGGATACTTTTACCATTTCGATACGGCCTTTTACCTTAGCTACTTTTAAGGCTTTGAGAATGTTCTCTTCCGAAACCTTAAAATGACGGCAGATTGCGATTGCTGTCAATGAATTATAGATGCTGAATTTACCGGGAATATCTATCTCCACATGAAAATCCAGAAGTCCTTTCAGATGGTAGGAAATACCCAGATATCCTTTACCTCCGACCAGCTTTGCATCTTCCGCACGAAGGTCTGCTTCCGGTGAAAATCCATAAGTTTCCAGGCTGCATGTATGACCTTCAATAATCTTCTCGAAATGTTCATCATCTCTGTTTACAATTCCTACCTTGCACTGTTTCAGAAGTAAGGACTTGCATCTGAGATAATCATCAAAATCCTTATGTTCATTTGGTCCGATATGATCCGGCTCAATATTTGTAAAAATACCAAAATCGAAAACAAATCCCTGAGTTCTGTGAAGCATCAGTCCTTGGGAGGAAACTTCCATAACCACACAGTCACAGCCGGCTTCTGCCATCTCATGGAAATATTCCTGAATCACATAAGACTCCGGTGTTGTGTTCTTTGCAGGAATCACTTTGTCACCGATGATTGCTTCAATGGTTCCGATCAGTCCCACTTTATATCCGGCATTTTCCAGAATAGATTTTACCATATACGTAGTGGTTGTTTTTCCTTTTGTTCCTGTGATACCGATTGTTTTCAGTTTCTCTGCGGGATATCCGAAATATGCGGCAGAAATAAACGCCATTGCATATCGTGTATCTTTCACAAGAATGACTGTCACATCTTCCGGTACTTCCACAGCTTCTTCCACGATCAGAACCTTTGCTCCTTTTGCAACTACATCCGGCACAAATTTATGGCCATCCACCACTGCACCGCGGATACAGATAAAAAGAGAGCCCTCTTCTACTTTCCGGGAATCATAAATCACATTTTTTACTTCCTGGTCTGTACTGCCCTGAAGACATGTATATTCCAGCTTTTCCAGTAAGGATATTAATTTCATTTTAATCCTCCATATCATTTCCTGCCTGCCTGAATTTTATACAGCCTCTACGGCAATTTCGTTACTGTTCACTCCGTTCACAGTAACTTAGCCAAAATTCATTCCAGATTGCCTGCGGCAATGGAATTTCTTTAAAGTCAGGCAGAGGTGTTTTACTAAAGCGTATATTCTATATAAGAATAGCACACCTCCCCTGTCGTTTCAACGTTGTTTCTCTACTTCTGCTGTTTTTTTGTCTTCCTGTAACAGAATGCACTGACTCCGGACATGATTGCAAAAATCCCCAGTACAATATACAAAGCCGTTTCTGTCTCATCTCCTGTACGTGGTTTGGAAGCAGTAGTATAAGCACTTCCGGACTTTGAGTCATATCCATAACTCTGGGAAGCCAGAGATGCCGGTTGCGGCGTAACTGTAACAATATTATCAGTTTCCTTTAATTCTACGTTTGCCTTAGATGTCATTGCCTGTGTACCAGTCTCATCAGATGTAACGATTACCTCATTGATCAATTCCTGACTTGCCATATATTGTGGAACAGTCACTGTGGCGTAAAGTGCAAAAGCCTCTCCCGGTGCGATCTGCGGAATCAGAGCCTGTGTGCCTGTGCTGTTTAATGTTACGCCCTCTTTCCTGACAAAGTTTGCCTGAATACCGGCATTTTGGAATCTTTCTGTACTGAGAACCGAATGAAGTGTCCGCTCACCCGTATTCCTGATGCAGATCTGATATGTGATCGTATCTCCCGGATATGCCTGTGTTCTGTCCGCAGTTTTCTCCACCTCAAAAGCCGCCTTTAATGCAATGACTTCTGTTTCGACTGATTTCTGACATCCAATACTTTCTTCCTTTCCCGGATATTTCGCTTTTACAGTTACTGTATGAATAAGCTCTCCTGCCTGCTCTTCTGTAAGCTGTACTGTCATCTGAAGATTTCTGATTTCTCCTGCCTTAAGACCTGAAATAATTCCCTGCATACCATTTGCAGTAAATCCCTCTTCCTGTTTCCATTCGGCTTTTATATTATCCTGAGAAAAAACACTGGACATCTCTATATTTTCCAGAGGTAATTCTCCTGTATTCTCTACAGACAATATATAAGTAAGGTTCTGCCCTGCACGTACCTCTTTCGTCTCCTGCTGTAACCGGGCTGTGATCCCTGTTTTTGCCTCCTGTACGGAAAGCAGAGCTGAAGGAGTTTCTGCAACAGTCCGGGTTTCATCCCCTGATTTCATCCAGAAATACGCACCTGTCCCCTCCCAATCTTTGCAAAGCGGTGCATCCTGGCACAGAGGATAATCTGTTTTTACAGAAGAAATATGATATTCTTCACGCAGAGACACCGGCACTTTCATGGTAAAGATATCTGTTTCCGCATCTGAAAGTGCAGTCTCACAGGTCAGCTTTGTAATCTGGGTTGTCTCACCTTTCTTATTTTGTATCTGTACGGATTCAGCCTGCAGATCATTCTTTAACGCTTCTGCATTTACCTGAAAATATTCTGAAATATATACAGTCAGAAAATATCTGGTTTTATCTTCCCTGATCTCATTTTGGTTCTCCTGCTCACTCTGTTGTGTCTGTCCGGTTTCTGTGTCAGATCCTTCTGCGTTTTCTTCTGCCTTCCGGTATTCTTCGCTTTCTATATCTTCTATATCTATTACTGCACTCTCTGATTCACACTCTGTATTTTCGGAATCCACTTCATCTGTCGTATTTTCTGCTGCTTCTGCTTCTCTCACTTCTCCATCCCATGTACTATTTTCCATCGGCAACTGTCCGTTCTCCGAAGCAGTATTTTCCTGTTGACTTTTGTACAGTTCTTTCAGACCGCTCACTTCCAGTGTCAGTTCTGCCTGAAATTTCTCTTCATCGATCCACTGTGCACTCTGCTTTAATCCCACAGCAGGAACATATAACTCTGCAGCTTCAAATTCTGCTGCTGATACTGCTCCTGCTCCCAAAATCCCGACAGCAGCCGTTATCATGACTGCTTTTTTTAACTGATTCCATATTCTTTTTTTCATTCTCTCATTCTCCTGAATTTTTATTCTATGTCATCTGAGGTACTTTCACTGTCAGAATGATATCGGTACAGTATCTTTCGAGATTATAAGTTCATATCCACAGACATACGCATCTCTCCTCTCTGTTTTGCACAATAAATAAGATTTTCAGAGTTTCTGCTCAGGATTCAAAACCATCTCCCGGACTATCAATAAATAATTGGAAATTTTTGCACCGGACCGGTGCGTGAAAATAAGAATACTGATAACGGCTGTTGCCGATGAATCTACTTTAGCATGTCTATGCTATAAAAACAAGATACCACTTTTTATTTTTCGTATTTGTTTATAATTCTTTTATAAATTTACCGATTGTTTCAGAAATTCGACATACTTTGAACATAATTTTCCCATATAATAGGTCTTGGATAGATGAAAAACCACTCTCTATCTCCCCCCTCAAAAAAACAAAACAGCTCTCACAGAAATGTGAGAGCTGTTTGTTTTTTGTTACTGTTCACTGATAATATCCCGCGAGGTGTTTTTTGAGTTATTTTCTATTGCAATTCTACTGGCAGTCTTTTATAATGTAGGGTATCAATATGATTGAATATTTATGATATCAGTGACAAAAAATTTCAAAAATCTTTATATATAAGATCACCCCGCAGATATCATATTTACAGAACATGAAAGAATCGAGGTAATTCCCATGAGCGAAAAAATTACAGTAGTTGCACTGGGCCACAGAGCATTAGGAACCACCTTACCGGAGCAGAAAATCGCTACAAAAAAAGCAGCCAAAGCTGTCGCAGATCTTGTAGAAGCCGGAAATCGTGTAGTCATTTCCCACAGTAACGGTCCACAGGTTGGAATGATCCACACAGCCATGAATGAATTTGGCAAAACACATCCTGACTATACATTTGCACCTATGTCCGTATGTTCGGCAATGAGTCAGGGCTATATCGGATATGACCTCCAGACCGCAATCCGCGCAGAACTTATTTCCCGCGGTATTTATAAACCGGTAGCTACTATCCTTACACAGGTTGTCATTGATCCATATGATGATGCTTTCGCTGAACCTGAGAAGATCATCGGACGTGTCCTTACAGAAGAAGAGGCTGAAACTGAAGAAAACAAGGGAAACTTTGTCACTAAACTGGCTGACGGCACTTATAAAAGAATCCTGGCAGCTCCGAAACCGCAGAAAATCGTAGAGCTTGAAACAATCCGCACACTTGTAGATGCGGGCCAGGTAGTAATCGCAGCAGGCGGCGGCGGAATCCCGGTTATGGAACAGGGAATCGATCTTCATGGTGCAAGTGCGATCATTGAGAAAGACCTTTCCAGCGGACTTCTTGCACAGGAATTAAATGCAGATACTCTTCTGATCCTTACCAGTGTTGAGAAAGTAAGTCTGAACCTCGGTCAGGACAATGAAGAATATCTTAATACAATTTCTGTAGATGATGCTAAGAAATATATGGCTGACAATCAGTTTGCCCCAGGCTCCATGCTTCCTAAATTCGAAGCCGGAATCTCTTTTATCGAAAAGGGAGATAACAGAAGAACGATCATCACAGATATTGCGCATGCAAAGGATGGATATTTCGAAAAAACCGGAACTATCATTAAATGATTCTATAGCAATCCTCGTAAATAATACATTTAAGAGGATTGCTATATTTTATCTGACAATACAAAAAGACATATACCAGAGCAATACATATCATCTTGCCGGTATATGTCTTTTAATTATCATATTATGATGTCAGATTCAAAAGTTTACCCCTGACCTGATATTACATAGATTTACGTTCCGCAATCTCTGCCATCTTCGCTTCGTTCAGACGAGTATCACCATGCACACGGCTGTAGGAAAGATATCCGTTCATACGGTCAATCTTTGTCAGATTCTTGGAACCGCAGACCGGACACACGTCCATTTCAAGTTCCTCATGTCCGCAGTCATCACAGTAAGCAAGGGAAAGATTTACTCCCTCATAATATCCCAAAGACATGGCTCTGCGAATCAGAGTGCGTATTGCTTCACGATTATAATCGATCGGATAACGTACATACTGAATCTTACCGCCGTTGCACAACTCCCAGAAACGTCCCTCCAGATCCTGTTTTTCAATCGGAGTTACATCTTCAGTCACATGACAGTGGAAACTGTTGCTTACATAAGGACGATCAGAAACCCCTTTCACAATGCCATACATCTTACGGAACTGTTCCACCTGCAGTCCGCATAAACTCTCTGCCGGTGTTCCATAAATTGCATAAAGATAACCATCTTTCTCTTTAAATTCATTTACTTTCCTGTTGATATATTTCAGCACATCCAGTGCAAACTGCCCGTCTTCAGCAATGGATTTGCCATTGTAAAGTTCCTGGAGTTCATTTAATGCAGTGATTCCGAAGGATGCTGTCATTGGTTTCAGAATCTTGCCAATCTTTTCATTCGGTTTCAGATGTCCACCGTAAAATCCTCCCTCACAATATGCCAGCGGGTTGGTTGACGCACGCATCTGTCCCAGATAATCATAGGTACGGATATGCAGATTACGGATCATCTCAAGATAGAAATCCAGCACTTCGTAGAAATCCCTGCTCTCTGCTCTGGCTTTGGCAAGGATCATTGGAAGATGAAGGCTTACCGCACCGATGTTAAATCTTCCCACAAACACAGGAACATCCTTATCATCTGCCGGATACATACCGCCTCTCTCGTACCAGGGGCTTAAGAACGCACGACATCCCATAGGACTTATAACCTTTCCATACTGCTTGTACATACTGGAAATATATCCTTTTCCTGACATGGACAGCCAGTCCGGATACATAGTCTTGGCAGAACAGTCAACCCCTGCCTCAAATACATCCTCACTGATCTTGCCTTTTCCATGGATATTTTCATCATAAAGGAATACGATTTTCGGGAAGAGTACCGGTTTCTTGCGTCCTGCCTTACCCTGTCCGCCTTTATGCACTTCAAGAAGAGAAATACTTGCCATCTTCTCGAACTGCTTTATTCCAAGTCCAAGAGTTACAGTTACAAATGGATAATCCCCTCTGGAAGATCCGACTGTATTCAGCTTATACTCAATCCCCTGCCATCCCTGGTCAAAATCTCTGCGGACTTTGTCAAGCGCATACTCGATCGCACGTTCTTCACGTCCTGTCCAGCTCTCGTCAGAGTATTTCATAAATTCCTGGATATATTTATCGTAACTCTTCTGTGCATAAGGTGCAAGGATCTTGTCTACTTCCGGTACTGTGAATCCGCCATACTGCTGTGCAGCAGTGCTCAGGATAATATCACCCATAACATCAAACGCAGTATCCAGTGTCTTAGGCTCATTGTACCATACATTTCCCATCTCAAATCCGCCGCTGAGTACAGATGCCACATCAAAGAGACAGCAGTTCATGGTATCCAGACGTGCAGACTGGTCATGAATATAAATATAACCATCTTTACATGCCTGAAGTTCATTACGATTCATAAAAAATTTACGATAAAGCTCTTTGTTCAGTTCATTAAAGATCAGGCTTCGCTTTGTAGCTACAAGCGCACTGTCTGTATTGGCATTACTCTTATCACCAATATAACGGATTGCCTGACTCTTGGTATATACATCATCCATCATATGGATAAAGTCAAGTTTGTAATTTCTGTAATCGCGGTAGCTCTTAGCCACTGCCGGGTTCACTCTCTCAAGTGCTCCCTCTACGATGTTGTGCATCTCCTGGATCTCTATCTCATTCTTTCCCAGTGCCTCCGCATGTTCTTCCGCAAACTGGCAGATAAATTCCTTCTCTTTATCCGAAAATGTGTATAAAATTCTGGCTGCCGACTTATTTACTGCTGCTACGATCTTCTGTGAATTAAACTCTTCTCTCGTACCATCTTTCTTTATAACATATATCATACCTTTTGCTCCCATATACAATATATAGTATTTTTTCTTTCATTCACCACAATTCTCTCTATATGTGGTACGTTTAACAAGTATAGCACAGTCTCTGACAAAAAGAAAGGGGCAAAAAATTATTCGTCATATTGCTGAATTTGATACATGGCAAGATAATTATCTTGACCATCCAGAGATACCACAGATACCTCATCCCCGGCATGTAATTCTATTTTCTCCTCGTGGTCTGCTTCGTCAAATTTTACAGTTTCATCTTTTCCTGAAGAACTTCTGATTTCCAGAGCAACCTTCTCCCAGCCGGACACTATCCTGTATTCTCCCGGATCTATTGTAAAATCATACCCCTGGTCACTGGCATCTGTATCGCAATCTCTGATGCAGTATCATCCGTTCTGACAATATAATTCTCTCCGGTGAACATATACCAGTCCGGATTGCCCCTCTGTTCATCCTGTCCGTTCTTTACTGCACTGATAGTCTCAGACCAGTCATCTGTCCAGTTATTCTCATTACTTTCATTACTTTCATTATTTTCATTACTTTCATTATTCTTATTACTCTCATTTACTTCATCAGAACTGCTGTCATCAAAAATACTGTTGAGATCTATGTCAAACTCATCATAGATAAATTCTTCTATCCTGTATCCAATCGTATCCCAATTCTCTGCCATCTGACCTATTATTACCATCAGAATCAGCACAATGATCCAGAAAATTTTGCCTGCCTTGCCGCTCTTTTTCTTCTCACTTTTTGCTGTCTTTTTTCCGGTACTGTATGTACGGGCAGTCTGTGCGCTGTACGACTGACCTGATGTTTTCTTTGTCCCTGATGTTTGTATTCTTGAAGTTTGTACTTTTGTATTTTGCATTCTAATAGTCTGTGTTCTGGCAGACGAAGTTTTTGCAGCTTTGGGAACTGTTTTATTTCTGTCAGACAAAGGGATCTCGTTCTCTGCCATTGCTTTTTTCACCTTTGCCGAAGCATGACGATAGTGCTCTGAACGGTCTTCGTTCAGATGATACAGTTCCATATCATTTCTATATGGCATTCCACAATATTTACACCTGCCGTTTACAATTGGTCCATCACAGACCTGACACCTTTTTCCCATATATCTTCCCCCTGAGTTTTATATAAATTTAACGCTTCATTCATTTACACATTTATTTTAACATTTCGCCCCAATCTTGCAAAGCTGAAATTGTGTTACTGTTCGTTCTGTTCTCCGTAACCATAATATCCCGCGAGATACTTCCAAATGAACAGTAATAATTGTCAAACTACCATTTTCCTGTTATAATAGCGTGGGAAAAGATAATGGATATTCAGTAAACAACAATATTTTTTATCAGTTTGCCATAAAATATGCAAATACAGAAATTACAGGAGGAATCCACTCATGGAACAGATTAAAATTCCTGACGGGTATCAGTCATCTTTAAATCTTCACGATACCCAGATTGCCATTAAAACTGTGAAAGATTTCTTTCAGCAGACACTGGCTCAAAAACTGAATCTGCTGCGTGTTTCCGCTCCGGTATTCGTTAATCCGTCATCCGGTCTGAACGATAACTTAAACGGCGTGGAACGTCCGGTAAGCTTTGATATCAAAGGCCAGCCGGAGAATGCTGAGATCGTACACTCTCTCGCCAAATGGAAGAGATATGCATTACAGAAATATGGCTTTGCTCATGGTGAAGGACTTTACACAGACATGATCGCGATCAGAAGAGACGAAGATCTGGACAATATCCACTCCGTATACGTAGATCAGTGGGACTGGGAAAAGATCATCAGCAAGGAAGAACGCAACATGGACACACTTGTTTCCACAGTACGTGCTATCTACAGCGTTCTCCGCAAGACCGAAAAATACATGGCTGTTCAGTACGATTACATCGAAGAAATCCTTCCGAGAGAGATCGCATTTGTCAGCACTCAGGAACTGGTCGACATGTATCCTGATCTCACTCCAAAGGAACGTGAATACAAGATTGTCAAGGAAAAAGGTGCCGTATTCCTTATGCAGGTCGGCAAAACCTTAACCAACGGAGAACGTCATGACGGACGTGCACCGGACTACGATGACTGGGAATTAAACGGCGATATCCTTGTTTATTATCCTGTTCTCGACATTGCTCTGGAGCTTTCTTCCATGGGTATCCGCGTTGACGAGGATGCGCTTAACAGACAGCTTACCATCGCAGGATGTGATGACAGACGCGAACTTCCTTTCCAGAAAGCAATCTTTAACAAAGAACTTCCATATACTATCGGCGGCGGCATCGGCCAGTCCCGTATCTGTATGTTCTTCCTCAGAAAAGCACACATCGGTGAAGTACATGCTTCCCTGTGGCCGGAAGAAGTAATGAAAGAAGCAGCAGCAAAAGGAGTACAGCTTCTGTAAAAAAGCCGTAAACCTGGAATACTCAGAGATCACAGACACACAGATGTGTAAATACACAATGTATATCTGAGTGCCTTATCAGACAAATGTAACGGGGCGAATACAAAAGTGAATATTTTATTTTTTCTAACACCTAAAAGTGATGTAGCATATATATTTGAGAATGAAACTCTTCGTCAGACTCTTGAGAAAATGGAGCACAGGAAGTTTTCCTGTATTCCGCTTCTGAGTCTGGACGGGAAATATAAAGGAAGTATTTCCGAGGGTGATCTTCTCTGGGGAATGAAAACCTTAAATGTTCCCGGACTGAAAAAAGCAGAGAGCATTTCCATTATGGCAATCCCACGAAGAGCAACATACAAGGCAGTTCACGCAGATTCTGACATGGAGGATCTGCTGGACAAGGCAATCAACCAGAATTATGTTCCGGTTGTAGATGATCAGGGATACTTTATCGGCATCATCACCCGTAAAGAGATCATTAAATACTGCTACAAAGAACTGAAGAAATATATAAAAGCTTCAGATTCATAAAAAGAGCTGCCGCATTGCAATTTTTCAATTGCTGGTGTGCGCCCCGTCAAGTAGACAATTAAAAAAATATAGGTTTTTTGCTACCCAGATCATGCTGGGTAGCATTTTTAT
>PPYE01776475.1_pt1 | contig 22773 bp, 26 predicted proteins | sample 1559881 | NCBI WGS metagenome assembly PPYE01 (sample SAMN08240022, study PRJNA423297) | Human gut metagenome, whole genome shotgun sequencing project.
CGTTACCTTAGACTTTTCAGAACTTCCATAAGCGTTTGTCTTTCAAATTAATCCATCAAATTGATAAGAATTTAAAGTAGTAACTTTATCAATAGTAGTCTGCTTCTTTTGCTTATTTGCCGATGGTAGCATAAGCTGTATCTTTCGTTCCAACACCGCCACTTCGGATTTCAATGCTTTCAGTTCCTCTTCTTTTTTTATATATACCGTCTATAATCTTCCGAAGCGTGGACAAATCTTTTGTACTACTCCATCAGTTTCTACCATATTAATCATTGTTATCAATCCGTTGTTTAATCTAACCTATCTTTTAAAATCGCCCGACTTTGGAGGGCGATTACTCCCTGCAAGGGCAAGGTGCAGCGAGTTACCCGCTGCCTTTTGAGTAACTCAAAAGACACCTTGCTATGTTCTTATGAACATAATAATCCGTCATAAGGACGGATTGAAGTTAGTATTGATTACCTCCCCATCCTTTCATACTCTAAGTTTTATAGTTTTCAAGTTTGACAACTTGATAATTTGCAAACATGGAAACAGGACAGCGTTGGTTATCCATGTGCAGAATACGGCACAATACCGCATAAACATCTGATATTTGGAACGGTACATATTCGTGATTTATATTTGCCAGCCGTTTGGAAATTTGGAGAATTGAAGAAAAGGTAATCCGCAAAATTGAGTATTTGACAGTTTGAAAGTTTATAAACATGAAAACAAGCAAACAATCCAATTCGCAAAAAGGCAAATTGCCAACCAATTTTGAAAGAATGGCTTTTTGATAAATTTCCAATAAGAAATAAAACCGGAAAAATTGAAAATTAACAGTATGTATCCTTTTAAAAAGTTAGATTTATGAAACAGAAACCCTTGTTCGTCGCTTTCTCCACCCAAAAGGGAGGAGCAGGTAAAAGTACCTTTACCGCCCTTGCGTCAAGCCTCCTGCATTATGTCCACGGATATAATGTCGCCGTTATTGACTGCGACTATCCGCAATGCAGCATCTACGAAATGCGCAAACGTGAAATCCGTCAGTTGGAGAACAACCTTTATTATCAGGCAAAGGCGGTAACCCTGCTGGAAGCCATCGACAAGCAGACCTACCCGATAGTCTGCGCCCGTCCCGAAGAAGGCATATCCAAAGCCAATGAATTCCTCGCATCCGAGAGCATGGAATATGACGTAATATTCTTTGACCTGCCGGGGACAATCAATAACGAGGGAGTAGTATTCACCTTTCTGAACATGGACTATGCGTTTGTACCGATGTCCCCCTCCCGTATGTCTATGGAGAGTACCCTCTCGTTCATTATCCCCGTAACCGAACTGATAACCTCACATAAGCAGTTGAACCTGAAATCCGTCCATCTCTTTTGGAACAGGGTGGATTCCCGTGTGCGTAAAGAGTGGCTGGAACATTACGCTAAAATAATCGGTGACTTCAAGCTCTCCCTGCTGGATACGGTCATCCCGCAATCTGCCCGGTATGACAAGGAACAGTCCGTATCGGGAAATGATGCGGTTTTCCTCTCGACCATATTCCCGCCGGACAAACAATTGGTCAAGGGGAGCAATATAGATTGCCTGATAGAAGAAGTAAAACAAATTGTAGGATTAAACAGAAACGACCATGCCGGAGAACAATAAGACAGACTATAACAAGATTCTTGAACGGGTATCACAAGGTATTCCCGTGGATTCCGATTACAAAAGATCGAAACCCGATGGGAGGAAAGATTATATCCAATCCAAAGAGCAGGGTGAAAAGGAAGAAGTACAACCGATTGTTGAGCTACCTGAACAATCGGGAACCGCCATTCCTCCCAAAAGTGCGGAGCTTGGAAAGCGAAAAAGAAAAACACGGGGAGATTATGACGAACATTTCTTCAACCGGGTGGATTTCACTTACCGAAAGCCGTTATATATCACCGCAAACACCCATCGCAGGCTCATGAGAATCGTTCATCTGATGGATTCATCCAAAGCGACCATCAGCAGCTATGTGGAAAACATCCTGTGCCATCATTTGGAGGTGTTCAAAGATGACATTGACAATATCTACCGGAATAATAACTTGAATCCGACAGAAGAATGAATACACCCATGAAAATCCTGCTCGCTTTGGATATTATACTGAACCTCTATCTGTGGTGCATGACAGAACCGTTCAGAAGCCGGTTGTGGCAGGGATGCAGTAAAACGGCAATATGCCTTTGGTCTGTAATAGTCAGTGTTGCAAATAGTTCTGCCGGATTATGCAGGAGAGGGTGGCATTTGAAAACAGCTACGAGCATTTTCATCAGAGAGTGGCATCACTGCAATTATTTCGGTGTTGAACTGCGTTTTGTCAAAGGGCAGCTCAAATATGTCGTCAAGCGACAATACCCGACTGCCACGGGTCTCGAAGTGAGGGAGATTGTCACGGACAGCCTGATAGCTGCGGTTGCTTCAATCGAGAATCCGCATGGCTATCCGGAAAAATATGATTTTGAGGATATTCAGAATTTAGGGGAGATTATTTCGGGGAATAAAAGCCGTTTGGATGAAAAGATGAAACATAAGAGTGTAAAAGTGGCTCTGGAACTTCACGACACGAACCTGTTTGATGCGCTGGTCAGCAGATTCCCCGATGCGCAACTCAGGGTATTGGAGGCATTGGAGGAGATAAGAGAAGATACCAAAGTCAATGGTGTTTTCAATACCAATTATAGGAAGTTCATCCGTGACTGTTGAATAGCTCTTTTTGCACAGGAAAAGAGACAGTTGCTTCCATTTCGGTGCCACAAGCTGCCAGTCGGTGCACAATCCATTGCCGTATGAAAACTTCGTTCTTTCTTTGCCCGTGAAATAAGAATTACGAACCAATAAATCAGGAACAATGGAAGTAGTAAGCATGGAAGCCTCGACCTTCGAGGCAATGATGGCAGGATTTGAATCCTTTGTCCATCGGGTGGAAACCTTGTGCAAGCAACACGGAGAGAAACGTCTTCAGGAGTGGCTCGACAATCAGGATGTATGTGGGATTCTGGGTATATCAAAACGTACCTTACAAACCTATCGGGACAACGGAACGCTGGCATTCTCCCAAATCGGGCACAAGATGTATTACAGGAGAGAGGATGTGAAGAACTTGATGGATGACAATTTGAAGCGGTGCAGATAACCATGGGAGAAATCATCACGAAAGACAATGAACGGGCAATACGTTTTTTCGGCTCGTTGAACAACTTATCCGCCTGTATCGAAAAATTGGTCCGTCATGGAAAACTGTCATTGGACGGTGAACATTTCCTGACCGACAAGGAGGTATCGGTAAGACTGAAAGTAAGTCGCAGGACTTTACAGGAATGGCGGACAAACGGGCAGATTGCCTATATCGCTTTAGGTGGCAAGACACTGTATAAAGAGAGTGATATTCAGACAATGTTGGAGAAGCATCACAGGAAGGCTTTCTGAAACAAGCCTATGCGGATTGGAGGAGAGGGAGTTGAAGTTGCCGCAAATCAAGTGCGGGGCAGTTTCAACTCCCCTCAAATTATATCCATGCGTCTTATCGGGTCGGTCGTTTCGTTGCAATGGCATTCTCTAATATGGCAAAGGAGAGATATGCAAGTTTTACGGGTTAAATACTACCTGCAAGGTGGAGATTTCATCCGTAACCCGCAGGGCTTGAACTTGCAGATTTCCCCTTTGCCTGTTTATCTTAGCCATTGTAACGGAACGGCTGATCCGATTCTGATTACATGGCGGAACGCCATTTCAGTCTTTCTTTAATTAGGCGATTGATTACAGTTGAAGCTGATATATAAAGGTATATTGGAGCACCCGGAACGGGCAGTTACTTTTCGTAAAATCCATTTTCTAAGAATCCCTGCATTGTGGCTATGAATCCGAAAAGCAAGAGCGATTATCATGTCAAGCCCGTAGTAATCCGGCAATATTGTGGCTCCAATCACCGTGCCACCGTGCTGCGTATCTGTTGTAACTACTCCCAATTTTAGAATTGCCCGTACATTAGACCGTATAGTCGGTAGCATTGCCCCGAACAGTTCTGCTATCTCAAAATCCCGCATCATTACCTTGTCGGGAACAGACACCGTGCCGTTCCCGTTGATCGTTACCATTGTTTCCTTTTCCATATCCATTTTTATCAGATTGCATGATTATCCCTTGTCTTTCTCCTTTCTATCAGTCTGTCCATATCTTCCGAAATCTTTTGGTCGGTGATTTTGGCATAGATTTGTGTGCTGGAAATATTCGTATGCCCCATCATCTTGGCTATACTTTCAATCGGAATACCCTCTGATAATAAGAGTGTTCCGAATGTATGCCGGGCTTGGTGATGCGAGAGGTTCTCCTTAAATTCCAACGCATTGCCGATAGCGTGTATTTCGTGCCAGAGAATATCACGGATTGGTAGCGGGAATACAGGCTTCGTGTCATCGGTTGTATTATAAAGCGACAGTATCTGTTCTGCTATCGGATGCAACGGGATGAAAGCCTCCACCTTTGTTTTGCCTCTCTTTTCACGGATATAAGTCCGATTATCGGCGGTCTTGCTGATATGGTGCGGATAAAGTCTGTATATATCTACATATGCAAGTCCGGTCAGTGAAGAAAAGATAAACATCCTGCGTGCCAATTCCAACATGGGATCTTCCATCGGGCTTTCCATCATCCGTTTCAGTTCGTTACGGCTGATATGGCGAAGTCTGGGCGGATTTTTCTTTTCGTAAGCAACATCTTCCAATGGGTTTGTCCGTAGAATCTCCCTGTCAACGGCAATATAAATCAGCCTGTTCAGCCAGCACAGGCATTTGTTCACCTTATCCGTACTGCAACCCATATCTTTCAGCAAAAATACCTTATAAGACAATCCGAACCGCTCCGTTATCTCTGAAAACGGATAATCCTCTTTCCCGAAAGTTAAAACGTACTCCCTCAAACATTTCTGGAAGATGATGGATTGACGGTAGGTGGAACGGGATTTTATTTCAACCGAGCGTTTTTCCAATCGTGCCAATTCTTCCATGCCTGCCTGTAATAAAGTGGTCGGAACGGAATTTATCCCGACAATCGTATTTTTCAACAGCTCGGCACTGATAATACCGCTGTCTTTGAGTATGGTTTCATAAGCGGATTCTATCTTACGTTTGAATTTCAGCAACGTATCATTATCCCTATTGTCCTTGACTTCTCCCTTTTTGGTGTTAAATTCTTCGGGCTTACAGTAGATACCGGTTGTAATAACACTGTTTTTACCATCAATCGTGATACGGCATAGAACGGCAGTGGTTCCGTCTGCCTTTACCTTTGTCCGGTTGATATAGTATAGTTGCTTGAATGTACTTCTCATGATGTTTATTGTTAAAGGATTAATTTGAAATCTTGGGTTGCCTCGATGAACTTGTCCATGTCCTCGAACAGCTTTTTGGGGGTGACACGGGCGTAAACTTGTGTCGTCTGGATATTGTTGTGTCCCAGCATCCGGCTGATGGTCTCAATCGGCACTCCCTCTTCGAGCGTAACCAGCGAGGCGAAACTGTGCCGCCCGGCATGATAGACCAAATCGGCTTTCATCCCGGCGAGGACACGCAGACTTTTCATATTGGCTCTCAATACCCTGTAATCCTGTACAGGCAATAACGTCTCCCGTGCATCGTCCTTGAACTTGTCCAACATGGCTATGGCTTCGGGCAATAATTTGACACGAGCCAGCAACTCGTTTTTCTTCCGGCGATATTTCAGCCACAATTCTCCGTTGTCATCGGTAAACAGGTTCTCACGGGTGATGGAAACCGTATCGGCGTAAGACGTTCCGGTATAACAGGCGAAAAGAAACAAATCCCGTGTAAGGGCGAGTGAAGGTCGTCTGGAAGATATTTCAACATCCCGTATCTTTTCAAAGTCCTCACGGCTGAGGGCTTTGGGGGCGGTTTCTTTCTGCTTGGGGAGTTTGTAATGGGCAAAATAGAACTTTTCGGAATGCCCTTCCTTGAATGCCAGCTTGCAGATTTTCTTTAATATCGCCAGATAGTGGCGCACGGTTTCCATTGCCAGACCTTTTTCGCTTAGCGTGTAGTTTTGGAAATCCCGGATGAACTGTTCATTCAATTGTCTGAAAGCAATATCGGAGGCGTTGAACTTCTTTTTTATCAGTTCGGCAAGGGCTTTACGGGTGTAGTGATAGGCGGGAATAGTCCCGACTGCAACATCCACACCGACACGGGATTTCAAATCATCAATCAGCAAGTCTAATCTTTTCAATAAAGTCATTTGTGTATCGACACTTCCTTGAAAGAGATTCTTTACTTCTTCGGCAGTGAATGGTTGTTTGCGCTCCATCAATGCAGCGTAAGCCTCATTAACTGAAAGCAGAAGTTTGTCCAGTTTGGCATTAGTCGTTACCGCTTCCCGGCTTTTACCGTTCAGGCGGCTTTCACGTGGATTCCATAAGTCCGGCGTACAGGAGAGTTTGCAACTGAACTGTGCCATTGAGCGACCGACTGTTACCCGTCCCATGATGGGAGTCTTACCCGACTTGTCGGGAGTGCTCTTTTTCAGGTAGAGCAATACCTTGAATTTTTCTTGTTCCATAACGCTTATAATTTTTGTGGGCAAAGTTACCCGGCATATAAGCGTTCTTTGATATGCAAAATACTGTGTATCAGCGAAACTAAACAGCGGCTCAAGTTCTTTTATCTGCTTTCGGTTACCTGTTTCCATCCGGTAACTGACCGGTTAACGGTTTGGTAACTGAAAAGCTGCGTAAATACGCTGTATTCTGAACTTTCTATCTTTAGCAAATTAGAGCAAATCGGCTCATTTCAAATGTGTTACATATAATACTGCGTTTCATTGCTTTTACTTGCTTTATGGTAGATTTTCCACCTTGCACGTCATTCGTGCGCGACTTCTGTCCTGATAGCCAATGGAGTACCGATTGAAACGGTATCTAAAATCTTAGGGCATACCAATATTAGAACTACTCAAATCTATGCACGAATTACTGATGTAAAGGTTAGCAATGATATGGAATTATTGGTACGCAAATTAGATATGGCTAAATGAATTTCAGGTGACTGAAATGGTTATCGTCAGATAACAGCAAGGTGTGTTCAGAGCTGCTGAGATTTATCCCAGCAGTTCTGAACTCTTTTAGAAAAGCACTCCGAAGTCGTGTTTCCAATGAAAGAGAAGCTATTCAACTTAATCTCACTCATCAATAGAATTTCCATTTTTTGCGAACTCACTCCTTACTTTACAAAATATTTCGGATTCTTTATCTGATTTTTATTGACTGCCATTTATAATGGTATACATATTATTAATATTTTTGCTAATGGTTTGAACACTAATTCAGTGTATTAATGTGTTTTTAATAAAGAAACTAAAAGATGGATTATAAAATTGAAGATATTAACTTACAAGCTAAGCTTGAAGAGTTGAATTTAAAACTCCCAAGTACATTAACTTTTTTTCCAGAGAATATCGAAGAGGTAAAGCAGAAAGAGGACTTTGTTTTTACAGATAGTATGCTTGATTTAAACAAGATTTTCAGGCAAGAAAATCTTGATATTACTGTATTAGGAACTGACACAGAGCTCTACCGAACTAGAAAAAATGCAGATATTTATCTACCTGCAATCTTTTTTAGTCTTTCACTAGTAACAGAAAACCCATCAATAGTTTCTATCTCTTTAAATGTATTATCAAACTATATCTATGATCTTTGCAAAGGTTCATTTGGTAAAAAGACAGCTAAAGTAGAATTTTATATCGAAACAGAGAAAGAGGGAAAAATAAGGAGGATTAGTTATAGTGGGGACTCTGAAGGTTTAAAAGACCTATCCAAAATAATAAAAGCAATGAAATGAAAGATGAATTAAAAAACATCAACTTATTAATTGACGAATTCAATAAAATAGCATTTATTGCCCAAAGAAAAGCATTCATAACTATTGCTTCCGAAATACAAAAAGAAGAAATAGAAACAATAGAGGCATATAGAAACAGTCTGTTTGAATTAAAAAGAAAATATGTTGAACACGAATTGAATGAAGAGGCAAATCTTACCTTTTGTCTTGAACAATCCTTACAATCTATACAGTACGAGTTGCAAATGCTCATAAATATAAAAGAAGATAATATGAACGAAGCTTGGAATAATTTAGTAAAGGCACAAGTCACATATGAGAGTGTCGCTAGAAACTGCCCATATGAGTCCATATCTGCTAATGGATACATGAGAAAACTTGAATATTATGAAAAAATACTATTCCCCGGAATGATGTTTGCAAGTATTGGTGGTATTATCAAAAAAAGTCACTGTTCGATATGTAATGAAAGCTATAACAAATGTAATCATATAAAAGGAAAATTATACAATGGCGAAATGTGTGTAAGGATGGTTACTGAAATGGAATTAGAGGAAGTCTCATTAGTTGATATCCCTGCCAACAAACAATGTAGAGTATTGACTACAACCTATAATGGAAAAACTGTTGATTCTTTAACATTAAGAGAAATAGAGAAAACAAACGATGAGTAATTTAGAACAAATTAGTCCAATTACCATTCAGCATTAAATAAAATTCTGTTGTTTATTCAAATATTCTTCGCTCGTCGGGACGGGTGGTCCCGCCCCTTGCCGCTGGGCGTTCCCCGACCGATGAGTTTTTAGTATTGTATTGAAATATTGTTTTCTTGAAATATTGATAGCTTGATTTCTTGACAACTTGTTTTCTTGATTTCAAGATGTCAAAATTGCAAGACTGCATGAAACTAAGCCTGAAAGAAAGATAGGTAAACATCATTCTATTATTCATGTATAGACAAAAAAATATTTTCTCTTTTCAAAAGTTCATGTAGTCTATGAGGGACTTGCGAAAAGAGAAAATAATTAGCAGAACCTTAAAGGTAGGGTGATTAATTGTCGTTTTCGTCCATCTTCCGAAGGAGTTTTTCTATTAAGCTGTTAAGGAAGGCTGTTCTATCCCTTTTGCGCTCCCTGATGGTGAGATAAGTACGGTAGTAATCACCTAAGTCTATTTTGAAAGACGCTTCTATATAGGTCATTATTTCCTTTATATCGGCATTTCCATTATTCAGCACTCCGGCAGCAAATATGGCATACCCCAATTCAATGGCAGCGACCTTTGTGCCCGTCCATCGAAATGGGTTATCAGGGAGAGAAGCCCGGCTAGTTTCTACTACTTCTATCCTTTCTACGTCTTGTAAACGTTGTTGCAGGTAAATTTCTAGCATATCATAAGCCAACATCTTGGCTACTCTATGGTCACAGCAGGTAGAGAACAAAGGATATTTGTCCAATAACCCACAATTATGACACAACTTATAGTTCTCATGCCCTCTAAGGAAATAGTATCGGTCTAAATGTGTCGCTTTGGAGCGATAATACTGGTAAAAGTCAAGGTTATTATTGCAGAAATCTGTTATTGCAGTCTGCTTTTTCTTGTAATACTCCTTAACCACTTCTTTATTGCCATTAGGCTTTCTTAGTTCAAGCGTATAAATATCGTTGTAGTATATTAATTTGCTTAGAATTAACGGTTTGCTATTTTTGAAGAAGTCTATTTCTTCCTCATTATCCCGAAAGTTATATTTGTGTATATACTCTCTTAGCTCTTCAAACAACGGTCTGATGAAATCAATCATATACAGAGCTTTATCAGAAGATATGTCACTATCTATACAGGATGTTTCTATCTCTGCATTAATCTTCAATATTAGTTCATTAGAAATCTGTTTTACTATCATTTTTATTATATAAGTTTATATTATTTAGCTAAATGCAATACCCTATATTCCTATTGTTTAGAATATTAGAAGAGCATTAAAATCAGTTTGCAAAAGTAACTCAAAATCAACAGCGGATACAGATATAGTTTTTGTATATTTGCAGGGTACAGATTATGTGAGTTATGAAAAAGGAAGTTTTATATCAAGAAATTGCCAAAAGTATTGCTTGGCAGATAAAAAAGGGTGTGTGGAAAGTTGGTGAGAAATTACCCTCTTTACGCACTATCAGTAATGAAAATGGAGTAAGTCTAAATACGGCAATTCAAGCATATTATGAACTGGAAAAGGACGGCTACATAATATCACGTCCAAAATCGGGGTATATTGTCAATTATAAGCCAATACGCTTATCTGCTCCTGCAACAACACAACCATCTGTGAAAAATGAAAGTAAAGAGGTTGTAGAATTAATTGCTGAAGTATATCGTTCATTAGAAATTGGGGATAAATCTATTACTCGGTTTTCTTTAGGGATGCCCGAAGATGTTTTATTACCTATTGCAAAGCTCAATAAGGAACTGATAAAAGCCATGCAAGCACTTCCGGGTAATGGTACTCGGTATGATGAAACACAGGGAAACATCCACTTGCGCAAGGCTGTAGCTCGCTTCACTTATAGCTGGAATGGTAATTTGACAGAAGATGACATAGTAACTACGGCTGGGGTTACTAATGCCGTCGCTTTAGCTTTATCTGTAATTACTAAGTCAGGAGATACGATTGCCGTCGAAAGTCCGGTTTATTTTGGAATGTTACAACTTGCCAATAGCTTGGGATTACGTGTTTTAGAACTACCTACAAATCCCGTGACAGGCATTGATCCCGATGCATTAAGAAGAGTGTTACCACAAATTAATGTTTGCCTGCTTATAAGCAATTTTAATAATCCATTAGGAAGTTGTATGCCTGATGAGCACAAAAAAGCGATTGTCAATATGCTGACTGAACATGATATTCCCTTAATCGAAGATGATTTGTATGGTGACATTTTCTTTGGTAATTCGCGACCTAAACCTTGTAAAGCTTTTGATAAAGAAGGAATTGTATTGTGGTGTGGGGCTGTATCTAAAACATTAGCTCCGGGGTATCGAGTAGGATGGATTGCTCCCGGAAGATTTAAAGAGGCTATTATTCGCCGGAAAAATATACACCTAATATCTACGCCTACTCTTAATCAGGAAGCCGTCGCTAACTTTATGGAAAATGACAGATATGAAAATCATTTGCGTAAACTTCGCCGGGAGCTTTGTGCAAATAGTATTCATTTTGCTCATTCTATTATGGAGCATTTTCCTGAAAACACAAAGATTGTAACCCCACAAGGGGGATTTATGCTTTGGGTGGAGTTAGACAAGCGGATTGATACAACAGAACTTTATTACAGGGCTATGCAGCGGAAAATAAGCATAGCCCCCGGACGTATGTTTACATTGCAAGAACAATACACGAACTGTATGCGTCTAAGTTATGGGCAACGATGGACACCATTTCTTGAAGAGCGTTTAAAACGATTGGGCGATATAATCAAAGAGTCACTTTGATGGACTGACGTATGTCTGTAACACTTCTCCGATTATTTGAAGTCCTTTTATAATTCGATCCTCCGGCATATTAGAGTAATTTAATCTAAAGGTATTTTCTTTGTGCTCTACAGGATAGAATGAACCACCAGGTACGAAAGCTATTTTTCGTTCTATACACTTTTGCAGAATATCACGTGCTGAAATTTCTTCGGGTAATTCAACCCAAGTGAATAATCCGCCTTGTGGATAGGTATATCTAATATTATCGGGGAAGTAGCGCTCTATACATTCCATAGCTATATCTCTGCGTTTTCTGTACACCTTTACGATTTTTCCAATATGTTTATCAATATCATATTGTTTCAAATACTCGGCAATAGTCATTTGAGCTATTGTATTACATTGTAAATCTGTACCCTGTTTAACCAGCACATACTTGCGGATAATATCTTTATCGCCAGCAATCCAGCCAATCCGAAAACCGGGACAGAATATCTTAGAGAAACTACCGGTACATAAGATATTGCCAACCTTATCAAATGATTTTATAGAGGGCAAAGATTCACCTTCAAATCTTAATTCTCCGTATGGATTATCTTCAATAACAGGAATATCATATCGAGCGGATAGTTCCGCAAGTTTTTTACGTCTTTCCAAACTCCATGTTCTGCCTGTTGGATTTTGAAAGGTTGGTATAACATAGATTAGCTTTATATTCTCTGTCTTATTTAGCACATCTTCCAAAACAGCCATATTCATACCCTCTTCATCCGTAGGAATCTCTACAAAACTACACCCGTATGATTTAAACGCACTGATTGCTGCCAAGTAGGTAGGACTTTCACATAATACTATATCGCCATTATCCAAGAAAACCTTACCTGATAAATCCAACCCTTGCTGTGAACCATGTGTGATAAGAATATTGTCTTTATCAAACGATGTTCCTAAACGGTCATTCATCCGTTGAGAAATCCACTCTCTTAAAGGTGCGTACCCCTCTGTAGTAGTGTATTGAAGAGCTTTTGTTCCTGCCTCTTTCAGTACAATCTGGTTTACCTCATTAATTTCATCTACAGGGAATAATTCAGGGGCAGGTAATCCACCAGCAAATGAAATAACATCTTCTTGTTCTGTGACTTTGAGTATTTCTCGTATTTCCGAAGCCTTTATATAAGACATTCTACTTGCAAATTTCAACTTCATAATGATTAAATCTATTTGAGAATTAAAATATTGCAAAGTAAAGCATAAAAGGAAAACAGAAACAGATACAAATTATACAATATTAATAGATACAGATTTCCGGTATCAAGCACAAATGCAATACTTTTTAATTCAGAGAAATACTTCAAGACCGTTTCATGACTTTCATCTAAACCGTGCTAAAAGAATGTATTTCAAAAACATACTATCATAAATTTATTTACCTTTGCAAAAAACATAGTTACATGAAGGATTATCCTATAAACGCAATAGATAGCGAATATATAGAGTGGCTAAAAGCCATCAAACAGCAAATTCGTTCTACCAAAATACGAATGATAAAAACAGCCAATACAGAGTTGATACACTTTTATTGGCGGTTGGGACAAATGATCTCTCAAAAACTGAAAGAACAGAATTGGGGTGACAAGGTAATAAATAAGCTTTCAGTAGACTTGCGCAATGAGTTTCCTGACATGCAGGGCTTTTCCCGTCAGAACCTATATTACAGTAAGAATTTCTATGAGTTTTATGCAGGGCAAATGCATATTTCGCCCAATAGCTCAATTGTCCCCCAAGTTGAGGGACAATTACAAATAGCTGATAATTATAAGATTATCTTTGATATTCCTTGGGGACATCAAAAGGTGATAATTAGTAAAGCTCAAAATATAGAAGAAGCATTATTCTATGCACATCAAACTCTATCTAATAGTTGGAGCAGAAGCATTTTAGAAAATCAGTTCAAGCAACAATTCTACGAACATTACGGACAAGGACAAACAAACTTCTCGCAGACCTTACCAGCCCTAACAGCGGATATGGCACAGGAAGTAGTAAAAGACCCGTATTGGTTTGATTTTGTGTCTGTATCTCAAAAAGCACGAGAACGAGATATAGAAAAACAACTTGTAACTCACATTACTCAGTTTCTTCTTGAATTAGGTAAAGGGTTTGCATTTGTAGGGGAGCAATATTGTTTGAACTTGAACAACAAGGAGTATTTCTGCGACCTCTTGTTCTATCATATACCTTTGAGAGCTTACGTAGTTATAGAGCTTAAAAATGGAAACTTTAAACCTGAACACTTGGGACAGCTAAACTTCTATCAAAACCTTATCAACAACACGCTAAGAGGAGAATATGATAATCCGACCATAGGGATGCTACTCTGTCGAGATAAAGATAGGATTGAAGTAGAATATGCATTGCAAAATATATCCTCTCCAATTGGGGTTAGCGAGTTTAATGTAAAGGAGTTACTTCCTGATAATCTGAAAAGTAAATTGCCAACAATTGAGGAAGTTGAAGAAGAACTTAACAAATTTGTAGAATAATAAAGGTTATCCGATATGAAATACTTGTATATATCAAGAAATCAAAGCATTAGTTTTAATGAAGACTATTGGTACATTAATGGCATTGAGCAAAAAAGACCTATCGAAGAGATAAGGACAACTGAGGAATTAGCTAAGAATGGTACAAAACAATATATGAGAAGTCTATTGACCAATCTATTTTCTCACTTTAAGCATATAGCGATATTAACAGCAGCAGGAACTTCTATGGACAATGGGACACACAGGGCTATAATCAAGTTGAACAAGCATGGTCTCAGCTCTAGCTTCCATATATGTCGTAAACTTTTTCGAATGGACGCGTTGCTCTTTACGAAGCTCATAACGATACTGGGCATAGGCTGCATCGTATACGTCTGAGGGGTTCCATTTATTACGACGAAGTTCACGATATAAACTACTGCGATGGACGCCCAGTTTATGAGCTATTTCATCTTTTTTTATTCCTGCTTGCAGATACGCTTGCAATTCGTATCTTTGTAATTCGGTAAACTGTTTCATCATACGACTGATTTGGTAGGAGATTGAGGGAGTAAGATAGAAACTTTTTTTCCAAGGGAGAAGAAAGATGAGTTTTTTTCATCTTCTTCTCTCTAAAATTATATTTCTACACGATATTCTCAATCAACTGTCGCATTTATAACTTGAACTTAGGGTTACTAGTAAATCAAGACGAGATAGTAATCGGCTCAAGATGCCTAAATGGTTGGTTATGGTGTCGAAAAGAAAATTCAACCAAGGAAGGTTGGGTACCGATCAGATGTTTAAAGCGATCTATTGAATCATTGTAGAATAAGTATTGCCGAAATGATAAAATATTACCGAATTTGTAGAAAGAAAATATATATTACGTAATCCATAGTAAAAATGAAATCAAAAATAGACAACAATTTAAGAAATGCGAAGAACATAGGTGCAACTATCGAGAAATACCTTAATGAAATTGGTATATTCACTTTAGCCGATCTTGCAGAAACAACCTCTGTCAAAGCTTTTATAAAGATACGTGAACAACATCCTGAAAAGACTATACCTGTGTGCTATTATCTCTATTCTTTAGAAGGAGCTCTATTAAACTTACACTGGAATGATATTCCATCAGAATTAAAAAAAGAACTAAAAGATAAAATTCAGGATTAACTATTAGAACAATTTGATTAATGATTAGGCTATTAAAAAAGAATTAGCAGATTGATTCATTTTTACACTTATTAATATGACATATGAGATTACCTTTGCAAAAAACAATAAGCATATTAAAATGATACGATTACATAATAAAAACAGGTTTTGAAAAGGAAGACATTATTAAGTCCTCAGTTATAAAAGAGGGACAAATAGTTGATGAATATTTATATAGTATTAGAAAAAAATGAAAAAAGATATAGGCGATCACATTATTAGTAAGTTAGATTTGCAGGATATAGCTAAAGTGTTGTCCGATGAATTAAGCGGGTCGGAACTGAACACTGTTTTACTGGACGTTTTTAACAAGCGTGTTCAGCAGGAAACTCCCTCGTCTTTACTAAGTAAATATGAGGGCAACAAGCTTGTTAAGCCCGCCTTATTAGAAGATGTTTTAAAATATAAAGAAAATGAATTACGGTGCTATAAATTAATAGCAGGTAGAGGATTTGAACCCATAGAACTTTCCCCGGTCGCTCAGTTTGGGACAAGTAGTATTATAGCAACAGTAGATCAGAAAAAAGTCCTTACTTCTTTAAGAAACACAGAAGTACAGGCAGACCCGACGAATGCAATAGCATTACATTACGCATCGTTAAAGAAAAAAGGAGAATTAGATAACAAAACTTACAATTACAGTAACATTTCACGAGTAATAAGGACACAGGTATTTAATAATCCTAATTTCACTCCTCATTTTACTGTTCTCGCCCTTATTTCGTGTGGTAGAGATACTGGTAGCTTTAATTTTGAGAAAGAAGAACTATTAAAACATTTAACTACATCGTATGAAATATGTAAAAGTTACGGTGTGGAAAAAATATATTATGAGATTATTCCATGCAAAGGTTATGACAGTCAAAGCCCGCTTATAATGGAATCAATATCGTATGTCCGGGAAAAGAATAGTAATCTTGAGGTCTTGGTTATAGCACCGGAACATGATAATAACTATTACCATGGTTTCAGAATAAAGCAGCAAATAGTGATCGGCGGCAATACTATTGAAATTGCTGACGGTGGATTGCTTGATTGGACACAACAGCTATTAACCAACAAAAAAGAGCGAATGATGACATTCGGGCTTGGTATTCAGGTATTATATCACCTAACTAAATAAACATGGTAAAGAGTAAAGTCATATTTGAAGATGAAGAACAGGTAGAGATTAAATATCCTTGTTTTGAATTAAAGGATATTGTTGAGTATTATTTTGAAATATGTACTCCTAACAATTCTATAACTCCATTTTCACTTGTGGCTTTGCCCAATGCTAATATCTTAGTTTCAATTTATATTTCCGATAGTAGTCAGACATTCAAAGTACATCGTGAACATGGTATAATTGATACATCGGGGGATAAGATATCTGGTAGCTTAACAGAAGCGATCACTGTAATACACGCTCCCGGAACCCATGAATTTTCAATAAAATTCAAGCCGGGAGTTTTGTACTCCTGTTTGTCTAAAGATATTTCAACTTTGGTGGACAATCATTTGTCGCTGCAAAAGTATCTAAATCAAAAAGTAATAGACGAACTAAAATTGAGAAGCTCTTTTGCCGAGCGAGTTCAGTTTGTAGAGAATTGGCTTTTAAGTAATATGAAAATCTTTAGTTCTGATTTCAAACTCAATACTGTAATAAAAGCAATTTACTATATCAATAATAACCGTAATTACAAATTGAACACAGTAAGTAAGGAAGTTGGGGTGTCAAATCCTACACTCAATAGATATTTCAAAGAAGTATTAGGTATATCACCCAAACAATGCTTTAAAGCTTTACGCTTTAAAACTGCATTGAAGAACTATCGTGCAAATGGTAGTTATGATTTATACGACGAATTGGGATATACCGACTTTTCCCATTTTGTAAAAGAAGCTAAAAATTTGGCAAACACAACTCCATCAGAACTATAAGAAAAAGAGAAAGTAATAAAGACTATAAAAGCACATTAATAAAATATTATCTATGACAATGAATAAAAATATGAAACTTTGGAAATACAGTGGGACATTTCTTGTTATAACAGGAGTAATCCATACAGTATATGCACTATTACTTGGGAAAGAGGACTTTACGGACATGATAAAAGATGGATTAATAAACTCCACAGATGACAGTTACAGCCGTGCTTTCGCCCTTTGGTTTTTAGTATGTGGGATTATACTTATTCTTTGGGGGCTAACACTCCAATACTATATCAAAAAAGAGCAGAAACCTGCACCTCTGGTTTTGGGGTATTGCATTTTAGCCTTCGCTGTGGTTGGATGTATCATAGAGCCGATTTCCGGTTTTTGGCTGTTTTTGCCGCAAGCATTAGTTATAATTGCTGCAAATAGAAAAAGGAACATATAATAGACAACATTATGAATATAATATCAGTAAGAGAACAACCTCAATACACCCAACAAATTATAGCGTATTTACAGCAATGTTGGAACAAAATGGCGCCAATTCTATATAGCGATTGTATAAGCCATTGTGTAGATGCTCTACATCCACTGCCTCAGTGGTACGTCCTGGAAAAAGAGGGCGAATTTATCGGATGTGCGGGACTTATTACCAATGACTTTATCAGCCGAATGGATTTATATCCGTGGCTCTGCGCCTTATTTATTGACGAAAATCATAGGGGTAATAACTATGCGCAAATGCTTATAGAAAAAGCCAAAGAGGATGCTCGGAAATTTGGATTCAGGAGTTTATATCTGAGCACCACTCATGTTGGATATTACGAGAAGTATGGTTTTCGATATATTGGAGATGGTTATCATCCATGGGAAGAGCAATCACGTATTTATGAAATAGAGTTGTAGAGTATGGGACAAATAACGAAGTAGATACAGAGGTTGACTATATGAGAACCAGCTTTGATAAAAATTACATTTGCATGAGATATATTCCTAATATACTAAGTCTAATTAGAATTCCACTGTCATTGAGTCTATTACTATTTGTAAGTAACTACTATGGATTTATGATACTCTATTCCTTATGTGGACTTAGTGATATACTTGATGGTTATGTAGCACGTAGAATGAACCTGCAAAGTACTAGGGGAGCAAAACTAGACTCTCTTGCAGATCTTATTATGTATACGGTAGTAATCATTATGCTTTGTTTATGGGATTTTAATGCATTAGCCGACTTTATACCATTCTTGATGCCTGTAGCCTTACTTCGTGGAGCTAATATCGGGATTATGTACCGCAAGTTCTATCAACTTGGTGCAATTCATACTATCGGGAATAAAATAGTAGGCTTATTAATATACTGTATTCCTTTTATTTATATTTTTATGGGTAGCTTCTCTTTCCTATGGTTTATATTACCATTCTTGATTATCGTTCCTTTCGAAGAGACTTGTATTATTCTCCAAATGAAGAAATTGGATTTGAATCGGAAAGGATTATTCTTTGCCGAACATTCTGTCGATTGAAAATAAGAAATTTTGTAAATAATAAGCAATAGAATACAAATGAAACCATTGAGATTAATGCCATCGACACTGATATTCGTATCGGCAGCCATGCTTATGGGGGTGATAACCCACTTATGCATTCCGTTTCTTTCGGAAGTTGCCGGATTGGAGTCCATTATCTTCTGGTTTATTTGCGGAGGGCTTGGAGTTTTCACTCCACTTATTATTGCCGGCGTGATGATGCTTCGCAAAGAAGGGGGCAAATTCACAAAAGAGACCTTTGTGGAGCGACTACGATTCAGACCTATGACTCGTAGAGATTGGCGTTATTCACTTCTGGCGTTGGTGGTAATCGGACTCTTGACAAGTGGAATTATGATTGCGATGCAAGTCCTTTTTTCGGATTTCAACCATACTCCATCGTTTATGACTTTGGATCCGCTTTCACCGAGAAGATATTGGCTATTGCTTGCATGATTGCCATATTGGTTGCTCAATATCGGAGGCGAAGAGTTCTTTTGGAGAGGTGTGTTGTTACCTCGGCAAGAAAAGACTTTCGAAGACAAAACGTGGATATTACATGGCACTGGTTGGGCAATTTTTCATATAGCGTTTGGTTGGCAACTACTTGTCATGTTATTACCGCTATTGTATATAGAGCCTTATGTGGTACAAAAGACACAGAACACATGGACAGGAGTATTTCTACATGGGGTAATCAATGGTCCTAGTTTTATCGCAATAGCACTGGGGATTATTTAATATAATACAACTGCAAAAAAAATGACAAATAAAGAGATTAAAAAGTTATGTCGCTCGTTTGGAGCTGATCTGGTGGGAGTTGCCTCGGTCGAACGGTTTGTAAATGCTCCGAAAGGATATCACCCAACCGATGTTATGCCAACGGCTAAGTCAGTCATCTCTCTTGGAATGGTTTTACCCAAAGATATTCTCGAACAGGATATACGAACATATACGGATATACGCAATGAGGCAGTTAAAAAGATGGATAAGGTTGCTGCGGATGTAGCAGCCGAACTCAAAGGACTCAAATACAAAGCCGTGTCAATAGTCTCTCTTAGCGGTAAATTCGTAGATGGACATTTCCGCTCGCGTGTGTCACTTAAACATGCTGCCGAACTTGCCGGGCTTGGAGTTATAGCTCGCAACTACCTGCTTACCAATAATAAGTACGGGAATCTGCTTTGGTTTACGGCAGTAGTAACCTCGTTGGAATTAGAGCCCGATCCATTGGCGACATACCAGGTTTGCAACAACTGCAACCTATGCGTCGATCTTTGTCCTTCGGGAGCACTCACTGACGAAAACAATTTTAGTCAAAAAGGATGCCGGAAAGTTTGCTATATTACCGTAAAAGGTGTATTGGAACTTCGTTGCTGGCAATGCCGAAATGTCTGCCCGTATAAACATGGTATAAATGATTAAAATAAATTATCTAAAATACAATGAATAATGAAACAAGAGATTCTATTTATACTACTCAAAGACTTTGCCGATTGGGAAGGAGTGTACATTGCTCCCTAGCTGAATTACGGTTGTGGGCCTGATATCAAGAGTAAGTACGTGGTTAAAACAGTGTCGGTGACAAAAGCTCCCGTTGTGTCATGCGGTGGATTCACGGTATTGCCCAATTACAGCATCGATGATATTCCCGCCGATTATGCCGGAATCGTCCACCTACTGGATTAACAACGGATTCGCAAAAGATGACAAATTCCTGAATCTATTATAAAATGAACAATATTAGAAAAATAAAACCAATTACCACCCTCTTTATGTTAATGTCTGTTGATGGTAAAATCAGTACAGGTGCCGTAGATGAATTGGATGTTGACAGGGAGTTTCCTCGTATTAATGGTATGAAGGAAGGGGTATACCAATATTACGAAATAGAGAAAACCACTGACCTTTGGTCACTTAATTCAGATGCATAGACATCCTTAATAAATAGCTAGTTTATTCATGAATTTAAATATAGGAAAACTCTTAAAAGCTTTCTTTTTTTCTATTTACTTGTAATATATATTTACCTTTTCAACATTCTCTAAGAGCAAATATATTGCAGTGTTAACCTCTGCATCATTTTTTTGTATGCTCAAAACTTCAAGTTCTGCTAGCTCTTCCATATTTAAGGATCGTTTTCTTTTGATTGCTTGTAGCTTGTTTATCAATTTAATTTCCATTGGTAATGATATACAGTTTGAATATATCCATTCAGACAATTCTATAGCTTTATCTAACAACTTCATATTACAAGTCTTATCAAAGGCAGAAAGCATATTTAAAAGTGCTTGGTTTATTCTCCCATCTAATATCTCATGACTTCCATAACTTGTTAACTCATTAAAAATAGTATCATAATATATTGAAGAAATATATTCATAGTCACGTATACTAAATAAGATGCACTGAGGCATCCTAATATTCTTACTCTTATATTGCATTGTTAATTCTACATCTTGTGTCAGCTCATGAACAAAGCGATCAGGCTCTCCATTGAGACCTTTTATAAATACCAACGGCAGATAAAGATTGAAAATCCGCATATTTACACGCTGAATATTCGCCCATTTTGAATTGATATATGGAAGTTTATTTACTATCACCTTTATCAAGACAGCCAGCGCACTTTCATAACAGTCATCAAAGTTATCATAATCAATTATTAAATCCTCCTGCACATTTAAAGAGTTTAGAACTTGCAAAATACTCTGCAAATAGTTGTATTGTTCCTCCATTCCTAAAACATCAAAACAATTTTCATTTATATGCAATTTGATCTTTCCTAAATTAAAAGATAAAGACTTTGATAACTTTAGCAGAAATTCCAAAGTATGTATTTGCTCTTTTATCGAACCTTTTAAATTTACATTATACGAATATGTATTATCTTGATTTATTATAATACTAATGCATTGACCAAAAGAGATTTCTTGAAAAGCTTTAGTATATTTTGAGGTAAAAGTCGTAAAAAAGACTTCATCATCAATAGATACATTATCATTGTGATTAGTACTAAAAGCCTGAATCAAAACTTTATCAATAGGTCTATCCGGATAACCTGTTAATGGAGACTTCTCATACAAAAACACTTCATTAGAAAACATATACTTAAACAATGAAGACACTTTGTTTTCATTACAACTTACAGAAAAACTAACAGAAAGTTGTTTGAATTGTATTTCATCTAACTCCAATAACTCAAAATTAGGACTCGCTACAAAGCTTGACTGCCTGTTACAATCATCAATAAAATTTATCAAGACCGAAGTTATATCATGAATAGAAGGTACTTCTTTAAACTCAAGATTAGTACCTTTTTTACCAACACTTCTATTTAGAATTCTTTCAATATCAACAGGATGTAGCAAATTATAAAAAATATGAGGTTCTCTTTCGTGGTCAATGTAAACTACAAAATAAGCTACACCATGAATCTCATAGTTCTTTAAATCAGAAAGTTCCACACGATATTTATAGTGAGTTTTGAGTACAGGCTTTCCGACATATGTTCCTTTTACTTGAACAGCAACCTTCCCCATTAAATAGCATTTGCTCTTAGAACGATTATTAAAGACGTAAATATTACCATCCCATGATGGTTCCTTATCCCCTTCATTTATAAAAGGAGACAAGTAATCGGTCTTAGAAATATATCCAGTAACGGCTGATGTAGCTAATTTCTCAATATCCATCTGTCAATCACATATTATAACATTTACCATTCTATACTAAACCCATATCATTACATGAGACAACAAAGATAATAATTTTCAAAGTTCACTGGTCTAATAGCATTGTCATTAAATAAAATTACAACTTAGGAAAAACGGTTTAAATTATATCCTCCCTATATTTATATCATTTACTTCAAATCACATATTATGAAGAAATTTCCGAAAAGCCAAAGATTAAACAAACACATAGATGAATTCAAAACTCTTTCTTTATTTTACCAGACTTAACTAAAAGTTAAAGGAATATGGTAAAACCTAATTGAATATTCACAGCTTACTTCTCCGCAAAAACAGAAAAAGAATCAATGCCCATTTTCACAACTACCCGAAAGCAGTACAATAAGGACCTGAATTTCCTATTATAAAGAATCTAAAACAAATACAAATGTCGAAATCGTACAATAGGAATCCTATACAATTGCTTATATTTGTACTATCAGATCGTTTTTCAACAGATACCCTTTCTAAATATGTACAAAGAATACTTACCATGCCA
>PPYE01681595.1_pt1 | contig 22772 bp, 14 predicted proteins | sample 1559881 | NCBI WGS metagenome assembly PPYE01 (sample SAMN08240022, study PRJNA423297) | Human gut metagenome, whole genome shotgun sequencing project.
GTGACTCTATCACTGTGGGTTGAATGTTCGCTTACAGGCTCACATTCAATCCTCGTTCTAAGGCCACAAATATAGGGTATCTTCTCTCTTTGGGTGCTGTCTTTGGCTGTTGAAGTAAATTCAGAATTGGGAGTTTTAATTTCGTAAATCAGGTAAAAATTTAAATTTCTTTCGGCGTCTCCTTTGTCATTCAGCAAATCAGAATCTTATGGTAATTTTCATGAAATTAGAAATTTGCTTTTACCCCCGTAGCCTTGCTAAAATTATGTTTATGAAAAAAATCACGGGAGGCTGTAATGAGGGTTATGAGGAATAAGAATGATTGGATGCAAAAGAAGAGCATTATTATTATATTAGTGGTTCTTTTATTAGTAGCAATTTTAGCTGTGGCGGCAGAACTTGGAATGAAGAGTGGTGGCAGGCCGAATAAAATAATAGAAAAAATTACGGATGGAAATGAAGATAATTCTAATTCGGATTCCAATAATATGAAAGAGAAAGATAGCGAGAAAGAATTCGAGGGTGATACGAACAGTGAATTGAATACGGGATATGGCTATGAGATGGATGTACTTTCTGATAAGAATAATTCAACGGAGGAAAAGACTGTCTATGAAAAAGGCTATGATCTTCCAGTAGATAAGCAGGAAGATAAAACAGCAAAAAAAGAATTACATGAGATGATGCAGGCTGTCTGGCCTATTTATGATAAAAGCGAAAAGGGTGATACCAGCAATGTAGTATTACCGAGTAAGACTATAAAAAAGATATTAGATAAAATAGAAAGCTGTTCTGTTCCGGCATTTTTTAGCGGAAGAGAAGAACATATGCGGAATGCAGATAAATTTGATGGATTTTTAAAGAATGCACAAAAAGGAGAAAAGGATAGTATCATAGTATATGAAGTTCACGAAGATGGCGGTGTTGGACGGAATAAATATATATTTGATGGACAAAATATGTATGTTTTATATGTCGGCTCCGTCTGGAACAATGATGAAGATGTAATCAGTATTGACACAACATATACGAGAATAAAAGAATGGAACTACACAAAAGATGGCTGGTTTACTGGAGAATTCTGCGTACCAGAACCACCGGAAAGATCTGAAACGGTAGATGGAAGGTTTAGGATTCTGGTTTAATTCAGTAAACAGATAGACGAAGCCAGGAAGCAAACGAATCTATATTTATGACTTTAGTCGCGGCGTGTTGAATGCTCGCTTTCGCGCTCGCATTCAACACTTGCTCCGAGGTCATAAATATAGATTCGTTTGCTTCCTGGCTTCTGTGCTATGGCGGTTGGCGTGAATTAAACCTAGAAACGGAGAGAATTTGAGGAAGAAGAGTATAAAGTCTAAGCCCATCTGGTGAATCCTCAAATCTCTCCCCAACGATAAATGGTAATAATTTCCTCTCCTGCCAGAGAGCGTCAACTTTGCCTGCGGCAACCCCCTATTTATCGTTTCTTCAACTTTGGAGCCAACGGCATATCCCACCCATGATGGTCAGTATGCAGCAGCTTATGAGACATACGAGAAAGAGGTTTCTCCAGATACTCTTCATAAGTCTTTAACACTTCCGGATTCTCATGCGAGAAACGACGTTCGTTCTGGGAATCAAGGAAGTAGAGGTTCTTAGAGCGAATCTCAGCCATTTCCTTTCCTTCGTGGATTGGCTGTCCACCACCGCCTACGCAGCCGCCAGGGCAGGCCATAACTTCTACAAAGTGGTAGAATACTTCACCGCGGCGAACGGCTTCGATTAACTTTCTTGCGTTGCCAAGTCCACTTACTACGGCAACTTTAACTTCTGTGCCGTTGATGTCGATAGCAGCTTCTTTCCAGCCGTCCATTCCCCGCACACCGTGGAATGCATCTGGGTCAGGGTTCTGTCCTGTTGCAAGATAGTAGCAGCTTCTTAAAGCGGCTTCCATAACACCACCGGTTGTTCCGAAGATTACGGCAGCACCAGTTCCTTCTCCGCAAGGAGAGTCAAAGTGGTCTTCTGGAAGTCCGTAAACATCAATGTTGAGGGACTTCATGTAGTCAACGAATTCGCGTGTATTTAATACAACGTCAACGTCAGGACCAGTTCCTGTACTGTCCATAGTAGGAAGTGCACATTCGGCTTTCTTTGCGATACATGGCATGATGGAAACGCTGAAAATGTTTTCAGGATCTTCATGAATCTTATCAGCAAAGTAGTTCTTGATGATGGCTCCCTGCATCTGTTGAGGAGACTTTGCAGTGGAAAGGCAGTCTACCATGTCAGGATACTGGGATTTTAAGAAACGAACCCAGCCAGGACAGCAGGAGGTAAACATTGGCCACTGGTAGTCTTCTTTATGTTTCAGTCGTTCTAAGAACTCGCTTCCTTCTTCCATAATAGTAAGATCGGCAGCGTAAGTTGTATCAAATACATAATCAAATCCCATCAGACGAAGTGCACCGGCAAGTCGTTCTGGGGAAGCAAACTTACGGGAAAGCTTGAAGGCTTCAGCCCATGCGGTACGAACGGCAGGAGCAACCTGAACAACTGTAGTTTTTCTTCTTGTATTTAACATACCGTTCTGAGAGAATACCGGACGTTTATCGTCACGGCCTGACAAAGCAGCAACTGGACAATGAGTGATACACTGTCCGCAAAGAGCACAGTCGGCTTCTTTAATATTTCTTCCAAGAGATACATTAACGGTAGTACGGGAACCAGTTTTGGCGATATCCCATACTTTTAAAGACTGCACTTTATCACAAATCTGGATACAGCGCATACATTTGATACATTTGCTCTCGTCACGGATAAGAGGGAAGTCCATAGGCCACTTCTCTTCTGTAATGTGTTGTTTGAAAGTACCACTTCCGAATTCAAGGTCGTTGGCAACTTTCTGAAGCTGGCAGTTTCCACTTCGAACACAGGTAGGGCAGAAGCAGTTGTGCTGTGAGAGAATCAGCTTAATATTGATTCGGCGGGCATCACGTACTTTTGGGGAGTTTGTGTAAATCTCCATTCCTTCTTTTACTGTATTGTTACAGGAAGTGACGAGCCTTTCGATACCTTTTATTTCTACAACGCAGACACGGCAGGCACCGATTTCGTTGATATCTTTTAAATAACACAAAGTAGGGACAATCATTTTTGCCTCTCTGCAGGCTTCTAAAATCGTAGTTCCCTCTTCAACGGAGATAGGAACGTCATTTATCTTAATATTTACCATTCTTCAACTCGTCCTCCTTTAAATACTCCATAACCAAAACGGTCACAGCGCAGGCAGCGGTGTGCTTCCTGATTGGCCTCTTTGCAGGTCATGCCGTTCTCCACGATATTGAAATCCTTTTTACGCTCTGTAGTATTTCTTTCCATCATAGTAACACGTCCGCAAGGTGTCTTGTTCTCAATACGAGGTTCTGGAACAACAACGCCGCTTTCAATCTTATGATTGAATCCGAGGTAGTTGTCGATGTTGGCAGCCGCTACTTTTCCGGCTGCGATAGCACGGATAACGGTAGCAGGTCCGGTTACACAGTCTCCGCCGGCAAATACACCATCTTTTTCCGCAATAGAGCTATCCTTCTGTGCTAAGAAGCGTCCACGCTTTGCAGGGATGCCTGCACGTTCAAATGGTTCAGAAACGATATCCTGTCCGATTGCAACGATAACAATATCACAAGGGATATGTATAGGTTCTCTTCCGGAATTTGCAGGAGAAGGACGACCGCCAGTAATCAGGCCGATAATCTTAGGGTCAGCAACCATAGCAGTTACATACCCTTTTTTATTTGTTTCGATTGCCTGAGGGGCATGGAGTTCAAGAATCTCTGCACCCTCTGCGATAGCAGCCTCGATTTCGTCCATGAGGGCAGTCATATCAGCCTTTCTGCGTCGGTACATAACACTAACGTTTTTAGCACCAAGACGGATAGCAGAACGGGTAGCGTCCATAGCCACGTTACCACCGCCGACAACGATAACATTTTTGCCTGTAAAATCAGGTGGATTTCCATCTCCGATATCACGCAACATCTGAATAGCGGAAATAACACCCTTAGCATCTTCGCCAGGAATACCAAGCTTCTTATCTGTATGTGCACCGATAGAAATATAAACTGCATCGTAGTTTTCTTTTAACATCTTAAAGGAAATCTCTCCATCTCCATCACCGATGCAGGTATTCATCTTTGTCTCAACACCTGTAGCAAGAATGTTCTGAATATCTTCAGCAAGACGCTCTTTTGGGAGACGGTAGTTAGGAATACCATAGTAAAGCATTCCGCCGAGTTCTTTTCTCTGTTCGAAAATAGTACACTGATGTCCCATCTGCTGTAAATAGTAAGCAGCACTTAAACCAGAAGGACCGCCACCGATGATAGCAACTGTTTTACCAGTAGGTTCGCAGCATTCTGGAGGTGGCACAAGACCACAGTGGTCAGCGGCGTAACGCTTGAGCCCGCGGATATTTACTGCATCATCCACGAAGTTACGACGGCACTTTGTCTCACAAGGATGTTCACATACGAGTGCACAGGAAGTAACAAATGGGTTATCTTTACGGATTAACTTAACAGCATCTGCATAACGTTCATCTGCGATAAGAGAAATGTAACCAGGAACGTCAACACCGGCAGGACAAAGAGCAACACAAGGAACCGGCTGTTCCAGATGACAGGAACAATGTCCGTTCGTGATGTGTTCAATGAAATCTTCACGAAAACCTTCTAATCCTTTAAGAACCATTCTTCCAGCCTCGTAACCAATGGCACAGTCGGCACTGTCATAAATGGCTTTTGCAGTACGTTCAATTAAACTAAGTGTTTCTAAAGTGGCTTTTCCATCCAGTACATCTTCTAACATATCTTCAAGAACGCCCAGGCCGATACGGCATGGAACGCATTTTCCACAAGTCTGTGCATGAAACAGCTTCAGGAAAGAAGCAGTCATATCAACAGGACACAGTCCGGGAGGACTGGCAATAATTCGGCGTTCCAGATCTTCGTACAGATTGTCAACGACTAACTGGGCCTTGCTTTTTTTTCTGACCTCAAGTCTACTCATAATCTCCTCCATTCACAGGGATATTGCCCCGATAGCAAAAAATAGTCTCAATGACGCGATTATATCATATGAGAAAAAATTTGAAAAGAAATGATAATTTATTATCATTACAATAAAAATGTTATAATAATAACAATTTGCAAAAGAAAGCAGGAAGAGAGCATTAATTTATAAAAAAGACAGAAAAAACCACATCAAATGATAAAATATCATCGATAAATGTGGTTTTTCTTTGCATTTTCTTCAAAAATGTATAGCAAAATATTTTGAAAAAGTATTAGAAAAAATAGTGCTTACAAAAGAAAGCCGCCAGATTGTAATCTTTTTTTAACAATCGGTCCAGCAAGGACAACGAGAATGATTTTCACAAGGTCACCAGGGATATATGGAATTACTCCGGCAAGCAATGCCTGGTAAAAGGTAAGGTGTGCCTCGATGGCAAGCCATGCCGTACCAAAAATGTAAGCAACAATAGTACCGATGGCAAGACCGACAATCTGCATACCGCGGTTAGAAAACTTTTCAAAAGCAAATCCACAGATGATTGCCATTGGAATAAATCCGATCAGGTATCCACCAGTAGGTCCTAAAAGCTTTGCAAAACCAGAACTAAAACCGGAGAAAACAGGGAGTCCTGCAATACCAATAAGAAGATAGATCAGATAACTTATTGTTCCAAACTTCCAGCCAAGCAAACATACAGTCAGGTAAATTGCCAGATTTGTTAAAGAAATCGGAACGGGGCTGATTGGAATCGGGATGGAGAGTGGTCCTAAAATACAGGTGATGGCAGCCATAACAGCGATGAGTGCCATCTGGAATGTTGTAAAAGATTTTTTCTTTGTAGTAGTAACAGCAGACATGATAATTTCCTCTCTAAAATGTATTGTTAAAAATAAAACTGGCTCCATTATAAAAGAAGTAGAACGAATTGTCAACCATAAATAAAAAATAAGTTAACAATGCTTTTCTGATTGACAGGGAGCTGACTTTGGCCTTTCTTTCGCCACACAAGTAAATTTTTTCAAAAAACTAGCATTCTGCACAAATATATTGACATTTTTTGCGTTTTTTTGTAAAATTAAAAATGGGACTAAAAGTATCAAAAAGAAAGGGAGAGAAAGTATGAAGCAACGATTTTTAAGTATTTTTCTTGCGTTAGCCTTAATCATTCCATTCTTTCCGCAGGTAACTTTACCAGCGAAAGCAGCGGAAACGACAGCAAAAACGCAGGATGAGAACAGTAATGAAAACACGGATGCTTTTGGAATCAAGATGGATACAACCATTGATACCAAAAAGGAAAAAGCGAATAACCCTTATGGAACAGAAGGCTGGGTAAATCTTTTTACCGTACCGGAACTGTTTGTTTCACAGGGGTATGATGGCTACAGAAGTTTTGAAACCTATAATTATAATAATGACAGAGATCATAAAGAAGGTTCCATTGGAAGCATAACAGACGGAACTCGGATAGGTAAAAAAGAGGAAGGGAACAAAAACGGATTTACCATTATGGATACGGCACCTGTCGATGCAGAGGGTGAAGGGCAGAAGCGCTATGTGGCTGTTCTTGGCTACTGGCTTGGAGGAAAGCGTCTGGAGCTTTATATTGCAGATAAAGACGGAAACAGAGTAAGTAATACTTATGCTATTGGAGGGGAAAAAACTCTTGATTATCTGGAACAAGCAGATGCATTTGAAGATACAGGATTTGTTTCTGTAGCAGCAGGCGATTTTAACGGAGATGGAAAGGATACAGTTATAGCCTATGCTCCGTTGATGGAATCGGATAGTGAACAGCCTCAGTTGTGGGAGTTCTCTATCGGAAGTAATATGCAGTTAGAGAAAACAGGAACTGTCTGCAATATATTTGATATTTTAGGTACAGGGAATATAGCAACAAAACATTCAAATAACGGAAAAGTATTCAGAAATACACCAGTTGTTCAGATGACAACAGCAGATACAGACAAAGATAGCGTAGATGAGCTTGTTGTCACAGCAGGAATGAATAATACGAAGGCGGATGTAAATAACCGCCAGTCGAGAATGTTTATTTATGATAATATCACAGAGGAAGAAAAGTCTTACTGGAATAAAACTTTTGAGTTAGATACCAAAGGATATAATAATGGTAATCAGAGACTCCGCTGGGCATCTTCTTCTGTAGGTAATCTTGTTATGACAGGCAGCGGTGCGGACTATCCGGAGATTATCACAGCAGGATGGGTAGATAAGAAAACAAATAAAGATGCAGATCTGACCCATGATATCGGTGCATATGTAACATCTTGTAGTAAAACAACTAAAAAAGGTAATTCTGCAATAGGAACGTATGCGAAAAGTGAAGTACCAGCAATAGGAAGTAATGGACAGCCACAGGTCAGTGGATTTACAAAGGATGGACATTACAGAGATGACGTGCAGTCCCTGGTCGTTGTAGATACCTTTGCTGCAGATGGTGTGAACGCAGCAGCCTCTGTACTGATTATGGATACGATATATACCTATGAAGCAGGGAAGGGTCTTAATGAGGAATACCGTACGGATTATTTTAATCACAGTGATAATGGAATTGGTACCTCTATCATTACAAATGGATTGGTACAGGATGCAGTATCCGGTAATTTTTCCGGCAATGAAGAAGGCAGGGAACAGATTGTATTTACAACCTGTCAGAAACGAGCATCAAAAAATCAATATTTCTATAAGACCTATACATACAAAAAGACAGGTAAATCTTTCTGGCAGTGTAACTCAACAGGATATCGTATTAGTAAGAAGGGGAATGCGTACACATCTTTATGTGCACCAGATATTGACTCAGACAGTACGATCGCAAGAATTAAAGACGTATCTTTAACATATACAGAGCCGGAAGTGCTTGCACTTCTTGAATCAACTCCATATTTTTCTGAGGTAGACGAGGGAGATATCGGCAATAGTGAAACAGCTTATGGTAAGGAGAATGGAGAGGGAACTTCTGTATCAACAGCAGAGGGACTTACCACGAATATCGTAGCTGGTTTTGAGTGGTCTGTTGATGATATCTGTGCCGGCTTTGTATGCGGTGCCGGCTTTGAGACGAGTGTAGAACAGGGATATACCTGGGAGACTGCTACGAGTACGACAAAGAAATTTTCCTTAAATTACTCCAATGATACGGGAGAAAATCAGGTTATTGTTTACAGAAGACCGGTTACAACATATCGGTATGAAATTAAAGGAACAAAAGATACGATGGTACTTGCGAGACAGGGTACTCTGCTGACAAGTATGCTTCCGGTGGATGAGTATAATGAGGCAGCTCAAAGCTATGAACTGGAAGAAATCGCAGATGGAACACTTGCCACACCGGGCAATCCATTCTCTTACCGTTCAAGTACAGCGGGTCTTAATAATGTGGCAGAAAGCAAAATAACTACCCAGTATGGAAAGGAAGGAACGGTAACACAGGAATTTTCAACAGAGACAGAACAGGAAAAGACATTTACCTATGACCTGAATGCTTCGTTTACTGCTTATGGACTTGTATTTGGAGTAAAAGCAGGCGGCGGTGCCGGTACAACTTATTCGGAATCGCAGTCTACGATTAATACAGAGGCGATTACAAAGACGGGTGCAGTTACAGGTAAACAGGTAGAAGGTTATGATTTTAACTGGAAATTTGCACATTGGACAACAAAGGTAAATGGTACAGAAATACCGGTTCTTGGTTATGTGCTTACGAATGTTATCGCACCTCCGTCTCCACCGGAAAATCTGGCAGTAGAGAGTGTAACATCTGATTCTGCAAAGATTACATGGGATGCAGGAGAAAGAGGAGCTGATGAATATCGTATTTATCAGATTTATTCTGATGGAAGTGATATTCAGATCGGAACAGTCGATGGAACAGAGAGTACATACGAAGTTACAGGATTAAAACCAGATACATCCTATACTTACGCGATTAAGGCTTATAAAGAAGGAAAGAAAGGGGATGCGATCTCCGGAGAATCTGTTTTCAGTGAGAAGCTTATTGTTACGACACTTCCGGAGAAGATGGGAACTGTCACCATCACTAATCCAGAAAATGCAAGTGTAAAGATTGGCGGAAGTGCTGTATTTAAGGCGGATTTATCCAGTACAGCTTCTGATTACAGAGCAACTAATTACAAATGGCAGCGAAGAGAAAAAGGTGGTAAATGGCAGACGATTGACGGAGCAAAATCCAGTAAGCTTACACTTAATGATCTTACAGAAGCAGATAATAATACAGAATATCGCTGTATTTTCCGCGTAAGTTACACAAGTGCCAGCTCTCTTATTGAATATTACAGTAAGGCAGCGACGCTTACAGTTGGTGAAACTGCAGTTGCCCCAGAACTTACGATAACCGGACATGATAATACGGGAAATGGAACACTTGCCAAACCGTATGCCGGCAAGTCCTGCACCGAAGTATTACGGTGTTGGAAAAGATGATAAGGAAAATATAGTATATTATCAGGTGGCTAAGAACGGCGATACATATACTGCAGGAGATAAGATTACATTTGCTGAAAAGTATTCCTATACGAATCTAAACGGTGCTGCAGTTACAGATGTTCCAACAGAATTTAACAGTGGAAAGGATTCTATAACTGTAACGAAAGATAATGTTACCTATTATCTTCAGGCGAAGATTACCGGAAAACCGAGAGCAGGTATCAATACAGGAAGCAGTGGAGTTACGTCAACAGACAGCCGTCTGGAATCTATGACAGGAATCACATATTACTGGAAATCAAATAATGGATATTATACATATGATTCTTCCACACCGAATACGCCAGGAAGTGCTGTGACTTTATCAGATGCCGATAAAAATGCATTATATGATGTTTACCACAAGGCAGATACGAAAGTTGTTGTTGGAAGAAATGAAACCTATACAGTAAGTGATACAAGTACAGTGAATGGAAAGCAGGAGACTACTTATGAAAATGAGAGTCAGTACGGATTTGCTCTTGTAACGATAAGTAGTGGCGAAACGACAACATATACAATCACTTCTATTCAGGAGGATGTAGAAGAAACTTACACAGTAGGAGATACAGAACTTGCTGGTTTTGATCCGGCGAAGCTTACGCTTGTGACAAAGCAGGTTATCAATATCGTAGAGACACCTGTATATACGACACAGGCTGGGGATAGCTTAACTCTTCGTGCAAAAGTAACAGAAAAGGACAACAGTAAGGCAGCGGCAGGTGCATCTGTAGAATTTAAGATTGTAAATACACAGACGAATGGAGTAGAGACAATCAGTGCAACGACAGATGCCAATGGTGCAGCATCCGCAAAATGAACAGCAGCTACGAGTGGTCTCTACAGCATTCAGGTAAATGTTCTTGCCAAATCCGGTTATACAGCATCGGCAACGAAGGCACAGTATTATAATGCAGGTGGAACGTACGAGACAAACACAACAGAATACCGTCTTGTATTATCCAGTGCAGGAAAGACTTTGACAGGAACCATGACCTATGGTGGAAGTGTTAGTTATGAGCTTCAGGAAAGAGCCATTACCGTTTCCTCAGATGCGGCAAAGGCACAGACTGCTGGGGAGTGGAAGAAGTCAGAAAAGACTAATCTTACTTATACGGTAGAAACAACAGAAAAAGACAGAAAGAAAGTGGATGAAGTTAAACAGCCATTATCAGTGGCAAGCTATAATTTCCGCGTTTATGATGGAGATACGATTGATCCACAGAAAGAACTTGCAGCGGCAGCTTTACAGGTAACAAAAGCAGCAGTAACAATTACACCGGAAATTAAAAATGGTGTAACCCCGTCTAGTGCTTCTGACATTACTTTAAAGGTGGAACCGGAAATTTCGGGAGTGAACCTTAATGATGTTCTTAATGTGAACTGTGGATATTTTACCGATAAAACAGCGACCGGTAAGTTTGATGTTATACTTTCCTACAAGACGGACAGCAATGGTGCGGTAACAGATAAAGTAAAAGCATTCCAGAATAATTACACAGCAGTATTTGAAAGTGCAAGCTTTACTGTAAAACCAGATAGTGCACAGGTGAAGTTTTCCTGTGGAGAAAATGGTACGATTGTTGGACGTTATGCGGATAACTGGTATCCGATGGCATCTGGAAGTAACCAGACCAAAGGAACGAGACTTCGTTTTGCAGTGGCACCAAACAGTGGCTATGGCGTAGCTAAGTGGATTATCAACGGAACGGATTACGCAGTAGATGCAAAGAATCTACCAGAGGGAATGCGTATTTCTGAAGACGGAAAGATCTTAGATGTAGCTTCATTTAATCCGGCATCACAGACCGCATCAACAAATCCAGGTCATACAAAAGACGGCGTTCTTACAGTAGAAGTGAGCTTCAAGAGTACCTCTCATGAGATTACTTACAATGTAGATGGTAAAGGAGGAACCTTAACAGCCGTTAATGAAAATGATAAGAAGATTAATTCTGGAACTAAGATTACACAGGGAAGCAAGGTAACATTTACTGCAGAACCAGAAGAAGGATATATCGTATCTGGCTGGAAAGTAGATGGAAAGACTTACAAATGGCAGGACAAAGACGAGGATTATCTTGGAACAACATTAGTTCTTGAAGATATTTCCAAGGATGAAAATGTAATAGTAAGCTTTAAGAAGAGCACAGCTTCCTACAAAGTAATTACCAGTGTAGCAGATGAAGATGGAAAGACCGATACTTCTCTTGCGAAGGTAACAGCAATCAACGCAGAGACAAAAGAAGCGGTAACAGATCTTACTTCTATTAAAGAAGGAACAACACTTACCTTTACAGCATCTGTAGCAGATAAGACAAATCATATGGTAAAACTGTGGCAGACAAGTAAGGATGGTAAGACCTGGGAAGATGCAGCGTTAAGCGGCGGAAGTAATACATTTACCCTTTACAATATCAGTGGAAATCTGTATATTCGTCCGGTGATTACCATCGCCCAGAAATACAGCTTAAAGTATAAGGTTGTATTAGATGACGGCAAACCTAGTGAGACAATAGTAACAGATAAAAAGATTGCAGAACTCACAGCGACAAGCAATGGTCAGGAAATTGCAAGTGGGGAAAGTCATTCCGCATATATTCCGATAGAATTTGCCCTCACTTTAAACAATGATTACTATGTCACTGGCTGGAGTAAGAACGTGAAGGCAAGCGAAGATTTATCAGGAGCAAGCCTTGACGCACTTGACAGCAATACAGAAGTCGTTGTTACTATCAAAGAAAAACCGGTTGTGACAATACCATCCGGTATCTCGAATGGAACTCTTACAGTAATCTACAAAGATGCCGCTAACAAAGATATATCGGTATCAAATGGAGATCATGTTCCAAATGGTACACAGCTGCTTGTTACATTAACACCGGAAAAAGGCTATGTCGTTGATGAGGATGCGTTAGGTGCATCAGTAGAAACAGAATATACCGATGAAGATAAATCTGGAAACACAACAGACACGAAGTCTTACAAGGTAGAGAATGTAATAGCTAATGTAACCGTAAAAGGAGCATTTAAAGCACTTGGAACACATAAAGTAACTTATGAACCTGTAATTGCTTCAGGTGAGAGTGCAAACGGAACCTTAACCGCAAAGGCAGATAGAAAGCAGATGGACATTTACAAGATTGACAAGCTTACTACTGGCGAAAAGGTATATGAAGGAAGTACACTGACATTTACGGCAGCACCAGATCAGGATTATTCTGTTCAGGAATGGCGCGTTAACGGTAAGGTCTTGAAAGAAGATGGAATCAAAGTTACAGATTCCACATTAACGATTGCAAATGTCGAAAAAGACTATACAGTAACCGTACAGTTTAAGAAGTCAGGAAGTGACACAACAATCGCTGCCGGAGCAAACGGAAAGATTGTCAGTGCAGTAGCAGGAAAGGTAGATCAGATTGCCAATATTGAAACTGGATTTGTCCTTGCTTCCGGAGCAACGGTAGATATTACAGCACAGCCGGATACCGGATATAAGGTAGGATGCTGGAAAGTAAATGGAAAGGTTGTTGATGGACAGACAGGCAATACGTATACTTACACAGCTGATGAGAAGGGCACAGGAGCCGCAATCACTGTACAGTTTGTACAGATTGATTATGCAGTAAGCTGGAGTGCAGTAAATGGTACAGTGAAAGCAGAGGATACATCAGGTACAGAATATGAAGGCAATAAAGCCGATATACGTGGCGGAAGTAAGGTGACATTTAGTGCAACACCAAAAGAAGCTTATAAAGTAAGCTGCTGGAAAGTAAATGGAAAGGTTGTAGACGGAGAAAATGCAAATACATTTACATTTACTGTTCCAAGTGGTGCAAAAGAGACACCAGAAGTTGCTTCTTATAAAGTAGAGGCAGTTTGTGAGAAAGACCAGTTTACATTAACTTATGCACAGCCTTCAAACGGAACGCTCACTGCAAAGGGAGCGGCAGGTGAAGTTGCAAGTGGTGATAAAGTAAATGGAGATGAAAAATATACATTTACTGTGAAACCGGATGCAGACTATATCGTTGAAAGCTGGAAAGTAGACGGTCAGGTAATTGACAGCCACAGCGCTTTCTATGAAGTGACAGTGAAGAAGGATACAGAAGTTTCTGTACAGCTTGTTCCTGCATCTTATAAAGTAACTTATAAAGTAAACAATGAGCAGGGTAAACTTCTTGTTGGTAAAGATACAGAGGAAAAGACCGATGGAGAAATTTCAGCAGCATATGGAACAAGTATCAAGTTTACTGCAGTATCCAATAAATTCTGTCATATCAAAGGCTGGAAGCTTGATGGAACAGAAGTCACAGATACGACAGAGGGAATAAGCATAAGTGCAGATGGTTCTGAACTGACTCTTTCCGAAGTTAAGAAAGAGCATAGTGTAGAAGCAATATTTGATGCAGCTACAATGTATGAAGTTTCTTACGAAGTTGATGAAACAAGTGAAGGTGCTGCTTCTAATGCAGGAACTCTTAATGCGAAAGCTGGCAACACAGACCTTAAGCTTAAAAAAGATCAGACAACCACAGTAGAAGGTGGAAAAACTCTTACATTTACGGCAGTTCCAGTGAGTGCAGACTTTATGGTAGCAGGCTGGTATGTGAATGGTAAGAAAGTAGAAAATGAACTTTCCAATACGTGTGTCATTGAAGAACTCGACAAGAAAGTACATGTAACTGTACAGTTTACACAGTATAAAGGATACGCACTTCCAGTCAGTGGTGAAGGCTATGCACTTTCTGAGATGAAGAGAACACCAGATGATACAACACCAGACACGGAAATCCGTGAAAATGGAACGCTTTCCTTCAAGGTAGCACCAGATACAGATAATAAATATATCCGTATTGATAAGCTGGTTATTAACGGATATGACTGCCTGGCTGATAAGCTTTCAGAAGGAAAAGAACAGCCAGAGAACTGTACCTTAGTAGAAGTACAAAAGAATGAGGATGGAAGTTATGTGATAACCGTTTCAGGAATCACAGGAGAAATCCAGACAGATATTACTGCCCACAAACATACCTTAAAGAAAGTGGATAAGGTAAATCCAACCTGTACAAAAGCAGGAAATAAGGAATACTGGATCTGTGAGGATGAAAATTGCAAGGAAATGTTCTTAGAAGAAGCAGCTATGAAGGCGGTACAGTGGAAAGATATTTTACTTCCGGCAACAGGTCACAACTATCAGAATGGTATTTGCAAGAACTGTGGAGCTAAAGATCCGACATATGTAGATATTCATCCAGGAACGCCAAAAGTAAAAGCAAAAGCGAAAGGTGATCGAAAGATTAAACTTAGCTGGAGCAAGGCAAAAGATGCACAGGGCTACATAGTATATCGCTATAATGCAAAGACAAGGAAATATGCTGTGATTGCTAATACAAAGAAGACTGCCTATACAGATAAGAAGCGTACGCCGGGAACGGTATACAGATATCTTGTAAAAGCATATGGTGTATCTTTGAATAAAAAAGTAATTTATGGACAGGTATCTAATTGTGCATCTGCTGTTACAAAGCCGCAGACTCCAAAGATTACATCTGTAAAGAAAGATGGAACGACAAAGGCAGCAATTCAGCTTAAAACAGAACGTAATGTTAAAGGATACCAACTCTATGAGTACATGTGGCAGACGAAGAAGTTTAAACTTGTTGGAAAGATTGAGGGTAAAAAATATTATAAGTATGACAGTAAAAAGAAGAAATTTACCCGCGATAGAAAGTCTAAAGTTGTACAAAATGCAAAGAAAAAGACAATTTCTGTAAAGATTACAACAAACAATGTAAACTTCAAACGTTACAGAAGATATCGTTTCAAAGTACGTTCTTATGTAAAGTATAATGGCAAGCAAATTTTCAGTAAGCTTTCTAAACAAAAGATTGTAATTCGTTAAACAGGAAATATGATCTGCGTTTAAACTAAAAGAGACTTCCCGGAAGGTTCGGATGCCTCCTCCTTCCGGGAAGTCCTTTTTGTCTTTACAAATAGATAAATATGTGGTTTGTGAGAAGCATATTCTTTCTTGACTGCATGGCAAAATCAGCCTATTATAAGAGTTAGAAAAGGCAGATATCTTTTTACTTTTTTTATAAATATATCTGCAGGTGTTGGAGGAAAATGTAGTATGGAAGGCAAAAGACTGACAAGTTATGCGATGGAAGAATTAGAATGTCCAAAGTGCGGGCATAAGCATTCCCTTAAAAAGTATAAGGTTATTAATGTAACAGAGAAGGCAAAATTAAAAGAAGAAATTATGAAGAACAGGCTGTACCAGTTTAGCTGTGAAGAATGTGAGTATATGGCACCGCTTACATATGACAGTTTATATGTGGATAGCCAAAGAAATATTATGATTTACATGGCACCGGTCATGAATGCAGAGATTAAAGCAGAGATTGCGGAGCTTGAACAGGAAAAGGGTATAGATAAACGTCTTGTAGATAATATTAATGATTTAAAAGAAAAGATTATGATTGCCGATAATCATTTAGATGATCGTGTGATTGAGATTATCAAAATCATGTATATTGACCAGATGAAAAAGGAAATGGAAGACGACACACTTTTGAATATTCTTTTTGATTATAATAGAGATAACTATTGTTTTTTAGTCTTTTTCCAGAAAAAAGGAATAGGGAAGATTCCGCTGACAAGAGAGTTTTACCGTCAGGTGGAGGACAAGTACAAAGATGCAATTAAAGAACATTCTATGGACAGCTTTATGAAAGTAGATATGGAATGGGCAGGAAAGATTCTTTTTAAAAACCACAATAAATTTAATTAAAAACAATTGATTAAAAAGAAGTAAAAAGTTCTTGCACTCTACATACTGTTATGGTATAATAAGAACGCTGTTTGAAATAAGATAACTATTGAATATAATTAATTAATGAAACATATATTGGAAGAGGTGAATAAGATGCGCGAGGGAATCCATCCAAATTACTATCAGGCAAAGGTTGTATGTAACTGCGGTAACGAATTCGTTACAGGTTCTACTAAAGAAGACATCCATGTAGAAATTTGTTCTAAATGTCATTCATTCTACACAGGACAGCAGAAAGCTGCTAAGGCTCGTGGACGTATTGACAAGTTCAATCGTAAATATGGCATGAATCAGAATTAATAACCGTAAGGTTTTAAATTAGGCGGCGGTGCAATGTATCACAGAGAATGTTGTGATGTTGTACCGTCGCCTAATTTTGGTTATACCAGATGTGAGATGACACACATCTTGCAGCAAGAATGCGAGGCATTCTTGAAAGGAGGTGCTCTTTGAAAAAGACAAGTATTGGAGGACAGGCAGTAATGGAAGGGGTCATGATGAAGAATCTTGACCGTTATGCAGTTGCTGTTCGGAAACCAGATCATGAAATAGAAGTAATGACGGACGAGTATAAAAGCCTGGGAAGTCGTTATGCGGTTCTTGGCTTACCAATCATACGTGGAGTTGTTAACTTTGGAGAGTCTTTATATATCGGATTAAAAACATTATCCTATTCTTCTTCTTTTTATGAGGAAGAGGATTATGAGCCGGGAAAAGTGGAACAGTTTTTTACAAAAATTTTTGGAGATAAGTTAGAAAGCGTTCTGATGGGAATCACAATGGTCATTTCTGTTATATTGGCGCTTGGAATTTTTATGGTACTTCCATTTTTCCTTACGAATCTGATGAAAGGATTTCTGCCATCTTACAGTATACGTACCCTGATTGAAGGAATCATACGTGTGGCATTATTTCTTATATATATATGGCTCATATCTAAAATGGAAGATATAAAGCGGGTGTTCATGTATCATGGTGCAGAACATAAGACGATTAACTGTCTGGAACACGGTGAAGATCTGACACCGGAAAATATTAAAAAGTATTCGAGGCTTCATAAGCGTTGTGGAACCAGTTTTCTGCTTATTGTTATGATTGTCAGCATTGTCGTATTTATGTTTATTCGTGTGGATAGCTTAGTATGGAAGTTTGTGCTGAGAATCCTTCTCGTTCCGGTTGTGGCAGGTATTTCTTATGAATTTATTCGTCTGGCAGGAAGAAGCGATTCGAAGATTGTGAATACGTTAAGTAAACCAGGATTGTACTTGCAGTATTTTACAACAAGAGAGCCAGATGAGGAAATGATGGAAGTTGCAATTAAGGCAGTAGAAGGCGTTTTTGACTGGAGAGAGTATCTTCGGGCAATGCATAACGGCGAACTGGAGGATTAGCTATGACAATCCGGGAAGTTTTAATAAATATACGAGAACGACTGCAAAATGCAGGGATTGAAGATTTTGAATATGAAAGCTGGGCATTTCTTGACTGGAAACTTCATATCGACAGAGCTGAATTTTATATGAACCCGAATGGGGAGGTAAAGGAAGAACTTTTAGCAGAGTTAGAAAGTGTTCTGAAACAAAGAGAGCAGCGAGTGCCTTTGCAGTATCTTATGGGTGAATGCGAATTTATGGGATATGATTTCTATGTGGATGAACGAGTGCTGATTCCGAGACAGGATACGGAATGTCTGGTGGAACTGGCGGTGGAAGATATTCGGAATAGAAAGACACAGAACCGATGTGAGTCTAATAATACAGCAGATCAGAAAAATGAACAGAAAGTCAAAGTGCTGGATTTATGCACTGGAAGCGGCTGTATCGGCATTTCTGTAGCAAAGCTTTGCCCGGATACCGAAGTGACTCTTGCAGATATTTCTGAGGGGGCGTTATCTGTAGCAAAAAAGAATGCACAGAACCTGGATGCAGGTGTTACCTTAATCAAAGGCAATCTTTTCGAAAATATCGAAGGCAGATTCGATTACATTTTATCGAATCCACCGTATATCCCATCAGAAGTAATCGAAGGCTTGATGCCAGAAGTAAAAGAACACGAACCGCGACTCGCCCTTGATGGCGAAGCAGATGGTCTTAGCTTTTACCGAGAAATTATAAATGAGGCGCCTGATTACCTGAATCCAGATGGACGAATTTATTTTGAAATCGGGGCAGAACAGGGAGAAGACTTAACCCATCTTATGAACGAGAGAGGATTTTCCGAAGTAAAAGTGCATAAAGATCTTGCAGGACTTGACCGAATCGTGACGGGCATATATAGTAGGAAGTAATTGCTATAATAATCTGATTTAAAATAGATATGCAGTTTGGGTAACAGTGAAGTATGATAAAAGATATAACTATTTAAGAACACATAAAAATAAAATCTGGATAGTCATTTAAAGTTTAAGAAAATGTAAATCTGGAACATAGATGGTTATCAAGGTATAAGAAGGCACAGCAATAAACTTGAATGGTTATGAATAAAAGTTATAGTTATAAAAGCGCAAGAAAACAGGAGGAATAAAGATGTTTGATAAATTAGAGGATCTTGTAAAACGTCTCGATGAGGTTATGCAGGAACTTAGTGAACCAGATGTAGTTAGCGACCAGAATCGATTCCGCAATCTGATGAAAGAGCAAAATGAGCTGGCTCCTATCGTAGAAAAATATAAAGAATATAAAGAAGCAAAACAGACAATCGAAGACAGTGTAGAGATGCTTGAGGAAGAACACGATGAGGAAATGCGTGAGCTTCTGAAAGAGGAATTATCTGAAGCAAAGAAGAATGTAGAGCAGTATGAAGAGGAATTAAAGGTTCTCCTTCTTCCAAAAGACCCTAACGATGATAAGAACGTTATCGTTGAGATTCGTGCCGGTGCCGGTGGGGATGAGGCTGCATTATTTGCTGCTGAGATTTATCGTATGTACAAAAACTATGCCGAATCTAAACGTTGGAAAACAGAGTTCATTGATGTGAATGAGAACGGTATCGGAGGATTCAAAGAAGTTTCCTTTATGATTAATGGCCAGGGCGCATATTCCCGCCTGAAGTACGAGAGTGGAGTTCACCGTGTACAGCGTATCCCTGCAACAGAGTCCGGCGGACGTATCCATACTTCTACAATCACAGTAGCAATCATGCCAGAAGCAGAAGAAGTAGATGTACAGCTTGATATGAACGATTGCCGATTCGATGTATTCCGTGCTTCAGGAAATGGTGGTCAGTGTGTAAATACAACCGACTCCGCTGTTCGATTAACACATATCCCAACAGGTATCGTTATTTCCTGTCAGGATGAGAAATCACAGCTTAAGAACAAAGATAAGGCAATTAAAGTACTTCGTGCCCGTCTGTATGATTTAGAGCAGTCTAAAGCACATGATGCAGAGGCAGAACTTCGTAAGAGCCAGATTGGTACTGGTGACCGTGCAGAGAAGATTCGTACTTACAACTTCCCACAGGGACGTGTAACAGACCACAGAATCAAGTTAACCCTCCATCGTCTCGATGACATTTTAAATGGTGACCTCGATGAAATTATCGACAGCTTAACAGCAGCAGATCAGGCAGCAAAATTAAGCAAATTACAGGAAATGGAGCGTTAAAAATTATGCAGGAGTGGAAGAAAAATATCAGACAGGTTGTTCCTTATGTACCAGGTGAACAGCCAAAAAAAGCAAATGTAATAAAGTTAAACACCAATGAGAATCCTTATCCGCCTTCACCGAAGGTAAAAGAACAGTGTGCAAAAATCTGTGCTGAAACAGAAGAACTGCGTCTTTATCCAGATCCGACAGCTGGAATGTTAGTAGAGGCAATCGCAAAATATAAGGGATTAGACAGCAGTCAGGTCTTTGTCGGAGTTGGCTCCGATGATGTACTCGCCATGGCTTTTCTTACATTTTTTAATAGCGAAAAGCCGATATTTTTCCCGGATATCACTTACTCATTCTATGATGTTTGGGCTGATTTATTCAAGATTCCATATGATAAAAAGCCATTAGATGAGAACTTTATGATTAAAAAAGATGACTACTACTGGAAAAACGGTGGAGTCGTATTCCCGAACCCAAACGCACCGACAGGTGTGTTAATGCCACTTGATGAGATTGAGGACATTATCTCTCATAATCAGGATGTTATTGTTATCGTTGATGAAGCCTATGTAGACTTTGGAGGACACAGCGCGCAGGAACTTCTCTCCAAATACGAGAATCTCTTAGTTGTGCAGACATTTTCCAAGTCCCGTTCCATGGCAGGAATGCGTATCGGTTACGCAATGGGTTCTGCAGAATTAATCAAAGCTTTAAATGATGTGAAATATTCCTTCAACTCCTACACAATGAACCGCACGTCCATCCTTCTTGGAACTGCATCCATCGAGGATGATGTGTATTTTAAAGAAACTGTAGAAAAAATTGTAAACACAAGAGAATGGTTCAAAGCAGAGATGAAAAAACTCGGCTTCACCTTCCCGGATTCCAAGGCAAACTTCCTTTTCGCTTCCCATCCGAAAGTACCTGCAAAGGAAATCTTTGAAGCAGCCAGAGAAAAAGATATTTATGTGCGTTACTTTGATAAGCCTCGCATTAATAACTATCTGCGAATCACAATCGGAACAGATGAGGAAATGGAAAAGTTCTTAAAATTCTTAACATCTTTTCTGAAAATCCAGAAATAAACATGGTATTATGATGAAATATATTGTAAAATATAAGTATTACAATATAAGACAATACAGGGAGGATTACTATGAAAAAGATTCTGTTTGCAGCTTCTGAATGCGTACCTTTTATGAAAACAGGCGGACTCGCAGACGTAGTAGGAGCATTACCAAAGGAATTTGACAAAAATGAGTGGGATGTACGTGTTGTAATGCCAAATTACCGCGGAATCCCAGAAGAGTACCGGAACAATTTTGAGTATGTTACTCATTTTTATATGGGAGTAGGGCCATACATTCCAAACGTATATGTGGGCATTATGAAGTACGTTTACAATGGCATTACTTATTACTTTGTTGATAACTTAGATTACTTTGGAGCAATGGAGCCATATTCCGATACAAGAACTGACGTAGAAAAATTTACTTTCTTCTGTAAAGCAGTTCTTTCTATCCTTCCAGTTATTGATTTCCGCCCAGATTTGATTCACTGTCATGATTGGCAGACAGGATTAATTCCAGTTTACTTAAAGACAGAATTTGCGGCAAACCCATTCTTCTGGGGTATTAAGACAATGATGACAATTCATAATCTTCGTTTCCAGGGTGTATGGGATATCAATACAATGAAAGGTTTAAGCGGACTTCCGGATTATCTCTTTACACCAGATAAGTTAGAGTTCAAAAAAGATGCGAACATGCTCAAAGGTGGAATCGTTTATTCCGACTTTGTCACAACCGTAAGTAACACTTACGCACAGGAGATTCAGACATCATACTATGGCGAAGGATTAGACGGATTGTTAAGTGCACGCAACCAGAGCCTTTTTGGCATTGTAAATGGTGTCGATTACTCCTTATATGATCCGTCAAATGATGTAAAGCTCTATCGGAACTATTCAGAATATAACCATCGGGAGGGAAAGGCTGCGAATAAAGCAGAACTCCAGAAACAGCTTGGCCTTGAAGTGAATCCGAACAAATACATGATCGGACTCATTTCCCGTCTGACGGACCAGAAAGGTCTCGATCTTGTACGCTACGCAATGGATCGTCTCATTGATGATAATACACAGATTGTCGTAATCGGAACCGGTGATCCTTCATACGAGGAAATGTTCCGTTACTATGCATGGTGTAACTCTGATAAAGTTTCTGCTAATATCCTCTATTCCGATGATTTGGCACATAAACTGTATGCGGCAGCAGATGCTTTCTTAATGCCATCCTTATTCGAACCATGCGGATTAACACAGATTATCGCTTTTCATTACGGAACGATTCCAATTGTCCGCGAGACAGGTGGATTAAAAGATACCGTTATACCTCTGAATGAATTCGAGGATACCGGAGACGGATTCTCCTTCAGCAACTACAATGGAGATGAACTCATTAATACAGTAAACTACAGTAAGTACATTTACTTCGAACAGCCAGAGATTTGGGATCATATGATAACGAGAGCGATGGAGAAGGATCTTTCATGGGGAGTTTCGAAGAGACGGTATGAGGAACTGTATAATACGCTGATTGGACGATAGATAAACAGACGCCGCTGGTAAAAAGAAGTAGTAGTAGGATTGCCAGAAGAACTTGCGAGAAGACCCCTAAAAAATTTATTGATTTTATTCCGTTGTGCTAAACGCTCCATTTTGCCCAATAAAACAGAAACTTCGGAAAAAGCAGTCCGAAGTTTCTATGGTCAAA
>PPYE01617501.1_pt1 | contig 22765 bp, 20 predicted proteins | sample 1559881 | NCBI WGS metagenome assembly PPYE01 (sample SAMN08240022, study PRJNA423297) | Human gut metagenome, whole genome shotgun sequencing project.
AAGGAGTCCGCAATGAAAAAAATGAACATAAATAATCCACGTAAATTAAATGAGTCTGAATATGAAGAACTGATTCGTTTACGAGCTGAAATTACTTATATTAAAGCAGAAAATGAAGCAATAAAAAAAGAGATCGCCTTGAGAGAAGAAAGGGAAGCTGCGCTACTCAAGGCGAAAAAGCAGCAATCATCAAAGAACTCAAAGAAAAAGGATATCTGTTAAAACACTTGTTAAAGGCTATGAATATGGCGCGTTCTACATACTATTTTGAAATTAATAAAACAGATCCAGTTGCTATACGAAATGAAGAATTACTTCTAGTTATTAAAAAAATATTCGTAGAAAACAAAGGCAGATATGGGGTACGCAGAGTTTATATGGAATTAAAAAATCGTGGCTACAACGTAAATCATAAGAGAGTTCAACGTCTTATGCATGACGCTGGATTATTTGGAAAACGTCCAAAAGAAAAATATCATTCTTATAAAGGTGAAGTTGGGAAAGTAGCCGACAATGTAATTAATAGAAATTTTTCAACTACTTTACCTCTGCAAAAGTGGACAACAGATGTATCCCAATTTAATTTTTCGTGGGGAAAATGCTATCTTTCTCCTATTTTGGATATGAATACAAATGAGATTATTTCATATGATTTAGCGCTAAGTCCTAATTTAGAACAAATAAAAAGAATGCTTGATAAAGCCTTTGATAAGTATTCTTCTGTAAACGGTTTAATTTTGCACTCTGATCAAGGATGGCAATATCAACATGCTTATTATCGAAATCGTTTGAAAGAACATGGAATAATTCAATCTATGTCTAGAAAGGGGAATTGCTACGATAATTGCATCATGGAAACATTCTTTGGAAGAATAAAAACAGAACTGTATTATGGTTTTGAAAAAGCTTATACATCATTTGAAGAATTTGCAATTGCTATTGATGAATATATTGATTACTATAATAGCAAACGAATCCAGGCAAAAACAAAATGGATGCCTCCTGTAAAATACAGAGAAGCATCCATGATGTCCGCCTAACTTATAAATATGTGTCCAGAATTCTGGGTACATATCATCTTGTAATATTCATAAAGCGTTTTTTTCTTTTCTACATCCATGGAAGGAATCGCAAACACAATTTCCTGAACTTCTAACTCACTAAGCCTTCTAAATGTTGCTTTATCCTCAGACCATACAGGAATCCCCTGGATTTCACGCCCTACCTTATCGACATCATTATCAATAAAGCATCTTGGTATGTAGGCAGCTTCTTCATTATTAAGCAATTCCTCTGCAAAGCTGACCCCTACCCGTCCTGCACCTATAATGGCAATCTTAATCTTTTGCGATTCATTATTATTTGCTGCTGCAACTCCAGAAACTGTATATAAAATCCAAGAAAGAAACCGACCAACCAAAGTCTCCTGATTACCACATTTATATGCATAGCGATAAGCCATGCGTAATGACAGTGCGCCAAGCAGATTCAAACAACTTAGGCACAACATTCTTGGAAAAGTAATCTTCTCAATCGGTAACAACAGTTCAAATCCCATGTAAACCAGAAAAGCAATCGCATCAGTACAAAGAAGTCTTATATAGCACTGAATACCTCCATATCTCCAAATCTGTCCATATACATTACCAATCAATCTACTTGCAAACACACATACAAACGCTAATATAGATTGTTGAATAATTCCTATATGTGAGAGTTTGTCGTTTCCTTCATATAATGCAAACATTAATATTGCAGCCAATGCAAAAACTGCCACATCGTAGATTACTAACATCCATCGAATATTTCTTGTTTTCTTTTTCGTATTCTTCATCTGTAATTTAAAACCATCATTCTCCCCTTCATTTTATACACACTAATAGCCCGCTTCACTCCTCGAGTTCGGCAGGCTAATGCAAATTTATCTTCTTTTCTGTTCTGTCTTTTTCTTTTTCATTTTCATCTTCCATTCAGAACCCAAACCAGCTTTCCTTCAGTTATGCAGTTCGGTCAAAAATAAATCTGTATCAATGTTCTCTTTCTTACATAATTCTCTTCTTATATAACTTCGAGTACTCTCGCGGCTTTTGTAAAAGTCACGGTCTTTGCGGGATCCTCGTGGACTCCGGCGGGCGGTACTCAGCCCGAAAGCCGCACCATATAGATGCTGCCTTCTTTGTAGTTACCTACTTCTATTCGTGATGCGATGATCGCTCATCACATGAAAACAACGACTCTATCGTTGACTTTTCCATTATTTGTTTTTCTGATTTTCCTTAAAGCTATCCAGGCATTTCTGTCCAAGGTTCTGTGCCATATTCAGATATCTGCTGCCGCGATGACCGTTTTCGCATTGGAAATCCGCACCTTTCCGGCGGATTTTGGCTCCGCACTGGCTGCACACAGAATTGATATTATGCTGTTGAACCTCCAGAACGACGATGCCTTCCTGCCATGCCTTGTATTTCAGTTTTTCTCGGATGGACGGAACCAGACGAAGTGGGGAATTTTTTCCGACGCTTGCCAGAATGATATTTCCATAGTCTTTGTTGTATTCCGGCAGGACCAGAATGCTGGCATTCTGAATTTTGCAATAATCAATGATCTGTCTGCTGATCTGATGTGCATAATTCTCATGCAGATTTTTCAGTTTTTTCCAGTATCGGTAATTTGCTTTGGCATTGCCGCCGCCACCCTGAACGTCCTCGGATCGTTTGATCCGGTCGTAAATCTGTCGGCTGGCATTCGCGTATTCTCTGCCCCCTTTTATATAGAATGAACTCTCTCGTTTTCCGGAAGAATCGAGAATACAGCATACTGTGCATGCGTCCTGACCGGTAAAAACCACGGAACATATTTTGCTTTCTGCTGTAATACGTTCACGGGCGCCACGTCCGTCTGCCACAGGTATTTTCCACGGGATATGAAGTTCTGCGCGGTCTTTCTTCAAAACCAGTGCCGGGGACATCATCTGTCCTTCTTCCGGAACAGTGTTGCCGCGAAGCCGAAGTCTGCACCATTGCCAGCCTTCTCCATCCCAGAGCTTCAGAGAAATCGTATTTTGCTGAAAGTCACGGTACATTCCTTTGTAGAATGTCACTGATTCTGTGAAAGCCCCGGTAGGCTGTTCCTGCTTATCTCTTGCCAGATAACTTTTGGCTGCTGCCGTGGCGGTGTTAATTGCCGCTCTTCGAAAATAGAGGGGAACCTTTTTCCACGGAAGTGGGTTCGGTACCGGCTGCTTATCTCGGCCAACGATCGTCAGTTTTTCCAGAATGCGGAGTGCTTCCTGTGTGCCGGGCTGCTCATCTGTAAAGGTTTCCAGATAGAGCTGGTAATAAAAAAGCAAGATTTCATTGTAGAGGTCCTGGGTCTGGTGGAACCACTCTGTATGTCGAAACAGGACATTGTATTTCCTGACTGTGATCGCATAGTACGGTATTTTCTCCATCTGATAGCACCTCTGATTTGGAAATCGGATATTGTATAACTTTCTTTTACTGATTATAGGACATTAGTTATCCCGTGTCAATCGTTATAACATATCAAATATCCTGTTAGAGCACATTCTGGGATATGTAATATCTATAAATTTCCTATCCCAAAGAAATGGAAGATTTCATAACAGCAAAAAAATAATTCTATACGCAAAGAAAGCCCCAGGGCTCACTGTACGAGCTCTGAAGCTTTCTTTTACTTTCTGTATTTATCTTTTGTTCTATTCTTTCCAGTATTTATCGATGTGACTCTGGGCTTCTGCTTCTGTAAGATTGAACTTTTCGATCAGCTTTTTCTTCAGCGATTCCTTAGATCCCCCAAATTCTTGTGCCGTTTCACAAATACCCTTTATCTCACCGATTTTCTCGCCAAGTTCTTTGCCTTTCTGCAGTGCTTTATCTGTCTGCAATTCCAACACTTTTCCACCCACAATATCACCTATTCCTTTCTTCACCGATTCTTCTTTTTTGAATATGTAGTCGGAAATTTCTTTTATAAGCTCAAGCAGTCTGCCATATATCGCTCCCTGATCATAAAGTATCTTGTCCAGGTGTTGCAGTATAGATTCATACTCTTCCAATAGTTTATGCAGTTCTGTTTCACTTTTATTAATTTTCTTTTTATCTTTTTCATATCTCATGATATAAAAAGGTAACAGAAACAGTAGCTTCTTCTGAAAGATTTCATCTTTCGTATACTTCTGCACACATAAAACCGGAACCTGATACCGCACAATTTTTCCGTCCGGCATGATCAGTTCCATTCTGAGTCTCTTTTTTCTTGTACCACGAAGATATATCACCGCTGAGTGTGGAAATCTCATTCTGAAAATTCCATTTTCTTTTTTCACGTTTTCAATGCTGATTGCAAAATCATACTCCACCATTCGGATCACCATTTTCGAGTCACCTGTACTCTGGCATTCGAAATGATAACCTTTTTTTCCAATTCTGAAGTATGAATCAGTAATTTTTTCACCATTCAGCGTCTGGTGTTCATTTCGTAGCTGTTCCAACGGAACATCAAGTGGATAATTTGTTCCAAATATCTCATTGAGCACTGGCACAATCAGCTCCGGCATCTTCTCAAGCATTGTCCGAAATACATTATCAAATGTTGTGTTGTTTTTCGCCATGAGGCTTTTCCCTTTCTGTCTTTATATTTTGCTATCTTACGTACTTTGGGAAATTTCCTCGTATGGTATTTATTCTTTTATTTTTTTAATAAAGCATTCATCTTCTGTAAATGAAAGTAACCCTGCAAATATTTCATCCAGCATATTTTTCAGGCTTAAGGTTTCCACCTGCCTCTCCCTTTTGTTCTATTTTAGCATATCCATATATAGAACTCTATGCATTATTACAAATTCTCTTCTACTTCTCCTACTGCAGGAAGATACTCCACAGACAGATCGTCGGCAATGACAGCAGCGTGGAAAAGATAACCATCTTCGTTGCAAACGGAGAATCGACCTGATATTTCTCTGCGAGGATACTGGTTGTCGCACCCGCCGGCATCGCTGCCAGAAGCACACAAAGACCAAGAACTGTTTTATTCAATGGCAGGAAACTGCATACAATATAAACGACCGCCGGAATAACGACCAGTCTGTGAACCGTATATTTCACGACTGTCCAGTCCCAGAAATCTTTGAGATCGATGTCAGCCAGGATCATGCCAATGACCATCATGGACATAGCAGTGTTGCAGTTTCCAACTGCCGTTACTGCACCGTCAAGTCCAAGTGGCAGTGGAAGTCCCGTAACCATCAGAATAATTCCAAGAACACATGCCAGAATGCACGGATGTGTCATAACCTTTTTCAAAGTTTTCTTTTTGTCACTGGTTCCGGAAAAAACAGCCAGACCGGAAGACCACATCATGATCCTCTGCGGGATCAGGTAAACGCTGGCAAGTACCAGACCTTCCGCACCATAAATTCCCTCCGCGATCGGATTCCCAAGGAAGCCTGCATTTGAACAGATGGTTCCATACTGCAGACATTTATATCGTCCCTCCGGTTCTTTGCGGAACATCACTTTTCCATAAATCACGCAGAATACCTGAATACCTATAGATATAAGAAGGATTTCCAGATATTTTATAAAATTTCCATCTGCTGCACTCTGCGTAAACGCATGAAGAATGTTGCACGGCAGAATCAGATAAATAACAAGATCATTGATGTTTTTTTGCCCCTGTGGTCCGATGATATGTATTTTTTTCATCAAAAATCCTACAGCTACGAGGAGAAAGATCGTGAGCTGTAATGTAAGAAGTGTTTTCATAATATTCTACTTTCCGCGTGTTTCCTTCCTTTGAAACACCTGCTTCCTTTCTTCTTAATTCATTTTCATCCTCATCATCTCAAATCATACTTTAGTGTAGCACATTGTTGAAATCCCCGCAAGAAGGCCAGTTGTACAGAGTTGTATACAATAATCTGCGAACGATTCCGTTTATATTTAATACATTACTCCACCCATACGTTTCAAAAGAGATCACCCTCCAGCAGCGAAATCCATGGACGAATCAGAAGATCCGTGATCTGGAGATTTGACGGAAGGAGATACCTGACCATCCAAATGAGGTCGGACATCTCCTTTTTGTACAATCTTCTTATTGACGTTCTTCTTATTTATATGCTACAATCTGTGTCTGTAAACAACGATTCTGTTCTTTCATGTTTACAACAATTTTAATTTCCAAAACATAGTGTGGATTTTTCTGGTCCGACCATTTTTCGCCACACAATTACCCATTGCGGTAGTTGTGCGGCGTTTTTTTATGTCTGCTCCGCCGATACAGATTTTTCAGAAATACCGGCACTTGCAGATGTTTTTATTTGAAGGGAGTTTTCTATGAACGATACATTTATGAAAGAAAAACCGGTCTTTCCACTGATTCTGTCCATGGCTCTGCCAATGGTCATCTCAATGCTTGTAAATTCTCTGTACAATATTGTGGACAGTTTCTTTGTCGCACAGATCAGCGAAAACGCAATGACCGCATTATCCCTTGTTTTTCCTGTCCAAAACTTCGCCAATGCGATTGCGATTGGTTTTGGAATTGGTATCAGTTCACAGATTGCCATCTGTCTTGGTGCCGGAAACAGGGAGACTGCCAGCAAAGCAGCCACACACGGGCTGATGCTTTCTGCACTCCACGGAGTTATTCTGATGATCGGATGTATTCTTATCATGCCGGGTTTTCTGTCTCTGTTTACTTCCGATGCAGATGTAACTGATCTCGGGATCCGCTATTCTACAATTGTTTTTCTCTTTGCTGTCATAAACACCATAAATCTTGCCTACGAAAAGATCTTCCAGGGCGTTGGCAAAATGAAGATTACGATGATCGGGCTTCTGGTCGGCTGTGTTTCCAATATCATCCTTGATCCGCTGCTGATCTTTGGCCTTGGTCCGTTCCCGGCACTGGGTATTGAAGGCGCTGCACTGGCAACCGGACTTGGTCAGGTATTCAATCTTGTTTTCTATCTGATCATTTACAAAATGCAGCCAATCCAGGTAAAACTCAGCCGCAGACATCTCCATCCGGACATGGCTCTGGCAGCAAGATTATACTCTGTCGGTATCCCGGGAGCACTGAATCTTGCACTTCCTTCTGTCCTGGTTTCTGCACTGAATGGACTTCTGGCAGCCTATTCCCAGAGTTATGTGGTGATTCTGGGAATTTACTACAAACTGCAGACTTTCCTGTATCTTCCGGCAAGCGGGATTGTACAGGGCATGCGCCCGGTCATCGGATACAACTATGGTGCCGGTGAACATAAACGTGTAAAAAAAATCTACTTCGTCACACTTGGCATGAGTGGTGTGATCATGTTGATCGGAACAATCATCTGCCTGACAACTCCGGGACAGCTGATCGGCATGTTTACCACAAATCCTCAGACAATTGCCGCAGGCAAAACAGCACTCCGAATCATCTGTGCAGGATTTCTGATCTCTTCTGTATCCGTCACAGCATGCGGTGCACTGGAGGGGCTTGGCAGAGGAACTGCCTCATTGATCGTCTCTCTCTGCAGATACCTGATCATTATCCTTCCGGCAGCATTTATCCTGAGTCATTTCTTCGGAGCCGTTGGTGTATGGAACGCTTTCTGGATTGCGGAAGCGCTGACCGCCGGGGTATCCTTGCTTATCAGCAAGAGGGTTATCGGGGTATAATTCCCTGATATCCCTCTTTTTTTATATTTTCCCTTGACACATACCCTCATGGGGTATATATTACAAGTATAGCGAATATACCCCTGTAGGGTATGCGATTCAGGAATGCCATCGGCATTCTTGCTGCGAGGTGGAGTCATCTCACATCTGATATAATAAATCTCGAACGAAAGGAAGTTTGCTTATGGATCATAATAACTTTAATGCCAGTTCCTCTACAAAGACAGAAGAAATTATAAAGGAACAAGCAGCTACTCAGGAAAAATCTTGTTGCAGCAATGATAATGCCACCCCATCCGCTCCTGCCTGCTGCTGTACCAGGCACACCGACCGTTCAGAAGCTGACCGCAAGAAACTCATCAACCGTCTGAAACGTATCGAAGGGCAGATCCGGGGAATCATAGGAATGTTGGAAAACGATGCTTACTGCAACGATATCCTCATTCAGTCAGCCGCCGTTAATGCCGCCGTCAATTCTTTTAACAAAGAACTTCTCGCGAATCATATCCGTACCTGTGTGGCTCGTGATATCCGCGAAGGTAAAGATGAAACCATCGATGAGCTGGTTGCAACTCTGCAGAAGCTAATGAAATAAGGAGGTAATACAATGGAACAATACAACGTCACCGGAATGAGCTGCGCTGCCTGCAGTTCCCGTGTGGAGAAGGCCGTATCCAGAGTGCCGGGAGTTACATCCTGCTCGGTCAGCCTTCTGACAAATTCTATGGGAGTTGAAGGAACTGCATCCTCTCATGACATCATCACTGCCGTAGAGCAGGCAGGTTATGGTGCATCACTCAAGGGTGCAAATAAGGAACAGGTTTCCATGTCTGAAGCCGAGGAAGCCCTGGAGGATCACGAGACGCCGGTTCTCAAACGCCGCCTGATCGCTTCCATCGGGTTTTTACTCGTTCTGATGTATTTCTCCATGGGACATATGATGTGGGGCTGGCCACTCCCGGCATTTTTTAACGATAACCACGTTGCTATGGGACTTGTCCAGCTTCTGCTTGCCGGAATCGTCATGGTCATCAACCAGAAATTCTTCATTAGCGGATTTAAGAGTCTGTGGCACCGTGCCCCCAATATGGACACACTGGTTGCACTCGGCTCCATGGCCTCATTTGTATGGAGTGTCTACGCACTTTTTGCCATGACAAGAGCACAGGTAGACGGTGATTCTGCTGCCGTTATGAACTACATGATGGAATTTTATTTCGAGTCTGCCGCAATGATCCTGACGCTGATCACTGTTGGAAAAATGCTCGAAGCACGTTCCAAGGGAAAAACGACCGATGCTCTTAAGAGCCTGATGAAACTTGCCCCCAAAACCGCCATTGTTCTTAGAAGCGATCAGGAAGTAACCGTTCCGATCGAACAGGTTCACAAGGGTGATATCTTTGTCGTACGTCCTGGTGAAAATATCCCGGTCGATGGTGTGATCGTTGAAGGAACCAGCGCCGTCAATGAATCTGCCCTTACCGGCGAAAGCATCCCTGTTGACAAAGCAGCCGGAGATCTTGTTTCCGCCGCAACCGTCAACCAGTCCGGATTTATCAAATGCGAAGCAACCCGTGTCGGCGAAGACACCACTCTCTCCCAGATCATCAAAATGGTAAGTGATGCTGCCGCTACCAAAGCTCCGATCGCCAAAATTGCAGACCGTGTTTCCGGTATTTTTGTTCCGGCAGTTATTACGATTGCAATCGTTACCACGATCATCTGGCTTCTGACCGGACATGAATTTGGCTATGCTCTTGCCCGCGGTATCTCCGTTCTCGTTATCAGTTGTCCATGTGCTCTCGGACTTGCCACTCCGGTAGCGATCATGGTCGGCAACGGAATGGGGGCCAGAAATGGTATCCTGTTCAAAACTGCCGTTTCTCTCGAAGAGGCCGGCAAGGTTCAGATCGTTGCCCTGGACAAAACCGGTACGATTACCAGCGGCCAGCCGGAAGTTACTGATCTGCTCCCTGCAGACGGAATCTCCAAACAGGAGCTTCTCACCATGGCATTTGCCCTGGAGAAAAAAAGTGAACATCCGCTCGCGAAAGCGATTCTCAAATATGCTGAAGGACAACATCTTACAGCGCCGGAGGTTTCTGATTTCCATGCCCTTCCCGGCAACGGGCTCTCTGCAGTACTCGATCAGGAAACTCTGATCGGTGGAAGCATGAAATTCATCAGCAGCCAGGTAAACGTTCCTGCCACCCTTTCCCAGAAGGCAGAAAAACTTGCAGAAGAAGGAAAAACACCCCTGCTTTTTGCCCGGAATGGTAAACTGGTCGGCATTATCGCTGTTGCCGATGTTATCAAAGAAGACAGCCCACAGGCGGTCAAAGAACTCCAGAATATGGGAATCCGTGTTGTCATGCTGACCGGTGATAATGAACGCACCGCAAGAGCGATCGGTGCACAGGCCGGTGTTGATGATGTCATCGCAGGTGTTCTCCCGGATGGCAAGGAAAGTGTGATCCGTTCACTCAGGAAACAGGGCAAAGTAGCCATGGTCGGTGACGGAATCAACGATGCCCCTGCACTTACCCGTGCAGATATCGGAATCGCGATCGGTGCCGGAACTGATATCGCGATCGATGCCGCTGATATCGTTCTGATGAAGAGTCGTTTAAGCGATGTTCCTGCTGCAGTACGTCTCAGCCGTGCAACCCTGAAAAATATCCACGAAAATCTTTTCTGGGCATTTTTCTACAATGTGATCGGCATTCCACTGGCCGCTGGTGTATGGATCCCGATTTTCGGATGGACATTGAATCCGATGTTCGGTGCCGCCGCAATGAGTCTTTCCAGCTTCTGCGTTGTCACCAATGCCCTTCGTCTGAACCTGTTTAAGATCCACGACACAAAAAAGGACAAAAAAATTAAACAAGCTACTTCCATTGAAGTAAAAAATGATTATAATAAAAAAGAAAAGGAGCAAAAAACTATGGTAAAAGTTACAGTTAATGTTGAGGGAATGATGTGTGGACATTGCGAAGCACATGTAAACGAAGCAATCAAGAAAGCATTCGGTGCAGAGGATGTTGTATCTTCTCACGAAAATAACACAACCGTTTTCACAGCACCAGAAAAGGTTGATGAGGACAAGATCCGTCAGACAATCAAAGATGCCGGATACGAAGTAACCGGAATTACTCAGGAATAAAAGGAAGCCATGAACAACACACAGGATAAAAAAAAACCAGAAGAAATCCATAACCTGCACTATTATATCGATCACATTCGATATGATATGACCAATCTTATCAAATGGCTGGTTCTGGCAGTACTGACCGGACTGAGCGTAGGCTTCATCAGCAGCCTTTTTGCCAGAGTACTGAAATTCGTAACCAACTATCGTACAGAGCATTTCTGGGTATTCTTCTTGCTTCCTGTTTCCGGTCTGATCATTGTTTTTCTGTATCAGAAATTCGTTCAGGAAGATGGCGGAACCAATCAGGTTTTATCAACGATCCGTTCTCAGGATGATGTGCCTTTTCGTTCTGCTCCGCTGATTTTCGTTTCTACGATCCTGACTCACTTTGCCGGTGGATCTGCCGGTCGTGAAGGTGCTGCAATTCAGCTCGGCGGAAGCATCGGCAATCAGCTTGGAAGCTGGTTTCACCTCGATGAAGAAGACCGTCATGTCATGGTCATGTGCGGTATGAGTGCTGCTTTCTCCGCAGTTTTCGGAACACCGATGGCGGCGGCAGTCTTTTCTATGGAGGTCGTGAGCGTTGGCATTATGTATTATGCCGCACTGGTTCCATGTGTGATTGCATCCATTATTGCCTCAAAGTTTGCGGCGGGCTTTGGCATCAATCCGGAATCTTTTCATGTAGTCAATATCCCGGAACTTACCATCGAAACAGGACTCAAGATGGTTCTTGTTGCCGTTGCCTGTGCTGCCATCAGTATTATTTTCTGTATGGCACTTCAGGGTGTCAGCAAACTTTATGCGAAATTTTTAAAAAATCCATATATCCGTATCGTCGCAGCCAGTGCCATCATTATTGTGATCACACTCTTTTTGCGCACCTCTGATTATATGGGTGCCGGAAATAACCTGATCGAGCTTGCTGTCGAGAATGGTCAGGCTCGCCCGCTGGACTTTTTCTGGAAGCTCGTACTCACTGCCCTGACCATGCGCGCCGGTTTCCGTGGCGGTGAGATTGTTCCTTCCTTCTGCATCGGAGCAACATTCGGATGTATCATGGGACACCTGATCGGTCTTTCCCCATCCATCTGTGCAGCCGCCGGAATGGCAGCCCTTTTCTGTGGCGTTACCAACTGCCCGATCACTTCCATCCTGATCGCATTTGAGCTGTTTGGCTTCCGCGGTGCATCCTATTATCTGATTGCTGTATCTATCAGTTATGCCGTATCCGGTTACTATGGTCTGTACAAGGATCAGACGATCGTATACTCCAAATATAAAGCTAAGTACATCAATCGTCATACTCGTTTCTAAATTTATAAAATTTAATTTTACATATTCCGATGTCTGCTACTCTTTAAGATAAATAGTTTCAGACATCGGAATTTTTCTTTTATTTTACTTTCGATTCCCATATATTTTTCTCACAATAATGTAAATAAATATTAGAAATTTAACGTGCATTTTATCAAAAACTTTACTTGTACATTGAAAATAATATGTTAGAATAAAGGTGTATTTTTAAGGAAAAGTAGGAGGAATTTGAATGCGCAAAACAAAAATTATCTGTACCCTTGGTCCGTCTACTGATAAGGACGGTGTTCTGGAAGAACTCATTAAAGAAGGAATGAACGTAGCACGTTTTAACTTCTCCCATGGTTTACATGATGAACAAAAAGGCCGTATTGATAAATTAAAAGAAATTCGTACAAGACTCAATAAACCGGTAGCTGCGCTTCTCGACACAAAAGGGCCTGAAATTCGTATCCGCGAATTTGAAAATGGAAAGGTCACACTGAAGGAAGGTCAGGAATTTACCTTAACTACAGAAGAAATCGTAGGAAACGAAAAAATCGTTTCTGTTACCTATAAAGATTTATATAAAGATGTCAAACCAGGCAACAGCATTCTGATCGATGATGGTCTGATCGGACTTGAAGTCAAGAAGATCAAAGGTCAAGACATCGTCTGTAAAGTCGTAAACGGTGGTGTTCTCGGCAATAAGAAGGGCGTCAACCTCCCTGGTGTAGAAGTAAACATGCCGTTTATCAGCCCAAAAGATCACGATGATATCCTGTTTGGTATTAAAGAAGGCTATGATTTTATTGCAGCTTCCTTTACCAGAACTGCTGCCGATGTCAAAGAAATCCGTGATATCCTTGAGAAAAACGGCGGACATGACATCAAGATCATCGCAAAGATCGAGAACCAGCAGGGTGTTGACAACATCGACAGCATCATTGAAGCTGCAGATGGTATCATGATCGCCCGTGGTGATATGGGTGTTGAGATTCCACTTGAAGATGTACCGGTTATCCAGAAGGATATCATTGCAAAGGTATACAGTGCCGGCAAACAGGTTATCACAGCTACTCAGATGTTGGATTCCATGATCAAGAATCCACGTCCAACCCGTGCAGAGACTACTGACGTTGCCAACGCAATCTATCAGGGTACCAGTGCGATCATGCTGTCTGGTGAAACCGCTGCAGGTAAATACCCTGTAGAAGCGCTCAAAACCATGGTCAAGATTGCCGTACGTACTGAAGCTGATGTCGAATATAACAAACAGTTCAGTGTCCGTACAAAAGAGCCTGCTACGAACGTAACTACTGCAATTTCTCATGCTACCTGCATGACTGCGATCGACCTGAACGCAAAAGCGATCATCGCAGTTACCCGTTCCGGAAATACTGCACGCATGGTTTCCAAATATCGTCCGGGATGCCAGATCATTGCATGTACTCCGGATGAACGCACCTGGCGTCAGATGAACCTGATCTGGGGTGTAACACCACTCCTGACCAAAGAGGAATACAGCATGGAGATTCTTCTTCTTCACGCTACAGAAGCAGCTGAAGAAAAAGGTTATGTCAAAGAAGGAGATATCGTTGTTCTTACAGTTGGTGTTCCTCTTGGACATCCTGGCAACACAAATCTGCTCAAAGCAACCGTTGTTGGTAAGTATTAATCTGCTTACCACGTCCGGATTGACTATCCTGTAAAATTGTATACAAAAATAAACAAGGTCATTATCTCCTGTTTCGGACGATAATGACCTGTTTTTTACTCACATAAAAAATCCAGACATATCTGTTGTAAAAACACTTTTATTTCTTATAAACTGTAATTACGATCGGTTCCTGGTTTTCCTCCCCATATGGCTGAATCCAGTATAATTCTTCATCCGGATCTTTCTGTTTCTCCGCTTCAGCACCTTTGGATTCAGAATCTCCTGCTTTGGTATTTTTAGTTTCCAAATTTCTTGCAGCATCTTCGTCTTTTTCAGATGCAGATGTCGTTGCAACCTCGTCTTTCACATACTCAAGTTCCAGATATGGAGCACTTCCATTTACATCATTCAGAATGATCTGGTTCTTTCTGCCCAGAGTTTTCTTGTCCGAATACTTCCAGTCTTTATCCACAGAAATATTCTGAACCACCTTGTTGATCACACAGGTTCCATCGGTGGAAGTCGTCAAAATCACATCTTTCTCTGTGTCAGAAACCTTGATGATATTCAATGGTTTCTCATTTTCCGTAAGTGTTATAATAATTTTATTATTTCCATTGCGGAGACGGATTCCCAGCTCAGTGGCAGATTCTTTGGCACTCAGCGTGATCCAATGATCTTTCGGATTTTTCTTATCACTAATAGAAATCGAATGAAGTTTCTTATTCTCACTTGTCAGAGAAAATCCGTTTTTAACCTCATCAATAGCTGTAGAAACTGCCAGATCCGTGATGTTTCCATCGGCATCTTTCTTGATCTCTGTCGTTCCCGCTGGAACTGTCATACCGGTAACTTCCTCTGTTTCTGTCGGATCATCCGAATCTTTCTTTGCAACACGAATCGTACCAACTGCAGTTTCCGGATCATACTCCGTTACAATGTCTGTAGAAGTTGAAGACGCATAAGAAGCATATTCTTCATCAATATCTTCCTCTGGCAGGTCTTCCTCTGGCAGGTCTTCCTCTGCACCTTCATTTTTACTGTCGGCAGAAGTATCTGAATCAGTGGGTTCTGTTTTTCCGGAAGTACTGTCTTTATCTACGGAAGCATTTTCTGTATTAGAATTCTTATTTTCTTCTGAAGCATCTGTTTTGCCATCTTCTGATTTGCCGTCAGCATCTGTTCCCGGCTTCTCATCCGTCTTTGTATCTGCATCATCTGTTTTACCATCAACAGCATTCGTATTTTTGACCGGAATCTCCGCCAGTTCTGTATAATCGCATCCCTGTCTCTGACATTTATATGTGATCACACCTGGTTTATCTGCTGTCGCCTCCTGAATAGAAACTTCTTTCAGTTCATGACCAAGTGCAGCTGTCTCATCTCTCTTTTCTTCGTAGGTGCAGCCATCCACTTTACATTTGTAGATCGTATAACCTCTTTCTGTGCAGGTTGGCAGAACAACTTTGCTTTCTATAAGCTCATGTTCGCCTTCATTGCATGGAGCAGGTTCATTCTCTGCTGCTCTCGTGTCTTCCTTTTCATTATCATCCGTTTCAGCTGTTTTCGCAGAAGAATTCTCCTCAGCATATACTGCGGAACTTCCTGCCAGTGTCATCGCCATGACCACAGCCAGTATCGCTGCACTTTTACTTTTCTTTCTCATACACATTCTCTCCTTTGTACAAAATATGGAGTCAATAAAACAGATTTATCTTATCATTGATTCTATGCTTTTTCAATTATGCTCTTGCCAGATCTTTAATTACTTCCCCCGCTATGATCAGCCCTACTACCGATGGAACAAATGCAGTGGATCCCGGTATATCACGACGTTCTGTACATTTGTGTGCTGCATCCGGAGGACAGATACAATGTGAACGACAACTGATCGACATATCTTCAATCGGACGGGTTGGTTTTTCCTGAGAATACACAACCTTTAACTTTTTAATTCCACGCTTCTTAAGTTCACGGCGCATAACCTTCGCAAGTGGACATACAGAAGTTTTATAAATATCAGCCACCTGAAAAGCAGTCGGATCAAATTTATTTCCAGCGCCCATACTGCTGATGATCGGAACGCCAGCTTCCTTTGCCTCCATAACAAGCTGAATCTTCGCTGTTACCGTATCAACCGCATCCACTACATAATCATATTTGGAAAAATCGAACTCATCTTTCGTTTCCGGCAGATAAAAACATTTGTGAACATTAACCTCTGCCTTCGGGTTGATATCAAGGATTCGCTCCTTCATAACATCTACTTTGTATTTACCAACCGTACTTCTTGTCGCAATGATCTGACGGTTCAGATTGGTCAGACATACCTTATCATCATCGATCAGATCGATTGCACCTACTCCACTTCGCACAAGCGCCTCTACTGTATAACCGCCAACTCCACCGATTCCAAAAACGGCAACTCTGGAACCGGCAAGTTTCTCCATTGCTTCTTTACCAAATAGCAGTTCTGTTCTGGAAAACTGATTTAACATTTATTTCTTAATCTCCTTCTCTTCCTTAGTTAATGTTTCATTCATGCTTCCTGTACGATATCCCAGAAGATCCAGAGTCACATAATCAAATCCATATTCCTTAAGCTGCTTCGCAATTCTGGTTCTGTTTTCTTCTTCTACAAGTCTTGCTATTTCCTCCGGCAGAACTTCAATTCTGGCGATATTTCCGTGAATGCGTACACGGATCTGATGGAAGCCCATGTCCAGAAGAAGCTGTTCCGCCTTGTCCACCATTCCAAGTTTTTCCTCACTGATCGTCTCTCCATAAACGAAACGGGAAGAAAGACAGGCAAAAGACTGTTTGTCCCATGTAGGAAGTCCCATCTCCCTGGACAGCTCACGGATTTCTTCTTTATACAATTCTGCCTGACGAAGCGGACTGCTGACACCAAGTTCTTTAACCGCGATCAGTCCTGGACGATAGTCACCGTTATCATCCATATTGGAGCCCTCGGCTACTGCATTCATGCCGTTTTCTTTTGCAATCTGCCAGATTTTTTCAAACAGTTCATGCTTGCACAGATAGCAGCGATTCTTCGGATTCTGTCGAAAGCCATCAATATCCAGCTCCTCTGATTTACAGATAATATGACGAACACCATTTTCTTTGCAGAATTCCGTCGCTTCTTTCAATTCTCTCTCCGGGAATGAACAGGAACTGGCTGTCACTGCGATTACTTTATCCTTTCCAAGCGCTTCCAGTGCCGCTTTCAAAAGAAAGGTAGAATCCACGCCACTTGAAAATGCAACTGCAACACTTCCCATATCTTTCAGGTTCTGCTGTAATACTTTATATTTATCATGAATACTCACTATAAAATCTCCTTTTCAACCTAGTAACCTAGTGTGTATTATAGCATAACCGTATCACCCACACAATATTATTCAAAAGGATTCGTTTTTATTTTATCCGCAAAAAAGAGCAGGTTTGCACCCGCTCAGTCATTGGAATAACTTTCATCATTCATCAAAATTTGCCGCATATATTCCTTCTGGAAGTCTCATGGTAAGAATTCCCAGATTAAATTCATGATCCATAATGGTAATGTGATATTCAAAGATCACATCATCTTCAAACTTGGACAGTAATACATAACTGCCATTTTCTTTTCCTTCAATCTGGTCACAGATATCTTCGTAAACAGCCTGTCCGGATATCTCTCTAGGATATCCTGCTGCCTTGATCTTCTCTTCAATTGCCTGGTATAATTCGTCCATCCGTACGTCCTCCTCTAGTATCTGACTCCGAATCCATACTCTTCCTCATCAACCGGAAGACTGCGTTTTCGGATGTCATCAATCTCTATATAACGGTCATTGTAAAGTGCCTGCAGGATCTTGTCAATATCTTCTTCCAGTCCCTGCAATTCTGTGGAGACGGAGCCGTCATATTCATTTCGCGCCCAGCCGGTCACACTGTATTTCTCAGCCAGATATCTCAGCTTGTAGCGAAATCCGACTCCCTGGACTCTTCCATAGAAACATATGGATACTCTGATCTTGTGCATGATTATCTTACTGTCTTTTTCCCTTCTGCAAATTTCACAATGTGATATCCAAGCCATCCGGAAAGACATCCAAAAATGATTCCACCTAGAACATCTGTTGGATAATGCACATACAAATATAATCTGGATACAGCTATCAGGCATGAAATCACAAGAGCTATAAGCCCAATCCTTCTTTCTCCTGACAGGTACAGTGCTGTCACTGATGCAAAGGAGGCCGCTGTATGTCCAGACGGAAATGAATAATCGCGAAGCTTTGCAACCAGTAATTCTACTGTCGTATTCACATCATAAGGTCTGGTTCGTGCTACAAGATTCTTTAACAATACATTACATAATAATAAATCTACGATAAGCGCAGCTGCCATGGTCACACCTGTCTTTCTCATTTTCGGTATGATAAGAAAGATCAGAGTCAGTATAATCCAGAATATCCCGGCATCCCCAAGCTTTGTGACTGAAGTCATTAATTTATCCATCACCGGCGTATGCAATGTCTGGAACCAGTCAAGTATATTTAATTCAAATCCCATCTTTTAGTGTCCTTTGCATATATTTGTCTGCACCCTTTTTAAAAGCTGCATCAGCTAATCCTCTGCTCTCAGCGGAGCTTTCGCATTTCCCCTTCAATCAGAAATACTTTGTCTCCCTCATTGATGTCCAGCTCATATAACCGGGCATCTTTTTCCTGAACGGTCATCTCCTGACCTGTATAATTGCTTTTCAGAAGGACATTATCCTTCACTTCCATCCCGTCCGGACGCCCCTCACATCCGAAATCAGGCTCATCGATACGTAAAACATTGAATGTTTCAAGCATATATATCTCCCCTTTTATTACCAGATATCAGACTTTCGTGTATACGTTACTCTTTTTCCCCTTCATTCGCATCCTCCATCGTGATGCATTCCTGCATCTGTGCCTCTGTATAATACAGGCGCAATACAGCCTGCGGCCAGTTGATATTGACAACCGCCGTTTTATTTTTCTCTTCACCGGCTTTGCGGATCAGTCCAAGCAGTTCATTCAGAACCTCTCTGGTCAGATAACCGCCTCTCCAGTGAAAGGTCAGTGTTTTTCCTTTTTTGGCTGCCTGAAGTGAACGTTTATACACATCTTCTGTCTTTGTGAATGACAGTTTCTTTTCTTTGTAATAAAAGTGATCATGGTCTGTACAATGCGGTGCTGCTGCGATCAGCGGTTCATGGTCTTTAAAAACATGTCCATCGTCCAGATTAAAGTAATCGTAGCGGATGTCTGCAGCTTTATCACTGTTTCCAAGTGTATTGTCAAATGTTGCATCCAGATGATAGTATGTACCGCCGATCCGGACAATGTTCCAGGTATGACGGTATTTGATTCCTTTTTCCGGATTATTCCCGCATATCGCGATCACACACCAGACTCCCAACGCATCGAGAAGGACCTTGACTGCTTTGGCAATGCCTTCGCAGACGCCAACGCCCTGTCCCAGAGGTCCAATGATCTCATGGGAATATGCCTTCTTGAGCTTATCATAATGTACATTCTGACAGATAAAGTCATGTACATATTTCTCCTTTTCCCACTCCGAAAGGCTCTGTGCCGGGCGCACCAGTTTCTCTACTCTGGATTTCATTGCCTTTTGATGCTCTTTTATTTTTCCTTTATCAAACAGATATTCCGGAATAAAAATGATGTTCGGTGAATCTTTATAGTAGCGGTATTTATATCCTGTCACCCAGAAAATTTCCGGATGATCCAGCCGCAGCTGAAAGAAAACATTGTACAAATCTTCTCCGTCCAGTGCCGGAATCTGGAATTCATCCGCCAGGCTGGTGATTCCCTGAAGGATGCCATGATAAGCAGCCTGTTTCTGTTTATCCATATGGTTGTAGTAATACTGCTCCATTGTACTTCTCCTGGGGTTATTTCATAGAATACTGCATCATTTCATAATGTAAGATACAGCCCTCGTAGATTTCCATCGGAAGAAGTGCCCTCGCGACCAGCTTCAGTTCCTCCTCCGGGCGGTCGATTCTCTGCAGATGTGCATAATCTCCATCAATCTGTTTCACTTCATAATCACATTCTAACATCGGTATTTTCCTTTCTCGTAATCTTGATTTTGTTGTTTCGTAGTTTATTGTTACTGCATTCTTATCAAAATAGTAATTTCCCTTTATCATAACACAAGAGGAAGAGTTTTTGCACTCTTCCTCCTGTAGTCTTTTTATAAAAATTATTTTACTGTTACTTTGATTTTTACTGTCTTCTTTCCAGATTTGACTGTAATTGTAACTTTTCCTTTCTTCTTAGCTGTTATAACACCTTTGGAATTGACAGTTGCTACCTTGTTATTGGAGCTTTTAAAAGTAATTTTTTCCATTGAAGTAAACGGAAGACGTACTGGTTTTAATGTCATTTTCTGTTTCATTTTCAGAGTAGTATTCTTACCAATACCTGTAATTTTAGTCGTTTTTACATTGCTCTTCTGTACTTTTACTATAATCTTCTTTTCAATTCCACTCTTAAGTTTAACAGTTACTGTCGCTTTTCCCGTTTTCTTCTGCGCTGTTAATTTCCCATTACCAGATACTTTAACAACCTTAGTATTACTTGATTTCCATGATGCAACCGAATCTCCATTTGCCATTTTAGTTATTTTTAGACCAGTTGTTGACTGTTTGACTTTAAGAGTAACACTGGTTGTATTAAGCGCAATGACTGGTTTTACTTTATTATTCAGAGTTCTTTTCTCAGTTTTTTTACATTTACTACATGTTCTTTTCTGAGTTTCACCCTTAAAAACAGTTGCCTTATTTAAAGTTTTCCACTTGCTCCAACTATGCTTGCACTCTGTCGTAGTATGATCATCTTTTCCTGTTTGGTCATCTTTACTTTCTGATAATACAGTCACAGAAACTTCTACTGTAATATTATTTTCTTTATCTGCAACACCTCTTATAACTGTTTTTCCTGCTTTTTTCGCACTAACCACACCATTTGCAGATACCTCAGCTACAGACTCATCAGAAGAAGTCCAATTAACTTGTGGAACTGTTGCATTGGATGGCAAAATATTAAAGTCAATCAGTTCGCGCTCTCCCTCTTTCAAGCTCAAATCCTTTTTATTTATCTGTATAGATGTCACTGAAACATACTGTTCTGAGGAAGTCTGTCCTTCATACTCTTTAACAACTTTATCATCTTTAATCAGTTCACACTTTGTTTTTTCTTCTGATATAGCGGAAATCTGAATTTCATTTCCTTTTTGTACAGGAATATTAAATACTGATTTCTGAACTTCACTTCCATCGTCTGAAATAGTAGATGTATGGAAATCTACCATACCAAGATCAACTGCTTTGCATTTCAGAGAATATCCACTATTAACAGGTAGCCGGACAATTTTTATATAATCATCCTTTACAGGTTCATGAACCACACTATAATAAATATTTCCAATGGTTCCGCTCTCTTCCACTCCATCTTTCATAGTATGAATCAGATTTCCAGAGACATCATAGATTTCTACATCTACCGGGCAGGCAACTACAGAAGTTGACATTTCTTTCAATACTCCACTGGCTTTCATCCATTGCAGATTAGATTTTAATGTTTCTGAAATTCCTTTCGATGCTCCATAAGCACCCTTCCATGAAATTCTGGCTGTTTCCATCATCTTCTGAAGGTTTTCTTCTCCTGCCATACGAGTCTTCAATAACATATAATATGCATATACTGTTTTTTTCGCATTTTCTGCTTTTGTAGAATCTGCTCCCGTAAGATATTCCATTCGGGTGTTTATCAGCCATCTGCTTATAGAACTTCCAATATATGCTATACAACGCATATTGTCCTTCTGTTTCTGAACATCATCCGTTTTAAAAAGTAAATTTGAAAGATCAACAGAGTAATGTAAACTGGTTTTTATGATTTCTCCATATGGCAATGCAGCAATAACTTTTTCTACTAATTTGTCATATACCTTGTTTGCAACTTCATTCTCTATATCACCTGCTAATAAGTTTGTCAATTCACGCCAACCGCCATGTAATGCATTATATAACTCCTGTGCCGCATTTTTTACAGGAACCGATCCGGTATCTTTCGCAATGAATAACAACATTTCTTCATACATTTTATCTGCATTTAGAAGTCTCTGGATATCATAATAATTATTTATTGTCTTTTCTCCTAATGAAAGAACCTTTGTGGCATCACTAATGAAGTCAGCACCTTCTACAACTCTATTAATAAATGTCTTTGATTTTGCAAAAGATTCGATACATTTTACTACTTTTGAATCAGATGAATATCCACCCTTCATCTGTAAATATGCAGATATAGTTACATCCTTTCCACTTTTCAAAAATTCAGCAATCTGATCTTTTGTACATAGTTCTGCCAATGAATTTATCTCTTCACTATTTAAACCGTAATTAACTGCAAATGCCCAATTGGCATTCTTGAAAGAATCCACAAAAATGCCTGCATATTTCTCACCTGCCTCTGCCTTTGCCAACATGCTTACTTCCGATTCTTGTTCTTTCAGCAATGCGAGGAGTACATCTCGTGCCTGCTCTTTGGTTGTGTCCTTTATGAAAATATCTCTCCAGCCATCTAAACCTCTGTAAATCATGTTCGACATTGTTTCAACCAATTTCTCAGAATTACTTGAATCATAATATGCTACCGACTGTGTACACAGGAAGTTATCACCATGAATCAGATAATTCATACTGTTACTTGTTCCCTTATCCAATAACCACTGATCCAAAGTCGAGGAATAATCATATTCATGAGAACCAATAACATCCCCTAATGATTCAAATGGAATATTATGTGCAACCGCATATGTTTCTGCATAACTGCCACTATAACCGTAAATGGTAATATTTTTACAATTATAAAATGTATTATCTCCTATAGAAGTTACAGATTCAGGGATGATTACTTT
>PPYE01680761.1_pt1 | contig 22761 bp, 12 predicted proteins | sample 1559881 | NCBI WGS metagenome assembly PPYE01 (sample SAMN08240022, study PRJNA423297) | Human gut metagenome, whole genome shotgun sequencing project.
GCGCATCCTCGCGGAGCGTTTATCTCAGTCGGAGATTGGACTCCCACTGAGACAAATTTGCTGTCACTCACCACCTGAAGGAGGTGGGAGTCTTCTCGACTGAGATAAAATAACAGAGAAAATGAAAGAAAAAGAAATAGAAATAATAGAAGGATAGAGAAAATGAACACAGTGAATGAGACAAAAACATTTTCCTCACTTCCGGAGGAAGAATCAGCTTTATGGGAACGTATGAGAGACACTCTTTTGTGCCTTCAGACAGATAACAGCATTTCGGTAAAAGATCTGGCAAGCAGACTGGCATACTCTACGCAGGAATTCCTTTATCTGGCTGACATTTTCTTTGACAATTCTCTTGATACAATCAGGGAACAGGTGCAGGGATTAAATATTGAAGAGGATTATACAAATCAAGTCCTTCCATTTGAACGGATTCCTGATAGTTCTATGATAGAATATAAAGTTGTGAGAAGAATGGCACAGACAGTAGAGGCAGATATGCTGCCTTTAGAAGGCGATATTTTTCAAAACGGAATGGAATATATCGAGAAGGATGTAAAGGAAAAGTGGAAGGAGAGGGAGCGTGCCGGAGAGTATATGCAGTTTTGGTGGCATGATGATTCATACCATTTCTTTTATATGATTGGGCAGGAAGTTCCAAAAGATGCCGGAAAGGAAAGTGAAAAGAAGAGAATTGATATTGGGGCATCGGATTATGCAGTTTTTACGTTAAAAGAGCAATATTGGGATAAACAGGCACCGGATATTATAAAAATGTTGATAAAATATGCGTTATGTGACTGGATAAAGCAAAGTGAAATGCACTATGACAATCGGAAAATGTATTTTATTTCTTTTGAAAACGGACTGTACTCAGTATATCTTCCTCTTAAAAAAAGAATGCATTCGGATTATGTAATGAAAAATAAAAAAGAGGAGAAAAAGATTTATGGAGTTGACGAGTGGATTAGTTATATTGATGAGCATATTACGGAGAATTTAACAGCAAAAGGTCTTGCAAAGCTGTTTCATTATTCCGAGAAACACTTAAAAAATATTTTCCAGCTTTATTATGAAACGAGAATCACCGATTACATAAAACAGAGAAAGCTGTACTTTGCTGCAGAAGAATTAAAAGAAGGAAAGAATCCGGAAAAAGTATGTGCCAAATATCAATTTGCAAGTTATAGCGTTTTTTCTAATGCATTTCGCAAAGAATACGGCGTTGTTCCGGCAAAGTATTACCGGATGGAATTTCAGAATATTGCATGGATCAATTACATTGATGAGCATATTACAGAAGATATCACACCAGAGATGATGGCGGAACATTTTAACTATTCCAGAGACTATTTTCGCAAAGCCTTTCAGGATGATTTTGGAATGGGACTTAGTGCGTATATCAGTCAGAGGAAAATACAAAAAGCAGCCAGAGAATTACGTCAGGGTGTCAAGGTAGCCAGTTTAGCAAAAAAATATGGTTTTAAGTCGAGAAATGGATTTGATAAAGCCTTCCGCAAAGCCTTTTGTACTAGTCCTTCCAAATATGCTAAAGCAAACACAGAAGTTGTTGACTTAAATCAGTTTTACTCAGAATATAAAGATAAAATGAAAGTATCCTTTATGGACGTTGATGATATCAAAATGGTTGGCTGGACGATCATCCCAAATCGTGGACGGGAAGTAGATATACCGGCACAGATAGCATTCTGGCTCGATGAGGACTCACCATACTTCAAGAAAATGAACTCTGTAGCCGGAAGTGCGAATGGAAATGATAAGATTGCCATGTGGTATCATGACCCGGAATGTATCAATATTCAATATGTCCTTGGACCGGTTGTAAACAACTTCACGAATGTGCCGGACGATGCTGTGAAAATAGAGATAGCCGCCGGACGATTTGCCGTATTTGAAACAGACCGCGAAAGCGATGTGGATAATCTCGCAGATACCATCCGTATGTTTTCCCGGTGTGTTTTTTATGGCTGGATAAAAGAACACCGCGATATGGTCTCTTTACAGAACTTTACTTTTGAAAGATACATCAATAAAAAAGTATACATATATGTTCCGATAAGAGTAAAATAATAAAAATACCCCGTCAGATCATTCAGTCTGACGGGATTTTTTCTGCAAAAAATGTCAAGCGTTTTTTTTAAAAATCTAAAAAAGGTTCCAAAATGACGAAAAGACATCCGTCTGGTTGGAATACTTTTTAGAAAAGCCATGTTATAATAAATGTACAAAAAAATACATTCTATTTTAAGAAAGTTGGTACAAACCACACAGGCTTACCCCTACTGTGAAAGCGGATGCCCTCACAAATACCACTGGATCTTCCGGGAAGGTGTGAAAAGGCAGAAGAAGCTTAAGTCAGGATATTTAAAATAGAATTCTAATGAACAGGACTTTGGGTGGGAGTGCTGAGTACATTCATTCGATAAATCATTTAGAAATCAATCAGATTTTATCATAAGCTGTGGGATAGCGTTCCTTCCATTTCCTAAGCTCCTTGAAAAAAGAATATCTGTGAGGGGATTTTTGGGTTCCCTCAACGATATAGAGGATACCTCAAAGCCTGTATAATTTATTTCATACGTAAACAATAATAAGAGAGTGTTGAGACCGGGAGGGTCAGTAGAGATAGCGTATAGAGAATAAGGAGTACAGGTGTTTGAATCCAAAGGCTGTCGGGACAAAATGTCTTTGACAGCAAGAGTCGGTTTTTATAACTTGCAGTATAAGCACAGAGGATAAGATTGCCAAATACAGTCTTTTGAAGGAGGAATTTTATGAAAACTTTAAAGAGAATGCTCGCAGTTATGTTAGCAGTAGTTATGATGATGGGACTTGGCGTAACATCTATGGCAGCAACTACAGAGGATAGTAATAAGGTAACCGTACATGTAACCATTCAAAATCCAGATAATGCAAGTAAGAATATCTTTGAAGGGAATGTTACTGTCGATAAAGATACAACCTTATACACATTAGAAGATGCAGCAACAATCGAAAACTACGGCAAAGCGACAGCGATGGATGCTCTTATTGCAACAGGAGAGACAATAACATACCATAAAGTACAGTATTTAGATACAGAAACATGGGAACCGATTGACCAGTATGGTATTGCTTTTGACAGTATTAATGGAAAAGCAGGAACATCCGTAAAAAATACAGACGGAAGCACAACATACCAGTATTGGGAATTATGCATTAATGGACCATCAGCTTCTAATTATGCAACAAACTATGTATTAACAGAGGGTATGAATATCACTGTTAAATGGTCATCAATGACTTACTAATTCTATAAGAACTTTAAAAACCGACTCTGTCCTTAAAAAGAGGTGTCTTTTGGACACCTCTTTTTTTATACCTGACAATGTTAAAATTTATAAAATAAATAGTTATATGGGAAAATATATGAAAAGAATAAAGAAATATTTAATAATGCTAAGCCTGATAGCAGTAACGATTTTTTTGAGACATTCCTGTACAGTACAGGCAGCACAGGAAGATGATATTTTTAAAGAGTTATATATGGAATACCGTAGTGTATTATCGGACCAGACAATAGATATTTACAGAATAAAACAGATTGATAAGGATAGTCATACCTACATAATAAGTGGAACATGTAAATTAAGACCAGGAGTAAATCCGGCTATTAGTTGGGCTAGCAATGATATATATGAATATAGTGGTAGACCATCGTATGCCAAGAGATATATAGAGGGAACGTTACAGTCCCAAACAGCCCGGATAAAGGAATTCCGTGTGATAGAAGACCCGGAGACAAAAACAAAATGTGAGAATAATAAACAAAGTATTTTTTGCCTTCCAGAGAACGAAGATAAAAAGACGGAGTATGATAGAAATAACGAAGATAAGGCATATAGAAAGACAGAGGAGGATTCAGAAACTCCTCTTTTTTCAGTGAATTATACGCCAGAAAATATCACGAATTCGAGATGTGGTGTGTATCAACTGGTGGTGGAAGATAACGGAAAGACCACAGTATGTACGATTATAACAGACATATTTGGAACAGATTATAAATCCTTTGAGGCAATAGGTCATTGGAGAGAGAAAAGTGAGTGGAGCGAATGCACGGATAAGCTTACCCTGTATGATGGGACAGATGGTAAGGAAAGTGCGTTTTCTGAAAAGTATCAGTATGGTAACTCTTTAAACTGGCAGACAGGAGACTATACAGCAGGAATCAATGAAGATGGCAGTTTGAAAGAACTTTCTTCTATTTCGCTCCCAGAAGGGGTACATTCTATCCGTGTAAAGTATGAAAATACATTGCCGGAACCAGGACAGGCGATATTTTTAGGGATGCCCGGAAGTGCCGGAACACAGTCGACACTAAAGAAGAGAGATGAGGTGTTCCATAATTATCTGTTTTATCATAATAAGGTACATGCCGTATCAATTAATGGTGGCAGTCTGTATCCTTTAAAGGAGGGAGAAGTTAGTCCAGAGCTGAAGCTGAGAAAGGGTCTTAATGTTATCTGTGTAATTGGGAATGATATAAATACGATGAAGACAGCTAAGTATTATAGTAAGAACTATGATGAAATCGGTATGGTAAGTTATGTATTGTTAGTATATTCTAATGAGGATTCAGAAGGGTATACAGTACAAAAGCAAAAGGATGCTTCCCTCAAAAAGATTGAAATATATCAGGGAGCTTCTGATGAAGACGATGCAAAAGAACATTTCCAACAGATAAAGGTTACAGAGAGCAAAGAGGGAGGAGAAGAAAAGAAGAGTATTGCGATGAATTCCTCCTACCCTTATGTCTGGATTAATGCAGTGACGAATGACCCGGAGGCGAGTGTTGAAGTAGAGGATGCCACAGAGTATCTGGGAGGATATTTTAAGAGACTAGATTCTAAGAAAAAATATTTTGATATCCAGACGGTATCGGCGGATGGTTCTACAAAGCAGACAGAGAGAATTTATGTGGACTGGACATTGAGCAGTGCGGAACTACAGAAGTTATCTATTCTTTCTGGTGCAACAATGGAGAAGAAATACAGCCCGGATACAACTTCCTACTATTGTAAGAAAGGAAGCTCAGGTAAGATTGTACTGTCTTATGAGACTTCAGAAAATACAACGACAGATGTATATGTTGACCGCCAGAAGAAAACTTCCATACAGGGGGCAGAAAGTAAGAATCTTATCATAAATGCAGATGTTCATGAAGTGCAGTGGACGATTACGACAGACAACGGGAAAAAAGTCAGATATAAGATTTACTTTAACAGAGAGAAAACAGGTACGATATCTGAGACAACCCGAACCCGTACAAAAAAGATGATTGATAAGATGGTTGCGGGTGGTTATAAAGAGTATCTGCAGAACACAAAAGGAACCGATTACTGGAAGACTTTTGGAGCTGCAGCGATAGGCGAGGACTATCTTAAAAATATGCTCGGCTATGATGTGACGAAGAAGGAATTCCGTCAGGCTACGGATTATGCAGCAATCATCCTTGAACTGGTCATTTCCGGAGAGAATCCTTATGATTATCTGGGAGTGAACTATGTAGAGGGTCTGATGAGCTTTAATGATAATGGCGATTTTGGAATGTATTCCGCAAACATATGGGCATTATCTGCTTTGCAGGCGGCAGGGGCACCAGTACCAAAAGAAACAGTAGATATTGTAAAAAGACAGGCATGTTCAGAAACATTTGACCTGGATATGAGAGGCTGGGCATTATACGCAGTTTCCCTATATAACGATGCCTTTACGGAAGAAGAATATGCAAAGTGTGTTAATTCGATTAAAAATGTAGAGATTCAGGATGACGTTAAGATGAATGGCATTAATGTGACTGGATGTTTTGAAAATTTCTACTATACAAATCGGAATGTCATGTCACATGCCTGTATGGTAACGGGACTTACCGCACAGGGAATTGATGTTGGAAGTGGTGAATTTGATGGAGAGAATGGAAAGAATCCATTAAATATATTAGAAGATTACCAGCTAAGTACCGGAGGCTGGTTCTACTCTCCGGAGAATCCTTCCCAGGGAGGCTGGAATAAAGATGCGGTTATTGCAGTGGGAGACCTGTATAATGGTTCAAATGTGTACACAAGATATTATCTGACACCATCAAGATATAAGAAGCTTCTTGATAAAGCAGAAAAACTGCTTGCAGGAACGATTACGGAGGACACAAAACGGGAGGTATTACAAAAAGCATATGAGGAGGCAGAAAAATATGCGAATGAAGACAATGTTACTTCAGAGCATGGAGATGCCTATTATGCCCTTCAGGAAGCAATGTATGCAGTGGACGAGAGTGTGAAGCCGGGAGTATTTCTTGGAACTGCCGAAGAAAGAGAACAGGTGAATGCTGTTATAAAAGCAATTGACTCGATTTCTTCCTACAGTTATAAGGACAAGACAAAGCTGGATTCCATCAAGAAACAGTATGATGCACTAAAAGAGAAGCGTCTGTTTCACTATGTGACCAATGCAGATGTGCTTGATAAAGCATATCAGTATGTGAATGGAATCGACACATTCCTTGAAAAGACAGAGAAGATAGGAAAAGTCAACCTGACAAAGACGGCAAAGATAGAGAGAGCCAGAAAGGCATATGATTCCCTGAATGAACAGCAGAAGAAGGAAGATGCAGTACAGAAAGCGTTCCAGATCTTATCTAAAGCAGAGACAAAGCTAAAAGATGCTAAGACTGCCGATAATGTCGTGCAGGCGATAAAGGCACTTGGGGAAATTGTGACTTTGGATTCTGAGGAGGATATTGAATCCGTCAGAGCTGCCTATGAGAGTCTGACAGACAGTCAGAAAACTTTTGTTACAAATATTGACAAGTTAAAGGAGCAGGAAGACGGTCTTAAAAAGTTACAGCAGCAGGAAGAGAACAAAGAGGCAGTGCGCAAGGTCTCAGACCTGATTGACAAGATAGGAAGAGTTACAGCAAACAGTGCAGATGATTTAAGACAGGCAAGAACTGCCTACGATGCATTAGAGAATGACGAGGCAAAAAGGCTGGTTTCTAACTACGCACAGTTAGAAGATGGAGAAAAGATTTATGCGAACCTTCAGCATGAGAATGTCATATATGATGTCGTAGATAAGGCTTCTTATGAGATTAGTCAGATTGATACTGCATATGGAGAAAGTGCGGACATCACTGCTGAGAATGCCGATGCTGTAAGAGAGGCAGTGCAAAAGGCGGAAAACTATATAAAAGAAAAAGAGCAGGAATATGCATATTTTAGGCTTATGATTTCTAATTATATGGACTTATCAGCGGCAAAGACAGCCCTTGTCCAGTATGAACTGTCTGAGAAAACAGAAGCTTCTGTTGAAGAATTTAAACAGGCAGTGGGAGAAATCACAGGCTCCGGTATAGAAGAACAGGCAGTGATAGAACGTGCAGAGATACTGTACGAGCTTCTCACAGAGGAAGATAAACTGACAGTTACAGAAGAATATACCCTGTTACAGCAGGCGGAAGAAGCTTTTTCTATATGGCAGGCAGAGTTTGATAATGTACAGGAAGTGGTATATGGAACAGAGCAGATGGGAGATGTTACCATAACAGGCGCAGAATCTTATCAGGAAGTAAAAGATGCTTATGATATGCTGTCAGAAAATGCGAAGAAGCTTCTTCCTGACGAGATAAAAGAACGGCTTTCTGAGGCTGCGGATACATACCAACAGTTAATCATACAGCAGGAAAAGACAGAGGAGGTTGTAGAGAAGATTAACGATGCTTCAATCATTTCAGACCTGTCAGATGAGGAGGCAGTAAAAGCAGCAAGAAAAGCATATGATGCACTGGAGAACCCATATCGTGTGACAAACTATGAGACGTTGCTTGAAGAGGAAAAGGAAATCCTTTCTCTGACAAAAGTACAGGAAAATCAGGAATTTGCCAATACCGTAATCACACAGATTAATGCACTGAAAAAAGTTACTTTATCCGATAAAGAAAAGGTAGAGGCAGCAAGACGTGCCTATGACGGACTAACAGATGCACAGAAAAATCTGGTGGATAATCTTTCGGTATTAGAGGCTGCAGAGAGCCAGATAGAATCCCTGCAGAAACAGCCATCAAAACCGGCACAGCCACAGCCGGCGAAAAAGACGGATACCAAGAAGACTTCTTATAAAAAGATTGTTTTGAAGAAAAAATCTTTGAAAAAAACAATTTATTTTAACGGAAAGAAACAGAGATATTCTCTGGTACTGTTCGTAAATAATAAGGCAGTTAAGGCAGAAAAGATAAAGTGGAAATCAAGTAAACGGACAATAGTGTCAGTATCTAAAAACGGAAAGTTGACCGTAAAGAAAGCAGGAAAAGTTACAATCACAGCTTCTTATAAAGGGAAGAGATATAAATATAATCTTGTGATTAAGAAGGTTCAGTTGAAACTTAAGAAAAAGAGTATCACTATCAAAAAGGGGAAAGCGGCTCAGATAAAAAGTGTGGCATCCCCTAAAGGAAAGATACAATATAAAAGTTTAGATACAAAGACTGCATCTGTAACAAAAAAAGGGAAGGTGGTAGGAAAGAAAAAAGGAAAAACAAAGATAAGGGTAAGCTGTAATGGGCTTGTCCGGTATTGCAAAGTTACTGTAAAATAAGGCAAAGGTTGAAAGTATCGGAAAGGAAAGAAAATGAGAAAGTTTTATTCAAGAATACTTGCAGTATGTATGGCAGGTACAATGGCACTTACACCATTTACACCAGTGGGAACATTGATTGGCAATACGATTACGATTGAGGCAAAGGCAGCGGAAGCTGTAGATACTTCCTGGTATGATAATCGTACAGAAGGACAGACAGAATTTACAATTTCTACAGAGGCACAGCTTCGTGGACTGGCACAGATTGTCAATAGTTCGGATGCAGCAGTAGAAGGATTTGTAATGCCATTTACGGGATGTACAGTAAAGCTGGCAAATGATATTGTTATGGATGCTGATACGCCATTTGCACCAATTGGTGTAAGCCGTGGACTCGGATTTGCAGGAGTATTTGACGGTCAGGGACATACAATTAAGAATTTAACAGTATCAAAAAGTTATGACAAGATACCTACTGGAATATTTGCCGGACTTTTTGGTTCAGTACTGGGAAATAAGGGTTCTGTAGCTGAGATTAAAAATGTGACATTGGAAAATGCAACGGTAATAGAGACTCGTGAAGAAAGTATCGGAGCAGCAAGTTCATCACAGAAAAATGCTGTCAAACAGGGAACAGCAGCACTGGTTGGCTACGGAAAGAATATTGTTGTAGAAAATTGTAATGTAAAAAATTCTTATGTAGAGAATAATGTATTGGGAATTACCGGAGGTCTGATAGGTCATGCGCTTGGAGCAGACATTTCTAATTGTAAAGTGATAGATACAGAAGTAAAGGGAATTTCTAATGAAGGTCTTCTTGGAGGAAAGATTAGTTTAGGAACAACGGATTCAAGGGATGGAGTTACTTCTAAAAATAAAGTAACAAACATTTATGTTCAGGGAAAGGTAACTGGAGAGACTGGTTCAACTTATACAGGAGGATTATTCGGTAGTGATATGTCCACTGCAGAAGCAACAGATAGCAGTAATATCGTTATTGGAAAGGATACTGTTATTAAAGGAGATATAAGTACTGCTGGTGTTGTAGGTAAGACTTGGAGTGGATTAACAAATTGTGTGAGTTATGCCAATGTGGAAGGTAGTGGAGATTTCACTAATGGAATTGCTCAGACAGGCGGTAAAAGTGTTTTCTATTCTAATTGTATGAATTATGGTGATGTTAATGGAGCCGATTATGTCGCAGGTATTACATCAACGAAGTTAAAGCCAAATAGTGCTACCGAAATTAAAGTAAAGAATTGTTATAATCTTGGAAATATCAGTAGTACAAAGAAAACAGTAAATATAGGAGCTATTTCCTATATGACAGAAAAACTTTTTACAGTAGCAAATTCCTATAATCTTGGAACAGTAAAAGATTTATCAGGAGATAAAGCACAGTTTAATGCTAATGATACCTATACCAATGTGGCATATAATTCAGAAAATGGTATAGCAGCCGCAGAAGGAACAACAGGTATTACAGGTTATGCCGCAGCCCAGTTCAAAGACCGTACAGTAGTAGATGCCTTAAATGCTAATGATGGTGTAGAAGAAACTGTATGGTACCAGAACACAGAAAATCCAGATTTAGCTTTCAACATGACTGTAACATCTGATATCACAGTTCCAGAAGCATTAAATGTAACTTTAGGAAAAACAATGAAATTACAGGCTTCTGTAACACCGGAAGATGCTACTAATAAAACATTAGTGTACACTTCTTCTGATGATACGATTGCTTCTGTAAAAGAAGATGGAACCATAAGTGGTCTGAAACTTGGAACAGCAGATATCACCGTAAAAGCAATGGATACCGGTAAGGAAAAGACCGTAAAGGTAACAGTAAAAGAAGCAGAGAAAGAGCCAGCAAACCCAACAAACCCAGCAAAACCTTCACAGCCTACAACTAAGACGGTTAAGAAGGGAACAAAACTTATAGTAGGAACCAATACTTTTGTTGTAACAAACGTAAAAGCAAAAACAGTTTCTTATAAAGGAACTAAAAATAAAAAGGCAGCAAAGATTACAATTCCGGCAACAGTAAAATCAGGCAAGCAGGTATACAAAGTAACTACTATCGCAGATAATGCATTTAAAAATAATAAGAAAATAAAAACAGTAGTAGTTGGAAAGAATGTTAGAACAATTGGAAAGAAAGCATTCTATGGATGTAAGAATTTAAAGAAGATTACTGTACAGAGTAGTATTATTAAAAAGGTAGGGGCGAAAGCATTTAAGGGCATTAATAAAAAAGCAGTCATTAAAGTCCCTTCTAAAAAATACAAAGCTTATAAAAAAGTATTTAAAGGAAAAGGCCAGGCAAAAACAGTTACAATTAAGAAGTAAATATCAGATGATATGAGGAGCAGGGACTGCTTAGATGGGCAGTTCCTGTTCTGTAATAGGGTACTATAGTGATAACTGAAAGGTAATTGCAGTACTTTATAAAGTGAGAGGTGAGACCGAATGCAGAAAAACAAAAAATATTTGCTGACAATGATGACATTTGTATTTGTGATAGCATTTACATTCTTTTTTCGAAAGGATGTAAATGCAGCAGAAAAAACAGGTACCGTTACATTTTCAATCGAACGTTTTACGATTGGACAGGGGTATTTAATAGAGCCATGTCAGGTAGATATTTATGACACAGATAATATTGCATCTGTAGTGGACAGAGTACTTACGCAAGAAGGCTATGGTTACGAAAACAAGGGAAAGATAGAAAATAGCTTTTATCTTGAACAGATTTATAATGGAGATACTGGAAAGGTAAGAATCCCATCTATTATTTCTGATGGACAGCTCCAGCCGATAAAAAATAATAAGGGAAACCTTATTCCGATTCCTACGAACGCAGTAAATGACGGAAATGATTATGGCAATGAAAGTGGACATTTTGCATTGGGAGAATTCGCGTATTGTAATATGTCTGGTTGGATGTATACGGTAAACAATGTATTTCCGACAGGAATGTCCTTGGTAAAACCAAAAGATGGAGACATCATTCGTTTGCAGTTTACGCTTTACGGTTATGGAAGAGACCTCGGAGAAAAACCTGCAGATGAAGAAGATAACAATTATTTGAAATTACCGGATAGGGATGCGATTACAAAACGACTTGCAGTAATGCTAAAGTATAAAGCAAGCTGTGACGAACATGGTTATAAACAGGCTTATCAGAAAGCATATAATGCAGTGATTGACTGGAATACAACAGAAAAGAAAATGAAAGAAGTATTTTCTGCACTTCCGTCAGAGAAAGAAATTCTTCAGTGGGGAGCAGAATATAATGCAAAATTTGCTGAAAGTGTGACAAAAACCATTAACGCTATCGGTATAGTAGATTTATCTAAAGAATCTCAGATAGCAGAGGCAAGAAAGTCTTATAATGCGTTAACCAGTGAACAAAAGGAACTTATTTCTGCAGATACATTAAAAGTATTAACTGATGCTGAGAAGAAAATTGTCAGTCTGAAAGCTGAAAAGAAAACCCAGGATGAGGCAAAGAAAAAGGCAGAAGAAGCCGCGAAAAAGAAAGCTCAGCAGGAAGCTCTGAAAAAGAAATACACCCCATCTAAAACATCTATAAAATCCATTAAGAAGCTGAAAAAGAATCAGGTGAAGCTTACATGGAAGAAAGTAAAAAATGCAACTGGTTACGAAGTATACCAGTCCATGAAGAAAAACAGCGGCTATAAGAAAGTGAAGACAATTACCAAAAATAAGACAGTGACTTATAAAGCCGGAAAGCTAAAGAAAAAGAAAACTTATTACTTTAAGATTCGTACTTATCGTAAAGCAGGAGGAACAACTTATTACGGTAATTACTCAAATGTAAAGAAAATGAAGGTGAAATAATTGTAGGACAATTTCACCTGCTTAATTTCCTAAAATGAAGCAAATACACCCGTCTGGTTGGCATATTTTTTTTAAAGTCTATGTTATAATATGTACATGGCTTGCTTCTCAGGCTCACTTAGGGAACGCTCCTTATTTTCATTCTGAATTGCCAGCCATTTGATTTTAGAATGAAAACAAATATCTGGGCTAGAGAATGTAACAGTTTTATAAAAGTATTTGGCCTGTGCACCTAATGCATGGGCCTTTCTTTTCTACGGAAAACTCTCAATTTCTCTTGGATATTTTGTAAAATGAGTGAAGGAGAGGGTAGAATGAACAAGATGTATCAAAGGTTAAAAAGAAAATGTATATCGCTTGTACTTTTTGCTCTGCTTGTGGCATTTATAGTTCCATACTATGCATATGCGGCAGATAATGGGGCAGAACCGGCCGCGGCAGCTTCTGCTGCAGAGAGTACAGGCGATTTTTCTATGTCAGAAAGTGAGACGTCAGAAAGTGAGACATCAGAAAGGGAGGAGACGGAGTCTTCGGAAGAGGAGGAGCAGCAGACCAGGGAAGAGGAGGAGCAGCAGACCAGGGAAGATGCAGATGCATCAACAAATACAGAGGCAGATGTACAGGAAAGTACACAAGAGCAGACATTAACAAAAAAAGAGAGAAAGATTGTCCGTAAGAATTTGCAGCTTGGAAGAAGTTGTGGTTTTTATGCTTGGGGTGCAGAGGAAGATGCGGCACAGGGACAGTCTGATGAATCAGGAGTGGCAGTGCAGACGGAAGCAGAGGCGGAAGTCTTAAGCCCGGATATTGATACGGTTTTATCTAAGGTAAGAAGCTATATCTTAAGTAAAGATACGAAGCCGGATTACAGTAGCATATGGAATGTTATTGGTTTAAAAAGGAGTGGGCTGTATGTGCCGGAATCTTATATAAATCTTTTTTACAGTAATGTGATTGCATACTGTGAGAGTAAGGACTGGCAGATTACAAGAGCAAAGTATTCAGATTATTCAAAGCTTATACTTGCATTAACAGCGATTGGTGTCGATGCAAGAGATGTGATGGGACATAATCTGTTAGCGTATCTGTCAGATTATGAGAATGTAAGCAGACAGGGGAATAACGGCACGATTTGGGCTTTGATCGCATTAAAGAGTAATCCGGCATATGAGATTCCAGAAGACCCTTCTGCAGTGCAGCAAAACTCAGAGGAGTTACTTGTTAAGAAGGTTGTAGGGATGCAGTGTCAGGATGGTGGCTGGACATTGATGGGAACAACCGGAGATTCCGATATGACAGGAATGGCGATGCAGGCGCTGGCTTCTTATTATAATAAAGATGGATATGAGAATGTTACAGAGGCAATTGACAAGGGACTTGCATGGATAGAAAAGAATCAGCTTTCCAGTGGTGGTTTTGGCACGATGAATACAGAAACTTCGGAAAGTGTGGCACAGATTATCACAGCTCTTTGCGGTGTGGGAATAGATTGTGGAGAAGATGCCCGTTTTATTAAGAATGGGAAATGGCCGATGACAGGATTATTCCAGTATTATATGCCAGAAGGGGGATTTATGCATGTAGCTGCTGATGCCGGGAATAATGGTGGCGGTGCCGGTGGCATTATCGATGGAATGGCAACGGAACAGGGATTGTATGCAACAGTTGCTTACCGTAGATTTTTGGATGGAGAGACATTTCTTTATGATATGAGTGATGTGGCTATTTCGGCAGGAACGAAGCCGGTAGTCAGTCCGACGATTGATACGGGGAGTAATAGTGGAGGAAATTCTTCTTCAACGACAGCAAAAAAGACAGAAACAAAACCGGCAGCTTCTAAAGTAAAGGTAATAAAAGTGGGATTAAATTATAGTACGATTTATCTTACAAAAGGAAAGAGCAAGACGTTAAAAGCGACGGTTTCTCCGTCAAATGCCACGAAGAAGTCAGTGAAATGGTCTTCTTCTAATAAAAAGATTGCAACGGTAAATGCAAAGGGAAAGGTGACAGGAAAGAAAGCAGGAACAGCGACAATTACAGTAAAGGCAAAGGACGGAAGTGGAAAGAAAGCAACCTGTAAGGTCGTGGTGACTGCACCGGCAACAGCGACAACCGCCAAAAAGACAACAACAACTACAGCAGCAAGAAGTCAGACAAAAAGAATTACAACACCGACATCGGGAACAACGAATCGTTCAGTAAGTACAGGAAGTGGAACACCAACTGCTTCGGGAACGACAAAGACACTTTCTTCCGGAAGCACTTCCGGTACAGGTACGGGAAGTACTGCGTCAAAGAGTGCAACAGGAACGACAGCGAAGAAGAAAGATACGGCAGTAGAGGCAACGACAGGAAGCTGGAACTTTAGCGGAGAGGATTACGTACCGGATACTTATGCGGCGGATGAGACAGATGCAGCGGAAGCGGACACCACAGCCGAAAAGGATAATGATACCTCAAAGATTGTGGCTGGTTTAGGGATATTTTATATAGTCAAAAGGATTTGCGCTATTGCAGTGGTAGTGATTATTGCTTTCATTTTATATAAAAAGCGTCATAGGATTGCAAGTGCATTACGCAATTTTCAAAAAGGCGGAGATAAGGAATAGATTAAAAAGATAATCTGTTTTTTAAAGAAAAATAAGGTGTATAGTGAGCAGAGTTAAAGCTAAGGATATACAAAGAAAGGGAAAAAGTATTTATGAAGAAAAAGGGATTTATGCGTGTCGTTCTGGCACTGCTTATGAGTATGTTATTGATTGTTTCAACCGGTTGTGGAAAGTCCGGTAATGGAGGAAGTTCTTCCGGTAAAAAGTCCGGCAAGACAGCAACACTTGCGGATATGAATGAGATTCCGGAGGATGGAATTATTACGAAGGAACAGTTTAAGACCGTTGCAGGAGACAATAAAAAGGTACAGTTTAAAGGGACAACAGATGATGGAATTACATATATCTGGACGTATGACTGTTCAAAGATTCAGAATCCAGCAGATCAGAATTTGAAGATTGATTTTTCAGAGAAAGGTCTTGATGATTTAAAGAAGCAGGCAAACAATGCAAATGATGCATTGAAGATGACAATGTACGGGAAAGGGCTGATCTGTGTACCGGATCTTGAGGTACAGCTTCCGGAAGCGTGGCAGTCGAATTCTGCTTATCTTGTAAAGGAACAGGCTGGAAAGCTTGCAAGGATGAGCGATGTTGTGGTAACAGCACAGGCAGAAGAGGATTCTTCCAAGAAAAAGGATACATCTGCATCACAGAAGGATTCGTCTGATAAGGTGAAGGAAGCAACGACTGCTGCCAAAAAGGATACAAAGCCACAGAAAGGAACCACTTCTTTAAAAATGAGCGTAACTTCTCTGGACGGAGATTGTTATATTATCGGAGGTATTACAGAACAGCAAAATAAAGGAGCAAGCGCAGCGAATAAGGCAGAAAACGGAACAACGAACAGTGAATCGGAAGGAAGTGATGAATCGGGGAATTCAGGAGAGAATTCTTATAACGAAGAAGGAAGTTCAGGAAGTGGAGATGTTTCTGATGGAGGAGCTTCTTCTTCTGGTTCTTCCGGCAAGCAGGATGTTGCAAATGATGAAGAAGTTTCAGGTTCTTCCCATACGTGTACGATTTCAATCAGCTGCGCGACGATTCTTAATAACATGAGTGATTTAAAAAGTGGCAAGGAAGAATTTGTTCCTTCTGATGGATGGATTCTGGCAGCTTCCGAGGTAGAATTTACGGAAGGAGAGTCTGTACATGACGTATTACAGCGTGTATGTAAGGATGCAGGAATCCAGATGGAGTCTTCTTTTACGCCGGCTTATAATTCAGCTTATGTGGAAGGAATTAATAATCTGTATGAATTCGACTGCGGACAGCTTTCCGGATGGATGTATAACGTAAATGGCTGGTTTCCTAACTACGGATGCAGTAAGTATACGGTACAGGACGGTGATGTGATCAACTGGGTTTATACATGTAATCTTGGTAAGGATGTTGGAGATAATTCGATGTATTAAGGATGTATGAAATAGAGATTTGATATAATAAAGATTTAATATAATAGAAATTTGATGTAATGGAGATTTGATTTAGATGAAAGATACATTTTCGACATATCATCCTGTTTTAAATATGCTGTATTTTTGCGGGACAATCGGGGTGACGATGTTTGTTGTTCATCCTGTGATTCTGGCAATTTCATTTATATGCGCTGTTGCGTATTCCGTTGTTTTAAAAGGATGGAAAAAGACAGTAAAGTTTAATCTGCTCTTCTCATTACCGATGATGATTATTGTTGCCCTGATCAATCCGATGTTTAATCATTATGGAGTAACGATTATAGGATATCTTCATAATGGAAATCCGTTTACATTAGAAAGTTGTGTGTACGGTCTTGTGATGGCAGTGATGCTGGTATGTACTCTTGTATGGTTTTCCTGCTACACAGTTGTTATGACATCAGATAAGTTTATTTATCTTTTTGGAAGGATCATCCCGGCACTTTCTTTAGTACTTTCCATGTGCCTTCGCTTTGTACCGAAGTTTATCAAAGAAGCATCTGTTATTTCTGATGGGCAAAAGTGTGTCGGGCGAAGTGTAGAGAATGGGAGCCTTATTAAGAGAGCAAAGCATGGAATTACAATTTTTTCGATTCTGGTTACCTGGTCTTTGGAGAATGCGATTGAAACATCGGATTCAATGAAGTGCCGGGGATATGGAGAGAAGGGCAGAACCGCCTTTTCCTTATATCATTTCGATAAAAGGGATTTTTTGTGCCTTATTTTTATGATCATTACATTCGGAGCAGCGATGTGGGGCTTTTCAAAGGGGTATGCATTTTGTTCTTATAATCCTCGGATCGTTGTAAAGGGAGTACCCTTTACAGCAGGCAGCCTGCTTGTCTTTGCCGCTTTTTTATTGTTTAGTATCATGCCAGCAGCGATGGAGATTTTAGACCGAAGGATGTGGAAGGCGAGAAGAGGACAGGTAGAAAGTGCAGCACCGGCTGGGTACCGTTTGTGGGAAGTTGAATAGCCGTATATACAGGAGATAAAAAGCAAGTTTGGAGGTGCAGGGTGACAGCGAATGGTTTGTCAGAAAAGAAAAATAGTATATTAGAAATCAATGATTTGTGTTTTGCTTATCCAGAAGAAAAAAAGAGGGCGCTAAATCATGTTTCTTTGCATGTGGAGGACGGGGAATTCCTTGTTCTTTGCGGAAAGAGTGGATGTGGAAAGAGTACACTTCTGACACATTTAAAGACTCCCCTAACGCCGCATGGAAAGCGAAAAGGAGAGATTCTTTTTCAGGGAGTACCAATCGGGGAGATGAGTAACCGGGAGCAGAGTCAGAGGATTGGCTATGTATTACAGAATCCGGATAATCAGATTGTGACAGATAAAGTGTGGCATGAGCTGGCATTTGGTTTGGAAAGCCTTGGATACAGTAACGCAGATATCCGTATCCGGGTAGCGGAAATGGCAAGTTATTTTGGGATTCAGGACTGGTTTTATAAAAATGTATCGGAACTTTCTGGAGGACAGAAACAGCTTTTGAATCTGGCATCTATCATGGCCATGCATCCGGATATGCTGATTCTTGATGAGCCGACCTCTCAGCTTGATCCGATTGCAGCTTCTGATTTTTTGGAAACAGTAAAGAAGATTAATCGTGATCTTGGAACGACAATTATTCTTACGGAACATCGTTTAGAGGAAGTATTTCCTTCTGCTGACAGGGTAGTGGTCATGGATGAAGGGCAGATTTTATGTGTTGGCACACCGCCGGAAATCGGAGAAGAATTAAAGAAGCGCAATCATGAGATGTTTTTAGCTATGCCGGTACCGATGCAGGTTTATGCCAAAGTAGAGTCAGAGCAGCCCTGCCCGATTACTGTTCGTGACGGGCGAAAGTGGCTGGATATAGTTTGTAAGAAAAAAGGCATTTCACCAGCAAATGCATCTTCTTCATATAGAAAAGAGAGTGATTCCCAAAAAGGAAAATCTTCTTTTTCTAAGATTACAGAAAAGTTTACAGAAAAGTTTAAAGAGAAAAAAGAAGATATCATCTTAGCGTGTGATGATCTGTGGTTCCGCTATGATAAAGAACTGCCGGATGTCGTAAAGGGACTAAGCTTTTCCTTAAAAAGAGGAGAATTCTTTGCATTGCTTGGAGGAAATGGAACCGGGAAGTCAACAACACTTTCACTTTTGAGCCGTTTGAGAAAGCCATATCGTGGAAAAGTACTTTTAGAAGGTAAGGATATCCGTCGTTACAGCGATAAAGAACTGTTCCGCAATTTTCTTGGAGTACTGCCGCAAAACCCGCAGTCTCTTTTTGTAAAGAAAAGTGTGGAATTAGAACTGTTTGAAATGGTAGGCGGTGTAAAAGAGAAAAAGGATGAAGAATATCAGCTTGCCATGGATAAAAAGGATGCGGTGGAAGGAATCATTAAAGTAACACATTTGGAAGAATTACTGCATCGTCATCCGTATGACTTAAGCGGGGGAGAGCAGCAGAGGCTTGCCCTGGCTAAGATTTTGTTATTGCGGCCAAAGCTTTTGTTGATGGATGAACCGACCAAAGGACTTGACAGCTATTTTAAAAAAGAATTTGCCGGAATACTGGCATTACTCAAAGAGCAGGGCGTAACTGTTTTTATGATTTCTCATGATATTGAGTTCTGCGCTTCTTATGCAGACCGATGTGGTTTATTTTTTGATGGAAATATTGTGGCATGTGGAACTCCGGGAGAATTCTTTGCCGGAAATAATTTTTATACAACAGCGGCAAACCGAATGGCTAGAAGGTATTTTCCCATGGCGGTTACCGGGGAGGACGTTGTGAAATGTCTTAAAAAAGGAGTGTGAACAATGGCAGACTGGAAATCAAGTCAGGAGTTCTTGAAAGAATTTTACGCTTCTCCGATCGTGAATGAAGATACGATTTCTGCAAAGATAAAGCGTATCTTTTTACCAAAAAGCAGGAAAGCTTCTGCTTTAAAAGAATTAGCAGGAGATTTGTCAGGAGAAGGCAGGGCGGGAGATGTCATTTTAGATAATGATATGTTTGAGATGGATACCGAAATCTGGAAAAAGCAGGAAAAACGCAGGCTTTCTGTTCGTACCAGAGTAAGTCTCTTTCTCTTGCTTGTAGCGATTCCCCTCACAATTGCTGTCGGATTTTATGTTATGGATGTTGCCGCCGTTGGCACAGTATTTGAAAAGATTTTTGGTCCAAGAAAGTATTATTTTATTAGCCTGGTAATCATTATATACTCGTTATTACCGTTTTTTATGGTATTTGAGGGACGAAAACCTCAGGTGAGAGAGCTAGTTGTTCTTGCAACAATGGTAGCATTGGCAACCGCCGGCCGGGCAGCATTTTTTATGATACCGAGCTTTAAGCCGATTATAGCAATCGTGATCATCAGTGCAATCGCATTTGGCGGCGAGGCAGGATTCTTAGTTGGTGCCATGACGATGGTAGTCAGCAATTTCTTATTTGGGCAGGGACCATGGACCCCATGGCAGATGTTTGCGATGGGTTTTATCGGATTTTTGTCAGGAATCCTTTACCGAATAGGACTGCTTCCGACCAAACGGCTCAGCCTTTGTATATATGGATTCCTTGTGACGGTGTTCATTTATGGAGGAATCATGAATCCAGCGGCTCTCTTTATGAGTGTGTATGATTTTACATGGGAAGGACTGCTTGCAATCTATATTTCAGGTATTCCGGTAGATCTTGTTCATGCCAGTTCTACATTTATTTTTCTGTGGATTGGAGCAAAGCCATTGTTGGAAAAGCTGCAGCGGATAAAAATAAAATATGATCTGATGAGATGAATAGCTGGGACGTTTTTGAATTTCAGAAAGATTGCCAGAATGATGGGGCATTTTTGAAATAAGCATAGATGATAAGTATGGATGATAAGTATAGATAAAATGTATTCTTAGAAAGATTCTGAGAGTATACGAGATTGAAGGGGGAAACTATGCAGAAAATACCAGAATGTCGTTCCATGAATTTTTCAATTTATGAAGGGATGCTAAATCGTTATAAAGATAGTGAAGATATTAGAAAGTCTTATGAGTCACGAGGATTAAATGGACTGGAAGTGATTCGGGCAGGCGAGCCAGATGAAGGAAAGATTCTGCCGGATATGGTGAATGGGGTACATCTGTATTTTCATATTTTCTGGATGGACTGGTGGAAGGGGAATTATGAACGCCTAGATCAGGAATTTGATTCAAGAGAGCAGTGGCTGGAATACTTTGGAGGAATGAGCAGGGAATCTTATCTGAACAGTTTGCGGGACGATCTTGCCTATGCAGAACAAGTTGGAGCAAAGTATGTAGTTTTCCATGTTTCAGAAGTGACACTCCGGGAGAGCTATATTTATAAATACCGCTATACAGATAAAGAAGTGATTGATGCAAGCTTAGAGGTCATCAATACCCTCCTTGATGAAAAAGAATATCCATTCGACTTTCTTGTAGAGAATCTCTGGTGGAGCGGGCTTACCTTGAAAAATGTCCGCCTTACCCGCCGGCTTATAGAAGGAATGCATACACAAAAAAAGGGAATCATGCTCGATACCGGACATTATATGAATACAACAACACAGCTAAAGACTCCAGAAGATGCCGTAGCATATCTGAATAAAATGATAGACAAATACGAAAAAGCACAGATGCTCCACTGGTTTAAAGGAATGCACCTGCAGCTGTCACTTGGAGGGGATTATGTAAGAAAACAGCGAAAAGAATGGAGAGAACATCCGATAGACTTTGATAAGATTCCATTTTATGAACTATTTCGCCTTGCATATGACCATGCCTGTCATATTGATCTGCATCAGCCTTTTATCGGAGAAGGTGTCCGGGAATTTGTAGAGCGCGTAGCACCAAAGTATATCACGCTGGAATATCAGCAAAACAGCCGGGAAGAATATGAACAATTCGTAGAAACCCAAAGTAAAATTTTGAAATGGATTACGATTCATTAAGAGAAAACAGACGAAAAAAGAAACCATACCATATCCCATCTGCTCTGTAGTCGCTGTGTTTAAGATGCTCATCCGCATCTTAAACTCGCTCCGAAGCCACATCTGGGATATGGTATGGTTTCTTTTTTTGTCTATACGAAATCTACAAATTAGTAGTTATAGTAATTCGGAATATCCATGTCCGTTTACCAAAGCATCGATTTTCTGACCACTCTTACAATATGGGCAGTCATGCTTACTATATGTATGGTAAGTAGGAATATCATTTGGAGTAAACAGCGAATTAACAGGAAGATTACCATATTCAGAAAGCGTACTAAATATTGCTGAAATTCCCTGCAGTTTGCCACCATAGTACTCGATACATTCCCAGCTTCGGTTGATTGTGATTCCAGTTGTGACAGATGCCATTAAAATAATGATATTTCTATCTTTAATCATTGGCTGGATGTTTTTGCGGAAGAACATCTGACCATCTGAATCTATTTCTGGAGTAACAATATAGATAGATTTATGCTGGTTGTAAGAGAAGAATCCGCTCTCTGTAAGCTTTTCTGCTAAAAATGCACCGATTACTTCTGTTCCGTCAAGACATACGATGGTATCGACGACGGTATTATGTTTATAAAGTGGAACTAACGCTCTTGCAGCTTCTTCTGCATTAGACTGACGTACTTTTAATGTTGTCATATCTAAAAAGTAGTTGACATGAGAATGCTTTGTTGCGAAATGTCCCGGATAGGCAGAAAGATGTAGATTACAGGCTTTTGAACGAAATTGAATTTTGCGGTTTTCCATAAGATGTCCTCCTCCTTTATTGTGAAAGAATTGTTTATTTTGTTTATTATACCTTTTTTGTGTGAAAAAATAAAGGAGTATTTGTGCAAAATTACAGGCTTTTCTTGACAGTTTATAATTTCTTTCTGATTTTTTGAAAATACTTCGTGGTATGCATATACAGTTGTATAAAATGAAAGGGAGTGCTATTAGTTTGTGAAAAAAGTTTGACAAAAATAGTTCAAAATTGATTTTGGATACTATATCTTTGATTTAAAAAAGACAGGAGGAGAATATAAGCGAGAGAAGAAGAATGATGGAAATATGAGTGAAATTATGAAGAAAAACGGAAGATATTTGATAGAATGAGAATATTTTGTATAAAATGACGAAAAAATAGAAAAACTAACTAGTAATTGAATGTCAAAATACGTTAAAAATATAACGAAATAAAAATGGGCACATAAAACA
>PPYE01483146.1_pt1 | contig 22758 bp, 23 predicted proteins | sample 1559881 | NCBI WGS metagenome assembly PPYE01 (sample SAMN08240022, study PRJNA423297) | Human gut metagenome, whole genome shotgun sequencing project.
TTACGAGCTCCTGTGCGAATTGAAGGGAGCGCTCCCGCAAACTGCCTATTGACAACTTATAGGAGCGTCGGTTTTGTTTCTCAAATTCGACATGCTCGGCGATAGCCGATCAAACGTAGTAAATGGGCATTGTTTTTGACAGGCAGCATCGCACGCGTCCCTCGCAAGGGCAAAATGATTCGTTTTTCTCCGCCCCCAAGGGATCAGTTGAACAGATTGCCGATGGGGTCGGGATTGGAGCTGGGGAGATAGCGGATTTCTAGCTCTATGCCGAGCTCTTGCAGCTCTTTGAAGGCGGCGACATCTGCGTCGTCTACGGCGACTGCGGGCGTTACGGGGTGCTTGCCCTCCCCTGTCTGCATATGCCCAATGCTGATCTTGGTGATCGGCACACCACCCTTAACCAGCGCGAGCGCATCGGCGGGTGAGGCCACCATAATCAGAATCAACTGGCGCGGCGTTGCGGTATGAATGATGTCGACGGTCCTTTGCACCGAGAAAAACCGTGTCCAAACGTCTTCTGGCACCGCTACCCTCATGGGTGCCCATTGGCGCGAATCCGCCGCGATCTCATCGTTGACGATTAGGACAAGGTTGGAACCCACGGCTTCGTTCCACAGCTCAACGTCTTGCCCGTAAATGAAACGGTCATCGATACGCGTGAGAAGGATCTTGGGTTGAGCCATGGCTGCCCCATTCTGTTTGAGACCCATACGAGCGGGACGTCGGCCACCAACTCGACAGCAGGTCAAGCACCAAATGGGTACCGCGGACATCACGCCTCCAATATTAGTGCATTTAAAGTGAGAAAAGCCGTCAGAACACTTGCGCGGATTTGCGATGTCCCGTATCATAGACAGCCGTTGACGCCTCAGTTGCGTCATCACATGGCCGCCAGCGTAGCTCAGTTGGTAGAGCACCGCTCTCGTAAAGCGGGGGTCACCGGTTCGAGCCCGGTCGCTGGCTCCATTGCACAAGATAGCCGCCTTCGGGCGGCTTTTTTGTTGCCGATTTCGAGCGCGCATCCGCCAATCCAAGCACAACGCCGTCGGCAACTCCCCTACTCAACAACAAGCCCCGCCAACCGCAATCCCCAAGGGGACCGCGATCAGCGGGGCTCAAACGCGTTCCCCAAGGGAAATCACGCTAGCTCACGAGCAGTGCGCTACTCCTCCCAGTAAGCGTCGGCAAGCAGCTTAAAGCAGATCTTCTTGACCGGCTGCGCGCCATCGCCCGGGAACTCGAGCGTGGGCATATGAGGCTCGCCGGCAACGAACAGCGCAAACTTATCGTCGGCAAGATCGCCGGCGATCGAGGCGTCGGAATCGACCAGATCGTAGTCGTCCTTCTCGTCAAACTCCTGGACCAGCGTCAGGCTGCCCGTGGCGACCTTAAAGGCCTCGCGACCCTCGACGTCGATCTGCAGGTCGTGATAGCGCTGATGCGTCTCGTAGTGGGCCTCGGCCTCCGGACGCGTCGTGGGAGCCATGACGTTCGCAAAGACCTTGTCGCCCAGAATCGGATGGCTGCCGACCTCGAGCTGCGCCGGGTCGTTCTCCTCGAGCCAGTCGATCAGCACGTCGAGGCCCTTGAGCATTCCGCGGTACTCCTCGATATCGCCCAATGCACCGTAAATCATCTAAATCCCCTCTCGGATCGTTTCTTTGGCGGCTACTCGATAAACGCGTTACCGACGCTGTTGCCGCCCACATACGTCTCGACCAGGGTAAGGTCGGGATTGAACACGACAACGTCGGCGTCGCGCCCCGGCATAATGCTACTGCACTTATCGTCGACATGAGCTAGCAAGCAATGCCGGGGCCGACACCCAAGCTCTTACAGCTCGGTCACGACAACGCCGTTATAAACCTCGTCCCAACGATCCATGACCAAGTGGCCAGTCATGGGATCCATGGCGTTGAGCTTGCCGCAGGTGTTGGCGGTACGCAGCACCGTCTCGTCGTCTGCGCCGGCAGCGATGGCATGTGCGAAGCCTGCGATAGTGGAGTCACCAGAGCCCGTGGCGTTAACGGCAGGGATATCGGGCGTCTTTGCGCGGAACGCACGGCCATTGTGGAAGCCAACGGAGCCGGCAGCGCCCATGGACACGACGACCCAGGGGATATCGGAGAAGCGGGCGTCAGAGGCGAGCGCGGCGCGGAGCTCGTCCACATCGTCGGTGGTAAAGCTCGTGCCCAGAAGGCCGTTGATCTCGGTCAGGTTAGGCTTGACCAGCTCGGGCTTAATTTCGGACTTAAGGGCGGCCTCGAGCGAAGCACCCGAGGTATCGAGCAGCACCTTGGCACCGGCGTTCTCGGCAATGCCCGTGATCTTGGCATAGTAGTCTGCCTCGACACCGCGGGGTAGCGAACCCGAGATGGTAACGACAGCGGCCTTGCTCGCAAGCTCGGTAAACTTGGCAGTAAAGGCATCGAGCTCCTCGGGGGCAATCGTCGGGCCGCTCTCGAGCAGCTCGGTCTGGTTGCCGGCGTGGAGGATGTTGAGGCAAATACGAGTCTCGCCCTTGATGGGTACAAAATCATTCTTAATGCCGTTGGCGTCCATGAGCTCAGCCATGTAGGCGCCCATATGACCACCAAGCAGGCCGGTTGCCACAACGTCGTCGCCCAGCTGGCCCAGGACGCGGGCAACGTTAAGGCCCTTGCCGCCGGCGGTCTTTTCGGGCGTCACGCGGTTGACGTCGTCGATAACGAGCTCATCGAGCTGATAGCGCGTATCGACAGACGGGTTCATCGTAACGGTGAGGATCATTTTTAGCTCCTTATCTCGCAGGCTCCTTATGCCTCGCGATACGAGTCGACAAAACGGAATTACAGAATCTCAATCGTGAACGAGCGAACGACGGTCTCCTTGGGCTTGGCGACAAGGCAGCCGCGCTTGTGCTCAAGTACGTCGTCCTCATCGGAGCAGGTCGAAAGGCCGCCCCAGGGTTCAACTGCCACAAAATCGCCCTCGGGCTTACTCCACACAATGAGATACGGGAAGCCCTCAAAGCTCAGGCGGACGCCCTTGTCCTCCCCCTTCTTAGAAAGCGTGACCTGGCGGCTCTCGAGCACGTCAAAGATGGTCTCCGCAAAATCGAAGAGCTCGTGCGACAGGGGCAGCGTCTTTCCCACCATGGGGTTCTTGGAGCGGTTTGCCACGTCAATCAATCCAGTCGAGGGAACGGCGGTGCAGAGCTCCGCAGCCTCATCTTTCTCGAAGCGCAACTCATAGTCCGTATAGGCCTCGCCCTCGTCGAGCGGGCACCTAAAGCCGGGATGACCGCCAATAAAGAACGGCATGTCCTCGGTGCCCTCGTTGGTCACCTCGTAGGAAACGCGCACGGCAGCGTCCTCGAGCATATAACGAGCGACAAGCTTAAACGGATACGGATAATCGCTCAGCAGTGCGGCGTTATCCTCCGAAGCCAGGCACATCGCCAGCTCGTTCTCGCCTTGGCTCAGTAGCTTCCACTCCTGTTTGCGCGCAAACCCGTGGCGAGCGAGCTTTACATGATGCCCGGCAAACGTCATGGCGCTGTTATCGCGCAAGCCTCCGCAAATTGGGAAGCAAATCGGTGCCTGGCCGGACCACACGACGGGATCGCCCTGCCACAGATACTCACGGCCTCCAGCCTCAATCGAGGTAAACGAGCCGCCAGCCGTAGACACCTTAATAGAAATCGAATCGTTGGAGAGAGCGTATTCCATTGTCCATCCTTTCGAACAACTGCTTTTTGCTCGCAAGAACCCGTCTCGACCCTGACCAAAGGACAAACCCGCACGTTCATCGATGCGTCCGGTATCCCCGCCATGTAACGGGGTACCATACAGACATTGATGCAATTACAGCTGAAAGGCCTTCTTATGCGAACCATCATCCTCTACGCCTCGCGCCATCACGGCAATACGAAAAAGCTCGTGGACGCCATCGTCGAGGCACACCCCGAGATCGATACCCTCGACGTCAAGGCGCTCGGTAAAAACGAGTACCCCGACCTGCACGAATATCATCTGATCGGTGTCGCCACGGGCATCTATTACTCCGAGATCGACAAGGACATGGCACGCGTGCTCACGAACGTGCTGCAGCCGCAGGACAAGGTGTTTGGCCTTATGACCTACGGTGGCAAAAACAAGTGGTACGGCAAGGATATCGATGGCATCTGCCGCATGAAGCAGGCCATCTTTATGGGTGTCTACGGCTGCCCCGGCTTTGATACGTGGGGGCCGTTCAAACTCGCCGGCGGTGTCCAAAAGGGACACCCGACCGCTGAGGAAATTAAGGGCGCCGTCGACTTCTTCGACAAGATCGAAGACGAATATGGCGATATCATCGTCGAAGAGTACGCCAAGCGCGAGAAGCGTCTAGCATACGAGAAGGAGCATCCTGCAGGAGGCCTGGTGGCCGGCGTCAAGCGCACGGCAAAGAAGATCGCTAACAAGCTGTAACTGTGAAGGTGCTTTTGAGCATTTAACCCATACGGCGGGTCCGAGCAGATTCGGGCCCGCCGTCTTTTTCTATCGTTACTCGGTAAAGGCGTTGCCGACGCTCTGGCCGCCAACATACGTCTCGACGAGGGTGAGCTCATGGTCGAACACGACAAAGTCGGCGTCGCGACCCGGCATGATGCTGCCGCACTTATCCTCGATGTGCGCGGAGCGTGCCGGCACCTCGGTTGCCATGCGAATGGCGATATCGGCGCTGGTGATGCCCCAGTCAACGATGTTCTTGACGCCCTGGGCAAGCGTGAGCACCGAGCCGGCAATGCTCTTGCCGTCGGCGAGCCAGCACAGGTTGTCCTTCATGATGACGTCCATGCCACCACTGGTGTAGCTGCCCTCGGGCATGCCGCCGCAGCCCAGGCAGTCAGTGATGAGCACCGTGTGTTGCCAGCCCTTTGCCTGCAGCAGCGCCTTGATGGCGGCAGGGTTAACGTGCTTGCCGTCACAGATGATCTCGGCGTAGGTCTCGGGCGTGGACATGGCAGCGCCCACGACACCGGGCTCACGGTGATGCAGGCCGCGCTGACCGTTATAGGTATGCGTAAAGCAGCTGGCACCGGCGTTGATGGCGGCGATGCACTCATCGTAGGTGGCGTCGGAGTGACCGATGCTGGTCACCACACCCTTGGCGTTCAGGGCAGCAGCGTAGGCAGCGGCGCCGTCGCGCTCAGCGGCCATAGCGCTCTTGACGATACGCCCACCGGCAGCCTCCTGCCACTGGTCGAAGACCTCCTCGGAGGGGTCGATCAGATAAGCGGGGTTCTGTGCGCCCACGTGCTTCATCGTAAAGAAGGGACCCTCAAGGTAGATGCCCTGGATGCGGGCGCCGCAGAAGTCGGGGCCGCGGCCCTCGTCAGCCTGAGCGATAGCCGCGCAGGCGTCCTTGATCTGCTCAACGCCGTCGGTAAACGTCGTGGGCAGCCAGCTGGTAGTACCGCGACGGGCGAGCTCGGTTGAGCTGATATCGATGCCCTCGGGGTCGTTATCGGTAGTCGAGTGGTTATAGAAGCCGTGGATGTGGGTGTCGACCATGCCCGGCGCAATCCACGAACCCGTGTAGTCCTTAATCTCGCAAGAGGGCTCATCGGTCTGCCAGGCGCCAAAGACGCCGTCCTCGACCATGAGGTAGCCGCCCAGCTGCGGGCCTGCCGGCAAGAAGAACTTGTCAGCCTTAATTGCGTATGTGCTCATATGCACTCCTTGCTTCTAAAAGCAGTTGACCATGGTGATGCTTATACCCAGCTCACCTAAAAACAAAAAGCGCCCGCCCGCCGTTATGAGCGGACGGGCGCCCTTACAGGGGGACGCGATTAAGCGGTGAAGGGGTGAATCGTCACGCCCTTGACCACGCGGTTGACCGTGCCGGTGGGGCTCGGCGTATCGGGCGTGTTGCCCACGCGCACGGAGTTGAGCAGGCTGATGGCCTGGGCAAACATCACGAACGGCAGAGCAAGGTAGCCCTCGGGGAGCGCCTCGTAGCCCTTGAAGGTGAAGGACTCGCCCTCGTAGACGGTGGCGCCATCCTGCTGAACGGCGACGGTATGCTGAGCGATCTCGTCGCCACCGATCTCGTTGAGGATGTCGATGTCGTACTGACGGGTGTAGGCGTCGTTATTGACGAACACGAAGACGAGCGTCTTATCGTCGACGAAGGACTTAGGTCCATGACGATAGCCCATGGAGGTGTCGTAGGAAGTAGCGACCAGACCGTGAGCGAGCTCGAGGATCTTGAGCTGGCTCTCCTGGGCAAGGCCACCGAAGGAGCCAGAACCCAAGTAGGTCACGCGGTTGAAGTCGCCAGCCAGGTAATCGGCGATCTCGGGCTCACGGGAGATGACCTCCTCGCCCATCTTGGCAATCGTCTCGACCCACTCGGCCTTCTGCTCATCAGAGGCAGTGTCGAAAATAAGGGTAGAGAGCAGGGTCATGCAGGAATAAGAACCGGTCATGGCGAAGCCCTTGTCGTTGGCGCGCGGAATGAGCAGCGTCAGCGCGTTGGGATCATCGGCAGACTCGACGGCGAGCTTGCCCTCGGGAGCGCAGGTGATGTTGAGGAACTTGACGTTGTGGACGAGCTCCTTGGCAACGGCAACGGCGGCAAGGCTCTCGGGGCTGTTGCCAGAGCGGGCAAAGGAAACCACGAGCGTGGGATCCTCGGCGCGTAGGAAGTCGCGCGGGGCGCTCACGATGTCGGTCGTGGCGATGGGCTTAAAGTCGTAGAGATCAGTGTTGCCAGCGTGACGCAGGTACGGGGCGCAGGTATCGCCAACGTAGTCGGACGTACCGGCACCGGTGAAGACAACGGACAGACGGCCCTCGCCCATGGCGCGAGCCTCGGCCAGGAAGGCCTCGATGGCCTCCTTGTTCTCGCGGTAGATGTTGAGCGTATCACGCCAAAGCTCGGGCTGCTGAGCAATCTCGGCCGTGGTGATCTGGGCGCCGAGCTCGGTGAGCTCCTCGACACTCTTCTCGAACATTTCTAATACCTCTCTCTAGAAGTAATCCTCTGACGTGCAATTATACACTTCAGTTGGTTATCTGGTAGTAACCAGTTAAATGCAAAGAATCATCATATGGATACGATGCGAACACTAGTCGCTACGCTGGTGGTAAACCTTGTATTTAAACTGATCGGCACGAGCAACCGAGAGTGTATACTCCACAACCTCGTTTGACTCGTTATACGTAGTCCTGACCAAATCGAGCACAGGCGAGCCCTCGACAATTCCCAAAAGGTGGGCGTCGGTGGGACGGGCTATGCTCGCATAGAACTCCTCCTCGGCCACGCGTATCTTTTGCTGAAAGTCTTGCTCAATCACATCGTAAAGCGGCTTACGCTCCAGTAGCGGTCGCTTTAGGGACAGAAATTGACGAACCGGTAGATAGCTGCGTTCGACCATCATGGGCATGTTGTCGGCAGAACGAAGGCGCTTGAGCTTAAAAATGCGATCGCCGATACGCAATCCCATATGCTCGGCCAGATTCTTATCGGCCTCCATCTCGCAAAACTCGAGAATCGTGGTCTCGGGGCCGCGACCCATCGCGCGCATCTGCTCGGTAAAGCTGTAGGACTGCATAAGATTGGTTGCCTTTGCCGAACGGTCGGTCACAAAGGTACCGCGACCGTGCTGCCGAACCACCAATCCTAAACGCTCCAGTTCCTGCAGAGCCAGGCGTACCGTAGTGCGCGAGAGACCATAGCGCTCCGATAGTTCGCGCTCGGAAGGAATCATGTCACCGGCGCGATATTCATGGTCGATCTTTTCGGTCAGAATATCGACCAGCTGATCGTACAGCGGTTGCTTACGCGCTCCGATCGCCATCCTATCCTCCCATTTTCTCAAACTCGGCTACTACCTTGGGTGTTTAGCATTATCTGTCTGCCACACCCGAATCAACAAGAAAACAAAAGCCGCGCGCTCTTTCGAGCACGCGGCTTTTAACATACACATGGCTTAAGGGGTCGGGATGTGAGCCGCGTAGGGACACACCCCTCAAGCTAGAGCCTTACCAGATGCTCGGCCAGAGACCAAGCGGGCCAGCGCCCAGGATGCCGAGGACGAAGAGCAGCAGAATGCCCTTGGTCGGGGTCCAGCTGTGCTTAGCGAACATGTAGTAAAGCAGCAGCGTAAGCATAAGCGGGACGAGCTTCGGGACGATGGTGTTGAGGGTGTCGGCAACAGAGAAGTTGACCGGATCCTCGGTAACGGTGCCGTAGGTCACGGACTCCATGCCGTTGCCCAGATCGGTGACGCCGCACTCGACAGCGTTGCCGTCAGCATCGGAGGCGGTAAGGGCGTTGCCGTCCTTATCGGTCATGGCGATGGTACCGGCCTCAGCGGTCTCGGTATCGATGCCCTCCATACCGGTGAAGTTCTCGGCCTCCTTCTCGGAGACGATCACGGTAGTAGCGGAGAGACCACGGGTGGTGCCATTGGGGATCTGGAGGTTGATCTGGGTGCCACCCATGGTGACGACCAGGCAACCGACGACGAAGACGCCCATGATGGAAGCAGCACGCGTGAAGGCCTGCATGTTGGCGGTCAGAGCGTCAATAGCGCTGGTGCCAAGCTTGTAGGACCAGTTCATGAGCCAGAAGCGCAGAGCGAACTGGACGGCGTTGAAGATCACCAGGAAGATGATCGGTGCAGCGGCGTTGCCGTTGATGGCCATGTTGGAGGTGATGCCGGCCGTGATAGGCACGAGCGTCAGCCAGAACAGAGCGTCACCGATACCACCGAGCGGGCCCATTGCGGCAACGCGGACGGCGCGGATCGTGGGGATGTCAACCTTGTTCTGCTCGAGCGAAAGCACGATACCCATAACAAAGGTGACGAGGAACGGGTGGGTGTTGAAGAACTCCAGGTTGTGGCTCATGGAAGCCGCGAGGTCGTTCTTGTTGGTGTGGATCTTCTCCAGACCGGGGATGATGGAGTAGAGCCAGCCAGCAGCCTGCATACGCTCGTAGTTGAACGAGGCCTGCAGGAAGCAGGAGCGCCAAGCCATCTTGTTGAGGGTCTTCTGGTCGAGCTGCGGAGCAGGAGTGAGATCCTCGTAGTGCTCCGGGATCACATACTCATTAGATGCCATCTTCGAAGTCACCTCCGTCAGAAACAGCTGCACCCTTCAGCTCGGTCTGCTGCTGGAAGTCCCAGAAAGCGATGCCGAAGCCGATGAGAGCGAGGATGAGCAGGGCAGGGGTTGCCAGAGAATCGTTGGCAACGGTGATGAGCGCGAGGCCAAAGCCCATGAGGAAGAAGCCCCACATATCGCGGTTCATCATAACCTTGAGCAGGACGGCGAAGCCGACGAAGCGCATCATGCCGCCTGCAGCGGAGAGACCGGTCTGCAGCCAGGTCGGGATGGCGGAAGCGATGGTCTGACCGATGGTAGCGCCAGCGATGAAGAACAGGGTGACGACGACAGCGAAGATCAGGCCGAGCAGAGCCATGGCGAAGTAGTTCAGACGCTCGATACCCTTGGTGTCAGCGTTGTGAGCCATGTTGTCCGCAGAGGACATGAGCGGCGACATAAGCGTGAAGACCAGGGTAACGCCGAGCTGACCAAGCAGAGCGAACGGAATGGCAAGGCCGACTGCCGCGTTGGGCTCGAGGCCCGTGGCGATAGCGAGAATGGCTGCCATGATGCCGCCGATAACGGCGTTAGGCGGCTGAGCACCTCCGATCGGCATGTTGCCGATCGTCATGAGCTGATAAGTACCACCCACGAGAAGACCGGTGTTGAGGTCGCCAAGGATAAGACCAATGACGGCGCCGGTGACGATGGGCTGATAGAGAGACTCGAGGAAGTTGAACTGGTCGATTGCCGCGATGAACGTGACGACGAAGACCAGAGCGACCTGGATGATCGAGTATTCCATCTTGCTCCTCCTTTCAAAATGTATGTACGCACTTGGATTCACGTACAGAATGTCAGGGTTTCATTCCTGACAACGTGGATACGAGGATTACGAGAAGAGCTTGCTCGTGTCCTCAACAGGCGTGCTCGGAACGCGCCTGATCTCCAACTCCACCCCCAATTCCTGCAGCTCTTTAAACGCAGCGACATCCTCGTCGTTAACTGCGACGGAGGTGGCGACTTGGCGCTTTCCTTCCGACATGTGCATGTTGCCGATGTTTACCTTCTTTATAGGCACACCGCCCTTGACGAGCGTAAGCACGTCTTCCGGTGTTTCGGCCACGATGAAGATCTTCTGGCGCGGGCTCGCCTTGCCAATGACGTCGATGGTCTTCTGCAGAGAGAAGAAACGCGTAGCGACGCCGGTGGGAGCGGCCATCTTCATGAGGTTCTGGCGCATGGTGTTGGTCGCCACGTCGTCGTTGGCGACGAGGATGAGGTTGGAGCCCAGAGTGGAGTTCCACTGGGTGGCAACCTGACCATGAACCAGTCGGTTATCGATGCGGGTAAGAAGAATGTTGGGTTCTGCCATGTTGATCAGCTTCCTTTCGTTATTTGCTGACGACAGTTACTTGATCTCCTGAATCGCGTAACGCGAAACATCTACGACGGCTCCGGATCGGACTTTGATCTGGACCTTCTCGCCTTCGATGCCTTTGACGGTTCCGTAGATACCGCCGGCGAAAAGAACCTCCTGACCCGGCTTGAGCTCGGTGTGCAGCTCCTTGAAGTACTTCTGCTTCTTCTTCATGTTGATTTGCGACCAGATGGTGTAAATCAAGCCCATGATGACAAGCAGGCCTAAAAGGGCGACCGAGGAGCTCAGGACGTTGGCTCCGAAATCGGCCATTAGATGCCGTCCTCGTCGCCGAAGATATCCTCTTCCTCGGAGCCGGCAACGGATGCGACCGTCTGGGCGGTGATGCCCGTCTGGCCAACGGTCACGGCCTGCTCGCCAAGCTCGGCGAGCGTGGCATTGCCGCGGAGGAACAGGAGCTCAATAACCATGGGAAGGTTGGTGCCAGTCAGAACCTCGACGTTGTCGACATCCTGGGCAATCATCATCGACTGGTTGAACGGGGTACCACCGAGCAAGTCGGTAAAGACGAGCACGCCATCGCACTCCTCGCGCATGGCGGTAATAGCGGCGCGGAGATCCTCACCGTAGGATGCGGCCTGATCGCCCTCAAAAGGAACGACGGTAAAAGCAGGCTGGTCGCCGGCAACCATAGCGATAGCGCTTGCAAGGCCGGGTGCGAACTGTCCATGACCGGTAAGAATAAAGCCAACCATTCAAATTTCCCTTCCGAAGGTGTGTACGATCTGAGTCCGATGATTTTCGGAAGCCAGCGGGCACTTGCCCTTAAAGCTTCTTAGAAAGCGTTCTTTGAAGACCAGTGGTTTCTAAACTGGTAGTAACCACGTGACGTGTTGTTGTCACTATATCACCCCAGAAGAGATCGCTTTCGCTGATTCAAACAGTAAAACGTTTTTGCACCGCTCACGGTGATATTTCGACCGTTTACCGCTCGTTAACACTTCTACCTGCGGTTTTGAAACCGTTTCGAAACGCTTTGGCAAAAGAACGGATCTTTCCCGGTGTCTAAACAACGCAGGGCGGCTAAAAATAGCGTGTAGAAAAATTGCAGGTCATTGTGAAGATATGTGAATTGGTCTTTTTGACTTAATACCAGTTAGAACCAGTTTTGAGATTATCGGTGAACGGTAGTTTTCGACCGTTCACCGGTCACTTGCAATCGTTTGCAGTTGTTTTCCCAGATGAATTAGGGGAACCCGATGGAGCGCTTGTGCGGGCGCGAGGCCTATCCTATTGATTTCGGCAACAAAAAGCCCGCTAGAACGTTGTCCGTTCTAGCGGGCTCAATCAGGTAGATCGGTTAGCGCGCAGTAGTGCAGGCAAACCTTACGCAAACAGGCCGTAGATGCTGATGTTGGCCTTGGCGTAGAGGCCGTTAGCGTACTCGGTCCACTTGGAGCTAGCGCTCGAAGCCTGCGAGGAATACTGCTGATAGGCGGTGTAATAGGCGGTCATGGCCTGCTTATAGGTAGCGCTATCGGCCGTAAAGGCATCGTCAGCGAAGGCCTTAGCGTAGGTGCTATCGGCGTCCTTCCAGGTGCCCTTTTCGCTATCCCACTCGTCGCCTGCAAGTTTGATGATGTAATCGGCGTAGTCCTTGCTCGCGGTCTCCTCGTTGCCGTCAGCAGGCTCGGTCGGGGCGGTCGGCATGCTTGCGGAGCTGTCGCCGACCTTCTTCTTGTAGAGCTTCTGCAGCGTCGCGGACTGACGGACGATCTGCTTGGCCTGATCCTTGGACACACCATACTGCGTAGCCATGGTCTTGTAGTCGGAGGTGCCGATGGAATCCTCGGCGTACTTCTTCATCTCCTTGGAAGAGACGGTGATGCCCTCGTCCTCGGCAGCATCGAGCAGAATCTTGTTGCGCACGTAGGACAGAATGACATCGGCAGAGGGAGCGGTGTAGTTGCCATCGCCATCCTTGACGGTGTCGAGGCTGTACTGGCTCTCGATGGCCTCGCGCGCGGTGATGTCGCTCTTCTTGCCGTTGTAGCTGTAGCTTGCCACGGTCGAATCGAGCTGGTCCTCGGTGAGGGTCGCCGAGCCGACGCCCTTGCCGCCAAAACCACCGTTGCCGATAAAGAAGCCGACCACAGCAGCGATCACGATAGCGACCACAAAGGCGGCAATCATCGTCTTCTTGTGCTTGGATGCATGGTCGTCCGCGTCGGAGTCGTCGTCCTCGTCCTGTTCCTCGGGCATGAGGTTCTCGTCGGCGGCATCCGCGGCAATCTGAGCCTCCAGGCGAGCGTCCTCCTCCTCGACCGTCGTACCGGCAGCAATGTGCTCGGCAGACGTACCGGCGACCAAGTCGATCTTCTCGTCCTCGTCACCGTCGGGGCCTTCGCCGCGCTCGATGATTTGGATGCCGTCGATCTCGTCCTTCTCGTCCTTCTTTTGAATCAGACCCATAGTCAGTTACTCCTTGTTGGGAAACATAGTCCTCAATAGAATACGCCCGACGGAGCGCCGGGCGTATTGTTTCTTAGGTTATACGCAAACACTTAAGTACTATTTAGGCGTTTGCGGGCTATTTACCTTAGGCAAGGTGCGCGATGACGGCATCGGCGAAGGCCTGCGTGCCCACGGCGCCCTCAACGGAGCCGGTCTGGGCGCGGCGCACGTCACCGGTAACCTGCTTGCCCTCGTCGAGCGTGGCAGAGACGGCAGCGCGGATGCGGTTGGCCGCGTCGTTCTCGCCCAGGTGGTCGAGCATCATGGCAGCGGAGAGGATCTCGGCCGTGGGGTTGGCGATATCCTGGCCCGCGATATCGGGCGCAGAGCCGTGCGTGGCCTCGAAGATGGCGCAGTCGGCACCGATATTGGAGCCGGGAGCCATGCCAAGACCGCCCACCAGGCCGGCGCACAGGTCGCTGACGATGTCGCCGTACAGGTTGGGCAGCACCAGGACATCGAAGTCGTTGGGGTTCTGGACCAGGCCCATGCAGGTGGCGTCGACGATCTTGCCGTTGAACTCGATATCGGGATAGTTGGCGGCAACCTCGCGCGCAACACGCAGGAACAGGCCGTCGGTCGCCTTCATGATGTTGGCCTTGTGCACAGCCGTCACCTTTTTGCGGCCGCAGCGGCGGGCGTACTCAAAGGCGTACTCCACAATGCGGCGGCTCTTGGCGATAGAAATCGGCTTGATCGAGATGGCGGAATCAGCGGCGAAGGTCTTCTGACCCGAGCGCTCGACGAGCTGCGAGAGCTCCTCGACCTCGGCAGCGCCCTCATCGAACTCGATGCCGGCGTAGAGGTCCTCGGTGTTCTCGCGCACGATGACCAGGTCGACGTCGCGGAAGCACGAGCCGTCGCCCGGCTGCGACAGGCAGGGGCGCACGCAGGCATACAGGTCGAAGTGCTTTCGCAGGGCCACATTGACGCTGCGGAAACCCGTACCGACCGGCGTGGTGATGGGGCCCTTGATGGCAACCTTGGTCTCGGCGACCGCGTCGAGCACGTGCTGAGGCAGTGGCGTGCCAAACTCGTCCATGACGCCGGCACCGGCCTCTTGGACGTTCCAATTGATCTGGACACCGGTGGCCTCGACCACGCGGCGCATGGCCTGCGTAATCTCGGGACCGATACCGTCACCGGGAATCAGGACTACATCGTGCGCCATAATCTGTTACTCCTCGTCTTCGGCGGCCTCAGATTTTTTAACGCTAGCACGCTTCTTCTTTTTGGAGAGATCCAGGCCAAAACGTTTAACAAGCATTTCGCAAATCTCGCTCGAACGGGCCTTGAGATAGCTGCCCTTGCCGTTTTCGGCATCGAACTTAAGGCGCAGCGCGAGCTTCTCGGCGACCTCGGCGTCGATCTCGCCCTGGCCAAACTCGTACAGGCAACCGAGCATGTCGCGATACTCGAGGTCGCCGTGGTAGCACTGGATGGCCTCGTCCAGGATGGGCCAAGCCTCGCGCGAACGCTCGACGCTCGTGGCGCCCCACACACACAGCAGGCGGAAGGCGGCGTAACGCAGCGTGGAGGAAATCTCGTCGAACAGCGCAGTCTCGGCGCCCTCAAAGGCATCGCCCAGCTGCTCGGGGCAGGTGGCGACGAGCGCCGCCAGGGCATCGAGAGCCTCCCAGCGGGTCTGAGCCTCGGGGCGGTCGAGTGCCTCGATCAGCGCGGGCACGCAGGGCACGACGCGCTGCGGATCGCGCTCGGCCAGCAGGTGCAGCACGCGGGCGGCAAACTGGCGGATACGGCGCGTGGGGCAGCCGAGCTCCTTGACCAGACGGTCGACGGCGTTCTCGTTCTCCTCTGCCAGCTGAAGCTGTGCCAGCTCCTCGTCGGTGAGCTGTTCTTCCTTGTTTTCTGCCATAGTTACCTCTTCTTACTATTTCTTAGCGTGCTTGCCAGCACCCTTGCTGTCATCGGTGACCGAGATGAGCTGTCGGTCGGCTGCACCATTGTGACGCGCGCGGCGGCGCTCCTCGGCGTCGCCCGCATCGGCGGCGGCGCGGTGTGCCTTGTTGACGTTAAAGACCTCATCGTGCTTGCGCCATGGGCCGACGGACTCGCCAAAGCTCATCTTAAGACCGGCGATAAAACCGCCGAGCCAGCCGATCGGCGCAAACTGCACCAGCGGGAACAGCGAGAACACCCAGGTCAGCAGGACGACTGCCGCCGCTCCTGCAAAATTGGCAATCCAGTAGTCGCGCTTGGTGATGACGCGCTTTTCGCACGCCCACTGGCCGCATAAAAAGCCGATGTAGATCGCAAAGAGAAAGAGCACCAGCGCAAGCACCACGAACGTCCAGCTCATGGGCGCTACTCCTCGTGATGATGGCCGCAGCAGCACTCGTGGCCGTCGTCATGACCGTGGCCGCCGCAGCACTCGTGGTCCTCGCCGTGGTGGTGGCCGCAACCGCACTCGTGATCGTCGCCATGCTCGCCGCAACCGCAGCCTTCCTCGTGAGCGCCATGCTCTTCGGGACGATACTGCGACCAGTCCAGACCGGCGGCAATGGCGTCGGCCTCCTCCTTGTAGAGTACCGTGATGGCCTGGGTACCCAGCTTGGCGCCGCCGATGGCGTCGAGCATGTCATAGAGCGTAAAGGCGACGTCGGCGCCGGGCAGCGCGAGCTCGCGATCATCGGCGTAGGCGAGCGCCAGACGCAGGTCCTTAATGAAGTGCTCGACCATAAAGCCGGGCTTGTAGTCGCCGTCGAGCGCCTTGGGCGCCAGGCTCTCCATGGCGCCGGACTTACCGGTGCCGCCCAGGATCATCTGGCGGGTCTTCTCCAGGTCAAGGCCGCTCAGCTCGGCAAATGCCATGGCGTCCGCCATGCCGACCATGCAGGCGCCCAGCGACACCTGATTGGCGAGCTTGGCAGCCTGGCCCTTGCCGGCGCCGTCGAAGCAGCAGATGTTGGCCGCAAAGGTGGCAAGGATGTCGCGGACCGGGGCGATGTCGTTCTCGGTAGCGCCCACGATAGCCGTGAGCGTGCCGGCGATAGCACCCGACTCGCCGCCGGTGACGGGGCAGTCAAACGCCATGCGACCAGAAACCTGGGCGGCCTCGGCAATGTCACGGGCGAGCTCGGGCGAGCTCGTGGTGAGGTCGATCAAGACCGCGCCGGGCTTAGTGCACGCGAGCAGGCCGTCGCCCGCCAGGTAGAGCTCCTCGACCTCGGAGGGATAGCCCACCATGGTAAAGACGACGTCGGCGTTCGCCACGGCGTCGGCCGGCGTATCGGCCCAGGCGGCGCCGTGCTCGATAAGCGCGGCGGCCTTGGACTTGGTGCGGTTGTTGACCGTGACGGGGTAGCCGGCGTCCAGGATGTGGCCGGCGATGGGGGCACCCATGATTCCGGTGCCGATGAATGCGACGGAGAGCTTGTTTGCCATGAAACCTTTCCTTTTGGGTTGGGTGTTGTTACCAGGTTAAAATACTCGGTGCCAGCGTTTCGGCCGTGACTTGAGAGCACTTGCAGCCGCAGCGCCTACCTACTCGCCGCGCACGCGACGCGCGATGCGGTCGGAAAGCGAGGCTTTCTCGGCGCGATTCTTACCCCAAAACGCGCAGGCCACCATGCCGGGGCCCACGTGCGAGCCGATGGTGGGACCCACGGAGCTGCGAATGATCGTGACGTCGGCGCAACCCTCCTCCTTGCGGATGGCGGCCTCGAGCCAGTCGCCGTCCTTCTCGGCATCGGCCGTCATGATGGCGATGGGCATGGTGCGGTCGGGCACGTAGTTCTCGCGGAACGACTTGAGGATGGACTTGAGCGCCTTCTTGCGGCCGCGGTTGACGCCGATCAGCGACAGCGAGCCGGCAAGGTCGTAGGAGAGCTCGGGCTTGACATCGAGCTTTGCCGTGAGCTGTGCCGCCGCGGGCGGAATGCGGCCACCGGCAGCCAGTGCGTCGAAGCTCTCGAGCGTAAAGTAACCGTGGACGTAGGTCTTTGCCTCGTTTGCCCAATCGACCAGCTGCTTGGCGGTCAGTCCCGCCGAGCGCTGGCGCACGGCCTCGAGCGCCAAGAGCGCACCGGTCGCGCAGGGCAGAGCGTTGTCGACCACGTAGAGCTCAAAGTTGGGATACTCGGCGCGCACGGCGTCCGCCGCCTGGCACGCGGAGTTGTAGCTCGACGACAGCGCCGAGGTAAAGCACAGGTAGACCGTTGGTGTGCCCTCTTTGGCGCACTCGGTAAAGAACTCGATATAGCGACCGAGCGACACGGCGGAGGTAGACACGCGAGCGCCGGCGCGCATGCGGTCGTAGAACTCCTTAGGGCTCATGCTCGACCAGATATCGTCCGTGCGCTCCTCGCCATCGATAATGAAGGGGAAACCCAAGATATCGACATCGAGGTTCGCGGCGACCTCGGGGCTAAAGTCGCAGCAGGTATCGACGACGATGCGGCAGCGGTCAGAATGGCCGGTAGATGCAGCCTTGTCCATCAAAGCGACTCCTTACGTAAAAAAGGCGGCCATCCGCATGGGATGGCCGCCGGCCGTTAACTCATGCAAGTTAACGTATTTTACTCGTCAAGCGTTTCGATACGGGGCTTGATGATGCCATATCCACCATTCTTACGGTGATACACCACATTGATGAGGCCAGTCGTCGCGTTCTCGAACACGTAGAAGTCGTGGCCGAGCAGATCGGTCTGCACCAGCGCCTGCTCCTCAGTCATCGGGGTGACATCGATGACCTTCTCGCGGACGAGCAGGTCGTCCTCCTCCTCGGGCAGCAGCAGGTCGGCCAGATCCTCGACGCGCTCGACCGGTGCGACATCCGCCGCGCTGGCACCGCCCTGGCGGTTGTCCACGACCTTGGTCTTGAACTTGCGCAGCTGGCGGGTGACCTTATCGGCGGAGAGGTCGATGGCGGCGTACATATCTGCACCGTGCTCGGCAACGCGAATCACCGAACCGCGGGCACGAACCGTAACCTCGACGATCGCCGGGTTGGGGTTCGAGGGGTTCTTCTCATAGCGAAGTACAACGTCGGCCGTCATGGGCTCGATATCGAAAACCTTGAGCGCCTCGCCGATCTTCTCATCCACATGCGCACGCAGAGCATCGGTTACCGTCGTCTTGCGTCCAGAAACCTTGATATCCATACGTGGCTCCAATCTGCCTCGGGGACTTACTGTACTGGCTATGTACCCATTGCCGTGCATTTAATCACGCGGATTCCCAAAGACCCGAATAACGATTGCTTGATACCGCATACCGAAGTCTCGCACTTTTCTGTGGCAAAGTGCGCTATGAGAGAGCAACGGCGACTTTGGTTTGGTACTTAAAAAATGTCTTTGACCTGCTGGTTTTACGGAAACGAAAAAGCCGGGCTCTCCTGTCGGGAAAGCCCGGCAGTGCGTGTTGAAACCGTGAAGAGGTGTCCTTTCCAACGTATAGGAGACAACACCCCTAGCAATAACTAGCTATTGAGTTTGTTAATGTCGTCGTCGGTGATGGTGGCTTCCTGGCTGGACGATTTGTCCTCGGAGTTTGCACCCTCGCTGCTCGAATCGGAGGATGCGGACTCGCTGGATCCGGTGTCGGTCGACTGCACGTCGGCGCCCGAGACCGTCTTGGTGGTGAGGTCATAGGGCATCGTACCGTACCAGACGGAGTGGACCGCCTCGAGCGTGCCATCGACCGTGATACCGTCGAGGGCATCGCTCACGGCACGGCATAGCTCATCGTTGGCCGCGAGGCCCGCGACGCCGAGCGTCGAGGGTGTCTCGAGCGCGCCGACGTAAGAGATCTGGCTCATCAGGCGCGCAAGGTAGCCGCCGGCCGTGGAATCGCAAATCACGTAGTCGATCTCGCCGGACTCGAGCGCCTCAAAGCACTCGTTGATGTTGGAGAAGGTCTTTTGGTTGGCCGTGATGCTCTGCTTGGCGAGCGCTTCCTGCGAGGCCGAAGAGGTCTGAACGCCCAGGGTAGCGGCGTTAAGCGTTTCGGTGGAAACGCTCAGCGACTCGCCGTCGCTCGTCTTTCCGAACACTGCCGCAGCGTCGTACAGGCAAGTACCAAGCGTGCTGATGTCACCATCCGTGGAATTGATGTCGCCAATGAAGATGTCGGCCTTTTTGTCACCAAGCGCGGAATCGGCAGAAGACGCATCGACGAAGGCAACCTTAAGGCCCATGCGGCTTGCAAGGGCGCGGGCAGCGTCGACCGCGTAGCCCGTGAGGTTGCCATCGGCGCCCTGCATGGCCTGCGGGGCATCGGAGGTATCGAGGGCAACCGTCAGGGTGCCGGGAGTGACCAGGACATCATCCGACACCGTCGGCGTGACGGTCTCGCGCTCGATCTGGTCAATCGTGGGTGTCGTGAACGTGGACAGTGGGTTGAACGCGCATCCGCTCAAACCCAATACGGCAATGACCGCCGCGGTCCCAGCACCTAACCGAGCCGCGTGCATCAAGCTGCCCCTCACCATGTCCACTACCCTGCCTTCTGTGTCGTATACAATCCGTGCGTTGCGCGGAATAACGGGTGTTCCCACCAGCTGACCTGGTATTTGACCCCACACTTGCGCACCGGGGTGTTTGCTCGGGAGGCCATAGCCACCTTCACGACTGGCCCGCTCGCCCGCGAGGCGGTATTGCCCCAAAGAAAGTAGAACGGACGGTGCGGCTTACATCTAGGACGCGCCATGATCGCGCCGCGCGCACGCGGTCGCTTACGTGGATCCCTTTGACCGCGTCTGTCTTGGACTAGGATGGACATTTCGTCCGTCCGCAACCACAGCCTGGCAGGAACGTAGCGCATTATAGCTAAGTTCAAGCTAAAGTTTAAGGTTAGGGGCGTCATTCGCACCGTGAGCACAGATTTTGCAGGTCGGAGCGGACCATTCGTGTCCCCATGAAGCCCGGAGCCCCCCTACGGGGAGCTCCGGGGCATCCGTCTCAGGGCGCCGTGTGCAAAAAACGGTAAATATGAGTACTGTTACCAATTTAGTAACAGCGTTTTTCCGTCCCACGGGCCCTTTTTGAGTTCCGCACAGCCTGCTTGGCGCCAAGATATTCCACATTCGTTTATTATCTCTTCAATGAATCCAAATTTTCGGCCCAAGTTTCTTTGTTTTTGCTGCCACTAATCTAGTAACAGTACTCATATTTGCCGTTTTTTGCACAGGACATATAAACAGACACCCTATAAAGCCATAGTTTTATGCCGGCTTGAGCCCAAAGCACGCTCGGAGCGTATTCAGCAGAGTATCTTGCCTCTTTCGACGCGCCTCTACGCGATTCTGATATCGCTTACCCATACGTTGGTAAATGCGCCATGCGAGCGCTTCCATCGCTTCCATGTCGCAGAGCATTTCGTTGTTGACCGTCGCGACCTCGATTCCCATAGTAATCAAGCCCGTGTTGCGTTTTTCATCATGGACACGTCCCCTCCGGGAGGAATGACCCAGCTCACCGTTGTATTCAAGGTCAAACCGGGCCGCCTCCTGATATGCATCGCAAACTGCATGGGACATCCCCGAGATTGCTTGCGCGCGGTCATCGAACTCGATCTTGTAGTCGGTCTTAAAGGGACCGCAGGCAAATCCGCCATAGGAAAACGGAAGCGAAAACATGGCAAGCATGATGCACTCCATGGGTGAGCGCAGGTTTTCCGACAGATAGGGACACAGCCGCCGCAGTTGTTTGGCCGCACTCCCCTTGCATGCCGCGAGGTAATCTGTCAGGCGATCGGGCGTCAACACCGGCTCGACTTCAAAGTAGCCCACGTCTGCCGGTTGGTCCTTGTCCTTTGCAAGTCTATTCGCAACAGGTGAGGTGTAGGGAGGCAGATACTTCCCGCGATCGCTCAGTGAAATCTTGGAACACAGTTCCTGGGCCAGAGCAAACGCCTGGATACAGCCGACCTCGCGGGCGACGGCAACACAAAGGGCCTCGGGAGATAGGCTGTACACCCCCGGTTCCACCTCTAGAATCGAGCCGGCAGGCAACCCGGAACACACGGACCAGCCCACACCAGGCATGCGTCGGCGCTGCGCCGCAGATCCCACCAGCAAGCACAGATCTTCTTGCACCTCGCCGCTTTTGGCTCCAATTCGCACCAGGTCGGGAAGATAGATATCCTCGGTCGAAGGCGATGACGTACACAGCACGCGGCGCTCCTCCTCGGGCTCAAGGTCCTTCCAGCCGATGTAGCCCATCTGCCGGCGCTCGGCTCGAATCATGCGCAACGCCGAGGCGCCCGTCAGGATCACGGAAGCCGCTAGCTGCTCTTTTGTCGGTTTGTTGCACTGCCTGATTGTTACCGCCACACGAATCACCCCTACCAAACGCGTGCGATAGCGAGGCCATCAACGGCCGCGGCACCGGCGCGTTTGAGTTCCGCCGAAGCCGCTGCCATCGTCGCACCCGTGGTGATAACGTCGTCGATAAGCAGCAGGTGCTTGCCCCGCACATCCTCAACGGTCTCGTACATGCCTCGGGCACGTTCACGGCGTTCTTCACGACCGAGTTCACGCTGGTCGCCATGGCCGTACTTAACGAGGGCGTCGAGCAGAGGAACACACGACAGCTCGCAAAATGGGCGCGCGATGGCTTCCATATGATCGAAGCCGCGTCGCCGAAACGCCGCCGCCGTCGCGGGCACAAACACCACTGCATCGGCGCCGGACAACACACCGCCTAAGCGTTCGGGCGCCGCGACCTGGGCATGCAAGGCGGTGTCGTATAGCAGCTCTGCCAGATACGGCGCCAGGCGTCGCTCGCCTGCGTCTTTGTACGCTTTAATGATCCGCGGCAGCGGATGCGTGTAAACGGCACATGCCAGGCACCGGTCGAGCGCTTCGGCCATCGCCGAAGACGTACCCTCGACCGAGCACTCGGTGCACAGCAAGTCTCCAAACGGGGCGCCGCATCGAGTGCAGCTATGCCGCGGGTCGATGAGCGCGAGCGCGGCCAGGCAGTCTTGGCAAATAAGCGCACCGGCGCGCTCGCAGCCAGCACATCGCGTGGGCGACAACGCCTCAAGCGCCTCGTGCGCCGCCTGCTCGGCAAACGGTAACAATTCGTCCGCAAACGGTAGGATGCCAGCACCTTGCAGGCATCCCAACACATCCAAATGTCTCTTCACGACACAACCCTCCCTACGCTCGGTCGCAGGGAGGGTTGTTGATTCAGCGTCATGGTACCCCGACGCGTTTGGGGTCAGGCAGGTTAAATCCGTTTGCGGGCGCTATTCGCCGGTGGGCGGTTGCGGTGCGGACGAGTTTTGGGGCGAGCCCTCGCCACCATCTTGACGCGGCTTGCGGGAACGGCGACGGCGACGGCGCTTCTGGCCCTGGTCGGCCGAACCCTCGCCACCACGATCTTCGCGCGACTCGCGTTCGTCGCGAGCAGCGCCGCGCGCGGCCTTGGCAGCCGCCCCTCCGCCATCTCCAGGGCGACGGCGCGTGACCTTGACCTCGCCATCCGAGACCTGATCGGCCACGGAGGGCACCGAGGGCTTTTGCTGCGTGCCCGAGGAATGGCGGCGACGCGGACGCGGGGCGCGCTCGTCATCGTTGCGCTGCTTGCCACCCTTGTCGGCAGGCGCATCGGAGGCCGAGGCGCCCTTGGAAGCGGCACCGGCCTCGCGAGCAGCTGCGGCGCGGAAGGCATCCTCGCGCTCCTCGCTCGACAGGTGACGGCGGCGACGACGCGTGGGGTTCATACCACCGCCGCGATTCTGCTGCTGGGGCTGCTGAACCTCGCGCTCGCGGGAGGCGTTCTTGCCTGCAGCTGCAGCCTCGCCGACATCGCC
>PPYE01357429.1_pt1 | contig 22753 bp, 19 predicted proteins | sample 1559881 | NCBI WGS metagenome assembly PPYE01 (sample SAMN08240022, study PRJNA423297) | Human gut metagenome, whole genome shotgun sequencing project.
TGTGCCCACGCTGAGGCGGAAGAAGGGTACAGAGAAGCTTGCTCCTGTCATCTGTGCCCACGCTGAGGCGGAAGAAGGGCACAGAGAAGCTTGTTCCTATCTCCTGTGCCCACGCTGCGACGGAATAGAGGCACAGGAGGGCGTTCGCCGCATAGGCAAAAGTAAAGACAGCGATTTGTGCGCAAGCGCCCATCGCTGTCCTCACTATGCCTATGCGCGGCTCATTGCCCGCGTAACTTTCAATTTATTTCTTTTCCGGGCGCAGATTTTCCAGCACTTCATCCGGTACATACAGCTTCCCCCAGCCGGTTCCGAGGTCGATCTTTGGCTTGTTGGCGCCGTGGAAGTCGGAGCCGCCGCTGATCTTCAGGTCGTATTTGGAGGCAAGCCCCCGGATCTGGCGTTCCTCGGCGGTATTGTAGGTGCTGTAAATGGCTTCGATGCCCACGAGGCCGATCTTTTTCAATTCCGCTACGAGAGTATCCAGACGATCATCGCTCATGTGATAGAGGATCGGATGTGCCAGCACAGGAACTCCGCCGGCACCGAGGATCAGTTCCACAGCCTGAGCGGGTGTCACCTTTTCCCTCGGAACAAAGCAGGGGCAGTGATCGCCCACGTAGCGGTCAAATGCTTCCTTCATGCTCTGGATATAGCCGTGGGAGAGGAGATATCTTGCAAAATGAGCCCTGGTGATAACCGCACCGGGGAATTCCGCTAGAAGCGCCTCGTAAGTAATGTCAATGTCATGTTCTCTGAGAAGCGCACACATTTTTTCATTGCGGTTCTCGCGGGAACGAATGAAATCTTCTAAATAATGGGCAAACTCCGGCTGGCGGTAATCAATGAAAAGGCCAACCATATGGATATCTTTGCCCTGATATTCCGTGGATAGCTCGATACCGGGGATCACTTCCGGCACCTGAGAGGCGGGAGCGTCAGACGGTGAAGCAGCCTGAGCCTGTCGCAGCCCATCCGCATATCGGATCGCCCGGTCCAGTCCGTTTACCGTATCGTGATCGGTGAGAGCGAAGGCGGTTAAGCCTTTTTGAATTGCATAATCAACTAATTCTTCCGGGGTAAAGGTACCGTCGGAACAGGTGGAATGTACATGAAGATCTACCATATTTCTATCCTTTCTGAGATTATTTTTGGGGACTGGTCCGCATTAACATACATAGAGCTGGTTTTTGCGTATAGAGACAGTGTTTGTAAATATTACATATTTTAGTGGAGATCATTAAACGAAACAGAATTGGAAAATTAACAAAATGGATGTCGGCAGCACCGGCATCCATTTTATTCGTCTTAGTTCTCGTCGTCTTCGGTCTGTGCGGTGAATACAGTACGCTTTCTTGCCATTTCATCGCTTGCCAGATACTCATCGTAGGTAGTGATCTTGTCTACCAGACTGCCATTCGGCAGAATCTCGATGATACGGTTGGCAGTGGTCTGTACGAACTGGTGGTCATGACAGGAGAACAGTGCCACACCGGGGAACTTGATCAGACCGTTGTTCAGCGCGGTGATGGATTCCATGTCCAGATGGTTAGTGGGCTCATCTAGGATCAGACAGTTGGCGCCGCTGATCATCATCTTGGATAGCAGGCAGCGAACCTTCTCACCACCGGAGAGGATGCGGACCTTCTTCACACCGTCTTCGCCGGCGAACAGCATACGTCCCAGGAAACCACGGACATAAGTGGCATCCTTTACGGGAGAGTAGCCGGTCAGCCAGTCGGCGATGGTCATATCATTGTCGAACTCTGCGGTATTATCCTTCGGGAAGTAGGACTGGGAAGTGGTAACACCCCACTTGTAGGTTCCCTCGTCCGGCTCGATCTCTCCGGCAAGGATCTGGAACAGAGTAGTCTTCGCCAGCTCGCAGCTTCCTACGAAAGCCACCTTGTCTTCACGACCCAGAGTAAAGGAGATGTCATCTAACACCTTTTCTCCGTTGATGGTCTTGGACAGATGCTCCACAGCCAGTACTTCGTTACCGATCTCACGCTCGGGGCGGAAGTCGATATAGGGATATTTTCTGCTAGAGGGCTTAATGTCATCCAACTCAATTTTTTCCAGGGCACGTTTTCTGGAAGTAGCCTGCTTGGATTTGGAAGCATTTGCGGAGAAACGGGAGATGAACTCCTGTAATTCCTTGATCTTTTCTTCCTTTTTCTTATTGGCTTCTTTCATCTGCTTCACCAGCAGCTGGCTGGATTCATACCAGAAGTCATAGTTACCGGCATACAGCTGGATCTTGCCGTAGTCGATGTCGGCGATCTGGGTACATACCTTGTTCAGAAAATAACGGTCATGGGATACCACGATAACGGTATTCTCAAAATCGATCAGGAAATCCTCTAGCCATGCGATCGCATCTAGATCCAGATGGTTGGTAGGCTCGTCGAGCAGTAGAATGTCGGGGTTACCGAACAGTGCTTTGGCTAACAGAACCTTCACCTTCAGACTGCCGTCTAAATCTTTCATGAGAGAGTAGTGGAACTCGGTGCCGATGCCCAGACCGTTTAACAGCATGGCGGCATTGGACTCTGCTTCCCAACCGTCCATTTCAGCGAATTCTGCTTCCAGTTCGCTGGCACGGATGCCGTCCTCATCACTGAAATCTTCCTTGGCATAGATGGCATCCTTTTCCTTCATGATCTGGAAGAGACGCGCGTTACCCATGATAACGGTATCCATAACCACATTCTCGTCGTATTTGAAATGATCCTGCTCCAACACGGAGAGACGCTGACCGGGGGTGATGACGATATCACCTTTGGTGGTGTCCAGCTGACCGGACAGGATCTTCAAAAAGGTGGATTTACCGGCACCGTTGGCTCCGATGAGTCCGTAACAGTTGCCCTCAGTAAACTTGATGTTGACATCTTCGAATAATGCTTTCTTACCCACACGGTAAGTTACGTTGTTTGCACTGATCATTCTTAAACCTCTTGTTATTCTTCTTATTAAATGTGTTACAAAGCCACCCTTACCATTATACATAAAAGCCCACATATTTCAAGGAAAAAGTGTGAAATCTTGACAGAGTAAAATATTTATGTAAAATGATTACTAAAAGATATGAACAAGGTTCATTGGCATAATGGAGGTTTGCATGGCAACGATTAAAGAGATTGCAGAGATCGTGGGTGTGTCGAGCGCAGCGGTCTCCAGAGTATTGAATTACGATGAAGGAATTTCCGTCAGTGAGGAAACGAGAGAGGCTATTTTTGCCACAGCGGAGAAGATTGGCTATAAGAAAAAAGTTATTTATCCGAAAATTGAAAACGTTGCACTTTTGTATTTTACAGATAATGAGGATGAATTGGAGGATGTGTTTTACCGCGGTGTCAGGGAGGAAGTTATAAAGCAGGCAAAAAAAATGAATATCCGACTGCAGATTTATGACCGCAGAGATGGCATGAGCGTGATCCCCAGAGATCTGAATGCCTTTATTGCCGTAGGCTGGCTGACCCGCAAAGAGATCAATCAATTGTATAAAATCTGCCCCAGAGGAGTGTTCATCGGCACATCACCGGATGAAAAATTGTTTGATGCGGTTAGACCCAATATGGATTCCTTCGTGACACAGATGGTAGATTATTTTGTGGAAAAGGGTCATAAAAAAATCGGATTTATTGGCGGAAGCGACCGGAATATTGATACGGGGAAGCCCTCCATGGATATCCGAGAATGGTCCTTTCGGCAAAGTGTGGCATATTATCATTGTCTGGAGGAGGAATATATCCTGATCTCGGAGAAATTCACCGTGGATGAAGGTTATCGCATGGGAAAAGAATTACTGAAAAAAAGTTCCCTGCCCACCGCATTGTGCATTGCGAGCGATACACTGGCAGTGGGAGTATTGCAGGCACTGAATGAAAAAGGGATACAGGTGCCGGAGCAGATGGCGCTTTTCAGCATCAATGATGTGAATATAGCCAAATATCTGTCTCCGCCGTTGACAACCATACATATTGATATTCCCTGCATTTGTGAGACGGCATTGGATCTGCTGCGAAACCGGGTGCTGTATGGTGGCAAAGTGACAAAGCTTATCTTTGTGAACGGGATTCCAATTTTTCGCAAGAGCTGCTAAATCAATAATAAGTCAATGAACAATAAATAGAAAAAAGTTAAAAGGGAGGTGACGGAACAGACCTCTCTTTTTGTATGCTTATTTTGTATAAAACTGACAAAAGATACCTGCCAAATTTGGCAATAGGGTAAAAAAAGAACAAGAGGCATTGACGAAAAGAGGTAATGATGCTATATTTTTTCTAAAGGTAAATAATTTACTATAATAAAAGTAAAACATTAACTTTAGAAAGATTGAAAGGAGAAAATTAATGAGAAAGAAATTTTTGGGGATTTTGTTGGCGGCAGGAGTAATCGCGGCAATGACAGGATGCGGAAGCACAAACAATGTAGACGGTGAGAAAGCAACAGCAGATGAGAATGGTAATTATCTAATTAATGGTAGCTTTGAAGAGGCTGATTTTACCGGATGGACGGTAAATAATGTGAACGATTCCACAGAGGAACTGGATATCTATGATCGTGATACTGACTGTTTCGAGGGGGTACAGTCCCTGCATTTTTATTCCGGTAGCAGTAATGTGGATTTTTCCGCAGAACAGACGGTGAACGGACTGGAGGAAGGCACTTACAAACTGACGGCACATATCCAGGGAGATGCTGCAGGGGATAAAAACGCAACGGTGTATTTCTACGCTGTGGTAAACGGGGAAGAAATCAAAGTGGACGGAGAACTGAACGGCTATGTGAACTGGTACACTGCAGAGATACCGGATTTGAAGCCTGCGGACGGAGAAATCACGGTAGGTGTACGTGTTACTACAGCACCCGGCGGATGGGGCACCATCGATGATCTCACGCTGGTGAAGGAGTGATCATGGAATTTATCAAGGGTATGGACATCTCTATGGTGAAGGAACTGGAAGTCAGCGGAGCGTCCTATTACATAAACGGAAAACAGGAGGATCTGTTTCGTATCCTGAAGGAGTGCGGAACGACCATGGTACGGCTCCGGATCTGGTCAGACCCGTTTGATGAGATGGGTAACTCCTACGGTGGCGGGGGCAATGATTTACAGACTACCATAGAAATTGCCGGAAGAACTGTGGAAAACGGAATGGACTTTATGTTAGACTTTCATTACAGCGATTTCTGGGCAGATCCCGCCAAACAGATCAAGCCGAAGGCATGGCAGAAGCTGCGGGGAGAAGCGTTGGAGACTGCAGTGTATCTGCATACCGTGAATACGCTGAAGGCACTTAAGAATCACAAGCTAATTCCGAAAATGGTGCAGGTCGGCAATGAGATTACCAAGGGTCTTCTCTGGCCGGACGGTTATGTGGAGCAGACGGAGAATATGGCAAGGCTTTTGCGGGCAGGGATCCGGGGAGTGAGGGAAGAGTGCCCCGGGGCAGGAATTGTGCTGCATTTGGATTTCGGCACCAACAATGAGCTTTACAGGCAGTGGTTCGACCGGATCGCACCGTTTGCATTGGATTATGATGTGATCGGAATGTCCTACTATCCGCACTGGAACGGCTCTCTGGAGCAACTGCAGAATAATATGAACGATATCAGTGCCCGTTACGGCAAGAATGTACTGGTGGTAGAGACTTCCATCGGCTATACTACGGATACCCTGGGATGTAAAGGAATCGTCTATTCCGAGAAGGAAGAAGAGGCTACCGGATATCCTGCCACACAGGAAGGACAGGAGCAGTTCTTAAGGGATCTGATGGCTACAGTCAGGAAGGTCAAGGAGAACAGAGGAATCGGTGTGTTTTACTGGGAACCCGCATGGCTCCCGATTCCGGATTGTACCTGGGCGAGCACGAGCGGAAGTCAGTATATGCAGGAAAAAATGGCAGCCGGCAACGCCATGGCGAATATGGCATTATTTGATGCAGCCGGCAATGCCAACAGTGCCCTGCTGCATATGAAAACAATGTAGGTGAGGAATGACTATGAAAAAAGGAATCATATCGATGTTGTGCATTGCACTGGCGGTGGGGACACTGACCGGATGCGGAAGTAAAAAAGAGGATAACAGACTGGTGATCTGGACGAATATGAACGTGGAAGTGGATACGCTCCAGAAATATGCAGATACCTGGGGAGAACAGAATGGATATGAGGTGGAGGTGATCCACCAGTCCCCGTCGGTGCAACAGTTTGCACAGGCGGTGAAAAGTGCTGAAGGACCGGATGCTGTAGTGGGTATCCCAAATGACCAGCTTGCGGATTATGTGAATGCAGGCCTGACAGCGGAAGTACCGGCAGAACTTTATAATGATGCGGATTTTTCCGAAGCTGCAGTTCAGGCATGCTATGTGGACGGCAAAAGATATGCAGCACCTCTTTCTGTGGAGACAACCGCTTTATTCTATAATACGGACATGGTAGAAAAAGTGCCTGCGACCTGGGAGGAACTGGTGGAACAGGCAGTGGAGAACGGCGGTGTGCAGTTTGATGCCACCAGTATCTATTATGATCTGGGATTTGTCAGAGCCTGCGGCGGCTATATTTTTAATTATCAGAATGGTGCTTATGATACGTCGGACATTGGCCTGGCAAATGATGGGGCAGTACAGGCGTATCATTTCCTTGATGATCTGTGCAACCGTTATGGCCTGATTACGGCAGATGTCACGGCAGATATTGCCAGAAGCAATTTCCAGAACGGAAAATGTGCGTACTATATTGGAGGCCCTTGGGATATTGACGGTTTTACTTCGGCAGAGACACCCTTTGGCATCACGGAGATGCCGACATTTCACGGTCAGGCATTCGTAACACCGGTGGGAACCCAGGTAAGCTTTGTGGGTAAGGACAGTGATAAACAGGAGCCGGCATGGAGTTTTATCAAATATCTGATTGAAAACGGTGCAAAAGATCTGTATGAAGCAGGTGACCGCATTCCTGCAAGACTGTCCGATCAGGAACTGGAAGAGATCAGGGAGAATGCTTACGCGAAAGCATTTATCGTACAGATCAATCAGGGAGAACCGATGCCTACCGTATCCGAGATGGGTCAGCTATGGAGCATTCATGTCAATAATATCCGTTCCATGTGGTCAGGTGAGCAGACTCCAGAGGAAGCGGCGAAAAATATGGTGGCGCAACTGGAAGAAGCTGTTGAATTGATGAATTCAGGAAAGTAGTGAAGATATGAAGAAGAAAAAGAATGGTATGGCATATGCCTATCTGGCACCCACACTGATTACCATATTGTTGGTGACTTGTCTGCCAATTCTGTATACGGTTATTTTGTCTTTCACGAATTATAATATGTACCATTTGGGAGATTACACTTTTGTGGGAGCAGACAATTATCTGACAGTTTTTTCCGGGAGTATTAAAAGTGTGTTTTTCCCGGTGCTTGGGTGGACGATATGTTTTGCGATATTCAGTACGGTGGGTTCCTATGCTATGGGACTGCTGCTGGCAATTCTTCTGAACAATCCGCATATGAAGGAATCCAAAATATATCGGGCAATACTGATCGTACCGTGGGCATTGCCGTCCACAATCGCTATTCTTGCATGGCAGGGATTGCTAAATGAGCAATACGGCGGGATCAATAATCTGCTTCATGTAATCGGAATTGCATGGAACATCCCATGGCTGACGAATCCCCTTTGGGCGAGGATTGGGCTGATCATTGTCAATGTATGGCTGGGATTTCCTTATATGATGAATGTCTGTCTGGGCGGTTTGCAATCCATCTCCACGGAATATTATGAAGCGGCGGAGATTGACGGGGCATCGAAGTTTCAATGCTTTAAAAGTATTACACTTCCCATGGTGACGAAGCTTTCTATCCCGTTGGTGATCTCTTCATTTGCGGCGAATTTCAACAATTTCGGAAATATCTATATGATAACACAGGGCGGTCCTGCCAGAGTAGACAACCAGTTCGCCGGTTATACGGATATTCTGGCAAGTACGACTTACAAAATGACTACATGGTCTAACCGGTACGAGTTGTCTGCTACATTTAGTGTACTGATCTTTATTATTGTCGGAACATTTACATTGGTGAACATGCATTTGTCCGGCTCATTCAAGGAGGTGGATTAAATGCTTGGCAGAGAGAAAATGAACGGTTCGGAAATGCGTGCGCTCTGGGGAAGCCGTATTGTAATCTGGATCACCATAATACTGGTGCTGTTTCCGGTAGTGTGGATCGTAATGTCTTCTTTTTCGGCGGGCGACAGTTTTTTTCTGTCCTCTCTCTTTCCGGAAAAGTTCAGTGTGGAACACTATGTGACGCTGTTTCGGGAGACGGATTTTACTGTATGGGTATGGAATTCCCTAAAGTTTTGCGTTATTGTGGCGACGATCCAGCTTGTGATCACTTCTCTGGCGGCATATGCATTCGCAAGACTGCGTTTTATCGGGAGAAAATATGGACTCATGTCGCTGCTGGTGCTGCAGGTATTTCCCAACAGTATGGCAGTGGCAGGCTACTATATTCTGATCTATAGGTTTGGGCTGGTTGACAGCAGTCTTGCGTTAATCTTTGTGCTGGCGGGAGGCAGTGCATACAATATCTGGCTGTTAAAATCCTATATTGATGGTCTGCCGGTGGAACTGGATGAGGCAGCAATGGTAGACGGGGCGAATCAGTTTCAGGTGTTTTACAAGATTATCATTCCGCTTGCCATGCCGCAGCTTGCGGTGATCTTCCTGTTTTCTTTTATAGCAACCTACAGCGAATATGTAATCACATCGATTTTTTTGCAGACACCGGGAAAAATGACGCTGGCGTTGGGATTACAGTCCTTTATCAGTGATCAGTTTGCTGCTCACTGGACGCTGTTTTCAGCAGCAGCGGTGATTTCATCCTTGCCAATTATGATTGTTTTCATGTGTCTGCAGAGATTTATCCAGAGTGGACTGGTGGCAGGCGGTGTGAAAGGATAAGCAATATAGATTTTAAAGACATAAATTTTACATAGTAATGATTGCTAGGAGGACCTCCCTTTGATAAAATGAATTTATCAAAGGGAGGTTTTCTTATGGAGACAAAATTAAATTACAAAAGAACGTTTCTGATCGGACTGGCTTTTCTTAGCATCTGTTCCTTTTGGCAGATGTATGACAACATCATCCCCCTGATCCTGCAGAATACCTATCATCTGGGCGAGACAATGACGGGAGCGGTCATGGCACTGGACAATGTGTTGGCGATCTTTCTGCTGCCGGTGTTTGGTACGCTGTCAGATAAGGTGCATACGAAGCTTGGCAGAAGAATGCCCTTTATCGTGTCGGGTACGATCCTGGCAGTGATCTTCATGATGTTACTGCCGATGATCGACAATGCAGAAAAGGCAAGATGGGGCACTGTAGAGTCCTTCAGTAACCAGGTGATCTTCCTGGCGGTGCTGTTTTTCACCCTGGTGTCCATGGGACTGTATCGTTCCCCGGCAGTAGCACTGATGCCGGATGTAACCCCGAACCATCTGCGTAGCCGTGCCAATGCGGTGATCAACCTCATGGGAGCCGTGGGCGGTGTCTATGCTCTGATCATGATCAAAGTTCTGGTGGGAAAAGGTGAGACACCGGACTATCTGCCCCTGTTCGCAAGTATTGCGGCAGTCATGGCGATCGCTGTGGGAATCCTTGTGATCACTATCCGGGAAAATAAGCTGCGGGAAGAAGTCGAGAAGGCAGAGGCGGCAAATGCAGGAACAATAGAAGAAAAAGCAATGGCCGAGGGAGTGGAAGCTGCCGGTGAGATCGAGGCAGTGGGAGATACCGGAGAGGTAAAAGCTTTCGACGGGAAAAAACAGACAGGAAAGACGGAAGGCACCAAGGGTATGCCCAAGGAAGTGAAGCGCAGTATGTACTTCATGCTTGCATCCATCTTCTTATGGTTTACCGCTTATAATGCCGTGACCACAGCCTTTTCCCGCTATACGAAGGTGGTATGGAAAATGGAGGGCGGAAGCTTCGCCAACTGTCTGATGGTAGCGACGGTAGCTGCTATTCTGAGCTATATTCCCATTGGAAACATCTCTGCGAAGATCGGTCGTAAGAAGACCATCATGGGCGGTGTTCTGCTGATGGCAGCCTGCTATGGATCCGCGATTTTTGCCAGAGAATATCACCCCGTCGTCAATGTGGCATTTGCCCTGATCGGTGTGGCATGGGCAGCCATCAATGTGAATTCCTATCCGATGATCGTGGCCATGAGCAGTGGCAGCGATGTGGGGAAATTCACCGGAACCTATTATACGTTCTCTATGGCAGCGCAGATCCTGACGCCGGTACTCTCGGGTTTTCTGTTGGAAAACGTGTCCTATAACACCCTGTTTCCCTATGCCCTGTTCTTCTCCCTGATGGCATTCCTTACTATGACCAAGGTACGTCATGGCGATGTGAAGCCTCAGAAGAAGGAGAGCATTCTGGAGAATTTTGACGTGGACGATTAATAAAATAGACAATAAATCGTTAGAAAATCTTTAGAAATAGCTACTTGAAAATTGCGGGGCAGTGGATTAAAGTAAGATGCAGCAGCTTTTCGCGGAGACTAAGAGGGCGCAGAAAAGATGTATGTGAATCAAAACATAAGATAGAAGGTTGAATTGAGAATGAAAGTTTTAGCAATCATACTGATCGTCATTGTAGTGCTGGCGATTCTTTACTTCCTTATGATCATGCCCCGGATGGCACATAAGCCCGATACGGCTTGCTTTAAAGAATGGCTCTATGCCCACAGAGGGCTGCATGACAATGCCACACAGGCTCCGGAGAACTCCATGGCAGCATTCCGCAAGGCAGTGGACGCAGGATTCGGTATCGAACTGGACATCCAACTGACGAAGGACAAGATTCCCGTGGTGTTCCATGATTTTACCTTAAAAAGAGTCTGCGGCGGCGAAGGAAAAATCTGTGATTACACTTATGAAGAATTGCAGCAGTTCCATCTGTGTGAGTCCACGGAGAAGATTCCGAAGTTCGAGGATGTGCTTCAGATGGTGGACGGAAAAGTACCTCTGATCGTGGAGTTCAAGATCGAGCGTACCGACCTGTCCCTGTGCCCTATTGCAGATAAGATGCTTCGGGCCTACAAGGGAATGTACTGCATGGAGTCTTTTAATCCACTGGGAGTGCAGTGGTATCGTAAGAATCATCCGGAACTGGTGCGCGGTCAGCTGTCCGATGCTTTCCTGAAGGAAGGAGAGTATGTGGGAGTATTGTATTTTGTCCTGCAGAATCTGCTGTTGAACTTTGTGACGAAGCCGGATTTTGTGGCATACAATCACCATTATCCCGAGATTCTGTCAAGAAAGCTTTGCAGAGGCCTGTATCATAATACCGCAGCGGCCTGGACTATCAAGAGCCAGCAGGAGCTGGATGAAGCGAGAAAGCATTTCGATATCTTTATCTTTGACAGTTTCGTGCCTGAGGCGAGAAAGTAGCAGAAAAAATCATGTATACAAAAGAAAATCTGAAACCAGAACCGCATTCGCCCTATAAATAGTTACAAAAAAGGATCAGTCCTAAGGGACTGATCCTTTTGGTTTGTCTTGCTATTAAGCTACAACAGTAACGTTGGTAGCACGGATCTTGCTGCTGTTCTGAGGATCGCACTCGGTATCGAAAGTTACCTTCTGGCCCTCTTCCAGAGACTTGAAACCATCAGCATTGATTGCGGAAAAGTGTACGAATACTTCCTCGCCGTTAGCATCGTTGGTGATGAAACCATAACCCTTCTGAGCATTGAACCACTTAACTGTACCGTTATTCATTATTGGTACCTCCTTTAATAATTCAGGCTTTGCCTGATCCTTTTGATGATTCTAAAACGTAGGACAAAAAAATCACATATTTTTGTAAAGCATCCGTGAAAAAGTAGCAATGTCTTACAAAAATATGTGAGATCAATGACTTTCATTTAGAATACGGTTAGAGTATACCATTGCCCCAATCGAAATGTCAATAATTATCTTTGATTTTTAGACCTATTTTCTTATGGAAAAAGCATATGATTTTAAGAGCAACAGGATGCGGAGAATGACGATGGATCTTAGATTTTTGGGAAAAGTATTACAAGGGGCGCTGATCGGTCTGGGAGCGGTACTCCCGGGGATATCCGGCGGCGTTTTAAGTGTAGTGTTCGGAGTCTATCGACCGATCATGGAGCTTTTGTCGGATCCGGTACATAAGTGGCGGACCCATCTGCCGGAATTGTTCCCTTATATGATCGGATCGGCAGCAGGATTTTTAGGGGTGGCGAATCTGTTATCATATGTATTAGAGACTTACCCGGAGCCTTCTGTCTGCGTGTTTGTGGGACTGATCGTGGGAATGCTTCCCTCGTTGTGGAGAGAAGCGGGGGAACAGGGCAGGAATGTGGGAAATGTGATCTTATCCTGCGTGACATTAGTGGCAATGCTTAGTCTGTTATTCTGGCTGCAGAATTCCCAAAATACCGTAGAGCCGGGATTTTTCAGCTTTTTGTTCTGCGGCTTTGCCTTTGCTCTGTCGGTGATCGCTCCGGGCATGAGCTTTTCAACAATATTGATGCCCTTGGGACTGTATACGCCCTTTGTGGAAGGGATCGGTCATGTGAGACCGGAGGTTCTGCTTCCGGGAGTAGCAGGGTGCGTGGTGACTTTCATCTGTCTGGCAAAACTGGTAAACCGGCTGTTTGAGAGGCATTATGTGTTCATGTTTCATGGAATTTTCGGAATCGTCGGTGCAGCTACGGTGATGACCGTTCCCTGGGGCAGCTTTGCAACATCGGCGGATGCGGCATCCCGGAATCTGTTCTGCATGGCGGCGGGGATCGTGACAGCGATACTCTTGGATTTTATGAATGAAAAACTGGCATGTTTTCCCGAAAATGAGACAGAATAAGATTATCATGGAAAAAGGAAGGTAGAAACATGCAGATGTATGCGGTGGTGGCAACGGGAGTGCTGGGACTGCTGATCGGTTTCTGGTCGGGCAGGAGCATCCGCTGGAACATGGAAGAGACGGAAGAAGAGGCGGTCAACAGACAGGAAGAGAGAAAAATAACAGGGAACAGACAGCTGGTTATGGAAGGCACCGCCATAGGGAGTCCGGTGAACGGCGAGATCAGGAAAATATCGCAGGATACTTTGCAGGACACGACGGAAGAAACGGAGGATGACAATACGAAGTGCATTACCATCCTGCCATCGGACGGCAGAGTCTATGCCCCCACTGCAGGAAAGGTGCTGAAGCTTTATCCCATGGGCAACCGGATCCGTTTCCGCACGGATAGCGGGGTGGAGCTGTTATTGAATATCTGTAAGGATAAAGAAGAACTTCACAGCACCTATTACCGCTGCAATGTCCTGCCCAATGAGATCGTGAGAAAAGGCAAGCTTCTCGTAGAATTCGATCAGGAAGGGCTGGCGAGAGAAGGCGTGGATACGGCGGTGACAGTGGAAATGTGTCAGACACCTGACCGGGGACGGATCGTTCATACCTGGAAGGATTATATCCGGGCGGGCGAGGAGCTGTTGTGGGTAGACTCCGTCTGCCTGCGGTAAGCTCCCGGAGTGGTATGGAAGGTATCCTGAAAGGCACGGAAAAAGGTACGGGAGCTGCCAAAGCCGGCATCCAGTGCAATCTGTGTCACGGAGAGCTCTGTGGACAGCAGAAGGTCTCTGGCATAATCAAGCCTTCTGGAATTCACATAATCGGGAAAAGTGGTGTGGAACTTTTCCGTAAATATCCGGGAGAGGACAAAACGGCTGACACCGAATTCTTTCGAGAGACTGTCCAGGGACAATTCCTTCGTGTAGTTGGCATCCAGATAGAGAAGCAGCCTCTGCTCCAGCTCCAGATCCTCCGTGCTTTTCCGGGTATGCAGGGGGAGGGAGGGCAGGAGATCTGCCAAAAGGAGCGTCAGATACCCTTCCGCATAGATCTGCACATCAGAAGGAGTGGGACGATCTTTTTCCATGGTGGAAGCCAGACCCTCGAGTCCCTGTAAGGCAATGTGGCTGTGTTCCGAGAGGGTGGAGACGGCAAAGTCATTGCGTGAGGGCTTTTTATTCTGGAAAAAATGTCGGAAGGAATGACAGAAATCCGGCTCGAAGATACAGAGCAGATTCCGACCGGGTTCCACATGTTTTAAGCCGTGCATCTGGTTCGGAAAGACGAGGACACCCTGACCGGGAGCCAGCGGAAATTCTTGTTGTTCCACAGTGACGGTGGTGGAACCGCTTAAGATATAGATCAGCTCCAGCTGTCTGTGAAGATGGACGGCATAGGGGTTATTATTGGACAGATACAGATAGAGTTGTTCTTTGCGATTCTGATAAAAGAAACTCACGGTGTTTTCCTCCTGCAACGATTGTCACTTTGATGCCTACGGATTGTTCTGTGCTACGCACTCTCACAATCCTACCCTTTATTCGCATATCGTGGGATTAGACCTTTTGACCCTGGTATCATTATATTATGGCATTGCAGTGTAGATAATGCAAGATTTGTCATAAATAAAATGATAAATGACACGCGATATGACGGAATATCTGCTATACTGATTTTATAAGTAAACAGCGGCAAAAGGCTGCGGAATGGAGAAACTATGGACAAGACGAAGATACATAAAATGTGGATCGCCGATCAGGGCGACGGCACCTATACCAACCCGATCCTGTATACGGATTACTCGGATCCGGATGCCATTCGTGTGGGAGAGGATTATTTTATGATCGCTTCCAGCTTCTGTAACACCCCCGCAGTGCCGCTGCTGCATTCGAAGGATCTGGTGAACTGGAAGGTTATCAATTACATCATGGATAAGCTTCCCTTTGATTATTATGACAAGCCGGTGCACGGCTGCGGTACCTGGGCTCCCGCCATCCGTTACCATGAGGGAACTTACTACGTATTTATTCCCATGCCGGATGAGGGGATTATGATGTGCAAGACCACAGACCCGTGGGGCAAATGGAGCGAGCCTGCTTATGTCAGAAAGGTAGTGGGCTGGATCGATCCCTGCCCTTTCTGGGATGAGGACGGCAAAGCTTATATGGTAACTGCTTTCGCCAGAAGCCGTATCGGCTTCAAGAGCATGCTGTATATGTCTCCCATCGAACCGGACTGCTCCGGAGTGCTGGATGACGGTCAGTTCATCTATGACGGTCATGCGACCCAGCCCACCATAGAGGGCCCGAAGCTGTATAAGAGAAACGGCTATTACTATATCTTCGCTCCGGCAGGGGGCGTGAAGCCTGGCTGGCAGACCGTACTGCGGTCGAAAAATATTTACGGTCCCTGGGAAGAGAAAATCGTCCTGCACCAGGGCAATTCCCCCGTCAACGGACCTCACCAGGGTGCCTGGGTGGATACGCCGGACGGACAGGACTGGTTCCTGCATTTCCAGGATGTGGGCAATGCGGGACGTATCGTACATTTACAGCCCATGCACTGGGAAAACGACTGGCCGGTGATCGGAGTAAATGCCGTGGACGGCTGTGGTGAGCCGGTACTGCGTTACAAGAAGCCGGAAGTGGGAGCTGCATATCCCATCGATACCCCGGAGGACAGCGATTTCTTCGAAGGAGATCGTTTAGGACTGCAATGGCAGTGGAATGCCAATTATAAAAAGGAATGGTACGATCTGAAAGACGGTCAGCTCCTTCTCCATGCACAGGCGGCGGATCCGAAGATACAGCTGTGCGACATCAGCAATCTGTTATTGCAGAAGTGGCCGGCACCGGAATTTTCTATTACCACCTGTCTGCATCTGGAGCAGATGAAGGACGGCGATGTGGCAGGACTGGTATCGCTGGGCGGATGTTATACAGCACTTGCAGTTCAGAAAATACACGGCAAAATGAGCCTGCAGCAGCGCACCGGCAACTGGACGAAGGACGATGAAGTGCGCACCGGTCTGGGCGAATGGAACAGTGATGTCATTTATATCCAGATGAAGGTGGAGAAGGAGACTTATCGCACGTTCTACGTGGGAACCACGGAAGAAAATTTACAGCCTGTGGGACAGATGGTGGAAGCAACTCCGGGCCGCTGGGTCGGTGTCAAGGACGGACTGTTTGCCATCAACGAACAGGGTGCGGCCGGCGGTTCGGTAGCTGCGGATTATTTTGTATATCAGGAACTGTAACTATTTATAGGGCGAAGTAACCACTATGAGCAAATAACATGCAAGCATGTTATTCAGGAAAGCCTAGTAGAGGCGATTTTGCGAATGGGGTGCTGAATAGTTACTGAATCATAAAATTACATTTCTATTTACAATGCAATGACAATGTGCTATTTTGGCAGATGTTAATGTAAGGATAAAGGAATGATGTAAATTATGCCGGAAGAGAAAACAATGTTATTTTCACAGGATGCATTGAGAAAATTACTGTGGCCGCTGATCATAGAACAGTTTCTGGCAATCGCAATGGGAATGGCTGACACAGTGATGGCAGCCAGCTGTGGAGAAGCCGTGGTATCCGGAATCTCCCTGGTGGACAGTATCTGTGTGTTATTGATCGGTCTGTTCACGGCCATGGCCAGCGGCGGTGCAGTTGTGGCGGCGCAATATATGGGACACGGAGATAAGGAAATGGTAGGCCGGGCCTCCAATCAGCTGTTTATAGCGGTTGGGGGTGTGGCCCTTCTGTTTATGACGATAGCGCTGATCTGGAACAGGGGACTGCTGGCATTGCTTTACGGCAATGTGGAAGCGGATGTCATGAGTGCTGCAAGAATTTATTTTTATATTGTGGCGGTGTCCTTTCCTTTTCTGGGAATTTATAACGGTGGTGCAGCTCTGTTCCGTGCGGTAGGAGATTCCAAGGTGTCCATGAAGGTATCTCTGGTGGCAAATCTGGTGAACGTAGTGGGAAATGCCATTTTGATCTACGGTGTTGGAATCGGTGCTGCAGGAGCGGCGCTGTCCACGCTTTTTTCCAGAGTATTGTCTGCGGTGCTGATCGTAGTGCTGCTTAAGAAAAGTGACAAGATCATCATGAGCAATCAGTGGCGCCTGGATACCAAAATCCTTGGAAAAATCCTGTATATCGGCGTACCGAACGGATTGGAGAATAGCATTTTTCAGATCGGTAAGCTTCTGACCACCAGCCTGATCGCCGGATTTGGAATGGCAGCTACGACGGCAAATGCCGTAACAGGCAGCATTGCCAGCTTCCAACAGATCCCTGCCAATGCCATCGGTGTGGCAATGATCACTGTGATCGGACAGTGCATCGGCGCAGGAGAAACAGAGCAGGCATTATATTATCTGAAAAAAATGATGAAAGTAGCATATGCCTGTATGATCCTGTTGGGAATTCCCATGATTATTTTTGCTCGACCGATCTGCGGAATCTATCATCTGAGTCCGGAGACAATGAAAATAACTGTTTTTCTGTTATGTTACAGCTGTGTATGTTGTATGCTGGTGCATCCGTTGTCCTTTGCACAGTCCAATGCACTTCGCGCTGCGGGAGATGTGAGATTTACCATGATCGTGGCGATCGCTTCCATGTGGCTCTGCCGTGTGGGTATGGCATATATCCTGGGACAGGGTCTGGGACTTGGCGTCATCGGCGTCTGGATCGCTATGACCATGGACTGGGTCGTACGGGCATTTTTGTTTACTAACAGGATACGGACGGGAAAATGGCTGAAGTATAAGGACCGGTTGGTGAAGTAAATCATGGTACTGTGCTAAAGTTTTACATTGACAGAATTTGTAATGTGTTTTAGCATGTTTTTATAGAAATAAAGTCGGGGTCAAGCATGTGGGCTTAGACCTTTTGATCCTGGCATCATAGAAAAATACATAAGCACATAAAGTGCAGAAATGAGGCAGAACATGAGCAAAAAGCCCTATGCAGAGCGTAATTTAAAATTTGAGACATTACAGTTACATGTGGGACAGGAGCAGCCCGATCCCGTGACCGGTGCGAGGGCCGTTCCCATTTATCAGACATCTTCTTATGTATTCCGCAACTGCGACCATGCAGCAGCACGTTTCGGACTGGAAGATCCCGGTGAGATCTACGGCCGTCTGGGCAACCCTACCCAGGGTGTCTTCGAGCAGCGTATTGCAGCATTAGAGGGCGGTACCGCAGCTCTGGCAGTAGCCAGCGGAGCGGCAGCTATCTGCTATACGATCCAAAACCTGGCAAAACAGGGAGATCACATTGTTTCTGCAAATAATATTTACGGCGGAACCTACAATCTGCTGGCGCATACCCTGGTGGACTACGGTGTGACCACTACTTTCGTGGCTCCTTCCGATTATGACAGGATCGAAGCAAGCTTCCGGGAGAACACCAAGGCGCTCTACATCGAGACCCTGGGCAATCCCAATTCTGATGTGGTAGACATCGAGCGTCTGGCACAGATCGCCCATGCACACAAAGTGCCTCTGGTAGTGGACAATACGTTTGCTACTCCTTATCTGGTACGTCCTTTTGAGTACGGCGCAGATATCGTGGTACATTCCGCAACCAAATTCATCGGCGGACACGGCACCAGCTTAGGTGGTGTGATCGTAGAGAATGGTAAATTTGACTGGGAGGGCAGCGGCAAGTTCCCTCATCTGTGCACTCCGAATCCCAGCTATCATGGTGTGACTTTCACCAAGGCAGCACCGGGCGCGGCTTTTGTGACCGCTATCCGTGCCATGCTCCTTCGTGATATGGGCGGCTGCATTTCCCCTTTCCATGCTTTTATTTTCTTACAGGGACTGGAGACACTGTCTCTGCGCGTGGAACGTCATGTGGAGAATGCACTGAAGGTTGTACAGTATTTGAACAATCATCCTCAGGTAGAGCGTGTGCATCATCCTTCCGTATCCACCGATCCGGAGCAGCAGGAGTTGTATAAGAAATATTTCCCGAACGGAGGCGGTTCCATCTTCACATTCGAGATCAAGGGCGGCAAGGAGACAGCGAAAAAGTTCTGTGATAATCTGGAACTGTTCTCGCTGCTGGCAAACGTGGCAGACGTGAAGTCTCTGGTCATCCATCCGGCTTCCACCACCCATGCACAGCTGTCTGAGGAAGAGCTGAATGAGCAGGGAATCTACAGCAATACGATTCGTCTGTCTATCGGTACGGAGAATATTGATGATATCATTGAGGATCTGGAAGGCGGTTTCCAGTCTGTTTAAGGAGAGACCATGCTTTCATTAGCTGTTTTCTATTTTGTATTTTTAGGAACAGAGTATCTGTTTGATAACCGGATGGCGTTATATACGGATCCCTCAGGCGTGGTACTGGCACAGAGCTATATCCTGGGCGTCAGCGTGTTTGGTTTCCTGGCATATTCTCTGATAGAAAAATGGAAAAGCAAATCTGGGAATCCCACTGCGTTCAAGGCAGCGGGATTCTTCTTGCCGGTGCCGGTGATCGCAGGATATGTACTGCTGTTTGTCGGGACCGGGTACGGGGTACTATTGGGCAGCGGGTGTTTTCTGTTCCTGATACTGGGATATCTGGGCAGCAGGACGCATTACCTGGCGGCACAGCTGCTTAGGGGAAGCAGGCATCCGGCGAAGACCGTGAGTGTGGCGTATGCTGTGGGGCTGCTCCTTCAGTTTCTGAACCACAATCTGTTGTGGGGAGAGACAGTGGAAGGTAGCTTCCTGGCGGGAAGTTTTGTGATGCTGTGGGTACTGACTGTCGGAATGGCGCAGAATGCACTGCCAGGATACCACAGGAGACAGAAGGCAGAGGACGGAGAAACGGTGTCGGTGAAAAACGCGCAGGAAGGTGTTACTGCGGAGCAGATATCATGGAAGAATCCCCGGCTGGCAGGTGTGGCATTACTGGTGACGGTTGTTCTGATGACATGTATCTTCGCAACGCTTGACAACGCTGTGACCCTGGCACATGCTGCAGGTACCATGGATATCGGTCAGTGGCCGAGACTGTTCTTAGCACTCAGCGGATTGCTGGCAGGAGTACTGTTTGATCTGAATAACGGAAGATATCGTGGACTGATCATGTATGCGGTGACGATCCTGTCGACCATCTGTGTGCTGATCATTGAAAGCGGCGGACCGTTTCTGCCGGGACTGCTGATCTTCTATATGTCTGCGGGATTTTTTGTGGTGTTTTTCACGAACGGATTTCTCCAGCTGTCCTATCGCATGCAGGATGGCAGGCTATGGGCAGGTATGGGAAGAGCGGCGAACAATCTGGGCGCTGTGATCACAGGAGTAGCTTCCGTAAGCCTGCTGACCGGAGAAGATCATATCCTGACGGCAGTACTGGCACTGGTATTGTTTGTACTGATCAGCGTGGCGCTGCTGTGGTATTATAGTTGTACGCAGATTGTAAAGGCTCCCGAAGCAATGGAAAGTCGCGAAATGGCTGGCAGTCAGAGCCGGCTGGAGAGATTTGCAGAATCTTTTGATCTGACGGAACGGGAGCAGGAAGTGCTGCAGCTTTTGCTGTTGTCCGATGATGGAATGCAGGAGATCGCCGACAGCCTCTTTGTCTCACGCGCGATGCTCTATCGGCATGTTTCTGCGCTGAATGAGAAGACCGGCACCAGAAGCCGAATCGGACTGATCCAGTTCTACTACAACTGGGAAGAAGATAAGAAATAGCGAGAGAGCGAGAAAGGCACAGCCCTGTGAGGGACTGTGCTTTTTTGTCGTGATGCCTTGCGGCGCAGAGGAAGCGCGGGTATGAGAGACAGATTGACATTGTGATACCCACGGACGCAGAGGAAGCGCGGGTATGAGAGACGGATTGACGATGTGATACCCATGGAGCAGAGAAAGTGTGGGTATGAGAGATAGATTGACGATGTGATACCCATGGACGCAGAAAATGCGTGGATTTGGCAGGTTGAGACAAATGTCAACTTGAAAAAGGCAGGTATCCTATGAATATATATAAGTATATTATAAAAGGAGGACTTGCGCAGATGTACAAAAGCAGAAGAAAGATATTTGTTTTTTTACTGGCACTGGTGCTGATATGGGGAGTTTTGTCGGAATTTCATGTAAGAGCAGAGGACAACAGCCAGACATATAAGGTGGGCGCGGATGATCATACACTGTGGGACAGGGTGCAGGATGGTGTATTCCAATATGCTGCCGGTAGTATGGAAATAGAAGGAGCCGGATTACAGGGGGATGCTGCACAGGCGGATGTGGCAGCAGGAACAGAGATTACCATAACACTGACACCGGGCAAGGATTGTGTGCTGAGAAGCTTTATGGTGCATGGTCAGAGCATTGCAGTAGCAAGCATGACCACAAATGGTGCTTCGTATATTTATAAAACCAAGGTAGAAAATGCGGATCTGAAATTTGAACCCAGTTTCGAAGCATCGGGAGGAAATGCCTCTGGACCGAATCCGGGAACGGGAAACAATATCTGTTTTCGATTAGAAGGTGACGGTATCTCTCCAAACGATTATGCCACATGGAAAAATAATAATATCGAAATCTATATAGGAATTGAAAATACCTATAAGACTTTGCAAGAATGGATCGGGGAAAACAAAATTTCCGTGGATGGAACAGAATACAGAGTGGACGATTCTGTGGACACGGTAAAAGTATATGTACTTAACAGCGGTTCCGGAAAATACATGATTCAGGGAGCCGGAAGTTTACAGGAAAATGCGGTGACATGGACGGAAAAAGGAATCCACTCCATTCAGATAGACAAAGAGAGAATTACAATAACATGGGGATATGATTCGAAAACCTACGGAGAAGATGCTTACCTAGAGCATGGCACAGCCCGGATCATTCAAATAAATGGTACTGCACCGAATACCAACGATCCCTACGGAAACAATGTTGGAGACAACAGAGGCGGAAATCTTGTGGTACAGCCTGGGGCTACGGTTACCGTGGAATTGAAGCCGGATTACGGATACCAATTGAAGGGAGTTTCACTAAATGGGATAAGTCTTTCAGCGGCAAAGGATGTTTCTACGTTTACTTTTACGATGCCAAATACCCAGATCCATTTTAAAGGAATCTTTGAAAAAGCGGAGGACACGGTGGACACTTTGGCAGCAAAGGAAGTGACTTCCGCATCCATCAGTAACGGTGCCAATGCAGCAGGAAGCGGCAATCTGCAGCTGACAGTTGCCGACAGTACCGGATACGATATGACGGCGGCACAGCAGAAAGTGGCCGGAGCGGTATCGGCGCAGGCAGTGGAACTGGATCTGAACCAGATCGTAGCCAAAGGGGATGGCACGAACTGGGAAACAAAGATTACGGAATTTACCAATCCGATTACCTTAAGTCTTGGGATCAACAACTACAATGCGAATTATGACTATGTAGTGGTGAGAGATCATAACGGAACTACCACTGCATTGCCTACGAAAGTAATCGATGGAAAAGTCACCTTCGAGACCAATCAGTTTTCTACCTATGTCATTGTGAAAAAGAAAAAGACGACCGCAGGTACCAGTACCGGTGGAAGCTCTCACGAGGATTCTAAAGGAAACGATAACAACAGTTCTGATGCACAGCCTGCTACAACACAGGCAGTGACGCAGGAATTGGATGTAGTACCGAAGACGGGAGAAGGCATCGCAACTTATATAACGGAGATCATGTTACTTTTCGGGGGAATTCTTCTGATTACCATGGGAATCTTACTTCAGAGAAAGCGCGGATAAAAAAGCATTAGGAATATAGAGTAAAGTTTTTGTCAGTTGAATAAAAGAAAAAAAGAGAGTACCAACATCTCTGTTATAATGGATTTGACGA
>PPYE01777518.1_pt1 | contig 22744 bp, 13 predicted proteins | sample 1559881 | NCBI WGS metagenome assembly PPYE01 (sample SAMN08240022, study PRJNA423297) | Human gut metagenome, whole genome shotgun sequencing project.
GTACCTTCATAAGCAGTACCGGCTATTTGCTCTATTGGAGCACCTTTCTTCAAAGAGAGACCATCATCTGTCAGTTCCGTACCATATATTCCGTGGAAGCTCCCCCAAAAAAGGTATTTCTTTCCATTATCTTCAATATAAAAAGGATCAATGCAATTCTGTATATTGATTTCATTGCTCCGGAATAACTTACCCAAATCAGTAAATGGTCCTTCCGGCTTATCAGCAGTAGCAATACCAATACCACATGTCCACTCACCTCCCCAAGTGGACATAGAATAATACATTACGTATTTATCACCGATTTTATTAATATCCGGTGCCCATATTCTCCCTTTAGGTTCGAAGTTTGGACGGGTAGCATCTGTAAAAGCAGTACCTACATAATACCAGTTTACCAAGTCTCTTGATCGATGAATAGGTACATTTTTAATACTTTCAGTTGCGTATAGATAGTAATATTCATCGTCTCCTTTTATAATAGTAGGATCGGGCAAACTAAAGTTTATTACAGGATTAGCATATGTTTTAGCGCGAACAAGTGTTGCCAAAGGGCTAGCTCCTACTCCTTCAAAAGTCATACGGACAGGCTCTATTTTTCCGTCTTTATTAAAATACATACGGTCTATACAAGTTGCACGACTGTTCGCTGCAGTTTCGCCCAACGGACGACGGTGATAAATGATATACCATTCATCTGCTCCGGGACCTTTAACTACCGAATGATGACCAGCACCGGTTGCTATATTAGTATCTTGCTGCAGAATTTTTCCGACTCTTTCAAACGGACCGAACGGTGAATCCGCAATGGCATAGGCTACACTATAATCCGGACCTCCCCAGCCACCTTCCGACCACATAAAATAATATTTTCCATTATGTTTCAGCATAAACGGCCCTTCCACATAATTTTGGGGAGTCACTTCCTTATAGATAGTACCATCCTCAAAAGGTACAATACTCAATAAATCCGGTGCCATCTTCACCATATTACAATGTCCCCAACCACCATAATACATATAATATTGTCCATCATCATCCTTAAATACAAACTGATCAATCGGCTGAGCACCATTTACAATCTTATCAATCAACGGTTTTCCCAACGCATCTTTAAAAGGTCCTGCAGGATTGTCTGCTACAGCAACTCCAATTCCGCCTAACTCATTATTATTTTGGATATCATTGGCTCCGAAGAAGAAATAATATTTATCATTAGCATGGATTACTGCCGGGGCCCACAATGCACGTCTGAGCCAGCTGATATTTTCTTTGGAAAGTACTTTCGGATGCTTGGTCCAGTTTACCAAATCTTTTGATGAGAAAGCATCCATGAATATCTGATCATCGTAAGCGGCAGAATAAGTAGGGTAAATCCAGTATTCGTCTCCAAACACAATCCCTTCCGGATCGGCATACCAACCAGGAAAAATAGGATTACCACTCGTTTTCGGAAGCTTACTTTTGTTTTGGGCAGATATAGATACAGAACAGCAAATTACACAGAAAAGAAAAAGATGTCTAAGTTTCATATATTATTTATTTAAAAGTTCACTTCGCAAAGATGAGAAAAAACAAAGAAAAGTTTCAGAAATTACAGTTCATTTAACAACAAAAACTGACCATTCTACTTCCATTTGCATGATTTATCAATATTTTATGCTTACTTTGCATTGTCATTATCAAATGAGAAGTACCATGAGAAGCAGATTGTTTTTATTATCCATTATCTTATTAATCGGTGTCTCTTGCCAGCATAAGAAGGCTACAACAGAGAAAGAAACTGTAGCCGCAGGAAATACCTATACGAACCCGTTACTTGAACGTGGAGCAGAGCCATGGGCTATTTTTCATGAAGGCAAATATTATTATACACAGGGCTCAGAAAACAGAGTCATACTTTGGGAAACCGATGATATAACAGACCTCTCACATGCTACTCAAAAAGATGTATGGATACCCACCGACCCCAGCAACTCCTATCATCTGTGGGCACCCGAAATTCATCGTATAAATAACAAATGGTATATTTACTTTGCCGCAGACGACGGCAATATGGATAATCACCAGATTTATGTTGTCGAGAATGAAGCCGCCAACCCCATGGAAGGAACATTTGTGATGAAAGGACGCATACAGACAGATAAAGACAACAACTGGGCAATCCATGCCAGCACCTTTGAACATGATGGCCAACGCTATATGATATGGTGCGGCTGGCAAAAACGAAGGATAGACAGTGAAACCCAATGTATCTACATCGCTACTATGGAGAATCCATGGACACTGTCTTCTGACAGGATTCTCATCTCCAAACCTGAATATGAATGGGAATGCCAATGGGTAAATCCGGATGGCAGCAAAACAGCCTATCCGATACATGTAAACGAAGCACCCCAATATTTTGAATCAAAGAATAAAGACAAAGCATGCATCTTCTATTCAGCCAGTGGTAGCTGGACTCCTTATTATTGTGTCGGATTACTGACTGCAGACGCAAAAGCTAACTTACTCAATCCGGCTTCCTGGAAGAAGTCTCCGGTTCCGGTACTACAACAAGACCCTGAAAACAATGTATACGGTCCCGGCGGAATATCTTTCACTCCGTCTCCGGATGGGAAAGAATGGTATATGCTATATCATGCCCGCCAGATACCGAATGACGCTCCTGGCGCATCCGATTCCCGTTCTCCCCGTTTACAGAAGATAGACTGGGACAAAGACGGAATGCCCGTGCTGGGAACCCCTCAAAAAGAAGAGGAACCAATGGCAAGGCCATCCGGTTCCCCTATTCATAAAAAACAGAACTAATTACAGATTGTACTCTGAGGGCCGAGATAAGAACGCTTCATTCCTCCCAAGTCAATGACAATCTTTTGAATAACGACGCCCGGATCACCACAGCGTATCTGCAAAGTGTGCTTACCGGGCTTCTTTACATACAAAGTAGACTTATTCACTCTGCAATTCTTCAATACGCTATCATACCAGATTTGAGAATATTCGATAGCTGAAGTAGAAGGAGTAGAAATGGAACCATCATCTATACGGACACTATACTTTGTATCCGAGTTAGTATGTTCCGGCAATTTGTAGTCCCGCTCAGCATGCAAGGGAAATGTCGGCAAAACATACGTATATACATCATAAATCCCGGCATTAAATGTATAGAAATCATATTCCACCCTGGGGACATCACCTGCACGATACATTTGCAAGGGAGCTGTCGGATTCCCCAACTGCAAAGAGCGACCCTCAAAACCAAGTCCCGGAAGGATACTCATCCGAATATCATTACTCTCAAACTTCCGGTGGAAGTCGGCTGCCGGAATAGAAATGTAACCATTCTCCTCTACATACAATCCTTGTACTTCTGTACGTGCAGGAGACTCCGGATTGAATACTGAAACCAGTACACTCTCCTTCTGACTGCCGGAAGTTACATCAATTTGTCCTTTCACCTTTTCTCCTACCGGCACTTTATCCCAGTCAACAGATATATGGATACGGTTTTCCGCAGACGTCTTACCACTTTTCTGAGAAATCAGGATCCAGTCTTCCGAAGGCGTGATACTCCAGCTTAGCTCTCCGGTCCCCTGATTATATATATCTATCCAATGACTTTTACGTGAATAAGTGCTGTAGGCGGGCAATGTATGAAAACTCATTCCTCCTTTATCCAAATTTTCGCTTTCTGCCTGAAGCCCCAGCTTAGGAAAGCCAACAGGTGTGTATTCCTCTTCCATCAATGGGATCATGAAATAGGAACTCGTACCATCATAGTTCTGTTTTAAAGACATCATGTGCTTCCATTTTCCATCCAGCAGAGAGTTGTATCCATCGGTTATGATTTCGAGACTATCATGATAGCACTTCACCTGAGCCTTAAGCCGATTGGCGGCAGCACGTTGCTGACGGACATACTGACGGTAAAACTGTCCTTTGATGGTCATATGATTCATCAGTTCGGCCCCTTTCACCGGATAGTATAATAATTGATAGAAAGCCGGTTTACTCTTTTCGTCCAATGAAGCTAACAAATCCTCCGTTTTTTTCCCAATACGGCTATACTCAGTCAAGCGTCTTTCCGCTTCATTATAGTTAGCAAAAGAGAACTCCGTATCCGTACGTTTCTCTCCGCCTCCCCAATAGTTATTCCAATATCCCCAGCCCATGTACTCCGGCTTTCTGGAAAAAGCCAAATTTATATGAGAACAAGTTATATCTTCCAATGTATCGTAGTACTCCTCACCAAACATCTTTGCCAGCCAACGTGCCGGATAAGTGGCGACATTATCCGCGTTGAAGCTGTCTATATCATAAGCCATATCAAGGAAAAGGGAGATTTGTGTTTCAGCCCCTTTCAAGTCTCCGCAATTCGCCAGCCAGACACGATCGGCAGTGGTATCATACGCCTTACGAAGTTCTTCATACATCAATGCCGGAGGGGTAGTACTATACCACAAATAGCTATGAGGAACACCCAAATAAGATATATGATAGTAAACGCCTGCACGTCCGGAGCGCTTTTGCTCCTGCGGACCACTCAGACGTTTCATATAACCGAAATTATCATCCGCCCAGATAATTGTAACATCATCCGGCAATTCCAGTCCGTTCGAATAGATTTCCAGCACTTCCTTATAAGGCGTAAATGCTTGTGGAATTGTTTCAACAGGTTTGTCAATATGCCGGGCAATGATCTCTCTCTGAGCATTCAGTGCACTTTCCAGCATCTTAACCTTTTCCCGCATCGGCACATCTCCGCCACCCATAGCTGCATCATGCAAGCCTCTTAAAGCCAGCGTATATACATTTTCATACGCACAGTTTTCCTTCACACGATTACTCAATACCTCGTTGATCTTATCTTTGTTCTTGTTATAATCCCATGGTCCCATCGTCTTGCTGTCCCATTCGCTGGCAGTGTTCAGCAATAACGGTTCGCAGTGACTGGACCCCATAACAATGACAAAGGTATCAGCTACCAGTTTATTTTCCGGTATCTTATAAAATGCGGTAGAAACGGGGTGCATGGCCGGTGCCAGATGATTAGCTTTCAGTCGCAGCAACAGCTCGCATATTTTGGCATAGGTACGAGGGCCGATATTTCCTCTTTCTTTCTCGAATGTCTTGGCAGCCCAAGGTTTCAGTCCCCAGTCTTCGTCATTTAAGAAAATCCCCCTGTACTTCACCGAAGGAGTCTTGGACAAAGTGGCGGGGGCATCGACATAAAGCGTCTTATGTTTCTTCACCGGAACATCAGCCCACCAGTACCAAGGAGACACTCCCATCATTTCCGAAAGCGAAAAAAGTCCGTACGCAGCTCCCCGCCTGTCGCTCCCCGCTACTACCAGCGCTTTGCTGACTCCGGGGAATGGACGGGAAACCGTCTGAATCAGAAATCGTTCCCATGCCCCTTCCAAAGAAGAGATATCTAGCTTGCCCTTCTCAGCTAACTGGCGGATCAGCCGATTTTTCTCAACTGTACCCACAATAATAATCTCTTTGTCGCCTTTCAGTTTGTCCGTCAACCGTAATTGTTGTCCGGTCACTGATTCGACGTCCGAAACAAAAAGCTCCGCAGTCTTACGTACCACCAAATAGTCATCAGTATCATAAACTACTACAGCTTTCGCTTTCGAAGTAATCAAGGGAAAAGCATACTTACTCTGAATAGCATTCTCTTTAATGACTACCTGCGACTGTAGGGCAGAAGTAACCGACAATACTACTAATAAAAAAAGGATTCTCATTGATAAAGTTTATTATAGTTGTTTTTCAGTTTATTTACGACTATCCGCGGAAACATACGATTGTTCTCCCTCCAAAAGTCATAATTATCTCCGGTAATATAAGCTACTTATTATTCAATTAAGGACAAAAAATAACCATTATCGCATAAAAAACTGTCATTCACTATAAAATGACGAGCATTTATCATTTATTGAACAGCAAATTTCCTTTATTCTTCTCTGATTGGCTTTTCTTTGCAATATTCCTTTTATGAATATTAATTCTTCTATTTAATACATATAAAGATAATTACCATGAAAAAGAATTTTCTAGCAGTGCTATTCGCATTGGCTCTTTGTAGCCCGACATTCGCTCAATGGAAGCCCGCCGGTGATAAGATAAAGACTCCGTGGGGTGAGCAGTTGAATCCTAAAAACGTATTACCGGAATACCCACGCCCCATTATGGAACGCCAGGATTGGAAGAATCTGAATGGTAGCTGGAATTATGCGATTACTAAAAAAGGAGAACCGGCACCAAACAATTACCAAGGAGAGATTTTAGTACCTTTTGCAGTCGAATCTTCCCTGTCAGGAGTAGGTAAAACCATTAACGAGCATCAGGAATTATGGTATCAGCGTACTTTTGATGTACCGTCAGCATGGAAAGGCAAACAAATATTACTGCACTTCGGAGCTGTGGACTGGAAAGCCGATGTATGGGTAAATGACGTAAAAGTAGGACAACATACAGGAGGCTTCACTCCATTCTACTTTGATATTACTTCCGCATTGAATAAAGGCAATAACCAGCTGGTTGTGAAAGTGTGGGACCCCTCTGACCGTGGCGAACAGCCGAGAGGAAAACAAGTAGAAAGACCGGAAGGTATCTGGTATACACCAGTCACAGGTATCTGGCAGACTGTATGGCTGGAACCGGTAGCTGCCCAGCATATCGCCCAACTGAAAACAACTCCGGATATCGACAAGAAGACTGTCAAAGTGGAAGTAGCCACCAACGTATGCTCTCCAGACAAAGTGGAAGTGAAAGTATTCGACGGCAAAAACCTCGTAGCCAAAGGAGCAGCGCTCAATGGCGTACCGGTAGAATTAACAATGCCGGAAGACGTTAAATTATGGACACCCGAGTCTCCTTCACTTTATAATATGGAAGTCACTCTTTATAAAGACGGCAAAGCTGTAGACCAAGTGAAGAGTTACACCGCTCTCCGCAAATTCTCAACTCATAAAGACAAGAATGGTATTACACGCCTGCAACTCAACAACAAAGACTATTTCCAGTTTGGTCCGCTCGACCAGGGTTGGTGGCCGGACGGCTTATACACAGCGCCAACAGACGAAGCATTGGTATATGACTTGAAGAAGATCAAAGATTTCGGCTACAACATGGTGCGCAAGCACGTAAAAGTAGAACCGGCACGCTGGTATACTTATTGCGACCAACTCGGACTGATCGTATGGCAAGATATGCCGAACGGAGGTCGCGGTCCTGCCGAATGGCAGATGCACAAGTACTATGACGGCGCAGACGCCATCCGCTCCGCAGCATCAGAAGCTAACTATCGCAAAGAATGGAAAGAAATTATCGACTACCTGTATTCTTATCCGAGCATCGGCGTATGGGTACCTTTCAACGAAGCATGGGGACAATTCAAGACTCCTGAAATCACTAAATGGACGAAAGAATACGACCCCAGCCGTCTGGTAAACCCTGCCAGTGGAGGTAACCACTACACGTGCGGAGATATTCTCGACCTTCATAACTATCCCGGACCGAACCTCTATCTCTACGATCCGATACGCGCTACCGTACTGGGCGAATATGGCGGTATAGGTATGGCACTGAAAGGACATCTGTGGCTGGCAGACAAGAACTGGGGCTACGTGAAGTTCAACACGCCGGAAGAAGTGACTAATGAATACATAAAATATGCAGACCATTTATTGGAACTGATCGAGAAAGGCTTCTCGGCTGCCGTATACACACAAATCACAGATGTGGAAGAAGAAGTGAACGGTCTGGTTACTTACGACCGGAAAGTTATTAAAGTAGACGAGCCTAAAATCAAAGCCATCAACCAGAAAATTTGTAACTCGCTAAATAAATAAAAGTTTCATATTAATGAATAAACTATTCTCTACAATCATGTCAGTTTGCCTCGCATGCAATGTGCAGGCAACTGACCTGTTTAAAACGAGTCAGGATATCGCTTTGCGTGCACCGTCCGTACCTCTGATCACTTCCGATACTTATCTTGCTATCTGGTCTCCCTACAACGAACTGAACGAAGGGAACACCGAACACTGGACAGCCGCCACCCATCCTTTACTGGGCGCGCTCCGGGTGGACGGGAAAGTATATCGTTTCATGGGCAAGGACAAGCTAAACCTCGAAACAATCCTTCCGATGACAAACACCGAACGTTGGGAAGCAAAGTTCACCATGAGCCAACCGGCGGCCAACTGGATACAGCCCCAGTTCGATGATTCCGGATGGACCAAGGGCAAAGCCGCTTTCGGCACCAAAGACATGAAACGCATCGGCACAGAGTGGAACACCGAAGACATCTGGGTACGCCGTAGTTTCAACCTCAATCAAGACCTGACAAACGACATTATCTACTTACGTTATTCACACGACGATGTATTCGAGCTCTATCTGAACGGAGAAAAACTGGTGGCAACCGATTATTCCTGGAATGACGATGTTACCATCGAACTATCCGCATCAGCTAAAGCCAAGCTCCGTAAAGGAACAAACATTATTGCAGCACACTGTCACAACACAACCGGCGGAGCATACGTTGATTTCGGCCTGTTCCGTGAGAACAAACAGCTCAGCAACTTCAAGGAAGCTGCTATCCAGAAGTCTGTCGATGTATTACCGACACAGACCTACTATACATTCACCTGCGGTCCGGTAGAACTGGATCTTGTATTCACAGCACCTCTGCTGATGGAAGATCTTGATCTTATCTCGACCCCTATCAACTACATCTCCTATCGGGTACGTTCACTCGACAAGAAACAACATGATGTGCAAGTGTATATCGAAACAACCCCGCAACTTGCCGTACACGAACCGTCACAACCAACCATCTCAGAAAAGATCAGCAAAAACGGAATGGATTACCTCAAGGCAGGTACCATCGACCAGCCTTACGTAAAACGTAAAGGAGACGGTGTACGCATCGACTGGGGATATGCTTATCTGGGAAGCAACAGCGCACCCAACAAGGACTTAAGCATAGGTAACTACTATGACATGAAGCAAGCCTTCATCACCAATGAAACGTTGCCGTGCCTTCGACCAACAACTGATGGCTGATGCAGAAAAAGCCGGAGGCAGGAAATATGCCGAACTACTCGCATTGACTTACCGCCACTCCATTACCGCCCATAAACTCCTTACCGACAAGGAAGGCAACCTGCTTTTCTTATCCAAAGAGAACCATAGTAACGGCTGTATCAACACAGTAGACCTAACTTATCCATCCGCTCCACTATACCTTATTTACAATACGGAACTGATGAAGGGAATGCTCAACTCTATCTTCTACTACAGCGAAAGCGGACGCTGGAACAAGCCTTACCCCGCTCATGACTTAGGAACTTATCCAATAGCCAACGGGCAACTTTATGGTGAAGATATGCCTATCGAAGAAGCCGGAAACATGATTCTGGTAACTACAGCCATCTCTATGATGGAAGGCAATGCCAACTATGCTTCCAAATACTGGGAAACATTATCAACCCGATCTATACTTATGCGAACGAAACAACTTCCCGTGTGCCTATCAGCGACTGGCATGATACGAATACAGGAAAGATGATGAACTTCAAGGCACGTTCCGTAGTGGGTGGCTACTACATGAAGCTACTGATGGAGAAAATCAAAGAACAGAAATAAAACGAATACTCTTTTCCTCGTTGAATACAGACAAACAGCCCTTTTGCCTAGCGTAAAAGATGCTGTTTGTCTTTTTTCATACCACTTAATGATGCGATCAGTTTTCCGGAGTTATATCATCAATCTGATATTGTCCGTCAACGTTAACCACTCTGACCGGGATACTCACGGCACGTTCAAACTGGCTGCCTTTAGCCGAAGTATAGTTAACCTCATACCAATTATCATTCAGATGTTTCACCGACAATGTTTTCATGTCATTTTCACCTAAATCTTGCGCACGAATGATCGGATCGGCATCTGTCACCTCTATCAGCCTATCAACTTTCTCTATCAACTCCTTGGTCAGAAACTTTTGCTTAATTGAATCCCCAAGTGCGAGAGCTTCTTTACCGGTGGACATGAAACTGGCAGCATAAGCCTCATAAAAGTCTTCAATCATGCCGATGGCTTCTTGTTCGATTCTACTGCTGTCCGACACATTCGCCTGTACGTCAGCTGGTTCTGCCGATGTATCCATATTCTTCCGGCTCTGATTGGAACAGGAAAGAAGAAGCATTACGGACTGCAATAATAACAAATGTACAATTCTCAATTTCATAACATTAATGGTTCTTGTTTTAAACTAATAATCAGATTTCCAAACTAATCAGCCTCCCCCTTCAGAATCTCTTCAGTTTTATCCTGACTGGTATAAAAATCTATATTTGCAAAATAACACAAATATTTCCAGAAATAAAGCGTCAGGAACATTCGCACATCACGATCTGTTTTAAAATCACTGCAAAAATGATCCGTGTTCCTGGCAATTTCCTCAAATATCATAACCGAAGAAACTCCTCCTGTCGCATTTTCCGCTTTGACATACGCTTTCAAGGCCGGATGAATGGCCGGTTCCAATTCTCTTTGCCAATATGTGAAGCCATCCAACCGTTTCTTAAACGGCAATATTATATACTCAACCTGAGCTTTCATATACGCATATTGTAGTGAATCGGCAACAAGGCTAAGAGAGCCACCATGCTCCTGCTGATTCTTGGATGCTTGTTGATAAGCATCAGACTGACGATATTCTGACGGAGAAACACCATCCGGAACAAACAGCGTGCAAGAATCATTCAGAATAGCTCCATCAACAAAATAGGAATGAAGTAAACCACCCGCAGAAAAAAATTCATCATTTCCGATTCCAGTGAATCTATCTCAGCTTCCTTATTCTTCTGCCCATAGGAAGAAAGCACAATAAGCTGAAACAAAAAAATAAAATAATACTTCATATGAATATTAGTTTTAAAATCAAATTATAGCAACACATTAATCTTTTTCCCATCTGTTTGTCAGATATTAACAACTGAGAAGTTAAACAACAATGCTTATCATTCCCAGGCGGAAACGGCAGTTTCCCGTATAGGAAACGACTAGAAACAACAGTCATCCCTATGTTTTCATTTACCACCTAGCATCTCATGAATTACATCCTCTCTTTTATTGCTAAGTTCATCTATCAACTTTGTAAGCATCCATAGCCAGGCTCTTTTTAGCATTCTCTTCCAGCATCATTCCCTTACCTAAAATATAGTAAGGATCATCCGGAGAGAATTTCTCCATTTGCAACATGGTTTGCAGTGCTTTCTCCTTCTGTCCCAACGCCATTAAGTATTTAATCTTATTTGCATATGCCAGTTTGTATGAAGGCTCCAAAGCTATCGCCTCATCTGAAAGATGAATAGCCTTATTTAAAGAATCGGAATCATTAAAGAAACCCGCAGTTTTCACAGATTGGTTATTCTTCTCAACTGCTTTGGGAGAAATCTGAGCTATCGCAAAACTCGTGTTCGTGCATAAAAGCAAAATAATAAGTGTTCTCATAATTCTATTTATTATCATTGATTAGATTTTGTTTAATGTGATACACAAAGAACGACAAAAAACAATAGAAACACGAACATTTTCTATTCAAAAAATGATAAAATCTATTCAACAATAAAAATAAGGCAGCCTTTCTCATTCAGTACAAACGAATTTTGATAAAAAGAATTATCAACATGAAACAGCAATCCGATTAGTATTTATAGAGTAATGAACAGTTTCTTTCTTAGATTGAACGTTTTTTTTCCTTCTTTATTCATCGAAACCGCTATCTTTGTAGTAGTTCACATGATACTAAAATAGCACAGAGAAAGTGCTGAACATAAAAATCATACAATAAAATAGACAACTAAAAATAGACAGCACTAATATGAAAAACAAACCGTTATTATTTTTACTCTCAGTATGCGGACTTTTAGCAATATCTGCACGTGGAGAAAATCCACCCGCTAAAGTGATATTCGAACAGTACATGAATCAAGCTCAAACTTTTGCCGATAACTATCCGCGTGAAAAAGCATATCTGCATTTTGATAATACAAGCTATTATGTGGGCGACACGATATGGTTCAAAGCATATGTCACTCTTGCCGAAAAACAAGTTTTCAGTTCAATCAGCCGTCCTTTGTATGTGGAACTGGTAGATCAGGCAGGGCACGTTACTGATAAACAGATCATTAAACTATCACAAGGAGAAGGCAACGGGCAGTTTGTACTCCCCCAGTCAATGCTATCCGGTTATTACGAAGTACGTGCTTACACCCGCTGGATGCTTGCATTCAGTGATCCGCAGTACTTTTCACGTACTTTCCCTGTCTATCAGCTTTCTCATAGCGACCAGTTGGAGCGTAGTATCAGCACCTATGAGTTGAGTCCGTCTATGGAGAAAAGGCCGGAAGAAACAAGAGAGAAGCTGAGTCTGCGTTTCTTTCCGGAAGGAGGACAGTTAGTCGAAGGGGTAACTTCGCAGGTTGCTTTCAAAGCAGAAAGCAAAAATGAAGGAAATATTCAATTATCAGGCACACTTTATACCAAAGAAGGGCAAGAAATCACGTCTTTTGAAACTTTACACGATGGAATGGGAGCTTTTGAGTATACGCCTTCTGCTCTGCCGGCAATCGCTAAAGTAAACTTTCAAGGAAAACAGTATGAATTTACCCTCCCTAAAGCACTGCCAAGCGGGTATATTCTGAAAGTAGGCAATAATGCAGGGGCTATTTCTGTGACGGTATCATGTAATGCAGCGACCCCGCAGGATACATTAGCCGTTTTTATAAGCCATCAGGGACGTCCCCATGCCTATCAGCTTATCCACTGTCAGGCAAATAAGCCTCAGCAATTTACAGTATTGTCGCGCAAGTTACCGGCAGGAGTCTTACAAATCAGTCTGCTCAATCGTGCCGGAAATACTTTATGCGACCGCTTTATCTTTGCTTCTCCACGGGCTCCTTTACAAATCTCGCCCAAAGGTTTAAAAGAGATTTACGCTCCTTATGCTCCCATCCGCTGCGAACTGCAGTTGAACAACGCCATAGGAGAACCGATACCCGGCAAATTATCAGTCAGTATCCGTGACGCCGTCCGCTCTGATTATATGGAATATGATAACAATATCTTCACCGACCTTCTACTTACATCGGACTTGAAAGGCTACATTCATCAACCCGGCTACTACTTCACAGAGAGTTCTCTCCGAAAACAGAAGGAACTGGATATACTGTTAATGGTACACGGATGGCGTAAATATGATATGACACAACAGATCGGTATCAGCCCATTCACCCCACTTCAGTTGCCAGAAAGCCAACTGGTACTTTATGGACAAGTCAAATCTACGATTCTCAAAAACAAGCTGAAGGATATAGCTCTCAGCGTAATGGTGAAGAGAGATGCAGAGATTATTACCGGTCAGACCGTTACGGATGAGAACGGACATTTCAGCATTCCGCTGGAAGATTTCGAGGGATCAATGGAAGCTGTGATCCAGACTCGCAAAGTGGGAAAAGAACGAAATAAGGACGCTTCTATTCTCATCGACCGGCATTTCTCGCCTGCTACGCGTGCATACGGTTACAGAGAGTTGCACCCGGAGTGGAGCAACATTGCCCACTGGCAACAGGAAGCTGAAAAATTCGACTCTTTATATATGGATTCCATCCGTCGGGTAGACGGGCTTTATCTTTTGGACGAAGTTGAAATCAAAAGTAAGCGGCGCCGTCAAAGTACGAATATGGCGACTAAAATTAATGAGCAAAGTATTGATGCCTACTATGATATACGCCAGGCTGTCGATCAGCTTCGCGATAATGGCAAAGTTGTCACCACTATCCCGGAGGTGATGGAAAAATTAAATCCACTCTTTTACTGGGACCGTTCCAATGATAACTGTACTTACCGCCAGAAACCGATCTGTTATATTATGGATAACAAAATTCTATCGTCAACAGAAGTAAACATGATGCTGACTGAAATAGACGGTTTGGCTTCTATTATCATCAGTAAAGGCACAGGAGGAGTAGATGATGAAATTATCCAAATGGAAAGGCAGTGATCGAATGTTACAATAATCAGTATTCCACGCCATTGATTATTCAAGCTGAGACACTGAGTAATGACGGGAAGCTAGGGAGCGTGACGTATTCTACAGTTGCAGAAACGAAATAGTATGCTTTAGGATATTTGACAATAAACGGCACACAATCAGTCCTAAAATAACTTTTCAAAATAAGAGAAGAGGGTGAATTCAATAACTTGAACTTCACCCTCTTCTTGAATCATTAGATTAGCGATTAATAGAAACTACCATTCAATTGCTTGATCTTCGTCTGGAATCTGAGTATTGATATCACGTGATAATGTCAATGTACCTTTTACATGATAGCGAATGATGGTACCTTCCACTGGTATATAATTGAAATAATAATCAACATTATTAATTATTACATAACGGTGTTCCAGATAAGGCTTCGCGTCATCCATTGATGAAGAAATACGAAATGAAGGAGTCACGTCCTTGTTTAATTCAAATCCAATCTCTTCTGCATTATCACAGGAAATAGTAACCGAACCATTCGTCTCACCATTAAAAGCAAATTTGATTTTATACTTTCTACGGTCTGTATAATCCTCATCTACTATTCCTGCATACGTAAAAATTGTCTGTTCATCTATCACATACCCTCTTATTGACGATTTTGTGATAGATTCTGCTGTTTCTATCGGTTTACCATCTCCATCATATCCCGTCACCACCTTGTTGGTTATTCCTGTACCAGAATAATCGCCAGAGTAATCATTAAATGGGAAGATTCTCAATATCGCCTTAGCATAGTCTTTACGTGGATGAGCTACGTAGTTGTAAGACGCGTCGTCTACAATCTGCAATGGAAGTACCCATTTTTCTGACATATCAATGTTGCGAAAATCAAATTTAAGATCCAGTAAACCTTTATTTTCTCCTGCTTTTATCTGTAGAGATTCTGGATATGAAGCGTATGCCAATCCTTCTGCTCCCATATCCTCATAATATAGTTCTGTACGTGTAGCGTAACGAGCGTAATTCAAAATATTCAATGTATCAGCATCATGTGCTACGTGTACAGTGACATTACTTGGATTATCGGTAGAACCACTAACAAGTATCGGTAACTGATAATTGGACCTCCCTTCTCCTCCTTCTGCATAATTTCCTTCTGCATCATGGCGGCTATAAGGTACATATATATTCGTCACTCCCTTACTATCCAGTTGTGAACTGAAAGAAATGTAGTGCTCATATTGTTCATCTTCCCATTCCGAATTGCAGGAAGTTCCCAACATTGTCATTGCAGCCAAAGCTGCCAAAGTATATATTTTCTTCATATATAAGTCTTTATGTTTAGAATTAATCATACATTGTCCATCCTGGGTTCTGTGTTAAACGTGAATTACGTTTCAACTCACTATGTTTGATAGGCCATAACCATAGCTTTTCCGAGAAAGTAGACGGGAGATTGTAAACAGGAATTGCCGAATGGAATTCGTCTCTCTTAGCTTCACCAACAAAGACATTACAACCGTATATTTGCAGAGATTCTTCTACTGGCGCATCTTTCCAACGGCGAATGTCAAAGTAACGTTTTCCTTCGCCCATTAACTCTATCATACGTTCACGTTTTAATGCTTTACGCATATCATCAACCCCACTCTGCAGATAAAATTCGTCTGGATAGTCAGGCAACCCGGCACGAATACGTACCGGATGAATACCTCTTTCCATTTGTTCTTTATCACGGCTGATAGTGTAGGTTGTCGCCTCATTCCAAGAAGGTATATTGTATGTTCCAGTCAACTCATTCAATGCTTCAGCATAAAGCAGTAGAATATCCGCATAGCGAATTGCTGTTTCAGCTTTCGCAACATAATTGCCTGGATAGTCGTTTGGATGAACAAACTTTTTGATTCCTATACCTGTACGCAAGTAGAAACCGTCATTACGATAACCATCGGAACTTCCAAAGTAGTACCAAACTTGTTGATTTACATCGGCAGGTTTGCTTTCAGTCTGGCTCAAATAATACCAGGTACAGCCATTATAAGCAACAGAAGCATAGAATCGTGGTTCGCGTTCTACATATTGCAAAGAAACATTCATCCCAGTTTTGGCCTGATCGTTATCTCCTTTCTTCGGATCATATTTCCAACCTAATTCCGGATATTTATTATCCTTCAAGTCTTGCAAATCAGTAAATCCAGTTCTACGTTCACGAGTATCTACAATACCTTGATAATTAGCTACTCCTTGATACATAGAGTTCATACCCGGCTCATTACTACCATTATTCATATAATATGCATCCAGCATTTTCTGTGTCATACCATGACAGTTCCAGCCGCCATCATCCTTGGGCATCTGATGAAGTACCAACATATCTATATTTGTTGCCCCGCGTGTAAATATCAGTTCTTTATTGTTTGCAGGTAATATAGTACCATCAAAGATAGTACGATATGATCTGAGCGGGTCAATATTTGTCCATCCTTTTGGCCAGGGTTGATTGGAAAACTCGCCATCAGCCGGTGGAGTAACAGTCGGACGTTCAGAAGGTCCATTATCAGATGTGGATTTATTTACAATATTCAACTCATAAACATCTAAATCGATGACATCACGGCAAGCGGCAGCAGCTTTTGCCCATTTTTCTTCACTATATTCGGAAGAAAGCAAACGACGCCCTTCATCATCTACCAATTGCTGCGCATATTCATCATTATTTCCATTAGCAAACGGACTAGCTGCAAAAATCAGTGCATAAGCACGAACTGCCAATGCAGCTCCACGAGTAGGTCGGCCTATAGCATAATTATCAGTACGACGATCATATTGTAACTCTTTAGTAGCCTGTACCATTTCGTCACTGATATATTGTGCCACTTCTTCGTATGAGCTACGTGGAGTAGCTATTTGATCATAACTTTGAGTATAATCCACTCCTTCGTCCGGCATAATAGGCACTGGACCATAACGACGTAAGAGCAACCAGTAATAGTAAGCACGAACAAAACGAGCCTGCCCCTTATAATCTAGTATTTCCCAATCAGCCATCTCTTGACACCGGTCAACATTATGGATAAATACTGATGCTTGGAAAATTCCTTTATAACATGCCCCCCATGCCCCAACATTATAAGTATTCTCATCATATTCTCCTAACTTGAACATATTATATGACAATTCATTCTTTGTTGCATCGATTGTCTTATCGCGGTCACCATAATACATATCGTCTGAAAAACAAAACGAATTCTCACTTGGTCCTTTAGTCGTCACCTCATAGTTTTCATTTTTTATAAATGAAAAAGCATAAGCTAACCATTCTTCCACATGATCCTTACTTTCGAAAGTTTTCTCCAGTGTCAGACGATCCTTAAAATATTTCTCCGAATTCAGGTAATCAGAGCAAGAAGAAATTACTCCCATCCCTAATACGGTTAATAATAATATATAAATCTTCTTTATCATAATCTCTTAGTATTTTTATAAGTTAACAGATAAACCCATAGTAACTGATTTTGTTAGCGGATAGGCTTCACCCCGCGGATTGCCAGTTTCCGGGTCCCATGTTTTGAACTTAGACCATGTAATCAGGTTTGATCCTGCAATATAGATACGAATATTATTGAAGTGCAGTTTATTGACTATGCTTTTTGGCAAAGTATAACCGATATCCAGATTCTTCAAACGAATATATCGACCATCACGCATCCAATAAGTAGAGGTTTGTTGGTTGTTTTTATTTTCCCCATAAGTTAAACGCGGATATGTTGCATTGGGGTTCTCATTAGCATGCAATCCCAGTTTGGCAGCAGTCTCTGAATCTACCCAACGATCACTTATCATATCTTTAAAGATATTTCCCCAGTCACTTTCGCTGAATGCATATACACACTTACCATAAATAGGGAAAGTGGATTTACCGGCACCTTGGAAGTGAACATTTACATCAATTCCTTTCCATGCGAAAGATGCCCCTATACCATATACTAAGTTTGGAGTGGTAGTAGCGCCAATAGCAACTTTATCATTATCGTTTACAACACCATCACCATTTACATCTTTATATTTGATATCTCCAGGCTGCACTGTACCAAACTCTTGTTTCGGGCTGGTACGAATATCATCGTAATCAGCAAACAATCCTTCAGCTATCAATCCTTTAACTTGATCTACACGATACCCTTTTTGATATAAATAAGAATAGACTTGATTCTCTTCATCCTTTTCGAGCACTTCATTCTTACTATAAGTTATATTCCCACGAATAGTCATATCCACCTCACCCAGTTTCTGCTTAAGAGCAAAATTGCCATCAAAACCTTGAGATTTCACTTCACCTACATTCGCTTTAGGTTTGCTCTCAAGACCTGTAATGTCAGGCAAAAACTCACGTGTTAAAAAAATACCTGTACGTTTTTCGTGGAAATAGTCAACTGTCGCTGTAAATTTGTCATTAAACAAAGAAAGATCAATCCCCAGGTCATCCTTAGTCGCAACTTCCCAAGTAATGCCATTAGAAGCCATCTGTGTGTAATGAGTTCCTATGAATGATTTTCCATAATCACCAAATCCCCAGTTATATACATAATTAGGCTTGCCTTCGCTGTTATATCCTGTAGTGGCTATAGTATATAAGTATGGGAAACGGTTGTTATCTCCAATATTATCATTACCTACCTTACCATGAGAATAACGTATTTTAAACATATTCATCCACTTCAAGTTATTCTTAACAAATGACTCTTCGGCAACGTTCCATGCAAGAGAAAAAGCCGGGAAGAAACCGAATTGATTTCCTGGTGCAAAATTTTCCGATCCGGTATAACCAAAATTAAAATCAACAAAGTAACGATAGTTCCAGTTATAAGTAAATCGTCCTGCTAACCCTTGATTACGTTTTGATACTCCATTCTTAATATCCGTACCAATGTCTACTGTCCGCTTCTCACTATCTTGTGTGTAACGGAAAGTAACTCCTCCATGATGATTTCCGAAAGCACGTTCCCAGCTTAACAGTAAATCAAGGAATTCACGACGTTTGCCAGAGCTACCACTTGATTGTGTCATGTCATATGCGGAGAACATTTTCTCATAAATAATCTCTCCCGTTTCTTGTCTACGTCCGTTCGCTTTATACAAATCTGGTTGACGATGACGATTAATCCAGTTACTGTTGTCTGTATCATAGCCAAAACGTCCTACAAACTTCAATCCCTTGGTAATGAAATCAAAATTTTGTTCTAATGTAACATTAGTTTGTACATTATTCTGCCAATCTTCATTGTATCCAGTTTGCGTAGATGCAACCCAGGGATTAAGTTTGTTTACGTTATCCCGGTGGGAAATAGGCGCATATCCATTGGAATAGTATACAGGCGTTGCAATAGGATTGTATCCGAAAAGCATGCCCCATAACATCTCGTTATCAGCCAGTCCTGGACTATTACGTTTGGCTAATGAACCTGCTATACCTAGTTTCAATAAAGTCGATTTGGTGATATCTATATCAACATTCATACGATAATTCCACTTTTTATAGTTGGCATTTGTATCGTAATCATCACGTAACGTTTGGTCTGTGTTATACATACCTTGATCTTCCGTATAACTTGCAGAAACAAAATAACGAGCAGTGTTACCACCACCATTCATGTTCAAGTTAGCGCGATAACTCCATGCTCCGTTTTTTAGGATCAAATCCATCCAGTCCACATTCGGATAGAAATCCGGATCCATTTGTGTACGAAATAACTCTAATTCTTCCGGTTGATAGGCCATTCCTAAATTGCGAGTCACTAATGCTTCGTTCATCAGACTGGCATACGAAAGACCGTCTACAAATTCCGGAGTGATAGTACGCGTATTATAAGAAGTTTCTACCTTGGCATCAATATTGATTTTTCCAGCTTTACCACGTTTTGTTGTAATCAATACTACACCATTTGCACCTTTAGAACCATAAATAGCAGTAGCTGACGCATCTTTCAATACTGTGAATGATTCGATGTCTTCAATGTTAAGTTCATCCAAACTGCTACGTTCAAAGCCATCCACCAGAATATAAGCACTTGAACTAGCTCCAAAAGTAGAAATACCACGTATCCAAAACTCAGAAGTACTTTTTCCCGGTTGTCCGGAAGTTTGTCGGGCAATAATACCCGGAACATTACCGGCCAAAGCGTTAGACATATTGGAAGTAGGGAAACGTTTTAAATCTCCCACATTCACATTGGTTACAGCTCCCGTCACTGTCAGTTTTTTCTGTGCCCCCATACCAGTTACCACAACCTCATCCAGTACACTAGCCTCTGATTCTTTCATCTTTACATTAACAGTATGCTGTTCTTTTACAAGTACTTCCACATCATCATATCCGATGTATGAGAAGACTAGTCGATGATAAGGTTCCATCTTTATAGAAAAATTACCATTGATATCCGTAATGGTTCCCAAACCTGCTACATCCTTTACAGTGATATTAACACCAATCATCGGCTCATCTTGTGTGTCGGTAACCGTACCAGTCACGGTAATTGTTTGTTGTGCAGAAATCGTCAATGGGACAACCAGCATCAACAAAAAAATGGCTAAATATTTTTTCATAATCTGATAAATGTGTTTATTCGTTAGATTCCACTGTTGATTCATCTTCCGGTATATTCTCGTCACCGGCTACATTCTCTTCTTGCTCCATTGAAATAGTGCGAATAGTATGTCCCACCTGATCATGTACATAAAACATCTCTTTCGCATCATCATAAACAAGTCCACTTACATCACGGAAACGAGCCACTTCTCGTAGGTCACCATCATCAGTTCCCCATTGGTTTCCGTCAGCTAAGGAAGTTGACGCTCCTCGTCCCGCATAGGTCGATACGATACCTTCTGGAGTTACTTTACGTACACAGAAGTTTAATCGATCTACAAAATAGAAATCATACTCTTCTTCACCAGTATAATCCGGATTTTTCACAAATACTCCTTGACAAGGATTATTCATACGTGCCTCAGTTCCTACATCATCCCTATAACCTGACTGTTTATATCCCCCGACAAAATTATACGGGGTAATAAATTCCTTTTTTATCTCGTCATAGTCGGAACGCATGAAATAATGATTGTTAATCACACCAAAATAAGCATACTTTCCAGTAGGATGAATGAAAATCTGAAATTCCCAACTTGGGTCAGCAATAGTGAATAACTGCTTAAAAGTATTAGGATTGTTCTTTACTATAGGATCCCAACTTCCACCATTCTTAATAGTTTTAAAGTAATCAACCAAGTCTAAACGAAATACTTGTCCCTTTTCATAACTATTAAAATACAATTCTCCGTTGATTGGATGAATAGTAGCTCCATTACATTGTTTGTAAGCAGCTATCAATTGTATATCAGATCTATCATCGAATGTACCATCCGCATTACGTTTAATAATATATACACTAGGACTTTCATCTCCCTTACCATCATAATCAATAGCTACAATCATATATTCCGCCTCATCAGCATATCCTTCTATCTTCTTATTGAAAGCAATGCTTCGTATACGATTAGTAGGTATAGTATTGATATTCAAAGGAGAAGAAAGCATACGTTTTTTTAAATCGATCAACTGTATAGCTTTATGTCCATCGTAACAAATATACAAATGATCCTTATTCAACGGATCAAAAGCTAATCGTCCGTTATCGCTAAAGCCACAGCATTTGACACCTTCCGGTCCATCAAATGGTCCGTCTCTCCAACCTTGATCATCACGATTATTGCGATAGCCACAAAGCGTACCTACTACCATCTTTTTCTCATAGCTAAAAGTAGTACTCGCAGTCGTTGTTACTGCATTCTCTCCTTCTCCTACAGTGATTTCAATTTCACCACTAAAAGCTCCTGAAGGAACAAAACAGTAAACATAAGTACTTTTTACATTAATAACAATAGCATCTTTGCCACCAATCTTCACTTTTACCTTCGAAACATCTGTTCCGAAATTTTCACCATAAATCAATAGTTTCTGATAGGCTCCTCCTTCTTTCGGAGTAAAATCAGAAATTGCTACAGGTTTTGATGGATCAAAGGCTCCAGTCTCTACATTGTCATCGTCCTTACAACTACAAATGCAAATCGTGAATAATGCCAGCAATATCCACCGCCATTCCTTCAATACTTTTTTCATTTTACATTTCATGTTTTTCATTCTAGTTAATAATAAATGTATAGTTAATTAAACATTTCATCGAGTTTTGTCCATTAACACTTGCATCCAGTATCCTCCAATAACCGAACGCGCTTTAAACCCAACCCATTCACCACTGTCTGTGTGATGCCAATCACTGATAGGTACCCGCGAAGTAGTTTCATTGATATATTTATAGAGTGGATCTATGAATTTCTTGAAAGTTTCTAAATCTGAAGACATAGCAGCTGTCCACATAATCCAGTCAGACTTTGTATACTCTTTGCGGGAGTCCAATGGCAATCCGTAAGGATTCTGTTTCGTCAAATAATAGTTAATTTCTTTGTCGATTACATTATTTGGGAATAAATTCAAATTCCACATTTTGTCCCAAATCATATTATATTTCTGACTCCAGGTATTCTCACGGTCGAAAGCAAGGCGGTAATGATCACCTTCATTTGCCATTTCTTCCCATTTCACCGCCATTTTCTTGG